>Ga0210040_10009026_pt1 | contig 11684 bp, 25 predicted proteins | sample CryGeyCG12114_NA_FD_185462 | JGI IMG/M metagenome (GOLD analysis project Ga0210040, IMG submission 185462) | Groundwater microbial communities from aquifer - Crystal Geyser CG19_WC_8/21/14_NA (SPAdes) (version 2) | ecosystem: Environmental > Aquatic > Deep subsurface > Groundwater | place: USA... | reverse complement strand
TCACGGGTGCACCTCGTCGAGCTCGGCGGTCGGGTCCTCGGTGAGCGCCCGGTGCCGCTCGCTGTCGAACGCGCGGCGCACCGCGCACGTCGGCGGGTGCTGGTCGACGGGCAGCGCGCGGGCGCTGGTCGGCTCGCAGTCGCAGCCCTCGCGGGTGTTCCGCGCGATCGCCCGTGCCCGGGTGCGTACCTCGGTGCTGCTGCCGGTGCCGGTGAGCGGGGCGCCCTCGAGCGCGGTCGGCAGCGAGTACCCGTGGTCGAGCGCGACGTCGAGCAGGTGCGCGGCTCGTCCGGGCGCTGACTCGGGCGGGCATCCGTAGCCGACGAGCGCCTCGGCCCAGCGGTCGAGCAGGTTCTGCCGGCGGGCGGCTGCCGCGGGCGGGTCGAGGTAGGTCACGACGACCGCAGGCTGTGCGCGACCGACGCGGTGACGATGACGCGCGCCTGCTCGTCGGTCCACCCGTCGGCGACGAGCTGCCGCACGAACTCGTCGAGGGTGGCGGACAGCTCGCGGGCTGCGGCGCGCATCTGGTCGAGCCGCGCCTGCCACTCGGGCGACGGCTGCAGCGGGTCGTTCATGGTCGGTGTGCTCCGTTCACGGGTCGCGCGCGGTCAGTAGTTACGTCCAGAACGTGCGCGGTGGTCTGGTAGGTGGGTTGGTAGTTGGGTTGGTAGTGGTCTGGTGGGGTGTCTCCCTGACCGGTGGTTCTGGTCTCACTGACCGGTGGTTCGGTCTCACTGACCGGTGGTTCTGGTCTCCCTGACCGGTGGTCCCCCGTCGACCACCGGTCAGCCTGACCGGTGGTCGAGCGTCGGGCACCGGTCTCCCTGACCGGTGGTTGCGCGTTGACGACGCGGGCGAGGACGTCGTCGGGGATCGCGAGCCGGTACACGTCGGCGGTGCCGCGGCGACCGCTGCGGGCGCCCTCGAACTCGCGGACGATCAGCCCGACGTCGCGCAGCAGCTTGTACGCGCGGCGCACCGACGAGTCCGACAGCGCGGTGTCGCTCACGGTCCGCTCGACCCCCGGGAACGCGCCCCCGCCGGCGGCGTCGGTGTACGTGGCGAGGTTCAGCCCGACGTGCTTCGCCCACGACGGCAGCGGCAGCGCCTTGACGGTCCGTTCCCACTCGTACCGCAGCGGCGGATCATCCGACCGGCGCCGGCTCACTTGCGCTGCCGGTCGATCGTCTGCGGCGTCAGGTAGTTGACGAGGTGCCACCGCTCGGACGCGCCGCAGTAGTCGCAGCCCGGCCACGGGTCACCGCGGCGCCACGTGCGCCGCTCACCCGTCGGGGTGGTGCTGCTGTCGCCGTCCTCGGCGCCCTGCGGGGGTGACGGCATCATGTGTGGTACCTCCGGGTCGTCGGAGTCAGCCCCGGGGTCGGCAGCGTGTCCGCGCTGCCCCCGGGGCGCCCTACGTGCGGGCGGGGTTGGGACGCTACGCGGGCGGGTGCCCGCGAGCCGGATCGGGCGCGAACCGCCCGGTGTCGTCGCGGTGCGCGTGCCGCGGTGCCGCCGGCGGCAGGTCCGGGCGAACCTCGCCGCGCGGGCGCCGGTACTCGGGCACCACAGCGCCGAGCTCGGACAGCCACAGCTCGGCGTACGGCACCGCGGCGAGGTCCTCGTCGCTCACGGGCGACACCCCCGATCGTGTGCAGTCTCGGTGACAGTCTGCGTCTATTGTGACGCGGACCGCGACCGACTCGAGGAGACGTCATGCCCGACGACCGCGCCGACCGGACCGCGGCGCTCGCACACGAGCTCGACCGGCTCGACCCCCCGGACGTCCGCGGTGCCCGCTCGGCGCTGCAGCGTGCCCGCGAGGACCTGACGACCCTCGTCCGCCGCGCTGCCGCCCCTCACGTCCTCGAGGCGCACCGGTACCGGGTCGAGCGAGCGGGCGACGTGCTGCTCGAGGCGCAGCGGCGCGAGGCAGCCCCCGCGCGCTGCTGATCACGTCAGCACCTCGGCGACCTCGAACAGCGTCGGCTCACCGATCGGGCGGTTCGACCACAGCACCTCCGTGCGGTCGCCGTCGGTCTTGGTCGCCCCGTTCCGGATGCCGTTCCCGGTCCACGCGGCGAGCTCGACCCGGTGCCAGCCGGCGCCGTCGTACAGGTCCCGGTACAGGTCGCTGTCGTACCCGGACAGCACCACGGACGCGCGGCAGCCCTGCAGCGCGTCGGCGAGCTCGCGGTGTTGCGCCTTCCCGCCGAGCTCGTGCCGGTAGTTGCTCGAGGACCTCGTCGCGGCGAGGTACGGCGGGTCGCAGTACAGCAGCACGTCGGGGTTCCGCCCGTAGTCGGTGACCACCTCGAGCGCGTCGCGGCACTCGAGCGTGACGCCGGCCAGCCGGTCAGCCGCCGGCGCGACCCGCTGCACGTAGGCGGTCAGGTACTCGGGCATCCCGATGCTGCTCGTCGTCGGGTCGCGGTAGAACCGCCAGCCGGTGCGGCGCAGCGTGCCGCCCCTGCCCTGCGATAGCTGCACCCACACCCGGCGAGCCCGCTCGAGGTCGGGGTCGGGGTGGTCGACGAGGTCCTCGCGGTCGTACGCGGCCACGTGCTCGGCTCGGCTGTGCGGGGTCAGCGCCATGTGCAGCCCGAGCTCGGCGGGGCGGTCGCGCAGCACCCGCCAGAACGTCATCAGGTCGCCGTCGAGGTCGTTCACCGTCTCCATGCGGCTGCGTGGCTTCGCGAGCAGCACGGCCAGCGAGCCGGCGAACGGCTCGACGTAGTGCCCTGCAGCGGGCAGCAGCCGCACGATCCGGTCGGCGAGGCGCTGTTTCCCGCCGTAGTAGGTGAACGGCGGCAGCGTCACGATGCCACCCGCCCCAGCGCCTGCAGCTGCCGCGCGATCAGCCCGGACCGCAGGTCGCTCGGCGTCCACAGCACGGCGACGTGCCGGCGACCCAGCGCGACGAGCCACCGCTGCTGATGCACCGTCGGTAGCTTCCCGTCGCGCTTGAGCTCGGCGAACAGCAGCCCGCCGGTGCCCTCGTGCACGACGACGAGGTCGGGGAACCCCGCGGTGCTGCGCTTGGACAGCCACGCGTGGTACGTGAGGCACCCGACCGTCGTCGCGAGCTGCACGACGGCGTCCTGCAGGTGCTGCTCGGTCATCGGCGGCAGCGGCGCGGTCATGCCGGCGCCCCGACGACGACGAGCGCCGGCCGCGTCGCGACGTGCCAGTGCCGCGGGAACCCGCCCGGGGTCGACTCGAGCGCGTGCCGCACCTGCCACGCGACCCGCTCGTCGTGCGCGTACCGGGTCCACGGGGTGAACGCGTCGACGTCGGCGACCTCGAACCTGTACTCGGTGCGGTCGCACGTCGCGTGCGCCCCGCGCAGCCCGAGCGCGAGGTCGAGGTCGGGCACGTCGCCCGGCTCGAGGTCGGTCGCCCACGTCAGCGGCTGCTGCAGCCACGGGTGCGCGTTCGGCAGCAGGAACCCCGCCCGCTCGATCAGCGGCGCGGCGTCGGCGCACGTGTAGTGCCACAGTCGGGCGCTCACCTCGAGGCCTCGAGGTGACGCTGCTCGGTCTTGACGGCGGCGCGGCTGAACGCGACCCAGAACCCGCGGGGCGGGTCCTCGGGCTCGAGCCGGGGCGCCTGCACCTCGGCTCGCAGCACGCTGCCGCGGGCGAGCAGCAGCCCCCAGCCGTCGGGGAGCTCGCCCCCGCGGACCACCCCCGGCACCGTGACGAGCCACCACCGCGCGCAGTACCGGCGCACCGCCTCGCACTTCCCGGGGTCCTTGAGCTCGCGCAGCCAGTCGCTGCGGGACGTCTTGACCTCGAACCCCTCGAGCTCGTGCACGGGGTTGCGCCGGTTCCCGCCCTGCCAGCCGTCGAGCGTGACGGCGTCGGCGGTGCGCTGGTCGAACCCCGAGCCGGCGCGGACGTGCGTCGCGAACACGTACCGGGTGCCGACCCCCTGCGAGCGGACGGTGCACCGCTGCCGCAGCATCGCGAGCAGGCTCGCCTCGGTGTGCATCGTCGACACGTGCTCGACGTCGACCCGGTCGCGCGGGTCGTCACGCCCCAGCGCGGACGGCTCGACCGGCTCGGGCATGCCGGGCAGCGGCTCGGCGGTCACTGCGCGCCCCCGCCGGCCTGCTCGTCGGCGCCGGGCATGCCGGCGCGCAGCACCTTGAGCACGTCGAGCACGGTCGACGCCTCGGCGCGGGTGAGGCTGTTCCGGGTCGTCACCTCGCGCTGCAGCTCGGTGGTCAGCCACGCGTGCTGCTCGGCATCCGACTCGACCCCGACGTCGCGCAGCCCCAGGATCACCGCCTGCACCTGCTGCCGGCTCGCGGGACGCTGATCGCCCACGGGTGCTGCAGCGGTGCGTGACGGCTCGGCGGGCGCCGTCTCGGGCGGCACGGTGAGCTCGTCGGGCGACACCCGCCCGGCGCCCTGGTCGAACTGCTCCTCGGTCGTCGTCTCGCCCCGCCCGATCGACGTCGCGACCACCTCGAGCGACGCGAGGTCCTCCGGGGTCCACTCGGCGACCGGGCGCCCGACGCGCGCCTCGAGCTGCGCCTGCGTCACCCGGACCCGCTTCGCCCAGCCGAGCGCCAGCCGCACCCGCTCCTCGAGCGGCACGCCCGTGCCGGCGGCGAGCGTCGCCCGGCACCGCGTCTCGGCGTCGTCGACGAGCCACCGCGGCAGCACGGCGAACACGCACTCGCGGACCGCGCGGGCGCCGACGTTCTGGTTGTTCCGGTAGACGTCCTGCAGGTCGTCGATCGCGACCCGGCGGTTCCCGCGCATGATCGCGTGCGGCACCTGGAACGTGCGGGTCGCGCGGCTGTTGCGCTGCACGTCCCACGCGAACGCCTGCACCTCGCTCATGCCGGCGGCGTCGTCCCGGCGCAGCTCGTGCACCCCGTAGTCGATGTTCCCGACGATCACGGCGAGCTCGCGGGCGAGGTGCACCGACAGCCCCTCGCCGCGGTTGGGCACCGCGTAGAACGCGACGCGGGCGAGCTCGATGTGCGACGTCGCCTCGGCGACCTCCTCGCGCACCCGCTGCATGTCGCGCGGGAACTGCTGCGCGACCTGCACCGCGGCGGCGACCTGCGCCACCGCGCGAGCCTGCTCGACGGCGACGACCGCCTCGAGGCGCTGCCCCTGCTGTCCTCCGACGCGGTCGATCGCGTCGCTCGTGCTGGTCATGTTCGGGTCCTCCGGTGCTGGTCGGCGTTCGGGCAGGTGACGAAGTGCGAGACGTAGCGCGGGCGCTCGTCGAGGGTCGGCTGCTGCGGGTCGACGACGACGACGCGCGGCTGCATGCCGGGTCGGGTGTCGAGCAGCTCGAGGTTCCCGTCGGGGACGGGGTCGGGGTCGACGGGCATGCTGCTGCCCTTGCCCGTCACCGCCCACAGGATCGGCGCGTGACACGACCGGCAATCGGTCGTCACGTCGGCGCCTGCTCGGCCAGCGCGCCGGCGCACGCGGGACACAGGTCCTGCTGCACGGACGGCGCCGGCCAGGTCGCGGGGTCCCACCGGGTGCGCCAGCCGGCACGGATCGCTTCCGCCCGGGCGGCGTCGATGGTCGTCGCCGACGTCGGACGGAACGCGCGGCACCGCTCGAGCGCCATGCCCGGGCGGTCAGCCGGGGTCCCGTTGCACCGTACGAGCAGCGCGACGGTCACTCGGGCAGCCCGACGAGGTCGTCGTGCTCGTACAGCGCCCACCGCGGCGGCGACAGCAGCGTGATCCCGCCGTCGTTGTACCCCGGCCACTCCCCCGCCGCGGTGCAGTCGGCGAACAGCCGCAGCCCGAGCTCGTTCCGCTCGGCACCAATCAGCAGCAGCTGCTCGTCGAGCTCGACGACGTGCACGAGGTACGGGGCGGTCGTCTCCTGGAACACGAACACGAACGGCGCCGACGTCGCGAGGTCGAGCCCGAGCACGAGGTCGCGGTACCACGCGGCCTGCTGGTGGTACCCGTACCGGACGACCGCCGACTGCAGCGCGCGAGCGTCGGCAGCGGTGCACGTCTTGTAGTCGACGAGGATCAGCCGCCCGGTCGGGTCCGCCGTCCGCAGCCAGTCGACCCGCCCGCGCCGGTCGACGCCGTGCTGCTCGTCGTGCCAGAACAGCGACACCTCGGGCGCCCCCGTGGTCGGGTGCAGCAGCTTGCCGGCCAGCGGGTGACGGTGCAGCGCGGTCGCCATGTCCTCGACCCGCTCGAGGTCGCGCCGCAGGATCGGCACCCCGCCGTCGGCGCGGATCGCGTCGCGGTGCTCCTGCGCGCTCGCCGTCTTGTAGTCGTCGGCGTCGACGACGAGCTCGGGCGACGTCTTGGTCGCCTTGATCGTCCTCTGCACGACGACGAGCTCGGCGCCGACGCCGAGCACCATGCGGTGCGCGGCATGCCCCAGGTCGAACGCGTCGCGGGGCGGCTCGGGGTGCTCGAGGCGGTGCGCGAACTTCGCGGGCCCGCCGGGCTGCACGAGCAGCTTCGCGCCGGACGCGGACAGCGCGGGGTGCCGCAGGTAGTCCTCGTGCGGCATGTCGGTGACGACGGCGCCGCCACCGTCGGACAGGTCGAGGGTCAGGGTCAGGTGTGCCGGCACGTCGCCGTCGATCGCGGTCACGGGTGGTCCTCTCGGGTCGGGTCGGGCAGGTCGGTGCCGCGCCACAGCGGCGCGTCGAGCTGTGCGACGTAGGGCTCGCGCTCGTCGTCGGGCTTGCTCTCCCACCACTCGATGTGCGTCACAACGAGCCGCTCGCGCAGCGACAGCTGCCACCGCCCGATCGCCTCGCCGTACTCCTCGGGCGGGTAGTGGAACGCCCAGCGGTTGCCGTACAGCTCGCGGATCGACGAGCGCACCACCTGCTCGAGCACCTCGCGAGACTGCTCGGCGGGCGGGATGCCGGTCGCGAGCGGGGTGTGCCGAGCGAACGCGACCTCGGTGTACGTGCCGCCGGCGGGGGTGCCGAGCCCGTGCGTCACGTACCACAGCGCCCCCTCGTCGACCTCGAGCTCGGGCACGCGCACGGCGAGCACGCACCTGCTGTTGATCACCCGCATGTCAGGTCCTCCTCGGTCTGGTCGGGGTGGTGCTCGACGCCGTGCAACTCACACAGTCGGGACGGGCAGCGGTGCGGCTCGCTCGCGTCCTGCTCGGTCATGCACCGGGCGCACGGCCACGGCTGCCACGTGCCCAGCCACGCCGGACGCTCGGCGGGGTAGCGCAGCGGCGCCGCGGCGGGCAACGCCGCGCGGGTGATCCACGCGACGCCGTACACGGTCAGCTCGAGCTCGTCGTCGTCGTTCAGCTCGAGCCGTTCGCCGTGCGAGGTGTGCAGGTCGTGCAGCGGCTCGGCGAGGCTGGTGCAGCGGTCGAGATGGTCGCCGTCCCGGTGCAGCACGGTGCACCGGGGGCGCGCGTCGCCCGGCACCCACCGCTCGCCGCGGCGCAGCGGTGGCATGCGACTCACCACGACGCACCGACGACGTGACCCGGGATCGCCGACTCGCGGATCGCCCACACGAACGCGCGGGTGCGCCGGTCCTCGGCAGCGCGCCGGCGGCGGATCAGCCGGCGGATCACGGCAGCAGCACCGGGGCGACGAGCGCGCCGACGGTGGTCGCCGTCAGCAGCCACGCACCACGCTGCCGACGGGACCACGCGAGCATCGTGCCCGCGAGGTCCGACAGGTTCCGGCGGGCGCGGTGCTTGCCGCGGGCGGGGCGGGTGTCGCAGAGGACCCCGGGCGCCGGCTGGTCGGTGACGACCGGCAGCGGCATGGTCGGGTCGAGCAGGTCGAGCAAGGTCGCGGTCGCGTACATGTGGGAACCTCGCGGTGTCGGCGCGTCGCCCTGATCCCCGGCAAGGTGTAGGGGCGGCGCGTTGGCGTCCGCCGGCGGCGCCGGCGGGGTGGTGCGTCAGTCGGTGGTGCTGTCCCGCAGTCGCGCGAGGTACGTGTCGACGTCCTCGAGCTTCACGAGGCGTGAGCGTCCGGGCTTCACCGACGGCAGCGTGCCGTCGCCGATCAGCCGGAACACGGTCGTGCGTCCGCAGCGCATGCGCGCGGCGACCTGCGGGACGGTCAGCCACTCGTCGGCGGGCTCGACCCGTTCGGACTCGTTCGCTGCCGTTCGCATGCGTTCACTCTAAGGGGTGACGGCGAGGCTTGCAACGACACGGGGCGGGTCGGCGTGTCGAATCTGACGCGGCCACCGTCCACAGGTGCGCGCACAGGTGTGGACGAACGACAACGCCCCGACCGGGACCCCTCAACGTGTGAGAGGCACGCCCGGTCGGGGCGCTGTGCTGCGACCGCGAGCCGCGGCGCCGATGCTAGCCGAGCACCTACCGCTCGGCGGCGTCCCGGGCGGCGAGGACCTCGAGCAGCCGAGCGCGCCCGGCAGCGGTCACCCGGTACGGGCGGCGGTTGTCCCGCGCCTCGTCGAGCGTCCCGAGCTCGAGGTACCCGAGCCGGGGCGCGGCCAGCTTGGACAGCGCGCCGGTCGCCGTCCCGAGCGGGCGGTCGAGCTCGGCGTCGAGCTCGAGCGAGGTCAGCCCGCGGTCGATCTGCGCGGCGACCCGGGCGAGGACCTCCCACCGCGGCGACAGCCCGCGGAACGGGTCGACGGGGGCGGGGTCCTCGACCACGGTCGGCAGCGGGCGGTCGGGCACGAGCTGCATCGCGCGCTGGTCGGCGTGCACGGTGCCCAGCGAGGCGCCGAGCGCGTCCCGCTGCTCGCGCACCGTGTAGCCGGCGACCGTCATCGACGCGACGAGCGCCTGCCGCTCGGTGACGATCGCGTGCCGGTCGCGCGCCAGCTTGTACACGAACAGATCGCCGAACTCTGCCTCGACGTACTCGTGCCAGTGCTCGTACCCGAGCGCGATGTGCGCCGAGCCCTCGCGCAGCGCGACGAGGTTCGTGCCGGCGGCGCGCAGCAGCGCCCGCGTCTGGTCGGTGAGCTCGCGGGCGCGCTGCGGGGTCAGGTAGTGCACGGGGGCGCCGTCGCCGTTCAGCCACACGGCGGCGACGCCGTCCTCGTCGGCGACGGTGGACAGCACGAGCTCGGCGGTCACAGCGCACCCGCCGCGCGCAGCTCGCGGTTCACGGCGGCGGCAGCGCGCCCGGGGGTGCCGTGCTCGTCGATCAGGTCGCGGGCGGTGCCCGGGAACACGAGCACGATCAGGGTCCCGTCGTCGGGTCCGAGCTCCTCGCCGTCGATCGTCTCGAACATGTCGAGGCGGGCGAGGTACCGGGCGGGGGTGGTGGTCATCGTGGCGAGGTCGAGGACGACGGCGCCGGCGAGGCGGGTAGCGGCGGCGACGAGGTCGGCGGCGCTGATGCGGGGGGTGTGGGTCGCGGTCACCTCCCTATCATCGGCACACACCGCGTCAGTCTTGACGCGAGTCGCTGTTCGATTCTGAACGCTCACCCGATCGGGGGGTGCCCATGAGCGCCGACCGCAGCAGCCACCCGACCGTCACGCCCAGCGCGGGCGCGAGGCGCTCGACCTCGTCGAGCTGCAGGTCGCGCTCGCGGTTGATGACGCGGTGCAGCAGCGTCGGCGGCATGCCGGCGGCGCGGGCGAGCGCGGTCTGCGACAGCCCGCGGGCGGTCATGCGGCGCTGTACCTCGTCGACGACGGCGGCGGCGAGCGTCACGGGCGGGGTCCTCTCGTGATCGGGGTCAGCGTCCGCACGGGTCCGCTGCGGTGGCACGGACTGCCCGCGCTGGTCGGGTGGCTGATCGGGCGGCTGTTCGTCGGGGTGGCGGCGCTGATCTACGTCGCAGTGTGCCGCCCCCGGACGAGCGGTGCGGTGCTCGGGGCGGGTGCGGTGCTGTGGCTGTGGTCGACGCACCCCGCTGTGGTCGTCGCTGCGGTCGCCGCCGGCAGCGTCGGGTGCGAGGTGTGGGCGCTGTCCTCCCCGGGCTCGTGGCGCCGGCACGGGCTGCTGCGGGCGCTCGCGTGGTGGCGCTCGCTGACGGTGTACCGCCGGCTGTGGTCGCGCGCGATGACGACCGCCGGGCTGACCCTCGACGAGCACGTGCCGCCGCGGTGGCGGGTGCCGCGACTCGGGCGGGTGCGCTGCCTCGAGGGGGTCGACGTCGTGCAGGTGCGCGGGCTGCTCGGGCAGCGGTTCAGCACGTGGGAGGACGCCGGCCCGATGCTCGCCCACGTGTTCGGGGCGAGCGACGTCCGGGTGCACCGGGGCGACGACCGCCGGCTGACCCTCGAGCTGCGGCGAGCTCGGCGCGGGCGGTCCTGGCACCGCACCGGGGTGCTCGAGCTCGAGGCGCCGCGGTGAGCGAGGACGAGCTGCGCCGGCTCGACGACGAGCTCGGGCGCCTCGCGCGTACGCGAGGCGCCCGGGTGGTCGGGTGGTGCTGTGTCGGCGTCTGGAACGCCTACGTGCTGTGGCGGCTGATCACGGCGACGTGAGCCGGCGGGCGACCGCGACGACGGTCGTGCACAGCCCGGTGAGCAGCAGCCCGATCGCGCCCTGCAGCTGCATCGGCACGTCGCCGTCGAACACGTACACGCCCAGCAGCCACAGCACGGCGGGCAGCAGCGTCGCGACCGCGGCAGTCACGTTCGCGGGGGTGCTCGAGCGGGCGCCGTCGACGTCGTCGTCGGGGGCGGCGTGGTCGGCGACGCCGTCGGTCTGCGTGATCATGTCGGGGTCCTCCTGTCGGGTCGCGCACGTGAGCGCACCCCGGGTATCGGCGGACACCCGGGGTGCGTGTGACGGTGCGACGGACACGATCAGGTCACGAACTCACCACCGCGCGCCGCGGGCGGCGAACGCTGCGATCGTCCGCGGGCCCACGGTGCGCCCGTTCGCGTCCGCCCCGGTCACCCCGACCTGCCGCTGCGCCGCGGCCACGACGGCGACGGTCTGGTCGAGGTAGTTCCCGAGCGGCTCGAGCAGCGGCAGCTCGGGCTTCCACGGGTACGCGTTCAGGAACCGCTGCAGCGCGATCACCCGGCTGTCCTTCCGCATGCCGTAGGACAGCGTCGCGAGCCCTGCAGCGGGGTCGGCGGGGTTCCGGTCGTTGCCCGGACCGACCCGCCCCGCGTAGGCGGGGTGCGCGTAGAGGACGACGGCGGACGTCGACCGCTTCCGGCGCCACACTCCCCCGCCCATGCGCTGATCCCCTGCGGCGCCCGACGTCGTGTTGCCCTCGATCGTGGTCAGCGTGCCGTCGCGGTTCACCGCCTCGACGAGCCCGACGTGACTGATCCGGTCGACGCCGTCGCCCGGCCAGTCGAACAGCACGAGGTCGCCGACCCGCGAGGTGCGGTCGGCCCGGCCGCGCTGCTGGTACCACGCGGCGAGCGTCGGCGTGTACGCCGTCTTGGGGATCAGGTCGCCGGCGCCGGCCTGCCGGAAGCACCACCACGCGAACTGCGCGCACCACGCGACGCCGTCGGTGCCGTACGCGCGCCCGTAGGGGTTCGCCCCGCCCTTCCCCTCAACGGTACCGATCTGCGACCGGGCGACGTCGAGGACCTGCCCGGCGGTCGTCACTGCCCGCCCCGGGCGCTGCCCTCGGGGACCCACGTCGGGTCCTGCGTCGGCTGGTCGTCGGGGTCGTCGGGCTGCGCGCCGTTGCCGGTGCGCTCGACGAGCTCGTCGGTCACGGTCATGTCCTCGAGCGGGGTCGGGTCGCTCACGTGGTCGCCTCCTGCGGTGTCG
>Ga0210040_10009025_pt1 | contig 11684 bp, 7 predicted proteins | sample CryGeyCG12114_NA_FD_185462 | JGI IMG/M metagenome (GOLD analysis project Ga0210040, IMG submission 185462) | Groundwater microbial communities from aquifer - Crystal Geyser CG19_WC_8/21/14_NA (SPAdes) (version 2) | ecosystem: Environmental > Aquatic > Deep subsurface > Groundwater | place: USA... | reverse complement strand
CCGTCGAGCTCGTGGCTCACCGGGTCCGCTTCGGCTCGGCACGACCTTCCGGACGGTCTTCCGCCGCACGGTGCGGACGACGCCCTCCCGCTACCGGGCGACGTTCACGGGCGAGGAAAGGCGCCAAGTCGTCGTCAGCGAGACGCGCTCGCCGGGCGCGAGCGTCGTCAGCGGCGACAGCACCTCCAGCTCGACGAGGTGCGCGGTCACCTCCAGGCCGCCGAGCGCGTCCACCGGCCCGGGCAGCGGGTGCTGGAACCACAGCTCCACCGGGCACCCGCCGTCGGGGTAGGTGGCGCCCTCGCACCGCGACGTCTCGAGGTGCAGCGTCACACCGTCGCGTCGACGCCACACGAGGGCGCCGGTCGCGTCGGGGAAGCCGAGCTTGGCCACCGCGTCCTGGCTCGGGACGTCCCAGCCGTCGGCGCTGTGCTCGTAGGCGATCCGGCCCTCGACGGCGAAGAGGTGCTCGGGGGGCTCGGGCTCGCCCAGGGTCTCGACGTGGACGACCCCGTCGTGGTCGGACGCGGGGTCGGCGTCGACCTGGGTCACGTCCCAGACGGACCACGTGACCGGCCTGTCCGACCGGTTGTGGAGGGTCGAGACCTGCTCGAACGCCGAGCCGACGGCGGGGAGCCGGAACCGACGCTCGACCTGCACGCCGGTCGTCGGGTCGGCCCGGCTCTTCAGCTCGACCGTCGCCGTGCCCTCGGCGTCCACCTCGGCCTCGACCGCGTACGCCCCCGAGTCCAGGACGGCGTCGGGCGGGCCGTGCCACTGACCGTCGTCGTCCCAGCCCTGCGGGGCGGGCCAGGTCTTGTTACCCCCCAGGTTCGTCCAGCTCGCCATCGTCCCGTCGGGCTCGGGCCAGCTGCTCGGCGGTCGCAGGGGGACCAGGTCGTCGTCGAGCAGATCCGGGTCGTGCCAGAGCACCTCACGCCCCTGGAAGCGGCACGAGATCAGCCGGCCGCCCAGCGACGGGACGAAGGTGAGGACGACCTCGCCGTTGGCCGCGACGACCAGGTCCAGGTCGTGACCGCTCCGGTGCTCGACACGGGAGGGTGCGGGGTCGCTCACGCTGCGCTGGGCACGAGCACGACCTTGCCCGCCGCGCCGGACGCGGCGAGCCGGTACGCCTCGTCGGCCTGGTGGAGGCCGAACCGGTGGCTCACGACGGCCTCCGGGTGGACCCCGTTGCGGGCCAGCAGCAGGGTGAGGTCCTCCATGCCCTGCAGGGAGGTCACCCATGACGCGTTGATGGTGACGTGCTTGTGGAGCAGGGTGTCCGAGACCTCCGTCTCGAGCCGGCCGCCCTCGCCCAGCAGCGAGACGCGGCCCCACTCGGCGACCACGTCGAGGGCGGTCGAGCGTCCCGGTGTGGAGCCGGAGCAGTCCACGCTCACCGAGCAGCCCGCGCCGTCGGTGAGCGCGAGGACGTTCGCCACCGCGTCGTCGTCGGCGGCCACGACGTGGTCGACGAGACCGGTCGAGGCGACGAAGTCGCGGCGCTCCGGGCTCCGCTCGATCCCGATCACCGTGCGCACCCCGAAGCAGCGCGCGATCATGGCCGCGGCCAGCCCGACCGGGCCGAGCCCGACGACGGCCAGGGTGTCCGCGCCGGTGATGTGCGACCGCACCAGACCCTCGTACGCGGTGCCGAAGCCGCAGGCGACCAGGCTGCCGTCCACGAAGGTCAGCTCGTCGGGCAGCGGGATGCAGGTCGACTCCTCGGCCACGAGGTAGCGGGCGTGGCCACCGTCGCGCTGCCACCCGTAGGCCTCACGACGGTGCTCGTCGCTGCAGCTGATGAAGTAGCCCGCCCGGCAGTTGCGGCACAGCCCGCAGCCGACGATGTGGTAGACCACGACCCGGTCGCCGAGCCCGACGCGGTGGCAGTCCTCGCCCACGGCCACGACGGTGCCGCACGGCTCGTGACCGGCGACCACGCCGTGGTAGGCCGGCGCCCCGTCGAGACCCTTGTGGCTCTTGTAGCCGCGGTAGATGTAGCCGATGTCGCTCCCGCAGATGCCGGAGGCACCGACCTCGAGCAGGACCTGCCCGCGGCCAGGCCGGGGGAGGTCGTACGACCGCAGGACCGCGGTCGAGTCCCCAGGCAGGAAGACCCCGTCGACGGTGGCGGGGAACGTGGTCGTGGTCATGGCAGGTCCTTCGTCGTCGTCGGCGTGGGTGTCGGTTCGGGTGTCACGGTCGTGCTGGCGAGCAGGGCGGCCAGGTCGAGGGCCGCGGGCCGGTTGGGGTCGTGCTGGAGGACCTCCACCAGGAGCGGCGCCGCCACCTCGGCGTGCCCGAGGCCGACCTCGGCCTGGGCGGTGAGCAGCCGGGCCGTCGCCTCGCGGCGCTGCTGGAGGTCGTCGTCGAAGAGCAGCAGCGCGGGCAGCGAGGTCGCGAAGAAGTCGACCGTCGCGGCGCTGCCGCCGAGCTCGAGCGCGAAGTCGCGCAGCCGCTCCAGCAGGGAGTCTGCCTCGTCGTCACGACCCAGGCGTCGCCAGGCGGCCGCCGAGAGGTACGTCTTCTCCCCGTACGGCTGCGGCGCCATGTCCACGAAGTCGCCGACGGATGTCGCGGCCTGGCGCCAGGCCGCCTCCGCCTCCTCCCGCAGGCCCTGCGCGGCGAGCGCGTCGCCGAGCGCGAGGTGCAGGTCGGCCCGGTTGGCCAGCAGGTGCGGGCCCTCGCCCAGGGTCGGGGGCGGGTCGAGGGCGGCGCGGACCGCTGCGGCGGCCTCGGCCGGCCGCTGCTCGCCGAGCAGCCGGCGTGCCCAGGCCAGGTGCGTGCGCTCCCAGGCGGCGAGGGCCTGCCCCTCACCACCCTCCCAGGGCTGGAACCGGCGGCTGCGAAGGACGGCGAGGGCCCGTTCGACCTGCCCGGCCGTGACGAGCAGGTGGACGTGCTCGATCGTGAGGTCGTCCCGCTCGGCCACCAGGTCGAGGTGGGCCTCGAGCCGGGCCAGCCGAACCTCGGGCGCCTCCGCCAGGAGCCGCGCCAGCTGGTCGCGCTCGTAGACCAGGCGGCTGTCGTCCGGTGCCGCCCGGACGGCGGTGTCGAAGCAGTGCACGGCGCGGGCGACGTCACCCAGGACGTTGACGCACGCGACGCCGAGGTTGCGCCAGCAGACCGGGTCCGTCGGGTCGGCCGCCACGGCCCGCTCCCACGCCTCGATCGCCTCCTTCGGACGGTCGGCGCCGTAGAGGAGGTGCCCGAGCAGCCCGGCTGCCGTGCCGTCGTCGCCGTCGGCGGCGAGCGCGTCCCGCAGGACCCGCTCGTCGTCGAGGCCGTGCGGGAAGCACCAGGCGGTGTCGACCGCCCGTGCCCGGCCGCGGGCCCGTGCCGCCTCCTCGGGCCGGCCGAGCCGGTCGAGGACGCCGGCGCGGTGGTAGTGCAGGAGCGGCTCCTGCCCGCCTTCGACGCGTCGGCCACCGTCCGCCAGCGCCCCGTCGAGGACGCTCAGCGCGTCCTCGAGGCAGCCGGCGCGGGCCAGCTGCAGCGCGAGGTCGCGCGCCGTCCGTGCGTCGCAGGTGAGGACGTCGCCGGCCAGGTGCCGGGCCCACCAGTCCAGGGGGTCGAGGGCCAGCGTCGCCGCGAGCCGCGTGCGCGCCTCGTCCTCGCGCCCGAGTCGTCGCAGGCAGAGCACGGCGAGGTCGCGCGCCGCGAGGTTGTCGCTGTCGTCGCGCGTCACGGAGTCGAGCAGGGCGAGCGCCTCCGCCCAGGCACCCCGAGCGCAGCGCCGGTAGGCCATGGCCAGGTGCGCGGGAGCCCTCCAGGCCCTGGTCCACGCGGCCTTGGCCCAGGCGTCGTACGCCTCGTCGTGGCGGCCGAGACGTTCGAGCGCGAGCCCGAGGCGGTAGTGCGGCTCACCGTCGTACGGGTTGGCGTTCCAGGTCGTGGTGCGGGCGACGGCACGCCGCAGGAGCTGCTCGGCCACGTCGAGCTCGCCCCGCCCGTACGCCGCGGCGGCCAGCGCCGTCGCGCTGCGCGAGTCGCCCGGGTCGCGCGCCAGCGCCTCCTGCCAGTAGGGGAGCGGCGAGCGGGTGGCGTGGCGGTACTGGGACAGGTGCAGCCCCACCAGGTAGAGCTCCTCCACCGAGCCGACCGCCTCGGGCGCCGGCGGTTCGGTGGCGGTCTCCACGGTCCCGGGCACCCTGGTGGCCGGGCTCCAGCGCAGCAGCTCCACGCCGTCGTGCGCCACCACGACCACGGCAGCACCGTCGGTCGCTGACGGCAGGAGGACCGTGCGCCGCACGGGGTGCCGAGGGTCCAGGTCGACCCCCTCGGACCAGGTCGTCCGACCGTCCGCGTCCTCGAGGCGGACCGTCGCTCCCGGCTGGGCGCGGGTGCTCGCCAGGCCGATCTCGACCTCGGCGGACCCGTCGTCGGTGGTGCGCAGCTCGTGGTGCAGGGCCAGGTCGGTGGTGGCCTGCTGCACCGTGCCGATCTCGGAGATCGGGTACCAGAACTGGCTGAAGGTCTTCGTCTCTCCGGGCGCCAGGAAGGAGAAGTCGGGCTGGTTGTCGGTGTAGACGCCGGCCATGAGCTCGACGTACGGGCCGTCGGTGTCGGTCAGGTTGGCGTCCCAGGCCCAGCCGAACCGGTCGTTGCCCCAGGTCCACTGCTTCTTGCCGGGCGCCACGTGGTGGTCGGCCCAGTGAACGAACCCGGCGCGCGCGGCGTGGTCGTAGCCACCGAAGAAGTCGCCCTTGCTGCCGACGGCCATGTAGGACGTCGGCACCGGGATGTTGCGGTACCAGTCGAGGCGGTCGGCGTCGGGGTGCCCGGCGTCCACGCGGGCGGGGTAGTCGATGCCGTAGTAGGGCGTGGTCGCGTGCGGGAAGCCGGTGGTCGCACGGCGGGCGTGGTCGGCCACGACCTCGACGTCGGTGGGGAAGAACGACTGGTAGTCGTCGTGCACGCGGGCCGCGACGTTGGCCCACCAGAGGAAGGTCCGGACGTCCTCGGTCCGGTTGTGCAGCCGCACCTTGAGCTCGACCAGCGCGCGGTCGGGGTGGAGCGTGATGCCGTGCATCCCCTTGAGCCGGTGGAAGGGGTCGTGGTCGGAGCACCAGACGGTGACCGAGCCGTCCGGCAGCTCCTCGATCTCGACGTCGGTGGGCAGGTAGGTCGACGGCCGGTGGTGCTGCGGCCAGTTGAACTCGACGCCCCCGGAGATCCAGGGGCCGGCCAACCCGACGAGCGCGGGCTTGATCACGTTGTTCCGGTAGAAGAAGTCGTACCCGGTCGTCCGGTCGAGCCCGACGTGGATGCGGCCGCCCAGCTCGGGCAGGACCATCAGCCGGATCCACGGGTTCTCGAGGTGGACCGCCGCCCACGGGCGGAGCTGCTTCTCCTGGGCGACCCGCTCGTGGAAGGGCATCGGGTAGACCCGGCCCGACGACCCCTGGTAGACGCGGTTCTGCAGGTACATCGGGTACCGGTCCGGCGGTAGCAGGTCGTAGGTGTCGATCAGGACCGGCTCCTGCCAGACCGCGACCGACCGGTCGGTCAGCGTCGCAGGTCTCGGGGGGAGCTCGAGCGACGACACGGGAGCTGCTGACGACATTGCCATGACCGCGACCCTATGGACCGGCCGACGCCGTCTCCCATGGCGAGGACGACGAAGAACCTGGACGAAACGACGGTCGGCGCTACCGTACGCACCATGTCGCGCCGCTCGGGGTTCATAGGTGAACAAATCAGCGTCCTGCCCAGGTTGCGGGTCGCCGAGGCGCTGGAGCACCCCGTGACGTCGCGGCTGCTCGTCACGGACTCGGGCTACTTCCCGCACGCCGCCGACCACGACCGGGCCCGGCCGCACGGCGCCGACGAGGCGATCGTGATCGTCTGCGTGGAGGGCGTCGGCTGGTGCGAGGTCGCCGGCGTCCGGCACCGCGTGTGCCCGGGCCAGGTCGTGGCCCTGGCGCCGCAGACCCCGCACCGCTACGGGGCCTCCGACGACGACCCGTGGAGCGTCTGGTGGGTGCACGTCCTGGGCAGCGACGTCGCCGACCTGGTCGGAAGCATCGGCGCGACGTCCGCGCAGCCGGTCGTCGACGTCCCCGACCTGCCCCGCGCGGTCGCCCTGCTCGAGGAGGTCGTCGCCGGCATGGAGCGCGACGACCTGGCGCGCACGCTCCAGATCTGCGCCGGGGCAGCGTGGAACCTGCTGGCGCTGCTCTCCGTCAGCCCCTACCAGCTCTCGCGGGAGCGAGCCGACCCCACCCAGGTCGCGATCTCCTTCATCCAGCACCACTACGGCGAGAAGCTCACCGTCCCGCAGCTGGCGGGCATGGTCGGGCTCTCGACGTCGCACTTCGCCGCGCTCTTCCGCCGGGCGACCGGGTGCGGGCCGCGCGAGTACCAGACCCGGCTGCGGATGCTGAAGGCCCGGCAGCTCCTCGACACCACCGACCTGCCCGTCTCGTCGGTCGCGCGGAACGTCGGCTACGACGACCCGTTCCACTTCGCCCGCCAGTTCCGGGCGGCCCACGGCGTCACGGCGTCCGAGCACCGGAGCCGGTCGAAGGGCTGAGCGTCGGGCCGGCGTCCGCGTGGTGCGGATCGTCGATTCGTCCAGGCAGACCGTCGACTTCGCCATGGGAACCGGACTGCCGGCCTCCCTAGGGTCAGGGGCATCGCCGCGGTCTCGATGATCCGGCGACCATGCGACGGACCTCGCCGAACGCGTTCTCGAGGGACGTCGACCCACGACAAGGAGGTCGACATGCTCGCGACGAGCAGAAGAATCGCCGCCACCGCTGCCCTGGCGCTGACCACGGCCGCAGCACTGGCGGGATGCGGGGGCGACGCGGGCCCGGGCGGTTCCGCCAGTGGCTCCGCGGGTGCCCCGAAGGAGCTGAGGGTCGGCGTGGTCTACCTCGACACGCAGGGCTTCTACGGCGGGGTCAAGAAGGGCATCGACGACGGGGCGAAGGCCACGGGCACGTCGGTCAAGATCGTCGAGACCAACGCGCAGGACGACGCCAGCAAGGAGTCGACCTTCATGAGCAACCTGGTCGCCCAGCGCGTCGACGCCGTGCTGCTGTCGGCGTCCAGCGCCACCGCGTCGGTACCGGCGATCAAGAGCGCGCACGACGCGAAGATCCCCGTCGTCTGCTACAACACCTGCATCGGCGAGCCGGGCCTGTCGCAGTACGTGTCGGCCTACACGTTGGGCGACCCGACCGAGTTCGGGTACAAGCTCGGGACCGCGGCCGCCGCGTACTTCGAGAAGGCGGGCATCTCCGCCCCGAAGATCGGCGTCGTCAACTGCGAGTTCGTCGAGGTGTGCGTTCAGCGCCGCGACGGCTTCGACAAGGCCATGAAGGAGAAGCTCCCCGGCTACTCCGTCGTCGCCAACCAGAAGGGCGGGGACGCCTCGGCCTCCCTGACCGCCGCGCAGAACATCCTCACGGCCAACCCGGACCTCGACGCCTTCATGGGCGAGTACGGCGACGCGACGATCGGCGCCGTCAAGGCCGTCCAGAGCGCGAACCGCACGGGCAAGACGGTCGTGTTCGGCGGCGACATGACGACCGACATCGCCGGTGCGCTGAAGGACGGCTCGATCCTCAAGGCGCAGGTCGACATCAGCGGCCAGGTCATGGGCAAGGCCGCGTTCAAGGCGGCCATCGACACGATCAACGGCAGCAAGCCCGCCCAGGTGGTCGTGCCCGTCCCGGTCGACCTGTACGACACGCAGGACTCGGCGACCCAGTGGCTGACGACGCACGCCGACGGCATCCCGTGACCGGTCGCCTGACCTGAGCCCTGCCCGTACGCCGAACCAGCCGGAGTCACCGTTGACCACCACCACCAGCACCGCCAGCGTCGCGTCCCGTGACCCCGGCACGCCGATCGCCGTCATCGACTCGGCGAGCAAGCGCTACGGAGGGGTCCAGGCGCTCCGTGACGTCAGCCTGAGCATCGCGCCCGGCGAGGTCCGAGCCCTGCTGGGCAAGAACGGGGCCGGGAAGTCGACGGTGATCCGGCTGCTGTCGGGCGTGGAGGAGCCGGACTCCGGCAGCGTCGTGCTCGCCGGCACGGCGCTGGGCCGGGGCGGGGTGAAGCTGGCCCAGCAGCTCGGGGTGCGGACCGTCTACCAGGAGCTCAGCCTCATCCCCGACATGACGGTCGCGGAGAACCTGTTCATGGGGGCCTGGCCACGCCGAGCCGGTCAGATCGACCGTCGACGGATGGCGCGGGTCTCCACCGAGGCGCTGGCTCGGCTGGAGCTCGACCTCGACCCACGGGTGCCGGTGTCGCAGCTCAGCATCGCCGACCAGCAGATGGTCGAGATCGCTCGCGCCCTGTCCCAGGACCCGGCGCTGCTGATCCTGGACGAGCCGACGAGCTCGCTGGCGGCCGCCGAGGTCGACCGCGTCCTGCAGTCGGTGCAGCGGATCCGTTCCGCCGGGGTCGCCGTGGTCTACGTGAGCCACCGGGTGTCGGAGATCCGCCAGGTCGCCGACACCGCCACGATCATGCGGGACGGGGAGGTCGTCGACACCGTGCCGATGAGCGGCGTGGCGACGACCGACATCGTCCGCATGATGGTGGGGGACGCCGACCTGGAGACCCCGCTCGTCACCAGCGCCACCGAGCGGGGCCCGGTGGTCATGCGGGTCGAGGGCGTCACCGTGGTCCCCAAGCTCGTCGACGTCACGTTCGACGTCCACGCGGGCGAGGTGCTGGGGCTGGCCGGGGTGCTGGGCTCCGGGCGTACGGAGCTGCTCGCCGTGATGGCCGGCCTCGCCCGGGCCGACAGCGGCTCCGTCGTCGTCGACGGGCAGCGCGTCGACGGTCAGGGCCTGCGGCACGCGATGAGCCTGGGCATCGGGGTGACTCCGGAGAACCGCAAGGAGGACGGGATCGTCCCCGACCTCGGGGTCGACGAGAACCTGGTGCTGACGGACTGGAAGAAGGTCACCCACCGCGGGGTGATCAGCACCCGACGGCTCGCCGCCGCCGCCGCGCGGGCCATCACCAGCATGGCCGTACGCACCGGTTCCGCGCACACGCCCATCGGCACGCTCAGCGGCGGGAACCAGCAGAAGGTCGTCATCGGGCGCTGGCTGCACGCGGGCTCCCGCGTCCTGCTGCTCGACGAGCCCACCCGCGGCGTCGACGTGCAGGCCAAGGCCCAGATCTACGAGCTGCTCCGCGCGCTCGCCCGCGACGGCGTCGCGGTCGTCTTCGTCTCCAGCGAGATGGACGAGCTCCCGCTCGTCTGCGACCGCGCTCTCGTCCTGAACGGCGGTCGCATCCGCGACGAGCAGGTCACCCCGCACATCCGCACCGACCAGCTGCTGCTGGCCGCCATCGTCGAGCACTGATCGCAGAGGGAACTGATGACCACCACCAACGTCGCGCCCGGCACCGGAGCCGCGCCCACGACCAGCCGCCGGCGCATCTCGCTCACCTCGCAGCAGCTGAACGAGGGCGGGCTCGCGGTCGCGCTGATCGTCCTCGTCGTCGTCCTGAGCTTCTCGTCCGACTACTTCGCGACGGTCGACAACATGTGGGCGATCCTCGGCGACGCGGCCCTGGTCGGCATCGTCGCGTGGGCCAGCACCCTCGTCATCGTCGCGGGCGAGATCGACATCAGCGTCGGCCCGGCCGTGGCCTTCTGGAGCGTGATCCTGGCCGAGCTCAACGGGAAGATCGACCTGCCGCTGCCCGTGGCCGTCCTTGTGACCCTGGTCGGCGGGGCGCTGGTCGGCGCCTTCGCCGGCTGGCTCCGCGCCCGTTTCGGGGTGCCGTCGTTCATCGTCACCCTCGGGCTGTGGAGCGCTTTGCGCGGCCTCGCCCAGTTCCTCACCAACGCGCTGCCGATCCCGGTAGGGCCGAGCCCGTTCCTCGACCGCCTCGGCGGCAAGATCGGCCCGGTCCCGGCCTCGGCGATCCTCATGATCGTCCTGTTCCTGATCTTCGCCTTCGTGGCGCAGCGGACCGCGTACGGCCGTTCCGTCTACGCCGTCGGTGGCAACGCCCGAGCCGCGCTCCTCACCGGCATCAACGTGTCGCGCATCCGCGTGATCCTGTTCGCCACCAGCGGCGCGATGGCGGCGCTGCTCGGCATCGTCTTCGCCGGCCGGCTCGCGAGTGGGAACTCGGGCGCCGCCCAGGGGCTGGAGTTCTCCGTCATCGCGGCCGTCGTCGTCGGCGGCACCTCCCTTGCGGGAGGCCGCGGTTCGATGCTCGGAACGCTGCTCGGCGTCCTGTTCATCACCGTGATCGGCAACGGCCTCGTCATCCTGGGCGTGAACTCGTACGTCCAGGACGTCGTCCGCGGCGGCCTCATCGTCGCCGCCGTGCTGATCAACATGCTGCTCGCCAACCGAGGACGAGCGACGAGCCACTAGGCGCCCGTCGCCGAGGTGGACGGAGGGTCGGTGGAGTATCAAGAGGCATGAAGTTCACGCTTGACGGCGAACCGTTCGGACCGCCAGCGGTTCCAGTCGCAGTCATCTCGACGGTGGTTGGCGAACCTGGGCTTCGCGATCGGGGCGGGCTCGACCGTCAGCACGGCCTGCTCGCGCGCGCGTCCCGCGACAAGGTCGCTGATGACGGCTGGCACTGCTCTCAAGGTCGAGCCCGATGTCGTGCTGATCGGGTGCGTGAAGACCAAGCAGCATCGCGGTGCTCCAGCGAAAGACCTGTACGTCTCCGACTGAACCACCGGACGCCCACACCTTCGGCGTAGGCCCGCATCCTGAATACGGCTGACGCCGACATGCCTGGTGCAGCACCGGCAGTCCAAGAACGCCGAGCCGCGTGCGGATTCGCTGAATCGTCCCAGCGGTGCCACACCAGGAGGATCGACTGAAGACCCAGCCTGGAGCGCGGGGCGCGTGCCCAATGCTCGTTCACGTTGCGATCGGTGTCTGTGGGGCGAGTGGGGCTTGAACCCACGACCAAAGGATGATGAGGGCGATCCTGGCGAGCGGCGTGCCAGCGAGCGTCCTGAGCGCGGGCTCGACGAGCGTCGCGCGTCGAATCCTTTGGTGCAGCTTCCGGAGCGCCAGGACGGCCCCTGGTCGCGGGTCGGTCTCCCGCGCGCCCGCAGCCGCTCCACCAAGCAATCCGCTCGGCGGACGATCAAGGTTCGACTGCCCTGGAATGAGCGCGAAAGAGCTCTCTTCTTCCTCGAGGTGGGGCGGGCAGTCGGCGGCACTCGAAGACTGGACGGTCGTTCCACCTGACCGCCGGCATCACCATCGCTCGCAGCTCGGGATGCTCGGCCAACAACGCGCGAACCTGCCGGGGCTCCCGATCTGCCAACGGTCAAGAACCTCCGGACGACGGGCAGTCCTCTCTGCTCACGGCGGCCGCGCCCGCCCGTCGGCCAGCCGGGGATGGTCGCACCTCCCCGGCCAGAGATCGCCACGAGCGTGTCTGCGTGCTCTCACAACACGAGCGCTCAGCCCCGATGGCGATGGTCAACAGAGCCACCCCCACATACGATGTCCCCCGAAGCAGGGGAGGGAGCGCAAGCATCAGCGCAGGAGATGGGCGGGCGTACCGCCGAGCCACGCTCGCCGACATCGCCGCCGCTGCCGACGTCCACGTCTCCACCGTCTCGCGCGCCCTCAACGGTGATCCGGCCCTGTCCATCCGGCCGGAGGTCCGTGCCAAGATCTTGGCTGCGGCCCGTCAGCAGCACTACCGTCCCA
>Ga0210040_10009024_pt1 | contig 11685 bp, 6 predicted proteins | sample CryGeyCG12114_NA_FD_185462 | JGI IMG/M metagenome (GOLD analysis project Ga0210040, IMG submission 185462) | Groundwater microbial communities from aquifer - Crystal Geyser CG19_WC_8/21/14_NA (SPAdes) (version 2) | ecosystem: Environmental > Aquatic > Deep subsurface > Groundwater | place: USA... | reverse complement strand
AGAAATGTTACCTGTAGATAACAGTAGAATTCTTGGACCACAAAATGAGTCGAATCCTGTCACCCGGGTTCACAGTCAAATCACAGGGCAACTCCGCAATATTGCCCACCACGGCTTGTACTTGTTCAGCATGCTCTGTAAACACAAAAACATGGGTCATTATCTTCATGATGAGTTGAGCCCCAAACTTTTACTCAAGTTAGGAGTTAGAAGGGTTTATTATGGTGAGCCAGGAAACTGTGCTCATTATGCCGATGACACGTGGACAAGTGTGAAAGTACAAAGTGAGTGAGCCACATGTTTCCATCCAATTCACAAATGCATTAGTGTAAATTGAAAAGGAGAGAAAAAGAAAACTCACTCACTCACTCACTTAGAGGGAAAAGCAATTGATCGTAACGCTCCGCGCTTTGGTGAGCAACCAAAGTAAACGAACCAACCCAAAATACGTATAGGATCCTTTTTCCCTGTCTACGAAGAATGGTTCCTACCACCCAAAGCAAATATAAGAAAGAGATTTCAATTGTAAAAATGTCACCGTGCTGGGACTGTTCTTATTTGGAGCTCAAGTGTGCACTCAAATGTTTCAAACGTGCAAGGGAAATGATGGCCCGATTTCTCATCCTAAAACAATATGCTCAATCCAGTCACAATCAATACATAGACATTCCATGTATAGTGATTGAGTAAGTGAACGAATGTGCATCAATTTCGCTTCCCAATTCCGTCTCTTAAACTTTAATGGATCCTATATAGCACATGTGTTGCATATTTTGCTCAAATGGGCCAAATCCACTTCTTATTTCCTATCCCCATTCGATCCAGACAGCAATTGCTAGTAGACTCAATTTGAGAGGCCAACAAAACTTGTTTAAAGGTTCCTTTCAACCAAAGTAGAGTCTCCTGAATCTCTAAGGGCGTCCTGAGCTAAAAAAACTGGATGAAATGAAATTCACTGTGAGAGGAAGATTTTTGTTTGACCAACACAGAGTAGAACAAAAGGGCGCTGACCTTTTCCCTCATACGGGAAGCACGGAGAAAAGGAATGTGCCAATTTCGGGGCCTATTGGTGCTCAAAGCGGGAACGAAATCGGAGTGAAAGCAACCATGTTCTTTTCTGTGTCTACAAATGCAAATGAGAGACACTCACGTCGTCAAACTTTATAACTAACTAACTGCTAACTCAATCCAACTTCAATATAAACGGTCACATTGGCGAATGCTAAACTCGGTCGGCACACTTTCCTCATTAAACTCAAAAGTAAAACTTACTCTCAACTTAATTCAACTTTCCCAGATTTTTCAATCTGGAGAAAAGTTTTCCCCGCACAAAAAAAAGTGTGTCGCTCGAAACAAGTTATCCAGCTAAATAATCCATTCCGTATAGGGTGTAAAATGGTTGATTAATTGAACCAATTTATTCGCCCTTGTAGTCATTTGTTAGTCTTACTAACTACTTATAGCCCTCAGTAGTCTAGTCGGTAACAAGGGTGATGAAATATTGCATTCAATTAGGCAGTCCTTGTATGCAGGATGCCTATTTGCTAAAACTAATTTGCAGCGCATAAGTCGTGCATTAGGGATGCCTGATGCATTCTGTAGCTTTTAGTTAGTTGGTGCGAAAAGTTGGTCACATTCAGCAATAGTGATTTAGCAGTCGGCTGATTTTCAGTGGCCACTTAATGAACACGTCGGAAATCCTTTGGACCAGCTTGTAATTCTTGTCCATTGTGACAGTATATGCAAGAAGGAGTAGATAATGGTTTTTGGCGCGTTTGCAGCTATTCCTGTCTTAGACTACTGACTCTAGTAGAGTGGTTGGTGTTCTTATCTTCAAGGACGGGCCATGGCGCGTATGCAAGAGCTGGTCCACACAATGAATCCGTTCACCACACTGACTGAATGCCCTAACAAGATGGTGAGCGAGCGACGGAGCATTTCATGTCGTGTAGAATAGGAGTGTAGTGAGGAGAAGGCCTAAAGTTTTCAACTTTCTAGCTCTCCCAACTTTTATCTCATAAGTAAACCCAGAGTCTTGTGCTAATTACGAATTTTAATTACAACTGTTCATCAACCAAGTTTTCACTTTCTCTAGCTTTTTCTCCTTCCTTCCCTTATAAGTGCATTTAGTTTCTTACAATGTTTGTCTCGGCCCTGTTTGCCTCCCATTCCGCTGAAATTCGGCTAAGGGTCTCAGATCACTTATGAACATTTAAAATTTCAGGATCCAATGGTCTAGTTTAAGGTCATGGACAATGAGAGTGCAAATCGTTATATCTTGCTTAGACAATATCCTCGGAATTTGCGAGCGATGATTTTTTTGCTTTTTGCCAACTTTTAGCCCAAATCGGAGGGAAATAGGATCCCGGCAAACATTGTTAGTTAATTTAACAGCCAGAGCTGCCTCCCATGTGTACACACACACATAAAAAGTTGAAGTAGCCCATTTACTTCCCGAAAAATGGAGTCTAGTATGATGAAATGAAATTTGCATGTGATATATAGCTCCGACTTGGCTGAGTAAACGTGATGTGTTTTGAGTGAGTGAGTTTTGGGAGAGAAAGAAGTAAAGTTTTTTCCAATTCATCATGTCATGTTGTTTGAAGGAGCCCTATAGAGTGTAAGTGCTCAAGTGATTGACTTAAGTGACTGACTGGCCCACTTTCCCCTTCATCATATACTACATACAGCTACTTAGCCCAGGAATAGGGAACGCAAATATCCTGCCCGTGATTCATTATGATTCCGTCTGGGCGGGATGAAAAATAGATTTTCTAATTAAAATGTGAACTCATTTCATTAATCTGGGAAAACAAGGATTCGCTGGCTCAAAACTGTTTCCCTTCTTATCAACTAATACTGCTCGCTCGCATAGTAGCTAGCTAACTATAGCTACATACTAACTGCTGTGACTTTTAATTGAATTCACAAGTCATCAGCAGTCATAAAAGAGTAAAGTTCCACCAAAGGACTCATTTTTTCCGTTCTTTAGCTAGGAGGATCATAAATTCCCTTTTATCTTCCTGGCCCTCTCATTTGTACGCGTCAAACAGCTCATTTAGTTCTTGAGCGCACTTATAAAAACGGCGAGCTACACTCTTATAATGACCATTCTAGTTGGCGCACTAAAAACGCTGGCTTGTTTTCCCGGTCGGCCCGTTGTCTCAATTCCCATCCACATGAACATAGTACACGAACTAAATGGGTAGTCATGTACAGTGAGCCTCATACAATTCTTTCCGTTTCCTCATCCTAATTAGCTAACCAAAAGATCACTAACTAACTAACTAGCTACCATGAAAAGCAGTAATGATGACCATAATAAGTCTCATTCCATCATATGAAAAAATCCCCTGACATCACTTTCTCATACACTCCGGAACTCCCGAATGACGACTTATATCAGAAAAAACTGCTTTTCAACTGCAGAATACGCACAGAGTATTTGAGTTAGTTATAGCTACTTAGTGATTAAAAGATAGAGCAATAGTTATAGTTAGTTAGTTTCCCTCATGAGAACCACATGGGTCATTTGCTCACTGACTGGATACACATCTTTTTTTCGGTCCGCATTTCCTGTCTCGTTATTCCCACAACCCGGGCTAGTTACTGACTGACTGACTGATATAGTTGTAGCCAACAAGTTTTAGAGTTAGCTAAAGTTACAACACACACTGGTCCGAATAATAATAGTGCATGGCCCTGGATGAAATGCAGTAGCATGGTTCTTCTGGGAACGGTAGCAGCTGAATATATTCTTTTAGCCGGAATAAATCATTTTGAGTAGAAGATGAGAGCACTATTTTTGGGGACGCTGAGTGGACAGGTAAAGAAAGTAGAGAGACACAGCTTGGAATTGAGTGAGACTGACTGACTGAGTGACAATGATAAGAGAGCAGGCAGAATGGTCACACACATAAAGGGGCATGAAAAAAAGTCATCTTCAATTATTCATGAGGTGAGGAGTGGGACAATTGCATTTGTCTACTTCACCTGACTCTCACGCATGTCTAAAGCCCATCTCTTTTGATTGATCCCCGAAACTCTCAAAGTAGAAACTTTGGAGTCGCAATTTTTTTGTTTTCATCATCAATATCGTAACTTAATGAAAGGATGCCTAAACAAACAGAGAGTCTTATAAAATTCCGGGAGCCAGACTGAACTCACTAACTAAAAAAGCGGAAGGGAAGCCTGCTCATGAAAATTTTAGACGGAGGAAGCGTGAAATGTAGAATGTCAAAAATATTCTCCACACACTGACTGACGGAGTCTCATATTTCCGCTTCTAGTTATCCTAAGTGGCGAATTACTTGTTACTCAACAATATTTCGCACGGTTCAGAAACTCCTTTTAGGATAACAAGACGCATTCCGTATGAAAACTGAAACCCTTTTTTTTCTGTGCGTCCCTATATAACATTAACGAATTATAGGAGTTGAGTTACACTAGTCGCTGTTCATTCCATTTCCCGTCTTTTTGCAAACTCAAGTTACTAACTTTGTTGGGAAAAAGAAACAATGGTAATTTATCCGTATAAATCTCAAGAAAAGAGCCCAAACTAATGTGCAAGTGAACATATTATGCTGTGGTCAGTAGGAGTGAATGTATGTGTCCGCACGTTTTTACCAAAGCAAAAAATAACTGGACCAAAGAATTCCCTAAATTATGGGAAAAGAGGCCGAGATGAAGATTTATTATTGGCAACCCAGCTAGATTTGTTTAACACGAGAATCATGTAATGAGTGGCGCTATATAGTTTGCTGCAATAAATAAATGTTAATTTGGGTAGGCCCAACTATTTCTATTCATTAAGTTTGTTGAGAGTTAGGCCCATAAAGTGATCATAATAAATTCATGGCCATCACCATAAGATTGGAGAGGAAATGAAAAGTTTTGGATAACGCCCTTCCTCCCTTCATTATCTATGATTGCACAACAGACAGAGTTTAGAATTTAATCTGCACTGACTGATTAAGATGTGAGCTATTCAATCGCTTTTTTTGCCAACTGAGGTTCAAATAGTTTGCATGGGACTACCCTACAAAAAGTGCAAACTATTTCAATGTATTCTTCGATTCGTACATTATATGATATTAGAGACTGACTACTTGAATAAATGAGTTTAGCCGGATGGAGAAGAAAAAAACTTTCAATCACAATACATTTCTTGGGCCTCTGACTAATTTTTTCAATTTCCATTCAATATAGCTTTTACAAACTCAACTTCATGTATGGCAAGTTCAACTTTTAGGTATGTAACTTAACTATCATTAGATGTGCACTTTTTATAGCCTAATTTTGAATCTTTTGCGTAAAAAAAGTTGAAAAAAGGAAACCACAAAAGTGGGGAATAGCATGATGTCATTTGTTATGGTTTCCATACACAGATCCCATATTTTTTGCACCATTTGATTGCTTTGATAACAAGTGGACATGGAAAAATTTGGGATTATTATGTTTGCGGTCTCATTTTTGAGCAGTTATCTACCTGTGATCATTTTTTTCACATGACAAAAATGAAGACATAGCTGCAAATTGGATTGGAAATGCATTGAATATACAATGACTTGATGGGTGCCTGCGGTTTGGTTTTGGTTTTGGGAGCAAATAAGCAAACTTGTTAGTGTATAGGCAAAAGTAATTTGTACCATCATTCCACATGCTTTAATTTTCACTATTGCACTACATCCTTTGTTTGCATTCCTTTCCTTACTGCTTATAGTTAGTTAGTTAGTTTCATGTTTACTAAAACTTGGAGACGCTTCATAAAAATTCTTACTAAAATGCAAGTTTTCATCCATTTCAACTCTACAAATGTCTCTTCCCTTAAACGAGTGGTAAATTATAGGCAGCTCAATTGCAGATGAACAAATCTTCAAAACGAAACAGGTGGTAAACAGAAACTCCGTTTAAAAAAAGCAATGTAACCCACCATGAATGTAGAATGACATAAAATTATTCCTACTGTGTAAACTACAGATGCTTTAGAAACAAAAAAAATCACTATAGGGAATCCAAAAACCTGTTGTAGCAGCATTCCAGTTCCATTATTTCATAATTGAGACACTTGGAAATGAATTGCAATAACAACATAAGAAAAAAAGGTATAAAAAGTGGATTGGGACCAATCCAGCAGTATTAATTTACAGCGGACGAATAATTAAAGCAACTATGTGAGAAAAAATAAAACAGGTAACTCTATCATAAGAATTTCCCATGGCATATCATTAGCCCGCACTATGTAAAACGATATTTGACCATTTTAATTGTCCCAATAAGCTCATGTCTTCTGAAAATTTAATCAGACAACTCGTTTTATAGAGCCCAACAAAAATTGAATGAGAATGAATGTTCAAGTAAATCCAAAACTTGGATTGATTCGCAGAGCACTGCATTTTTTATGATCTATCAGAGCCCAAAGTTTACCAACATTCAAACCAATATAGTATTCTCTTTCCCCCGAATCTAAAAAAAAGTGTGCTGATTAAAAATCCATAATATAAGTAGATATTGTCATATATACACACGGGAACAAAAAGTATATAAAACAATTTTTTTGCTAACTAACTAACTATAATGGGCATAAATTGAGCACACGCACTCTATATATAGTTGTTCGGTTACAAAAATGGGAGCTCTTATAGAGTTCATCCACTTAACAACAACAGGAAATGGATTTCTGATGAATTATAAATGGCAAGGAATAGAAACTTTCCTTTTTTACAAAGAAAAAGGCCAAAGTTTATAGTTTCCTCCCGTATTCCCAGCAGTACGACAAACTGGAGACTACAAAACGTACGCTACATTGTGTATCACTTACAGAAACCCTTTTGCCTCCTCCATTCTGCTCAACTTTGAGTGCCACACGCAAAAATTGTGCTCTGCTTATTGCTCCACACTTTTCACAACTCCATTGCACCTATGTATTTAGAGAATGGCCGCTTTTCAAAGTGTTTGCTCACTCACTCAGTCAGTCAGTCACTCTTTATTCAGTTGTCACCACTATTTGGTCAACCAATGGACACACCACTTTGTGTATCCATCCAAACTTTTCCCATTCCAGATTGCTCTTTCCCTTTTTCACCCATTATTAGTTGTCCTTGTTTGGCCCAAAAACATATACTTCCCATCTGCTATCCCCTATGCATACCTAGTACTTAAACTACCAGCATCCAATTAAGTCCAGTAAATAGCAAACATTTGAATTTGTCTACAAATTCACTCACTAACTTACGTAAAATATGTATACGAGCACAATTTGCTCCAGTTTATGCCATGAAAGATTGTGATATGTGTATGCAGTATAGTTAGTGGATTTGGAAAGGATAAGAGTTTTCCACAGGGATTTGCCCATCATCTTTGAGCATGTTAAGACAGGAAGCAAATTTAGGGCTGTCATATAAGTTGTCATCATCTGCGAATGGAACTCACTCACTGTGAAAGCTTAAATGGAGATTTACGACATAATATACTTTTTTTCCCCTTCACTTGCTAGATATAATGCTCTGTGCATTGTACAGCATCATATTCTGCTATATAGTTAGTCAGTCAGTCATTTGCATTCCAAGTTAGTTTGTTTGTTTGTTAGCTGAGCGGGCCATACATTTTGTATATCCTGAGAACGGAAATTGAATGATCCTATTCGGAATTAAAAACCGGGATTAAATATAGGCAGGGAAATGAACCTTGCGCATTATAGTTAGTTGCTGATGTTAAATAAATAAGTGGGATTTGTGAGCCAGAGCTACTGCTGCTGCTGACCGGACCACAAATTCAATCTGGCTACTCCTGTAAAGATTCTACAGCATGGCAAATGTAATGGACACACGAAACCACTATTGTGAGTTAACCCGTGTTCACGTTATATAGCTATGGTTTATGAGAAATATGTCCTGTTCTTATATTTAGTTAGTTAGTAGTAATTTGGCAATAATGAAAGCCATAAGCCCAGAATTCGCAATTACTAACCACAACCGCCTAAAATATACTATGTGCACACGGGAGTTGTAGCGCGGTAATGGAAATCCCGGTCAGTAATACTATTCGGAAGTGAATTTTCATCTAAATGTTAATATAGTTGAAATAAATAGACGTAAAAGCAAATTCTGTGCATGGTGTGTATCATGATCTGACGGCAAACTATATAAATGCTGGAGGGAATGTCAAAAGTAATCGGTGAAAACATAAATGACAGTTTTCCGACCCATTTTATTATGGAGAGAGTTTAGAGTGCAGGATATGTTATAGATTCCTGTAGTAAAGGATTTTTTTTAGCAAAACATTTAATTTCAGCAAAGCACTAGCAATTCCAGTTTATGAGCTTTGCCATCTGCAGTGAGTGGCCCCAATAATATTCTTGATTTCATTTTACGAGCAAATCTCTGGGACAAAACTCATAGTGTGCCATTTTGGCACATGGCAAGATTTTGCAAGTTTGCAAAAAGGCAGCTATAGTTTATGGGAATTTGTTATGACCACTTTTACTCCTCTTTTGTAACCACCGTCATCAGATTCAAAATGTAATGGCAAATGACATGACATAATGTTTGTTTGTTGGTAGCCAACAATATATAAACTCATTTATAACTAACTTACTAAATCTATGGCCAAATTTCATTTCACATTTATTCATATCCGCTAGTTCGAGTGACTACATAATATTCTCAATACATTTTAAATCAATGAGCCAAACTTGTTTTTCTGCTATTACTTCATGTTATTATGGGAAAATAGTATTTGTAGTGGAGAATGCGTAAAATTTCAATTTTTTCAAGAACCAAGAAGCCCTGGAATGAAAGAGTATGAGTGAAATGTGAGTAAGAATAGAAATTTAACCCATTCTCATCCTGCCTTTGGCGCCTATGTATGTCTACAGAAAAAATCCAGCTAAGAGAATCTTGTATGTGGGATCGTAAATATTGGAAATTCAAAGCCACCATATCAAAAGTGAATTCCCTGATGAAAAATGTAATAATAAAAATAATGCTCCACCAGCTTCTGGAGTGAGTGAGCCAACTTTTGGTCTCGAATTTCACACGGCACATTATTGTTATATTCATATTGGCATAATCACCGCAGGGGATTTCTCAATCTCTCTTCCCACTGTACTATATGTACTTATCACAACAGGGCCACCAAATAAATCTGTCTCTAAACATGCATTTTTTTTTATTCCGGTGCACATATACCCGCATCAGTTGAGTTTGCAAATACATCCGTACAGGGACTATGGCAAATAGACAAATCTTGTAGAAAAATCATCCCAAAACGTCATATTCTGGAGCCTATGATCCAACTAGAGGCTTTCTAACTTTACCAACTCGTACTATTGATTCCACAATCATTGTCTAGTGTACTATAAAAATAGGTCCAAAGTGAAAAAAGGCTTTTTTGGAAATTGGTTTAACTCTGTCAGGCTTCCTTTTCCCATAATAATTTATTGTTCTCTCTTTTGGCCACTCGTAGGACAAGACACATTACATGCTTAGCAACATAAATTAGAGTAGGACTGCGGCCCTCAACTTGAAATTTGCACTCAACATATTTTAACTCACTGTAACTAATCATCACATAATGATATGATAATGCGGGCTTCACCTAGCTCATTTCGGGCAACATAAATACAATATTTGGAAATATTCCATAGCTACATAAGTAAGTGTTTATTATCGGATTGATCTCATTATGATGAATATAATAGAGTGGAGTGGAATCTGCTGATTTCAATGAGCCAACCAGTATACCGGATGGGAGATCCACTTTCCCATAGTTAGCTAGTTTTCGTTAGCATATCCCTTTTGAATGGCAACTAGCTGGAAGGGAAGGAGTCTAAAGCTGGAGAGAGTGGAGTCTAATTTAATCAAAGAACATTCTCAATTGACAAGCCCAAGAAAGTTAGTTCTTACTCAAGAGTCTATCTTGGGATCATAATAGTTGACATAGACTCCATCATTCATGATTATTGATTCGTTCTTTGGTCTCAAGCTATACACTTTGTTCAAACCAAGCTCAATATCTAATTCATAGGTAACTAACTAACTAGACGAGTTGAACTGATATGGGATTGCCAAAAATGTGAAACTAACCAACTAAAAAGGGAAGGATTTCTGAGCGCACCTACCTGACACGTACTCGTGCACAGAATGAAACACATTTTTGAGTTTTTTTGTTGGGAAATGGAGGGAACAGCACGTACTTTTATACCTGACTCTCTGTTCAAATGTATGAATGTCTTCTCTAAATAGATACTATGAACAAGGGAGTTGCAATGTGTTTCAAAGCGTGTGGAATGGGCCGTGACTCCTGTGATTTGAATCCTAATAATAAAAGGATCACAATTTTCGAAACTAACTGTATAATAGAGACCCTGAGGAAAACGTATGAACTCTGTTTCAGTTAAAAATGGGGAAAAATTCAGCAAACTTCATGTTGTTGTTGTTCAACTAAACAAAATAATGCTATGGGAGTGCTGGGATCTTTATACAGTTATAATTAAACACATGTTTTGTTGGATGCAAAAGCAGCCATTACTGGAAACCATTATTTCTAATTGAACATGTTAACGTAAGTAAAGAATAAACTTGTAGAGTGGACAAGCCCCTGAAGACACATTTCATGGAACCAAAGGCAATGAATGCTGTTTTTTGTCTTTTTTTAAAGAGAAAGTTCATTGACGCTAAATAAACAATATTGCAGACTGCATAAGCTCCCTTATATTCACATGTGAATTAAAACAATATAATGTATTGCTAGTAAATACACTAACTAACTAACTAACTAACTACTGTTCTTTTGCGCGCAAGGTTATACAAGGACCACTCAGAGTGGAAATCCATAGCCATTTGGCACCTTTATGGGCTAAAAAGACTACAATTTGGATAGAAACCAACCATAGTATGTAGTTTTGAGGTAAAAGAGGTAATAAGACAAGACTGTTGAGAGAGAGCGTCATGAATAATGGATTCCATGGCCAAAGCACCATCCATATTATAAAATGCACACAGCCCATTATGAATATGAGCTAGGGCGCTCCAAAAGCTGTCCCATTATCTTCATCATCACATCACACATTCATAGACCAGCGAAAACTAACTACGTAGTAGCTACCATTTCATGATGCTCTCAAAATATCACAATCTACAATCACCATATGATATTCGCACACACTAGACTTGTATTCACGTTCACACCAATTCGCAACCGCATATTCGCGTCGTGTACCAATAATCAAGTTACGCAAAATACAGCGTGATTGCGTTGTGAACCAACTTTTTTGAAATTTTTAAAAACTAAAGCGCTTCATCATAAAATGTGATGTTGAACTGCCTGTGAAAATGGGCCATTACGAGAGGAAAAAGACAAGGCTCTGTTACGTGAGTGTTTTGGATGCAAGCATGTGCCTACAACATTATATTGTGTAGAATGTAGGGCAACAGAGTAAGTCTAGTAAATTCAAAAGGACTACAACACTCTGGAGACATAGAACATATTGGGGCAAAATGGGGATTTCCAGGGAAAGAATATGGTCAGTTAACTCTGTTATAGTTAGTTAGTTAGTTGCACACTAGCATATGTAATCCGTTGAGGTCTGCAGAAGACTAACATTGCTCAAGGCTCAGGCAAGGATTAAAAAGAAGAAAAGTGAGATAAGGAGAATAAAAGTTTCCCATCGGCACTTTCCATACT
>Ga0210040_10009023_pt1 | contig 11685 bp, 5 predicted proteins | sample CryGeyCG12114_NA_FD_185462 | JGI IMG/M metagenome (GOLD analysis project Ga0210040, IMG submission 185462) | Groundwater microbial communities from aquifer - Crystal Geyser CG19_WC_8/21/14_NA (SPAdes) (version 2) | ecosystem: Environmental > Aquatic > Deep subsurface > Groundwater | place: USA... | reverse complement strand
AGGAACAAGTATTGCAATTTGCTATTCTCTACGGTGGCATTTCATTATTACTATTTTTTGATTTTCACAAATTTGATTATTATATTTGACGCTACTTATTGTTATTGTTTTTAGATAAATGATGCGAAAAATGAGAAATTTAGATTTCATTAGAAGATACATGTTCAGTTAAATGTATCTTTTTCATTACCAGTTGCAAAACCAATGTTTGTATTCATTCATGCAGGAAAATCAAGCAAAGAAAAACTGGAGAGTACAATTTGAAGGATTTTCTGACTCCATATTGTTGATTTACTCTAGATTCGATCCTTTTAGTCAAAACATCATCATCCTTGGATCCTGTTATTTTTATCGACAAATTGAGCAACATCATTAAAAGTTTCAGTCAACGAGAAAAAAAATTAAATTGAAATCTAGACATAAAGAAAGTCATTATAAAGAATGAGTTCTCCTGTTTTCATTCTTGCTTGCATTTTTTGCATGTATAGGTGCTTTTGCTTTGCTATTCACTGGACAGCCATACTACATAGCTTAATGTACCGGCTCGGCTTGTTGCTTCACTTTTATCTAGGACTCAATTATTGTGCATAATAATAGGAACTGACTGAGCACGAACTAACACACAGGAGAAATCAGTATTTTTAGACTTTTATTGATCTTTCCACTTTCGGTACAAATGGGAACATATGGAGCTCATCATCATAGATTCTTCATGGCAGTCAACGTGCAAAACTTTATTTTATTGATCGTTAAGAAAGTAAGTTATGTACGGATACTGAAAGTTTGGCTACCAGCTCGCCATGTTTATTGCTACTAAATATGAACATTTTTACGCTTCACAATTTTTTGTCCCATTTTCGAAACTTCTGGTCTCAATATGGTACAGTTTTAGAGGTAAAGGGTAATGCTTTAATAAATGAGGAATTATAGCCAGTAAAACTTGTTAGAATTTAGCACGCGTTCGTTTTATATTTCTATTTTCAGTCTGGAAATTTGCATCTTTAAAACAGAAACGTTTTTAGTAGAAATGGGATTCCCAACAACTCAACTTGGCAGGAACTAAATCAAATCACTTTCATTTTGTCATGCCTTTAAATGCACGTATTTTATGAGTTGTTTGTGAGAAATGACATGCTCATTCCTCTTTGTCAGCAGCAAACAAAGTTTAAAGCGAATTGACGTCATTGGGTAGCCTCTGAGAAAGTGAGTATAAATAGTTAGCAAAGTTAGTTAGTTAGTTTAGAATTAGATTTGCAACTCAAATTAACTAAGTCCAAATGTTCATGAGTGAGACAGTTGGCCTTACTAAAGTACATGTTACATGAGTTCCCCATGTTTACTGAATGTAGTTAGTTGAGCTAGACAAGATGACTATTATTGCTCCAAATCCGTTTCGTATCCCTGAATAGAAGTTACATACTAAAAAATGAGTAGTACCAAATTGGCAACGTGTGTGCAATCGAAGTATGAGTTTCTTAATAATGATGATTTAGGTTTATTAAGACCAGATGAGATTTGATAGAAAGTTCTTTTTTATTTTTGCACTCAAGTAAGTCATAAATATAAACTTTGTCCACATCTACAGCATGTAATATTCATTGTAAAAAATATCCGTTTTTCAGAATTATATGCTGATTTGCAATAGAGAAGCGATTTTTTAATGATCATAAAATTAAGCAATGGCATCCATAAAATTATGGAAAAGCGTGAGCAACTAAAATTGCTCATTAAAACTTGTACGGGGCTTCACTAATGCGAATCATAAGGCGGATTAGATAACTATAGAGAATATTGCGTTGTAAATTATTTTAAAGTTCAGTCCTATTTAGAAAAAAAACAACCGTACACATAATATTAATGCTAAAGTTCATAAGAGCAGAAAAGAAGATTTTCGCTTCGTAGTCGTACATTAAACAGCATGACAAAAAAATCATGACTACTTTTCAGTCAAGTAGTAAAAATATAATTACCAAGCAGTTTCAGAATTTTTTCGGGTTCGAACCTCAGTTAAAGCTAAGGGGTACAATACGATACTCCTATTACCAGTCGTGCAAACCTTAGGACTAGTTGTAGAACCCTCCCTAGATGCCGATTTCCTACTGCTATCACTCTTTTTGCTCCGTTCAGTTCTGGTGCGTTGAAGACCAGCAGAACTTGACCTGGATCTCTCTTGTTTCAAACTTTTGCCCCTACTATGGACAGAAAAAATACCCCCAGGAGAAGGTTCTTTACTAGCCGTCCCAGTGCCATCTTGACTTTGCGATCTATCTTTGATTGATTCATGATTATTATTAATCGCGCCAGAAATGAGCCATTGGTTTTTCATATATTTCATGACCTCTTCAACTTTACACCGTTTCAGAATCTTTGGTTCCATCAATCGACGTAACAACCTCATAAATCGCGGAGTGAAACTTTCAAAAACTTCTGGAACCTTGACACTCTTTCTTTTCACCCAATTGTTGTATCGATGATATGTCGGGTCTTTCAATTCATCCGCAGTTTTCCAAGGAGTGCAACCACGGAGTGAAACTATAAGTAAAATTCCCATTTGCCATACATCTATGGAGGAATCACAATAATATTTCTCGTACATTAAAATTGTGCATATTTCTGGCGGCATAAATGCCAAATCGGGTCCGTTGATCTTCGTAACTAAAGTCTTAGCAGCACGCATATATTGAAAGTCGCACAATTTCACTAGAGACAAATCTCGGTGGAAAACTAAAATATTTTGCGGGGTAAGATTTCCGTACACCAAATTCATGCTGTGAATAAATTGTAAAGCTGATGCCACTTGTTTGATCATCAATTTGATTTGGGATTCAAATATCGGAGGTTCCCGCTCGCAGCGTTTTAAAGTCTGCGCAAGCGTCCCGAATGGAGCAAACTCTTGCACATACACGAAATGAGAATCCCACATGTAGGAAACATTGTACGACGTTACTATATTTGTATGTGGCGAAAGGAAATAATTGTAGTACATTTGTTGATGAAATAGTTCTTCAGATGAGGAGTCCGTTTTCAATACCGCTTTTAACACCAATCGTTCTTTCGTTACACAATTTCGGGCCGCGTAAACTTTCGTGAAATTTCCAGAAGACAGAGTTTTGAGAATTGTGAACTCCTGAGGTTTGCTGCTAGAGTTTCGGAATTCAGAAAATTCGTTTGCTGAAGACGTACATTCCATGGACAATGATCTTTTGGTGTGAAGCACAGGAGAAATATTTGCCGACATATTTTTTCTTGCCCTGACAAATTTTGGGGTCTAGATTTCAAAGAAAATTATGTATACTTTTATGTCATACTTGACGTTAGGTATCTTTTTATATTTAGTACTGACATATTCTGTCTTGCAATATATATACACATTACCTTAAACTGATCAATCCAATAACTGAAATGTGAAATGTTGAAACTTACATTCCTTCTCCTTGAAACTAGAAATCAAAGACTCGATATGTTTAATAGTTTACACTGGATGAACTCTGAACCAAAACTAAAAAAATGTACCAAAAAATGCTAGTATTTGAGGGTTTTTTCGGTCAACCAGACAGACCCAGGTATACTAACTAACTAGCAAACTGCGAATATTTTAACATCTTCCAGTCTTTGGCATTTTAAAACTTGTATACAGAACGGGATTATAAGTCAAACAAGCACACATGGAAAATGTGAGGGCTCTTTAGCAGACAGACTGCTGTATATAGTTTAACCCGTGAAACATACTAAAAAGGATGACATAAGTCAATCAAACCCTCTGTAGTGTTGCCCCCTGTTTATTTTTGTATCTAAAAAAAACATGGTGGTTTCTGATTCGAGTATACCCAGTAAATGTTAAATAACCCGTAAACCACAAACATATTGTTTTTCTTATGTTAAAATTATGTTGCAACGATAAAAACCTTTTACGCACTCTATTTTTATCTGCGATAAAAAAACCGTACCTGTTGTACGCTAGAAAAATGTCGAGCATGCAGCGAGGTTAGGGTCGCACCATTGGAGAAAAATATTTTGTGCGAATGATATTGGCCAAACATTTTCTAACTCGGTCGTTAAATCCAGTTTAAAAGAGCCGCACCAACCAACTAACTGCGTCAATAATTTTACGAGAAAGGAAGAAAATCATATTCGCCATGCTGTGGTTTTCCAAATTTTCTGAAATCATCAAATTTCATTTCAACGAGAAACAACCTTGGTCATCCATACAGTCGCCTGGTAATTGGGGAGGGAAAACAGCTTCGATATTGATTCTCGATAAATCGTGTCGCGGAAAGCAACAAGCAATTGATTTCCCATTGCGATAATGTTTCCAGCCATATGGGCAAGTCTTAAACTGAATGTCAAGGCTAAACCTACAAATTTTTTCAACACCTTACTACTAACTTACTTGCTACACTTTATCACAAGCTTTTTTCAAAACAGACGGAAATGCACGTTTCGCAGATCGTAAGTGTCAGCTATAAATCACAAGATCGTCTCCACTCGACTTGCATACGCATTTAGTTGGCTACTGTGTTGAGGGAACAACAAACAATGTTTCAATTTTTCCATGTTTATTATGTTTCACAATATTTATTAGTTAGTAAGGTAGTAAGTAAAGTATCTTGCACACTTATGTCCAGTTAGATTTCCGCCTGTGTAAAAATATACGTCAATGGATCCCAAAATAGACAGCTTAATGCATCATATAGTAAAGTTCCATGCTCAAGTTTGTTGGTCGAAGGACAACAAACAGCCTCCAAAAACTTGTTTTTCTCCCCTCATCAAAAGGTTCACAGATAAAAGTGTGTGTAAATCCATCCCAAGCATTAAGAATCTCAAATGTCATTTCTTTGTAACCCTGAGTTTGGGTTTCGAATAACAGTAAATACTGCATTCATTTCTATACGTCAGTAATAATAATAATCAAAGCTAGGTGATGCAAATTGGACATGGGATAGACGTGGAGATTTCTTGAACTTGAATGCTATAGCTAACATTCAACGAATTTTTGAAGCTAGAGCTAGACTGCGTAGGTAGGGAGATGTGATCTATCCAAAAATAGGAAATGAATTTTCCCAGAGATCTTTGCTTTTGGCTTGTGGGTGGATTAAACTTGTCTATAGTGGTACGCAAATACATGATTGGGAATTGATTGCGGTTTTTTCTGCCCCATGTTGGGTTGGTTTGGTTAGCTAGTTACAATAATCCATATGGTAAGGGAAGCTAATGTAAGCGGAAGTGTGAAAACTTGTTCTGTCCAACCGGAAAAGTAAACATTGACTTACTCTTTGTTTTAAATCAAATGTCTTGTCGCTTTTTGCAACTTCCTAGTTAGTTAGTTAGTTAGTTACAGTGTATAGACAAGGTAGCCAAATTTCCCCGTTTTTTTAAAGATCTAGCTTACGAAAAAATCATTACGTAAGAAGTTAAAATCTCCCAGCATGATCAAATAATAGACATGTTAAAAGGTTGCCAACTTTTTTCGTGGAAAATGGATACAATTTATTATTTGAACTACGTGCCGTTAGTTAGTTAGTTAGTAAGTACATAGTACAGGCCGATGAGGGTATGCTTTCCATGTTAAAAATAACTTTTTCTGAGTAACTAACTAACATGCTCTATGAATGCCCATTATGAAGTGACTAATGATTCTAGAAAAAAAGTGTTCGATATGATGTTGTTTTTGATACCACATTCAGAGTGTATATGATTAGGATATCATTTATTCCACTATCTTATAAATACAGCAGGCTGATCGTCTAATGCAAAAAACTTGATAAAATGCAATAACTCCCTCCAGAATTCCAAAATTTTAGTTAGACACGCTTATTTATTTTCTTTCACATCAATAACAATAATAATTCCACAACTTAACTTACAATATAAGCTCTTTGCTGGTAAAAATATAGTATAAAAATGACAAGAACGTTAAATCACAATAGGCCATTACACCAATTCACCCAACTAACAACCAACCTCTGTTAACTTGGACATGAATTCATTATTCCTAGCTCTAATATTACTAGCATTGATACTTTCATGACTACTCGTCTTCTGTACACAACTCCCCCTCCTATTCACTACATCAGTACATGCAATGCCATGAGCAGAGTCCATCCATTTCCCGACTCGTTCGCTCACACTCTCTTCTGAATCGATTTCCGCCTCCACAGCCAATAATGACTTGGTTGACCTTTTCTTAGAGTTGTAGTATTTCTGTCGATGACCAGACTTTGAAGTCGTGTTAGATTCATGCCTCTCCAATGAAATCCTCCTAGCCGCATGAGACCCTTGGACCCAATCGTCATTCAAATATTTGGAAATCTCGGTAATCTTGGATCGTTTATGTGCCTTGGGCTCTAACATTCGTTTCAAAAGGCGATCAAATCTCGGTGTGAAAAATTGAAATTGTTCCGGCATCTTCAATGTTTTTCTTTTTAACCAGTCCACATACTGGGTGAAACAGGGGTCGGTAATATCTGCACAGTTCCATGGAGTGCCCCCGAAAAGACAAGTGATGAGTACAATCCCTGTTTGCCATACGTCCATAGAGGATTCACAATTGTATCGCTCTTGAGGTAAAAGTGAACAGATTTCTGGAGGTTCATATGAAGCTCGAGATGGGCAAGGTTTTTTAGTTTGCAGGGTTCCCATCTGTCTCATGTTCCCGAAATCGCACAATTTGATAAGGGACAAGTCTTTTCTATACACTAAAATATTTTCTAGGATGATGGCTCTGTGAACCAAGTTGAAACTGTGGATGAAATCAATGGCAGACATGAGTTGTTGAGCCATGGATTTCACTTGAGCTTCGGGTAGGCCTCCCTTTCTTACCAGGCGGGATAAATCTCCATAAGGAGCGTATTCTTGTACATACACGAAACAATTGTCCCACAAAAAGGCTACGTTGAATGATGTCACTATGTTGGGATGTGGGGATAAGTAGTAGTTGTAGTTGAGTTCTCGTGAGAATTCTTCAGCAGTGGTTACTTCACAATGAATTGCTTTCAGTACAAGTCGTTCTCGGTTTTTGCGAACTAATAAGACTTTGGAAAAGGATCCTTCTGAAAGGGTTTTGATGACGTCAAATTCTTCTTCCAGGTTGATTTCTTGCAGGGACATGGTTTGCATTTCTTTGAAAGAAAGAGATGGGGATTTGGAGCGTTCACGAAGGATTGGTACTTCTAGTAGTCCGCGACCCATTGTTGGGGCCTTCATTCCTTTTTAGGATCTGGAAGTGAGAGGAAAAATTTCATTAGTATTTGGCTCGATATTTAACATCAATGTCAAACTCAACCACCCAAAGGATGTTGCTATATTAAATTTCAATTCACTATTTGTAAATACTTACATTCTTTGATCCAATAAAATGGTGTTCGAGTTATTTTTCAAGCACAGTGGATTGATTTTGATACACTTTGTAAATTGTTTTCAATGTTGTAGTTATGCTGAACAGTTTGTATGCATACTGTATTATGCTAATTATGCACTGAACTGGGGTAATATGATTTTCTGCGAGAGACAAGTTTTCGCTCAAATGTCTGTTTAGTTACTCACTGACGAAGCAAGAGTTGGCTCCCTTTTATACACAGCACAGTTTGAGGTTTCCAATAGATGAGTTGCTGTTACTGGCTACACATGTTGCTTTCTAGGATTGTGCACAGTAGTAGCATAGGAAGATGATATGATGACTGTACACTAGGTAGATCGGGTCGGAACGGGGGCACGGGAGAATAGAATGCATGTGAAACTAACTGCTTGCACAGTATGAGGGAGATAGTATGGAAAAAACCGAAGACGTCACCACTGAGCTCTTTCTGGGAAGAGTTTGGCAAACTGCTTGGCTGATTCTTGGGTCAATTTTTTTCGTGTATTCGGTGTACTTGTTTATTAGTTTCTGGAAAATGGAGTTGGAAAATTAAAAAAAGATAACGAAATGGAAACTTCAGAGGAGAAGCCGGTTTTTAAAAGGAGATGAGATAAGAAACAGAATGCATTGTGTAAATTCGTATGGAGAGCCAAGTGACGAATTCATCATGCATGTATGTTTGTGGACTTAATGAGATTTTGTTTGAAAATACTCTTTGTTTCACAATGGGAGGTGCGTGCGTAGTGCATGCATAATATAGATTAATAGAAGATTTAAGCGATTATAAAAATACAGGCTCATTCTTTTTGAGATCTCGTTCTAAATACAGCATTACTTTCTTTAGATAGGTTGCAATGAAACTCAAAACATCTACAAATCATTTATAAAATGTTTTTAATGCATTATTCATGTAAGGATTTCATTGTGCATGCAAAATGATCTTTGCTGGAAATCCTAGTACTTGTGCTTTAAGTGTTTGTCATGACCGACATGGTTTCTAGTGGTATTTTTCTCGTGGAAGACCAAAATCTGAGAAAGCCAGCTAATTTTGTTTAAGTACCTTCTATTGCAAGCGCAACAAACAGTGAGAACCATTGACCGTAACGGGAACATGGCAGCCCGTATTAATTTTCTTTGACATACATTCACGGTTGGATTGCGCAGCAAGTGAAATGATGAATTGACAGATGCAGGTTAACGGAAGAAGGAAAAAAGTGTAAATGAACATCTTTACGTCAGTGAAATTGGCAAGCTCCTTCATCTTCCATCCATCTATTCTCTCTTTTGCAATACCGGAATCCCATTATTTTTGCAATACTATTTGCTAGCTTTTGTCGCGGAAAAACTAACTGAACCACCCGGGTCTTGTATACATACATCTACACTCTTTGTGTTGCGGTTGTCAAATTTATTTCATGTCCTACATCACTTTCATTTTAAACTCAAGTGAGTGGCACCCACATCCAGATTCTACAGTAAACTCGACTGCAATATGAAAAGTGTGATAACATTTGTGGGTAGCTTTGCAAGTCAGTAATTAATATTACATGTCATGTCATGTACGTTGGGTTCCCAATTTTTTAGCAGCTCTCATTATAGAACGCAGCTGTATGTAGACACCCTTAGGACTATTGGAATATAATGGTGCACATAGAAATGGGTTTATAGATGAAAAATGGGTTACACATCCGCTGCTTAACTCCATTTACTTATATTTAGTTTTTTAGTTAGTTAAGCCGTCAAGGACTGAACTATTAATAGCAATTTGGGACTTTAACTGATTTTCACATTAAGCAAGGCACGGGAGTTTACATAGGGTGCTCATAATAACAACAGATCATTGAACTGGCATGGTTAACGCGGGTATTAGACAGGGCTTGTTGAATTTTTGGACCCATGTTTCGCTTGAGGGAAACTAGGTTGCGAAGATCTCATATTCTTTCCATAATAGTTAGTGTGAACCAATGCATTAGTTAAGATCTGTCAGAAAAAAGGAGCGACAAACTTGACGCTACACAACGGTGCAAAAATGTTGGATAGCACCGTTAGCACATCATGGAATGAACTGTCGTATCAGTTCTTTTTCCTTTCCGTGAGTGAGAAACTAAATTAGCAAGAAAAAGGGGCAGACGAACTATTATTGTTTCTAGTAAAAACAAAAATAGTCTTTGTGGCTCGTAAAAAGTGAGTTGAACATATGAAGATGAGCTTTAATTAGAACTACTGTTTTCAGGAAACAGTTAACAAAACAATAAACCTGCATAGTTAGTTAGTACATTGTAAAAGTATGGAAAGGATTCTCACGTTGTATCGTTGTAGTATATAAATTTAACAGAGCCATTCGTAAAGACAGAGAAAGTTACATCATTTCCAATTATACGCCACTTTAGAATTCAATCTAGTTAAATAATTAATGAGCATGCATCAGAATCGTTTCATGGAATGAATCCAAACAGCAGAATGTTATATTAGATTCGGGCGTTTAACAAACTTAACAAACCAGCTTGAATACATAGAACGTAATTCACTTGGCAGACGTTGTGGCGTCCAAGTTGAATGGGTGACAAATAAATGACTTCATGTATAAAGCCGTTTAGATGTGATTACTCATACGTGTTGGGTTTCGTAGTTAACTATATTGCAGTTTGCAATAGCGTATAAACGTGAATCCAGCGGTGCAAAGAAATAAATAAAGTTAGTCATTGTATAACAACTGTAGCCAACTACTAACATGCGTTCTGTCATTGGTGTTTTTTGGCTGGGTAAAAGTTTGTAGCCAACTATAACTAGTCAATGACCATGGTTTGCGTAGTTCATAGACTATATCAAATTTATCAAGTTTGAAACTTTTAAATGAGTCACGACAGTTTGGATGACGGCAGACACAATCTGAATTCAATCACTTTGGGGCTTTACGCAACCCACGCTTTCTAAAATGCTTGTTTTATTCGTTCCTGGAAATTATTAGTACCACGAAGCCAAAAAGAAACTTCTTAGGATTTAAAAAGTTGAAACAAATGAAAATGATTGCTATATTAAGGAAGCAAAACCAGCAGGTTTTTTGTTTATGTACATTTCTAGAAACCATATTATGAGTATGTCAAATTTCGTTTATACCCATGCAGCATTCATGGCAAAGAATATGCATTTTGGCAGGCTTTCTGTTGAAGATAGAACTACTAAGGATTTTTTTTATTTCATCAAAAGTAATAATATTTTGAAAAAAAAATATTTTAATCATCTTTTCTTAATTAGTCTGACGACATGAAAAATATAGTTGCTGCCCCGGTTGTATCTACATATCATTGTGTAGCTTTCACGTCAATCTGAATATCAAAAGCTGCATTGACTGCGAACCCGATACTTTTGAACTAAAACTTTTAGGCAAGTTGCACGAATGCAGTGAAGCCCATGCAGTTTCTCAAGTTTGTTAACAAATTCTTTCGTTTGTATTGAAGATTAAGTTTTTTGTAAATATTTTGGTCGAATATTTAGTTACATTTCGACGATTTTTTGACAATTGCAAAGTTTTCAGTGCTTTATTACAATGGCGGAAAAACCACCAAGTAGGTTGGTTAGTGACACCCATCAGGGGAATGGGAATAGATCATTGACAGGTGGGCATCTAATCGTGACATTTGAGTTAGACGGATTGCTGATAAAACAGAGAACTGATGAACCTTTTCTAGTAACTGAACAAAAAGAAGTACTGCAAGTTTTTTAACTTATTAGATTAAACAATAAAACAATGCCTAAACTTCATGTGATGTGGGAGTGCTGCAGCACTACTATGATTTGAAGTTGATAGATGATGGACTTATCTCTGGTTTAAACTTTGTATTTTGATCAGGAGGCTCCAGCTATTGCAAATATTGAGGACTCGGAGAACCTGGATAGCTTGAGTGAGCCAAAAGCTTCGATGGCTTCGAAAGATCCGGTGAAAGTCGTTGGACCTTTGAATACAACTGAAAACTCGGAAAATCAGGCTCAGACAGAGTCAACTAATGGAGGGAGATTAAGACATGGACTCAAAATTAAGAAAAAGAAGAACAGGCAATTGTATTACCGGAAGTCCAAACGCAGGCTTAAGAAGGTGTCTTTGGATTTTAATGATTATTATCATTGATCAATCATTGATCATGGGAGAGAATTAGTCAGTTAATATTCAAAGGATGACTATTTTTAATGCAAAGGTTGTGTGGATTAAGGATTTCAAAAATTGTGCAGCTGATCTAGGAATGGAAGCGATTACAAATGAGTGCAAAAGCTTCCCAGAGGCCAAATTCACCATATTGAATGACGAGGATAATGTCCAATATGGAGACTTTAAG
>Ga0210040_10009022_pt1 | contig 11686 bp, 9 predicted proteins | sample CryGeyCG12114_NA_FD_185462 | JGI IMG/M metagenome (GOLD analysis project Ga0210040, IMG submission 185462) | Groundwater microbial communities from aquifer - Crystal Geyser CG19_WC_8/21/14_NA (SPAdes) (version 2) | ecosystem: Environmental > Aquatic > Deep subsurface > Groundwater | place: USA... | reverse complement strand
GTCTGCCTGCGGATCGGCAGCGCGTTCCCCGAGCCGACGACGACCCGGCAGCTGTCCACCTGGCTCTCCCCCGGCGACACGGTGCGGCTGGTCGACGCCGCGCTGCGCGCGCCGTCCCCGGGCTTCGCCGTCGTCTGGGGCGTCTCGGCCAACACCCGCTCCTGGTGGGACCTCACCGCCGCCCGCGCGCTCGGCTACGAGCCGGCCGACGACGCCGAGGCCTACGCCGAGGCGCTGATCGCCGCGCACGGCGAACCCGACCTGGCCGATCCGGTGCACTCCCGCGTGGGTGGGGAGTACGCCACGGCCGCCTTCGACTCCGAGCACTTCGACGCGTGAGGAACGACCCGGCATGACCGACGACCTCCTGGCCACCGCCCGCGCGTGGGCGGATGCGGACCCGCACGACGGCGACCGCGCCGAGATCGCCGCGCTCGTGGACGCCGGGGACGTCGCCGAGCTCGGCCGCCGGTTCGCCGGCCCCCTGACCTTCGGGACGGCGGGGCTCCGCGGCCCCCTGCGCGCCGGTCCGGCCGGCATGAACGCGGCCGTCGTCACGCGGGCCGCCGCCGGGCTGGGCGCCTGGCTGCACGGCTCCGGGTCCACCGGTGGCGGCATCGTCATCGGCTACGACGCCCGCCGGCGGTCCGACGAGTTCGCGCGCATCTCCGCTGCCGTCCTGGCCGCGGCGGGGTTCGCGGTGCAGGTGCTGCCGCGGGCGCTGCCCACGCCGGTGCTCTCGTTCGCGGTCCGGCATCTCGGGTGCGTCGCCGGGATCATGGTGACCGCCAGCCACAACCCGCCCGACGACAACGGCTACAAGGTCTACCTGGGCGACGGCGCGCAGCTGGTGCCCCCGGCCGACCGGGAGATCGAGGCCGCGATCGCCGCGGTGGGCCCGGCCCGGGAGGTGCCGCAGTCCGACGAGTGGCTCACCCTCGGGGACGACGTCGCCGCCGACTACGTGGCCGCGGTGGTGGCCGCCCTCGAGCCCTCGCGGGTGGCCTCGCGCGGGTCGCTGCGGGTGGCGTACACCGCGATGCACGGGGTGGGCGCCGACACGACGCGGGCGGTGTTCGCCGCGGCCGGCCTGGCCGAGCCGGTCAGCGTGCCCGAGCAGGACGAGCCCGACCCGACGTTCCGCACCGTGGCCTTCCCCAACCCCGAGGAGCCGGGTGCGACCGACCTGCTCAAGGCGCTGGCGGCCCGGATCGGCGCGGACGTGGCGATCGCCGAGGACCCGGATGCCGACCGCTGCGCCGTGGTCTGCGACGGGCGGCAGCTGACCGGGGACGAGGTCGGCGCCCTGCTGGCCGACTGGCTGCTGCGCCGCGGCGTGCGGGGCACCTACGCGTCGTCGCTGGTGAGCGGCTCGCTCATGCACGTGATCGCCGCGGCGCACGGGGTGCCGTCGGAGGAGACCCCGACCGGCTTCAAGTGGATCATGCGGGCCGGCTCGGACGCGGCGCCCCTGGTGTACGGCTACGAGGAGGCGCTGGGGTACACGGTGTCGCCGTCGGTGGCGCGGGACAAGGACGGCATCTCGGCCGCGCTGGCGGTGTCGCTGCTGGCCGCTGAGCTCGCGGAGTCGGGCCGGACGCTGCTGGACCGGCTGGACGAGCTGGCGCTGGAGCACGGGCTCTTCGCGACCGGGCAGCTGTCGGCGCGGGTCGACGACCTGTCGGTCATCTCCGACGCGATGCAGCGGGTGCGCGCGGCACCCCCGACCACGCTGCTGGGCCGGGAGGTGGCGTACGCCGACCTGGCGCTGGAGTCGCCACCGGTCGACGCGGTGCGGCTGCTCGGCGACGGCGTGCGGGTGATCGTGCGGCCCAGCGGCACCGAGCCGAAGCTCAAGGCCTACCTGGAGACGGTGGTGCCGGTGCACCAGGACGCCGGGATGATCGCCGCGCGCGGGCGGGGCGAGGACGAGCTGGACCAGCTGCGCGTCGAGATGTCGGTGGCGCTGGGGCTCTGACGCCCCGACTGTCCCGACCGCCCCGACCACCGATGAGTGCCGGCGTCCGCGGAGGTCAGAGACGCGAGGGCCGCCTGGCCCGGAAGGAGACGACCGATGCGCAAGATCGTGCTGCACCTGGGCATTTCGCTCGACGGCTACTTCGAGGGTCCCGACGCCGACATCAGCTGGGGCCGCGTCGACGAGGAGCTGCACGACTACTTCAACCGGGTGCTGGCCGAGAGCAGCGTCTTCCTCGAAGGTCGCGTCACCTACGAGCTGATGGAGGCGTACTGGCCGACGGCGGACCAGGACCCGGAGGCGCCGCCGTCCATGGTGGAGTTCGCCGGCATCTGGCGGGGCATGCCGAAGATCGTCTACTCGCGGACGCTCGACACCGTCGGGCCCAACGCGAGCGTCGTGCGGAACGTGGTCCCCGAGGAGGTGCGGGCGCTGCAGGCCCAGCCCGGCGGCGACATGGTCGTGGGCGGACCGGTGCTGGCCGAGTCGTTCCGCCGGCACGACCTGATCGACGAGTACCGGCTCTTCGTCAGCCCCGTGCTGGTGGGCCGGGGCCGTCGCCTGTTCGAGTCCGAGGGCATGCCGGCGGACCTGCAGCTGGCCGAGACACGGACCTTCGGCAACGGCGTGCTCATGCTGCGCTACGTCCGGGACCGCTGACGCTCAGCGCGGGACGGCCTCCCGGCGTCCGGACCTCAGGGCCTGGGCGGCCGTCTCCAGCACCTGGACGACGTCGCGCCCGAACCCGACGTCGCAGGGGTGCGTGCCGCCGGTGAGTGCGGCGGCCTGCAGCTCGTCGACGGCGAGCGCGAACGCGTCCCGCGCCGACCCCTCCCCGGGCAGCAGCACCAGCCGGCCGGCGTCGCCGTGGACGAAGACCTCCACCCCGGCGGACATGGGCGCCACGGTGAGCGAGAGCGTCACCGTCGACGCGGCGCCGGACTCGTGGGTCAGGACCAGGTGAACCGTGTCGCGCAGCCCGGCACCCGCCTGCACGGCGAGGACCGGCCCGAGCGCGGGCACGAGCACCGAGAGCGCGTGCGGACCGACGTCCCACAGCGCCCCGCGCTCGTGCCGCCACGGTGACGCGGCGAACCGCGAGCCGGCCAGCGAGGCCAGCCACGAGCCGGCACCACCCGCCAGCTCCGTGCGCGCGGCCTGGGTCAGCCAGGTCGCCGTCCCGGTCTGGAAGCGGAGGGTGAAGAACACGACCGAGGCGACGCCGGCGTCCTGGACCGCGGTCACGACGCGATCGGCCGCCTCCGTGCTGAGGGCGACCGGCTTCTCCAGCAGCAGGTGCTTGCCGGCCGCCGCCGCGCGCTCGGCCAGCGGTGCCTGCACGTCCGGCGGCAGCGCGAGGGCGACGGCGTCCACCTGATCGAGCAGCTCGTCGACCTCGGCGAAGCCCGGCACCTCGAACTCGGCGCCCAGCGCCTTGGCCTTGGCCAGGTCCCGACCCCAGATGCCCACCAGCTCGGCCGCCGGGTGCCCGGCGAGGGCCGGGGCGTGCACGGCACGCGCCCAGGGGCCGGTGCCGAACACCCCGAAGCGCACGCTCAGACCGCGCCGAACTGGCGGTCGCCCGCGTCGCCGAGGCCCGGGACGATGTAGGCGTTCTCGTTGAGCCCCTCGTCGATGCTCGCGGTGAACACCCGCAGCGGCAGACCGCTGTCCCGCAGCCGCTGGATGCCCTCGGGTGCCGCGAGTGCGCACAGCACGGTGATCTGCGTCGCGCCGCGAGCCGTGAGCAGGCCGCAGCAGTGCACCAGCGACCCGCCGGTGGCCAGCATCGGGTCGAGCACGAACACGTGCCGGTCGACCAGGGACTCCGGCAGGGAGGCCATGTACGCCTCGGGCTGGAACGTCTCCTCGTTGCGCGCCAGGCCGACGAAGCCCATCTGCGACTCGGGCAGCATGCCGTGCGCGGTGTCGGCCATGCCCAGGCCCGCGCGCAGCACCGGCACGAGCAACGGCGGGGCAGCCAGCCGGAAGCCGGTCGTCTCCACGACGGGTGTCTTGATCGGTTCTTCCGCCACGGCGAGCTCCCGCGTGGCCTCGTAGACCAGCATCTGCGTCAGCTCGCGGAGCGCGGCACGGAAGGCGGCGTTGTCGGTGCGCTCGTCGCGCATCCGGCTCAGCCGGGCACGGGCCAGCGGGTGGTCGACGACGGTCAGCTGCACGGAAGGAACGGTAGCGGCCCGTCTCTGACCGACGGCACGCCCGCCCGGCCCGCACCGCTGCCTCCACCTCCTCCGCTCAGGCGACGGCGAGCGGGCGGCCGCGCGCCTCGGCCGCCAGGCGCCGCTGGAGATCCCGCTGGTGCAGGAGCACCCAGACGACGTGATCGAGGTCCATCCGCTCACCGTTCACGTGCATCGCCTCCGGCAGCTCGGGCTGCCCGCCGGGGAACAGCAGCCGCGCCACGTCACCGTCCAGCGAGTCCTGGACCTCCCGAGCGGCGCCGGCCCCGGCCCCGGCGCGAGCATCCGGCGCGCTCTCAGGCCTCCGAGCGGCGAGCTCGTCGATCGGCTGGACGCCGACGAAGACGTCGTCCACCGACTCGCCGGCGACCGGCAAGCCGGCCAGTCCTCCGGCGAAGGCAGCGTCGCCGGAGCCCCACACACGACGTCCGCCCGGCGTGGAAACGATCAGCCAGCCGTTCCGGCGGGACATGACCAGGTCCTGGTCGTGCACCAGCCCGTGGTCGACGTCGCACAGCAGCACCAGGTTGTCCAGGTCGGTCCCGCCGCCGAACAGCCAGTGCCGCATGTGGTGGGCGTGCAGCCGTTCGATCCTGGTCTCGGTGCAGCCCGGTCGCGCGCATCCACCGTCCCGCCGCAGCAGCGCGCGCCGCTGCGCTCGGGTGGCCAGCCGCCGGGTACGCCCCACCCCGAGGACCTCCCGGCCCTTCTCGAGCATCGTCACGACGGTCGCTCCGCAGAGCATCCGCCGCACCTGCGCAGGGTGGAGGGCCGGACCACCCTCGAGAAACGCCTGCCCCGCCGCGGCATCGTCGGCGAGAACGGCCGCGTCGACGTGCACGACCACCTCCCGCAGCGGTGGATCTCCCGGCCGGCGACCGACGCGCTGACCCGCCCGGGCCAGGGCAGCCACCGCCGCGCAGCGTCGAGCGGTCGTGCGCTCCCGAGCGGCGGCGATCTGCGCGCGCTCGGCCGCCTGGTCGCCCGAGCCCCCTGCATCCGGGTCTTGCGCACCCGGGGGTGCTCCGGCCTCGGCCGTGCGCTTCACCTCCGCCCGGTCGCGTCGGGCCTCTGCCTCGGCGCGCGAATCGACCGCGGCCAGGAAGTCTGCACCCTCCTCCGGCCCGAGGCGCATGCGGACGACGAGCATCCCGTCGTCGTCCCACCAGTGCTGGAACTGCCGCTTCTCGGCCACGACGCCCTCGTCCACCCGGTCGCTTCGTCGCCATTCCTGCACCACGCGGTCGAGCTGCGACGCAGTCGCCTCGATGGCCGTCTCGAGGAGCAGCTGCTCGGTCTCCGGTTCCGCGACCCGGGTGACTGCGCGGATCTTGGAGTAGGACAACCGGCCTTCGGCGAACGCCGTGGCCAACCGCGGGAGGTCGACCAGCGCGCGGGCGACGCGGACGTGCTCCCTGGCGGTGACCGGCGACATGCCGCACTGCCAGGCGAGCCAGTGCGCGCAGGACCTGATCCCGCGCGCCCCCCACCCTTCGCGGCGATCGAACTCGGCGACGAGCCGGAGCCAGGCCGCTGTCGCGGCGGCGAGCCGAACGGCGCCGGCAGTGATCTCACTCGCCAGCTCGGGCAGTGACTTCTCGGGCACGGCAGACCTCCTTCGAACGTATGATCGAAGGCTAGGGAAGGGGTATGACAGTTATGGTCGGCGCCCCGCGGAGACGGAGCCTGCGCGGGAACGGCACGGCAACCCGCTCCCGCGGGAGCGGGTTGCCGTGCCGGTCACCTGTTCCCACGGAGGAGTGCCGGACAGCCACCCGCGAGCGGCCGAGCGGTAACGCATGCAACTCCATCGGGGTGGACGGGAGCGAACACCTGTCGGCGGACGGGGGAGAATGGCCGGCATGACCCACGTGCTCGACCCCGACGCACTGTCGGACGACGCCCGGGCGCTGTCCGTGCCGCTGCCCCCGTACCGCGACGCCACCCGCTCCGACTCGGCCTTCCGCGCCTTCCTCCACGGCCTGCCGGGCGTGGACCAGGTGGGGGCCGAGGCGCGCGTCGCACAGCTGGGCACCCGCTCGATCAAGACCACGTCCAAGGCGTGGGCGATCGACACCGCCATCTCGATGGTCGACCTCACCACGCTCGAGGGCGCCGACACCCCCGGCAAGGTGCGCAGCCTGGCCGCGAAGGCCCGCCGTCCCGACCCCACCGACCCGACCTGCCCGCGGGTCGCGGCGGTCTGCGTCTACGGCGACCTGGCCGGGGTCGCACGCGAGGCGCTCGGCGACAGCGGCGTGCACGTGGCGGCCGTGGCCACCGCCTTCCCCAGCGGCCGCGCCAGCCGGGCGGTCAAGCTCGCCGACGTGCGCGACGCGGTGCAGAACGGCGCCGACGAGATCGACATGGTCATCGACCGCGGTGCGTTCCTCTCCGGCCGCTACCTCGACGTCTACGAGGAGATCGTCGCCGTGAAGGAGGCCTGTGCTCGCCCTGACGCCTCCCCAGCCCACCTCAAGGTCATCCTCGAGACCGGCGAGCTCGTCACCCTGGACAACGTCCGCCGCGCCAGCTGGATCGCGATGCTCGCCGGCGGCGACTTCATCAAGACCTCCACGGGCAAGATGAGCCCGGCCGCGACCCTGCCGGTCGGCCTCGTGATGCTCGAGGCGGTCCGCGACTTCCGCGCCGCCACCGGCCGGCAGGTCGGCTTCAAGCCCGCCGGCGGTATCCGGACGACGAAGGACGCCGTCAAGCACCTCGTACTCATCAACGAGACCGTCGGCCCCGACTGGCTGGACCCGGACTGGTTCCGTTTCGGTGCCTCCAGCCTGCTCAACGACCTCCTGCTCCAGCGCCAGAAGCTGCGCACCGGCCACTACTCCGGCCCCGACTACGTGAGCGTCGACTGATCATGACCACCAGCTCCTCCCCCTTCGAGTACGCCCCGGCCCCCGAGTCGCGGTCGATCGTCGACATCGCCCCGTCCTACGGCCTGTTCATCGACGGCGAGTTCGTCGACGGCACCGGCGACGCGTTCCCGAGCGTCAACCCCGCCACCGAGGAGGTCCTCACCGAGGTCTCCGCCGCCAGCGAGGCCGACGTGGACCGGGCGGTCCGCGCCGCGCGCCGGGCGTTCGAGAAGACCTGGGGCCCGATGCGCGCGGCCGACCGCGGCAAGTACCTGTTCCGCATCGCCCGCCTGCTGCAGGAGCGCGCCCGCGAGTTCGCCGTCCTCGAGTCGCTGGACAACGGCAAGCCGATCCGCGAGTCCCGCGACGTCGACGTCCCCCTGGCCGCGGCGCACTTCTTCTACTACGCCGGCTGGGCCGACAAGCTCGACCACGTCGGCCTGGGCACCCGCCCGCGCGCCCTCGGCGTCGCCGGCCAGGTCATCCCGTGGAACTTCCCGCTGCTCATGCTGGCGTGGAAGGTCGCCCCCGCCCTGGCCGCCGGCAACACCGTCGTCCTCAAGCCGGCCGAGACCACGCCGCTGACCGCGCTGCTGTTCGCCGAGGTCTGCCGCCAGGCCGACCTCCCCGCCGGCGTCGTCAACATCCTCACCGGCGCGGGCGACACCGGCCGTGCGCTGGTCGAGCACGACGACGTCGACAAGGTGGCGTTCACCGGCTCCACGGAGGTCGGCCGCTCGATCGCCCGCGCCGTCGCGGGGACCAGCAAGAAGCTGACCCTGGAGCTGGGCGGCAAGGCGGCGAACATCGTCTTCGACGACGCCCCGATCGACCAGGCCGTCGAGGGCATCGTGCAGGGCATCTTCTTCAACCAGGGCCACGTCTGCTGCGCGGGCTCCCGGCTGCTGGTGCAGGAGTCGATCCACGACGAGGTCGTCGCGAGCCTGCAGCGCCGCATCGGCACGCTCCGCGTGGGCGACCCCCTGGACAAGAACACCGACATCGGGGCGATCAACTCCGCCGACCAGCTGGCCCGCATCCGCGAGCTCTCCGACATCGGCGAGGCCGAGGGGGCCCAGCGCTGGCAGCCGGCGTGCGAGCTGCCCGACCGCGGCTTCTGGTACCCGCCGACGATCTTCACCGACGTCTCCTCCGCCCACCGCATCGCCCGCGACGAGATCTTCGGCCCGGTGCTGTCCGTCCTGACCTTCCGGACGCCGGACGAGGCGGTCGCCAAGGCGAACAACACCACCTACGGGCTCTCGGCCGGCATCTGGTCGGAGAAGGGCTCGCGCATCCTGAAGATCGCGAACCAGCTGCGCGCCGGCGTCGTGTGGGCCAACACGTTCAACAAGTTCGACCCGACGTCGCCCTTCGGCGGCTACAAGCAGTCCGGCTACGGCCGCGAGGGCGGCCGCCACGGCCTGGCCGCGTACCTGGAAGGTGCAGAGCAGTGATCGGGAACGACCGGCTCGCCGTGCGCAAGACCTACAAGCTCTACGTGAACGGCGCCTTCCCGCGGTCGGAGTCCGGCCGCACCTACGAGGTCACCGACAGCAAGGGCCACTTCCTCGCCAACGCCGCCCGGGCCTCCCGCAAGGACGCCCGGGACGCCGTCGTCGCCGCCCGGGGCGCCTTCGGGAAGTGGTCGGGCATGACCGCCTACAACCGCGGCCAGGTGCTCTACCGCGTCGCCGAGGTGATGGAGGGCCGGCACGTCCAGTTCTGCGACGAGGTCGCGGCCGGCGAGGGACTGAGCGCCTCCCGGGCCCGCGCGGCCGTGGACGCCGCCATCGACCGCTGGGTCTGGTACGCCGGCTGGACCGACAAGCTGGCCGCCGTCCTCGGCGGGGCCAACCCCGTCGCCGGCCCGTACTTCGACTTCTCGACGCCCGAGCCGACCGGAGTGGTGGCGGTCCTGGCACCGCAGCAGTCCTCGCTGCTGGGGCTGGTCAGCGTCCTGGCCCCGGTGCTGGCCACCGGCAACACCGCCGTCGTCGTCACGTCGAAGGACCGGCCGCTGCCGGCGGTCACCCTGGCCGAGGTACTGGCCACCAGCGACGTCCCCGGCGGGGTCGCCAATCTGCTCACCGGCGACGCCGAGGAGCTGGGCACCTGGCTGGCCGAGCACGCCGATGTCGACGGGATCGACCTCACCGGCGCTCCCGCGAACCGCGCCATGGAGTTCGAGCGGGAGGCCGCCGGCACCATCAAGCGCGTCGTCCGGCCGCCGGCCACCGAGCCGGACTGGACCGCCGACCCCGGCCTCACCCGGATGACCCCGTTCCTGGAGACGAAAACCGTCTGGCATCCGATCGGACTCTGAGGTCTTCCGCCCGCCGTCCCCGACCGGGGACCGGTGGCGGAGTGCCCGACCCGAATGCCGGGGAGCGCGGCCTCCCGCATCTGGCAGAGTCTCCCCGTGGCCAGGCCCAGCATCGTCCCCATCGCACTGACCCTCGACGACCGAACGGGCTACACGCTGTGGGCGCCTCCGTGGGAGGAGGACGGCGAGGAGTGGCAGGCGTTCCTCGGCACCACCGTGGAGATCCGCGCCGACATCAACGACGACGACCCGGAGAACCCGGTGCCCACCGCCGTCGTCCACCTCTTCCCCTCCCCCGCCGCCCTGGCGGCGTTCTGCCGTTCCAGCACCGACCACGACCTCGCCGACCACCCGGTCTGGCCGGTCGTGGCGGGCCTGGGTGCCGCCGACCTGACCCCCGACGACGACCACCGCTTCGACCTCGACGGCGTCTACGACATGGCCGCCGAGAACCCCGACCGGTGGGCCGTCGAGGAGCTGGCCGCCACGATCGACATCGTCAGCCGGCTGGCCGAGTGCCTCGACACCGCGGACGCCGACGACGACGACGACCTGGACGACGAGGAGACCGAGTTCGAGGCCGTCGCCGAGCTGGTGGCCAAGCCCGAGATCGGTTCTCTCGGCCTGGGCGCCGAGGCGTTCGTCGGCCGCTCCGGCGAAGACGCCTGGGGGGGCGTCGGCACCGCCCTCGACGAGCTCTGGGAGGACGTCGTCGAGGAGCTCGGCGAGCACCTCGACTGGACCGGCGCGGCCACCGTCGCGGTGACCGACTACCCCTCCGCCTCCGAGGCCGCTCCGATCGCCGTGGACGACGACCTCGACGACGACGAGGACGACCTCGAGCCGGTCGACGTGCGCGGCACCGGCTCCACCGCCGGCGTGCGGACCATCGCCGGGGGTGGCGGTCGGCTCGTGCACGACCCGGCCGCGGTCGCCAAGGCTGCGGAGTTCTGGGAGGCCGTCGGCATCCTGCCGGTCGAGGTGGTCGTGCCCGAGGGCGCCGGCCTCACGCTGCGCTGCTACGTCGACGACGTGGCCCGCTTCCTCGGGCGCGACGGCGAGGTGTTCCTCTTCGACACCCCGGCGGAGCTGGCCCGCTTCTGCGCCGGCACCGAGAACCACGACCTCACCGAGATCGCGTCCTGGCCGGAGGTCGCCGTCACCGACACCCCGCCGCTGCCGGCCGAGCAGGACCGCTACGACCTGGCCGGGCTGTCCGAGGTGCTCGGCGAGGTGGCCGACGGTGCCGCCGGGCTCGTCGGCTCGGCGTCCCTGGCCCAGCCGGTGGAGGGCGCTCGCGACCTCGCCGAGTACGCGTCCCTGCCGCGGGTCGAGGAGCTGCTCTCCCCCACCGCCCCGCTGGGCCGGGCCGTGGCGATCGGCGAGCGCCAGCCGGACGCCGTGCTGCGCCCGGAGGACGCCGCGGCGGTGCGCCCCGCGTGGGACGAGATCGTCGGCCTGATCAGCGGGAAGCTCGTCTTCCGCGACTGAGCGAGAACGAGCGAGAAGGCCGGCCCCGATCTCCGGGGCCGGCCTTCTCGTCGTTCAGGTGTTCCTAGCTGCCGTAGCGCGAGGGGCGGCCGGGCCGCCCACCCGGGCGACCGCGATCGCCGTAGGAGCGCTCGCCCGACGACGAACGCTCGCCGCCGCCGCCGCCGTAGGACCGCTCGCCCGCCGGCCGCTCACCGGCGGGCCGGGGACGGTCGCCGTACGAGCGACGCGGGCCGCCGCGTGTTCCACTGGGGCGCTCGCCGTCACGACGCGGGCGGCCACCGGGGCCACCGCCGCCGCGGCGCATGTCGCGCTGCGTGCGCTCCTTGGGCTCCACCGGCACGCCGGCGGCGATCAGGTCGAGGATCGGCTTGTCGCCGGGCCGCGTCCGGTCCAGCGGCGGGTCGACCTTGGCCGTGCGGAACCGGCGCTTGGCCTGACCGACCTGGTCGGGCAGCAGGAGCGAGACGACGACGCCGCCGGCACCGGCGCGGGCGGTGCGGCCCGAACGGTGCAGGTAGGTCTTGGCGTCCGTCGGCGGGTCGTAGTGCAGGACCAGCGAGACGTCGTCGACGTGGATGCCGCGGGCGGCGACGTCGGTGGCGACCAGCACCGGCGAGCGGGCGTCGGTGAACTCCTCCAGCGCACGCTTGCGCGCCGCCTGGGGCAGTCCGCCGTGGATCGCCTCGGCCTTGATGCCGGCAGCCTTGAGGTTGTCGGCCAGCCGGTCCACGCCGAGCTGGGTGCGGGCGAAGATGATCGTCCGGCCCGGGCGGGAGGCCAGCTCGGTGGCCACCTGCAGCTTGTCGCGGAAGGC
>Ga0210040_10009021_pt1 | contig 11686 bp, 13 predicted proteins | sample CryGeyCG12114_NA_FD_185462 | JGI IMG/M metagenome (GOLD analysis project Ga0210040, IMG submission 185462) | Groundwater microbial communities from aquifer - Crystal Geyser CG19_WC_8/21/14_NA (SPAdes) (version 2) | ecosystem: Environmental > Aquatic > Deep subsurface > Groundwater | place: USA... | reverse complement strand
CTGCCTGGGGTCTCCGCGATGGCGCCCGCTCCCGGCGGCTTCACCTCCGCCGCGCCGCTGCCCGGCGTCTCCTCCCCCGCCTCCGGCGGCCTCGTCAGCGTTGCCTCGAGCAACGTGGCCGGGGACGTTAACGTGATGCGCTCCACTGGTCTCGAAGCCTCGCCCAGCAACGCCGCGCCGACCCTGGTGGGCGCCATGCCGCTCGCCAACCCATCCGTCCCGGGCAGCAACGGCGGCATCTCGGACGAGCAGAGCTTCGAGGCCGTCTCCTCGCGCGAGAGCATCGAGTCCGATGCCGCTCGTCGCGCCCAGCAGGCCGCTCAGTATCAGGTCGTCCAGCCCCAGGCCCTGCCGGAGCATCCCGCCGACACCGGTCCCAACATCGTGGAATACGCGCTCGCGGCCCCGAACTCCGTGGGGCAGGCTTGGTATTCGCGTTTCATGTTCTCGGGCGAGGGACGGCAGCAGCGAAACTGCGGCAAGTACCGCACCGCCGACGAGGCGCAGCGCGACTTCCTGGCCCGCGGCGGCCCGAATCGGGACGCCCTGGGCCTCGACTCCGACGGGGACGGCTTCGCCTGCGCCTGGGACCCCGCGCCCTTCCGCGCGGCCGTGGGCCGGGGCTGAGCCTCCTCTCGCCCAACCACGGGGGCCGTCGGGGCGGCGCACGCCCCGACCTCGTCGTGATCCATTACACCGCGATGGCCACGGCGCGCGAGTCGCTGGAGCGGCTCTGCGATCCGGTGGCCGAGGTCTCGGCCCACTATCTCATCGCCGAGGACGGCGAGACGCTCTCTCTCGTCCCCGAGGAGCGTCGGGCCTGGCACGCTGGGGCGGGCCGCTGGGGCGAGGTCACCGACGTCAACTCCCGCTCCCTCGGCATCGAGATGCAGAACCGCGGCACCCACCCCTACCCGCATCCGCAGATGCTGGCGCTGGAGAAGCTGCTGGATGGCCTCCTCTCCCGCTGGTCCATCCGGCCCGAGCGCGTCATCGGCCATTCCGACATGGCCCCCGCCCGCAAGGCCGATCCCGGGCCGCGCTTCGACTGGCGCCGGCTCGCGGGGGTCGGGCTCTCGGTCTGGCCGGACGAGGGGGAGGGCGACCCCGAGGCCCTGCTCCCGGCGCTTTGGGCCTTCGGCTATGATCCGGACCTCCCGCCGGACCTCCTTCTCCGCGCCTTCCGCCTGCGCTTCCGTCCCTGGTCGAAGGGACCGCCCACTCGCGGAGAGGCCGGCGCCGCGCTCGACCTCGCCCGCCGCTTCCCGGTTGACCGCCGGGTCCCGGCCGCCTAAGCCCTCCTCGCGCGGATGGCTGGATGACCGCGGGGGCCGCGAGGTCCACGAGGAAAGTCCGGACTCCGGAAAGCACGGTGCCGGGTAACGCCCGGCCGGGGAAACCCGAGGGAAAGCGCCACAGAGAAGAGACTACCCGTCGGACCGGAGGTTCGCCAAAGGATCCTCCGGCGGGAAAAGGTGAAACGGTGGGGTAAGAGCCCACCGCGGGACGGGCAACCGGACCGGCACGGCAAGCCCCACCGGGAGCAATGCCAAATAGGGGCCCCGCGTCCGCAAGGGCAGGGATGCTTCACCCGAGGGGCCCGGGTTGGCAGCTAGAGGTTCGTCGGCAACGGCGGACCAAGAGGAATGGTCATCCAGGGGGCCAAGGTCCCCGGACAGAATCCGGCTTACAGGCCATCCGCGCGCACCCTGCCTTTGGCGGGTTGACTACGCCGCCCATGCCAGTAGAAGGCGGGCTTCATCCGAGATTCACGCGGGCCCACTCCCCGCGACGGGAGAGACGACATGGCCAAGCCGACCACCATCAAGATCCGCCTGAACTCCTCGGCGGGCACCGGGCATTTCTACGTCACCAAGAAGAACGCCCGCACCATGACCGAGAAGATGACCGTGCGGAAGTACGACCCCGTCGTGCGCAAGCACGTCGAGTACAAGGAAGGCAAGATCAAGTAGCCCTTCTTCGGGTTCGATCTGGCGGGGGTCGCGGGCGCCGGCACGCGGCCCCTGTTCCGTTAGGGGGAGCCCATGCGGCGCGTGATGATCGTCGGCCAGCCCGGCTCGGGCAAGAGCACCCTCGCCCGGGCGCTGGGCCAGCGGACCGGTCTTCCGGTCGTGCACATCGACCATATCCACTGGCAGGCCGGATGGGTCGAGCGGAACCGCGAGGAGAAGACCCGTCTCTGCCGCGCGGTCGAGGCCGGTGAGCGCTGGATCTTCGAAGGCGGCCATTCGGCGACATGGGCAGAGCGGATGGCGCGGGCCGATCTCCTGATCTGGCTCGACCGCCCCGTCGCGCTCCGGCTCTGGCGGGTGCTGCGGCGCACCCTCACCGGCCTGGGCCGGACGCGCCCTGACCTGCCGGAGGGCTGCCCGGAACAGCTCCGCAACCTGCCGGAGTTCCTGCGCTTCATCTGGACCACCCGCCGCCGCGCTCGGATCCGGCTTGCCCGTCTCGTGGAGGAGGCGCCGCGCGGCTGTCGGGTTCTCCGCCTGCGCTCCGACCGCGAGGTGACCCGCTTCCTGGAAAGCCTGTGAGGCTGGCGCCTGCTGCCCAGTTCGGCAGCTTGGCAGGCCAAGCGCCCCGTGCGAGGCTTGGACCCTTCCAACCGGACCCTCGCGATGCTCCTCGTCCGTACCGCCACCCCCGCCGACATCGGTGCCGTGGACGCGCTGCTCGGGCGGTCCTACGGCCCCCTGCTGCGGCCTGACTACCCTCCCTCGACCCTGGTCCTGGCGCTGCCCCGCATGGCGCGGGCGCAGCCGCACCTCCTGGCCTCCGGTCGCTACTTCCTGGCGGAGGACGAAGGGCAGCTCCTGGGTGCCGGTGGCTGGTCGCCCGAGCCGCCGGGAGGAGGGGCCGTGATGCCGGGCCTGGGTCATGTCCGCCACGTCGCCACCGATGCCCGGGCCGCGCGGCGCGGGGTCGGGCGCGCCGTGATGGAGCGGGTGATGGCCGAGGCGCGGGAGGCAGGGGCCCTGCGACTCTCCTCGCTTTCCACCCTGACGGCCGTGCCGTTCTACGAGGCACTCGGCTTCCAGCCGCTCCGCCCCGTCCTGCTCCGCGTCGGCGGCGCCGACTTCCCGGCGGTGGAGATGGAACGGCACCTGTGAAAAAGGGCCGGCGTTTCCGCCGGCCCCCAAGCTCGTCACCTCTGCGCTTCGCGTCAGTCGCGCTGCTGGCCGAAGAACTGCAGGAGGAACATGAACATATTGATGAAGTCGAGGTAGAGCTGGAGCGCGCCCATCACGGCCGCCTTGCCCAGCCACTCCGTATCGCCCTGCGCCGCGTGGGCGACATAGATCGCCTTGATGTTCTGCGTGTCGTAGGCGGTCAGGCCGGCGAAGATCAGCACGCCGATGACCGAGATCGCAAAGGCCATCGCCGCCGAGGCGAGGAAGATGTTCACGATCATCGCCACCACGAGGCCGATCAGGCCCATGATGAGGAAGGTCCCCATCGCGCTCAGGTCGCGCTTGGTCGTGTAGCCGTAAAGCGACAGGCCCGCGAAGGCGATCGCGGTGATCAGGAAGACCTGCGCGATCGAGGTGCCCGTGAACACCAGGAAGATCGAGCTCAGCGAGGCGCCCATCGCCAGCGCGTAGACGTAGAAGAAGGTCTGCGCGGCAGCCGCAGACAGCCGGTTGATCACGGCGCTGAAGCCGAAGACCATCAGCAGCGGCAGGAACATGACGACCCACTTCAGCGGCGAGGCATAAAGCGCGTAGCCGAAGCTGGTCAGGTAGTCGTTCGTGCCAATCTGCGCCAGGGCGCCGTCCACCTGCACGGCGGCCGACGGATCCGACGTGACCGCCAGGCCCGAGATTGCCCAGGCGGCGGCGCCGGTGATCAGCATGCCCACGGACATCGTGCCGTAGACCTTGTTCATGTGGGCGCGAAGCCCTTCGTCGATCCGCGCGGCCTGGGCGCCGGCCGGTGTCGCGCGGATCGTGGTGTAGTCAGCCATGGAACCCTCCGAGTTGCCCCAGGGGCGTCGTTTTTGGTCAACGCCCTCGTGGCTGCATATTGGAAGGACGCCCGGGCTTTTCAAGACGCCTGTGAGCGAAGCGGCCCTCAGCGTAGCCAATGCGCCGGAGCATTCCAGGCCGACCGCTCGGCCTCGCGCCGCGCCTGGGAGCGGGTGAGGCCGATATCGTTCAGCATATGGTCGTCGAGTTCGCCCAGCCGGCGCCGAGAGCGACCGAAAGCCGTGCTCGCGACGAGCCTGCCAAGGAGCCCTAGGCCCCCCCGGCGGGAGCCTTGGACGTGGATAATCGCGTGATCCATGATCGTGGTCCTTCAAAGTGGTAGGATGCAATTTCGTGATGGCCGGGGGCTCGGTCATTCCGATGCTTGATATTTGCGAGTGGTCCGCACATAAGTAAAATGAATGTTGGATGAGTTTGGCATCAGGAACGGTGATATGGCCCGCAACCTTGACCTCGCATCCCTCCGCTCCCTCGTGACCGTGGCCGACGTGGGCAGCGTCACCAAGGCGGCAGGTCTCGTGCACCTCACGCAGTCCGCCGTGTCGATGCAGCTCAAGCGCTTGGAGGAGGGCCTGGGCCTGGATCTTCTGGACCGCTCGGGCCGGGGTGTGTCGCTGACCCCCTCGGGCGAGCTGCTGGTCGGCTATGCGCGACGGATGCTCGCGCTCAACGACGAGGCCTGGTCGCGCCTCTCGGCTCGGGACGAATCGGGAGAGATCGTCCTTGGCGTGCCCTTCGATATCGTCTACCCGGCCATGCCCCAGGTCTTGCGCCGGTTCGCTCGCGACTACCCCCGTGTGAAGGTCAACCTCCTGTCCGACTACACCCGGACCCTCCAGGCCGGCTTCCAGAAGGGCGAGATCGACGTCATCCTCACCACCGAGGACGGCCCCCGCCCCGGGGCCGAGACGCTGGCCGTGAGCCCCCTGATCTGGGTCGGCGCCCCTGGGGGCGTGGCCTGGAAGTCGAGCCCCCTGAGAATCGCCTTCTGCAAGGACTGTATCTTCCGCCATCCGGTGCAGCGCCGGCTCGACGAGTTCGGCGTCCCTTGGGAGATGGCGATCGAGAGCAGCTCGGACCAGATGGTCTATGCGACCGTAAGCGCCGACCTCGCCGTGCATGCCGCGATCGAAGGGCACGAGCCGCATTCCTCCGAGCGGATCGAGCATGGCGGGGCGCTGCCCGACCTCTGGTCGGTCCACATCAATCTCTATGCGCGCATGGTGGCGGCCACGCAGGCGCAGCAGGATCTCGTGGAGCTGATCCGGCGCGAGTTCTCGGCCCTGGCCCCCGGACGCACTCGGCCGAACATGGAGGCGGCGCGGGCCATCCCGGCCTGACGGCTCGCCACAAGTATCCAGTCGGAACCCAAGAAGTTTCCAAAAGTCAACTATTCAACCTATCCGTGTTCGGGTATATGCTTCGGAACATCGGAACGCGAACCGCCTGTGCCCCGTTCTCGGCTGGGTGACTGGGTCCATTGGGGGCTTGGCAGGTTCGCGCTGTGAAACGGAACTTCTAAGGAAGAACGATATGAAGCATCCCGTCGACGTGCACGTGGGCAAGCGCATTCGGCATCGTCGCTGGACGCTCGGAACCACCCAGCAGCAGTTGGCTGACCGGGTGGGCATCAAGTTTCAGCAGATCCAGAAATACGAGACCGGCGCGAATCGCGTCAGCGCCTCGCGGCTCTGGGACATCGCCGGCGCCCTGAACGTGCCCGTGTCGTTCTTTTTCGAGGGCATGGACAGCCAGGTGGCTGCGGACGCCATGGCGGCCCCCGACATGCCCGACGACATCCTGTCGGATCGCGAGGCGCTGGAACTCCTGCGCTCCTACTACGCGATCCCCGAGGCGCAGCGCCGCCGCCTCTTCGATCTGGCCCGCGTCCTGAGCGACGCCGCTTGACTTGACCCTGCGCCCCGGGCCGCGTACCGCCCCCGCACCCCGGGAGCGGAGCGGCCCTATGCGCGATACCCTGAGTTCCGAGACGCGAGCCGCCCTGGTCCGGACGGCCCATGCTCTGGCTGACGCGGCCCGTCCCGAGACGCTCCGCCACTTCCGCACGGGCCTCGCCGCCGAGGACAAGGGTCCCAATGCCGGCGGCCGCTTCGACCCCGTGACCGAGGCCGACCGGGCGGCCGAGCGGGCGATGCGCGCCGTCCTCGCGCGCGAGCGGCCCCAGGACGGCATCCTGGGCGAGGAATACGGAAGCGAGCCAGGCACGAGCGGCCTGACCTGGGTCCTCGATCCCATCGACGGGACGCGCGGCTACATCAGCGGCACGCCGACCTGGGGCGTCCTCGTGGCGGTCTCCGACGCCGAGGGGCCGGTCTACGGGATCATCGACCAGCCCTACATCGGGGAGCGGTTCTGCGGCGGTCTGGGCGAAGCCTCGGTCGCAGGGCCTCTCGGAACCTCCGGCCTGCGCACCGCCCCTCCGCGCCCGCTGGCGGACGCCACCATCCTCACCACCTTCCCCGAGATCGGGACGGCCGAGGAGCACCGCGCCTTCCGCCGCGTGGCCGACCGGGCGCGGCTCGTCCGCTATGGGCTGGACTGCTACGGCTATGCACTTCTTGCGGCGGGGCAGGTGGACCTGGTGATCGAGGCGGGGCTCCAGCCCTACGACGTGCAAGCCCCGATCGCGGTGGTGACGGCGGCGGGGGGCCTCGCGACGGGCTGGGACGGACGGCCCGCGCACGACGGTGGGCGGCTCCTGGCAGCGGCGAACGCCGAGATCCATGCGGCGGCGATGGACCTGCTGGCCGGACGCTAGCCGCCCTCGGCCCGAGCTGGCCCTGCGGGCAGGGTCTGTGGGGCGTGACATGCGGGGTCGGCTGGGGCAGGCAGGCGCAGGCCAACGAGGATGCCGTGATGCCCGACCTCCTGATCCGCAACGCCGACCTCTGCCTGACCATGGACGATGCGCGGCGGGAGATCGCAGGCTGCGACGTGCTGGTCCGGGGCGGCGCGATCGTGCAGGTCGGTCCGGGTCTGCGATCGCCCGGCGCGGAGATCGTGGACGCGGCCGGATGCCTTCTCACACCGGGCCTCGTGAACACGCATCACCATCTCTACCAGACCCTGACCCGCGCTGTGCCGGAGGCGCAGGACGCGCTCCTCTTCGGGTGGCTGCGGACGCTCTACCCGATCTGGGCGCGCTTTGGGCCCGAGGAGATGTTTGTCTCGGCGCAGGTGGGCCTGGCGGAACTGGCGCTCTCGGGCTGCACGCTGACCTCGGATCACCTTTACCTCTTCCCGAACGGCGCCAGGCTCGACGACACGGTCGCCGCCGCGCGGGAGATCGGCCTGCGCTTCCACCCGACCCGCGGCGCCATGAGCATCGGCGAGAGCCAGGGCGGCCTCCCGCCCGACGCGCTGGTGGAGACCGAAGCCGCGATCCTGGAGGACTGCATCCGGGTCATCGACGCCTTCCACGACCCTTCGGAAGGCGCCATGGTCCGGGTCGGCGTCGCGCCCTGCTCTCCCTTCTCGGTGAGCCGCGACCTGATGCGCGAGGCGGCGCTCCTGGCCCGCGACAAGGGCGTCATGCTGCATACCCACCTCGCCGAGAACGACGAGGACGTGGCCTATTCGCTCGCACGCTTCGGGTGCCGTCCCGGGCAGTACGCCGAGGATCTGGGCTGGACCGGCCCGGACGTCTGGCACGCCCATGCCGTTAAGCTCGACCCCGAGGAGATCGGGCTCTTCGCGCGGACGGGGACCGGAGTGGCGCACTGTCCGTGCTCCAACTGCCGCCTCGGCTCGGGGATCGCGCCGGTGCGGGCCATGCGGGACGCGGGCGTGAAGGTCGGGCTCGGCGTGGACGGGTCCGCCAGCAACGACGTCGGTAGCCTCGTGCAGGAGGCGCGGCAGGCGATGCTCCTCCAGAGGGTCGCCCGAGGCGCCGATGCCATGAGCGCGCGCGAGGCGCTGTGGATCGCGACCCGTGGCGGGGCCGAGGTGCTCGGACGGCCGGACTGCGGGCGCATCGCCGTGGGTGCCCGGGCCGACCTCGCGCTCTGGGACATGAGCGGCATCGAGGCGGCTGGAAGCTGGGACAAGGCGGCCCTGCTGCTGGCCGGGCCCATGCGGGTGAGCGGACTTTGGGTCGAGGGGCGGCAGATCGTGGCGAAAGGTGGCCTGACCTCTGTCGACTTGACGGCGATGCTCCGACGGCAGCACGCGCTCGTGCAGAAACTCGCCTAAAGCCCGAGCGGAAACGTGCTGTTGCCATAAAAGCAACGCCCTTTGCCAATGGAATGACAGAATCATGATCGCTACTGCTTGCAGTCAGCACCATAAGCGAGCAGTTCCATGCGACTTCTTCCGGCCATCCTCGGTACCATCCTCCTGTCCGGCAGCCTTCTCTCCGCGCCTTCGACGGGAGCGGCGCAGGAAGCAGTCGGCATGGCCTCGTCCAGTTCGGGGATCGGCTTCGGGTCGGCGCTGAACCAGTTCCGTGCCAACTACGGGCTGGGTGGCCTGCGCGAGGACCGGATCCTCTCGGCGGCGGCACAGGCCTACGCCGAGGACATGGCGCGCGGCGGCTACTTCTCTCACACGGGGCGAGACGGGTCGAACGTGGTGGTGCGCGCCCGGGCCGCCGGATGCCAGGGCCGCGGCTACTTCGCCGAGAACATCGCCTGGGGCCAGAGCAGCGCGCAGGACGCCTTCAACGGCTGGGCGGCCTCCTCGGGCCACCGCGCCAACATGCTGGGGCGGAACTATGGCGCCTTCGGCCTGGGACAGTCCCAGGGCTTCTGGGTGCTCATGTTCGCGGACGGCTGCTGAGACGATCTCAGGCGGGACGCGCCACGGGCCGTCCCGCCACCCAGGTCGCGCGCACCGCGCGATCGTCGCCCATCATGATGGTGGGGAAGACCGCCTCCCACAAATCCTCGGCCCGTTCCGCCCGCTGGGCGACGGCGGAGGTGGAGGCCAGGTCGAGCACCACGAGGTCGGCCTCGGCACCGGGCTTCAGGCTGCCCACGACGCCTTCCAGATGCAGCGTCCGCGCGGAGCCCTCGGTGGCGAGCCAGAGAAGCTGGGCGGGGTGGTGGGCCCGGCCCCGGAGTTGCGCCACCTCGTAGGCGGCGGCCATGGTCCGGAGCATCGAGAAGGACGATCCGCCGCCGGTGTCGGTGGCGAGTCCGACGGAGATGCCGCGGGCCTTGAGCCCGGCAAGGTCGAACAGGCCCGAGCCGATGAAGGTGTTCGAGGTCGGGCAGTGCACCGCCGCCGCCCCCACTTCGGCGAGGCGGTCCACCTCGCGGGGCTCCAGGTGAATTGCATGGCCGTAGAGCCCCCGCGCGCCCAGGAGCCCGTGCCTCTCGTAGGTGTCGAGGTAGTCCCGGGCTTCGGGGTAGAGGCTCCGGACCCAGGCTACCTCGTCCACCTGCTCGCTCAGGTGGGTCTGCATGAGGCAGGACGGGTTCGCCGCCCAGAGCGCGCCCAGTGCTTCGAGTTGCCCGGGCGTCGAGGTGGGCGAGAAGCGGGGCGTGATGGCGTAGGTGGTGCGGCCCCGGCCATGCCAGCGCGCGATCAGGGCCGCGCTCTCGTCATGGGCGGCTTGGGGAGTGTCGCGTAGCCCGGGGGGTGCGGTGTCGCGGTCCATGCAGGTCCGTCCCGACACGACCCGCATCCCCCGCGCCTGGGCGGCCTCGAAGAAGGCGTCCACGCTGGCCGGATGGATCGTGCAGAAGGAGCAGAGCGTCGTCGTGCCATGCGCCAGCGCGAGGTCGAGCGTCCGGCCCGCGACCTCGGCGGCGTAGGCGGGGTCCGAGAAGCGCATCTCCTCGGGGAAGGTGTAGGTGGCAAGCCAGTCGATCAGCCGCTTGCCCCAGGAGGCGATGATCCCCGTCTGGGGATAGTGCATGTGGGCGTCCACGAAGCCGGGCAGGATCAGGTCGCGGCCGTAGTCCGTGACGGGAACGCCGGGGTTCGCGGCCCAAAGGCCGGCCCCATCGCCCACCGCCCTGATGCGCCCGTCCTCGATCAGGACGCCGCCACGCTCGTGATGCTCCACGCAGCCCTCCCAGGGCTCCGCGAAGGGGTCGCCGGTGAAGCTCAGGGTCTGGCCGAGGAGGAGATGCATGCTCATGGGCGGCAGCTTAGGCGGGCTTCAGGGGGGCTGCAAACCGGCTGTCCCCGGTTGCCCCCGCATCGAAAATCGCTAGGGTCCGCCGCGTCGGCAGCAGGGGGCAGGGGGCATGGACGACCGATCCGACACCGCATCCCTGCTGCCCGAGGACGACGAGGACGAGTTCGGCCTCGATCCCCGCGTCGTGGACGAGGCGCTGGAGGCCGTGGAGGCCGGGGACGCCGCTGGCCTCGACGCGCTGCTCGATCCGCTGCACCCCGCCGACATCGCCGACCTCCTGGAGCAGATCGGGCCGGGCGAACGCCGCGCCCTCCTCACGCTCTGGAAGGGCGGCGTGGACGGCGACATCCTGTCCGAGCTTGACGAGTCGCTGCGCGAAGAAGTCATCGAGGGCCTCGGCCCCGGCGAGCTGGCCCTGGCCGTGCAGGACCTGGAGACGGATGACGTCGTGGACCTCATGGAGGACCTCGACGAGGCCGGGCAGGCGGCGGTTCTCGACGCGCTCCCCGCCGCGGACCGCATCGCCGTCGAGAAGGCGCTGGCCTACCCCGAGGATTCCGCCGGCCGCCTCATGCAGTCCGAGGTGGTGCGCGCGCCCTCCCACTGGACGGTGGGCGACACCATCGACTTCCTGCGGTCGGGTATCACGCTCCCCGACCAGTTCTATCACGTCGTGCTCGTCGATCCACGGCTCAAGCCCGTGGGCTACGTCACGCTCGGGCGCATCCTGTCCTCGAAGCGCGACATGCGGCTCCGGGACATCAGCGAGGACAGCTTCCGCACCTTCCATGTCGAGGACGACCAGGGCGACGTCGCGCGGGCCTTCGAGAAGTATCATCTGATCTCGGCCCCCGTAGTGGACGACGACGACCGGCTCGTCGGCGCCATCACCATCGACGATGCGATGACCGTGCTGGACGAGGAGCATGAGGAGGACATCCTGCGCCTTGCCGGCGTGGGCGACGGGGCGCTGTCGGACCCGGTGATGACGACGGTGCGCCAGCGCATCCCCTGGCTGATCGTGAACCTCGGCACCGCCGGCCTCTCGGCTCTGGTGATCTCGCGCTTCGCGGGGACCATCCAGGCGCTGGTGGCGCTCGCGGTGCTCATGCCCATCGTCGCCTCGATGGGCGGGAACGCGGGGACGCAGTCGCTCACGGTGGCCGTGCGGGCGCTGGCCACGCGGGACCTCACGCGGTCGAACGCCTGGCGGGTGATCCGGCGCGAGGCGCTGGTGGGGCTCGTGAACGGCGTGACGCTGGCGGTGATCCTGGGGCTCGCCACGATGCTCTTCTTCGGGTCCCCGCAACTCGGTGCCGTGATCGCGGCGGCGCTGATGGTGAACCTCCTGGTGGCCTCGCTCGCCGGGACCTTCGTGCCCCTGGTGCTGGAGCGGCTGGGCGTGGACCCGGCGCTCGCCTCGGGGACCTTCGTGACGACGACCACCGACGTCATGGGGTTCTTCGTGTTCCTGGGCCTGGCCAGCATGGTGCTGATATGAGAGACCTCGCCGACATCAAGGCCGAAGCGCGCGGCCGGGCCTTCGCCCGCCGCCAGACGGCCTGGGAGCAGA
>Ga0210040_10009020_pt1 | contig 11686 bp, 10 predicted proteins | sample CryGeyCG12114_NA_FD_185462 | JGI IMG/M metagenome (GOLD analysis project Ga0210040, IMG submission 185462) | Groundwater microbial communities from aquifer - Crystal Geyser CG19_WC_8/21/14_NA (SPAdes) (version 2) | ecosystem: Environmental > Aquatic > Deep subsurface > Groundwater | place: USA... | reverse complement strand
CCCGCAGGTCGCGCCAGAACCGCTCGATCGGATAATCCTGCAGGTAGCCGTAGCCGCCATGAAGCTGCAGCGCGCGATCAACCACGGCGGAGCCGGTGTCGGTGGCGAGGCGCTTGGCCATCGCCGCGAACTTCGTCTTGTCGGGCGCGCCGGCGGTGACCTTCGCGGCGGCGACGTAGAGCAGCCAGCGGGCGGCCTGAAGCTCCGTTTCCATGTCGGCGAGGGTGAATTGCGTATTCTGGAAGTCGGTCAGCGGCTGGCCGAACTGGGTCCGTTCCCGGGTGTAGCCGATCGCCTCGTCGAGGCAGCGCTGGGCGCCGCCAAGCGAGCAGGCACCGATGTTGAGGCGCCCGCCGTCGAGGCCCATCATGGCAATCCGGAAGCCTTCGCCCTCGCCGCCGACGCGGTTTTCGACCGGCACCCGGACCTCGTCGAAGTTGACCTGCGCGGTGGGCTGCGAATGCCAGCCGAGCTTCTTTTCCTGCGCGCCGAAGCTGACGCCGGGCATGTCCTTTTCGATCACCAGGCAAGTAATGCCGCGCGGGCCGTCGTCGCTGGTGCGGACCATCGAGACGTAGATGTCGTTCTCGCCGCCGCCGGAAATGAACGCCTTGGAGCCGGATACGACATAATGGTCGCCGTCCAGCGTCGCCCGCGTCTTGAGCGCGCCGGCGTCGGAGCCCGAGGCCGGCTCGGTCAGGCAGTAGCTGCCCATCCGCTCCATCGGGATCATGGCAGGCAGGTACTTCTGCTTTACTGCGTCGGAGCCGAACCGATCGATCATCCACGATGCCATGTTGTGGATGGAGATGAACGCGCTGGTGGACGGGCAGCCGTAGCTCATGGCTTCGAAAATCAGCGCGGATTCGAGCCGGCCGAGGCCGATGCCCCCGCTTTCCTCGGACACGTAGATGGCACCGAAGCCCAGTTCCGCGGCCTTGCGGATCGTGTCGCGCGGAAAGATGTGATGCTCGTCCCATTCACCGGCATTCGGAGTGATCTCCGCCGCGGTGAATTGCTGGGCCATCTCCTGGATCTGGCGCTGGTCGTCCGTGAGCTCGAATTGCTGCATGGGGTGGCCGTTAGCGCGGGGAGCCCCGGCTTTCCAGTGCGGTAAACAGCTGGTGATCAGCGGTTAACCGGTTCCGCGCTGCTGCCGGCGGGCGGGCGGCTCGGCGTGGCGACGCTTTCGTCAGGCGGCAGGGTGTCGATGTCGTTGGCGGCGACGGCGCGGGCCGACTGCGCGCCGGACAGACGGGCGTCCTGCCGGTCGGCCGCCGGGCGGCAGGCGACGAGCGACACGGTGGACGCGAACAGGCCGACAAGGGCGATTTTCGTGATGCTCTTCATGCGGTTACCAACGCTTCAGCTTCGATCTCGACCCGCCATTCGTCGCGCAGCAGCGCCGCAGTGACGATCATTGTGGCCGCCGGACGGATGTCGCCGAAGATCTCGCCATGAATGGCGCCGACCGCGTCCGCGTCTGCGGAATCGGTGATGTACATGCGGGTGCGGACCACGTCGGCGGGGGTGCCGCCGAGGTCGGCGATGGCTGCGATGATGATGGCGAAGCACCGGCGGGCCTGGGCGGCGGCGTCGCCGGGGGTGGAGGTGCCGTCGGGTTCGACCGGCGCGGTGCCGGAGACGAGGATGCGGTCGCCCACGCGGACCGCGCGGGAGAAGCCGTAGCGGGTCTCGTAGGGGGAGGGGCCGGAGGTGTGGGTGGACGTCACGGGAGCACTCCGAACGAGGCCGTCACGGAAGTAAATTCCGTGACGTCGATCCTGTCAGCCCTTCTGCCTGCAGGTCGGCCGGCCTGCGCCGTCTTGCGCAGAACATCGCTCGCTTCGCTCCGCTCCTGTTCTGCTCGGCGGCTTCGGCTCACCCCATGGTCGGGATAACAAACGCGTTGGCCGCGTCGCCGACGCCGCCGTCGGGCCAGCGCTGGGTGACGACCTTGGTCTTGGTCCAGAAGCGCAGGCCCTCCTGGCCGTACTGGCCGATGTCGCCGAAGCCCGAGCGTTTCCAGCCGCCGAAGCTGTGGTAGCTGACCGGCACGGGAATCGGCACGTTGACGCCGACCATGCCGACGTTGACCCGGCTGACGAACTCGCGGGCGGCGTGGCCGTTGCGGGTAAAGATGGCGACGCCGTTGCCGTAATCATGCTCGCTGGGCAGGCGCACCGCATCCTCGAAGTCGCGGGCGCGGACCATCTGCAGCACGGGGCCGAAGATCTCTTCCTTGTACGAGCGCATGTCGGTGGTGACGCGGTCGAAGAAGGTCGGGCCGACGAAGAAGCCGTCCTCGTTGCCTTGGAGCGAGAAACCGCGGCCGTCGACGACCAGCTCGCCGCCCTCGTCGATGCACATCTGGATATAGCCTTCGACCCGCTCCTTGTGGGCCTTGCTGACCACCGGGCCGTAGTGCGCGTCGGGGTCGGTGGAGACGCCGATCCGCAAGGCTTCGATGGCGGGGATGAGCTTCTCGCGCAGGCGATCCGCCGTCTCATCGCCGACCGGCACCACTACGGGCAGGGCCATGCAGCGCTCGCCGGCTGAGCCAAAGGCGGCGCCGGCGAGGTCGTTGACGACCTGGTCGAGGTCGGCGTCGGGCATGACGATGCCGTGGTTCTTGGCGCCGCCGAATGCCTGCACGCGCTTCCCGTTGGCGGTGCCGCGCGAGTAGATGTACTGGGCGATATCGGAGGAGCCGACGAAGCTGATGCCGGCGATATCCGGGTGGTCGAGGATGGCGTCGACCATCTCCTTGTCGCCGTGGACGACGTTAAGGATGCCGTCGGGCAGGCCGGCTTCCTTCATCAGCTCGGCCAGGCGCACCGGCACGGTCGGGTCGCGCTCGGAGGGCTTGAGGATGAACGCGTTGCCGCAGGCGATGGCCATGCCGAACATCCACATCGGGATCATGGCCGGGAAGTTGAACGGGGTGATGCCCGCACCGATGCCGATCGGCTGGCGCAGCGAATAGACGTCGATACCGGGGCCCGCGCCCTGGGTGTACTCACCTTTGAGCGCCTGCGGGATGCCACAGGTATATTCGATCACTTCCAGGCCGCGCTGGATGTCGCCCTTGGAGTCGGCGAGGACCTTGCCATGCTCGCCGGACAGCAGCTGGGCGAGCTCGTCCATGTGTTGCTCGATCAGTTCCTTGTAACGGAACATGACCCGGGCGCGGCGCTGCGGGTTGGTCGCGGCCCAAGCGGGCTGGGCGGCCTTGGCGGCGTCGACCGCTTGCTGGAGGTCGGTGGCCGTGCCGAGGCGGACGGTCGCCTGGACCTGGCCTTCAGACGGGTTGAACACCTCGGCCTGGCGCTCGCCGGACTGGAAGCTGCCGCCGCCGATGAAATGGTCGATGGTACGCATGGGGGTCTCCTCTTGGGCCGAGCCTCTAGCCAAGGCGGGGCGGCGATGCCAGTGAGTCGGGGCAAGAGGAGTGTTCGCCCATGCGCCGTATCGCGTTCCTGCCCATCGTCCTGCTCGCCAGCCCGGCCGCCGCCCAGACCGCCACGCCCGAGCAGCGGATGCAGGCGACCGTCAACCAGGTCAGTCAGCAGCGGTTGCACGCCGACGTGGCCAAGCTGGTCAGCTTCGGGACGCGGCACACCTTGTCGTCGCAGACCAACCCGAAGCGCGGGATCGGGGCGGCGGTGCGCTGGGCCGAAGCGGAGCTGAAGAAGAACGGGCTGCAGACGCTGCAGACCTGCGACACGGTGACCAAGCTACCACGGGTGCCGACGTCGACCCGCGTGTGCAACGCGGTCGGCATCCAGCGCGGGACCGAGCGGCCGAACGACGTGGTGATCATCACCGGGCACATCGACAGCCGGGTGACCGACGTGATGAACGTGAATGCCGACCAGCCCGGCGCCAACGACGACGGGTCGGGTACGGCGGCGGTGCTGGAGTCGGCGCGGGTGCTATCGAAGCAGAAGTTCCCGGGCACCATCGTCTATGCCGCGCTGTCGGGCGAGGAGCAGGGGCTGCTCGGGGGCAAGATCCTGGCCGACTATGCCAGGGCGCAGGGCTGGAATGTGGTCGCCAATCTCAACAACGACATCGTCGGCAACAGCTGCGGCTCGGACGGGGTTTGCAACGACAAGGTCGTGCGGGTCTTTTCCGAGGGGCCGCGCTGGCAGGGGCGGGAGGAACTGGCGGCGGCGCAGCGCAGCCTGGGTGGCGAGAACGATGCGCCGTCGCGCAACATCAGCCGCTTCCTCGACCGGCTGGCCGAGCGGCTACCGGGCATCGGGCTGGACGTCATGCAGGTGTGGCGCAACGACCGCTTCGGGCGCGGCGGGGATCATACCGAGTTCCTCAACAACGGCTTCCCGGCCGTGCGCTTCTCCGTCGCGGTCGAGAATTACGACCAGCAGCACCAGGACCTCAGGACCGAAGGCGGCAAGGTCTATGGCGATACGATCGACAAGATGGACTTTCCATACCTGACCAAGGTGGTGAAGCTGAACACCGCCGCGTTGATGGCGCTGGCCAGCGCGCCGCCGCCGCCGGAGCCGAAGGCGGAAGGAGCGGTGAGCACGGATACCACGGTGACCTGGGCCGCGAACGGCCCGGCGAACGGAAGCTATCGGGTGCGTTGGCGGCGAACTGACGAGGCCAATTGGTCGAAAGTGGAATCCGCCGCGCGTGGCGGAAACGGCGCGACCGGACAGTGCCGAGAAATGATCGGAGTGGACGCAGCCCCAGCTTACTCGTTCGAGTGCAAGTTGAAGGGCGTCAGGGTCGATGACTGGGTGTTCGGCGTCTCGTCGGTGAGCGCGGACGGTTGGGAAAGCCCGGTGGCGAGCGCGGTGCCCGGTGGGGCGTTCAAGCCTTATGTGGCGCCTCCGCCCTCCGCGGCGAAGTGAGGCTTGCTGAAACAAGTGCGGCGTGGCGGCGTAGAGTAGGCCATGCCTCGTAAACCCGCGCCCGCTGGCCTGCCGACCCGCCAGCAGATCCTCGACTTCATCCAAAGCTCCGGCCAGCCCGCGGGCAAGCGGGAGATTGCGCGGGCGTTCGGGCTGAACGGGCATGACAAGATCATGCTCAAGAGCCTGCTCAAAGACATGGCGGACGAGGGGCTGATCGACTCGGCGCCGGGCCGCGCGTTCCACAAGGCCGGCGGGGTGCCGAAGGTGACCGTGCTGCGGATCGTGGCGATCGAGGACGGGGCGGTCGCGGTGCCGGACAGCTGGCATGGCGACGGGCCGCCGCCCAAGCTGCGGGTGATCGAGCAGGGGCGGCGCTCGGCGCTGGCGCTGAACGACCGCATCCTGGCGCGGACGGAGGATCGGGGGCAGGGCCACGTCGCGCACCTGATGAAGAAACTGCAGCGCTCGGCCGACCTGATCCTGGGCGTGGTGCACGAGGACGAGGACGGCAAACGCTGGCTGAAGCCGGTCGACAAGCGCGAGCGGCGGCAGCTGCCGATCAGCGAGCTAGGCGAAGCGCAGACCGGGGACCTGGTGCTGGCCGAGCCGTCGGGCCGGCCGCCGCGGGTGTCGGCGCGGGTCGATGCGGTGCTGGGCGACCCGTTCGCGCCGCGCAGTTTCTCGCTGATCGCCATCCACAAGCATGGCCTGCCGGTCGAGTTCCGCGAGGAGACGATCGCGGAGGCAGCCGAGGTGTCGCGGCTGCCGCTGGGCGAGCGTGAGGACCTCAGGCACCTGCCGATTGTCGCAATTGATCCCGCGGACGCGCGCGACCATGACGATGCGATCTGGGCCGAAGCGCGCGAAGACGGCGGGTGGAATGCGATCGTCGCCATCGCCGACGTCAGTTTTTACGTTCGGCCCGGGTCGGCCCTGGACCGGGAAGCGCGACGACGGGGGAACAGCGTCTACTTCCCCGATCGGGTGGTGCCGATGCTGCCGCACGAGCTGTCGAGCGACATCTGCTCGCTGAAGGAAGGGCAGGACCGCGCGGCGCTGGCCTGTCACCTGGAGGTGGCGAAGGATGGCATGGTCCGGAACTGGCGGTTCAGCCGGGCGGTGATTCGGGTTGCAGCGAACATTGCTTATGAGAATGCTCAGGCGGCGATGGACGCGGCCAGCGAGAAGCAGACCGAAGTGGCTTCGTCGCCATGCTCCATGCCGGAGATCGACGGTCCGGTGCCGACCGAGCTGGTCGATGGCGCGCTGAAGCCGCTGTGGGGCTGCTGGCGGGCGTTGCTGTCGGCCCGCAACCGGCGCGAGCCGCTGGAGCTGGACTTGCCCGAGCGGCAGGTGGTGCTGGACGAAAAGGGGCGGATTGCCTCGGTGGCACCGCGTGAGCGGCTGGACGCGCACCGGCTGGTCGAGGATTACATGATCGCGGCCAATGTCGCGGCGGCCAAGGCGCTGGAGGCCAAGAAGGCGCCGGTCATGTACCGGGTGCACGAAACCCCGGGCCGGGAAAAGCTGACCGCGCTCAAGGACTATCTCAAGACCTTCGACCTGGAGTTCGCGCTGGGGCAGGTGGTGAAGCCCGCCACCTTCAACCGGATCATCGAGCGGGTCGGCGACAGCGAGGCGCGGCCGGAGATCATGGAGATGCTGCTCCGGACGCAGACCCAGGCGCGCTACTCTCCAAACAACCTGGGGCACTTCGGATTGAGCCTGGGCAGCTACGCCCACTTCACCTCGCCCATCCGCCGCTACGCCGACCTGCTGGTCCACCGCAGCCTGGTGCGGTCCTACGGGCTGGGCGACGGCGCCCTGCCGGCGGAGGATGCCGAGCGGTTCACCGAGATTGGCGAAAGCATCTCGATGCTGGAGCGGCGGGCGATGGAGGCGGAGCGCGAGACGCTCGACCGTTATGTCGCGGCCTATCTGGCGGACCATGTCGGGCAGCTGCTGAACTGCCGGATCACCGGGGTGCAGCCGTTCGGCTTCTTTGCGACGGTGGACGGGCTGGGCGGCGACGGGCTGATCCCGGCCGGCGAATTAGGCAACGAGTATTTCCGCTACGACGAGGCCGCGCGGTCGCTGGTCGGGGACGAAACGCAGGAGACCTATCGGGTCGGGCAGCGGCTGCAGCTGCGGCTGGTGGAGGCCAATCCGGTCAGTGGCGCGCTGCGGTTCGAACTGCCTGAGGGCAGTTACGGGCGGGGTGCGGCGCCGCGCAAGGACCGGGTGCGGCGACCGCCGATGGGGCGGCGCGGGCGGCCGTCGAACATCCGGCACCAGGGCAAGAAGCGCTGAGCTTGCCGCTTGAGCGTTGTTGCTCTTAACAAAGGCTCAAGCGAACAGGAGAACGAGCGTGGCCAAGGACAAGAAGAGCAAGAAGGCCAAGGACGCCCACCCGAACGACCGGCTGGAGCTGGTCGGGCATGACGGCGGCGACAAGAAGAAGGGCAGAAAGGCCAAGAAGCAGAAGGACGAGGGCCAGGGCCTCGGCGGCGGGCTGGAGGCGCTGGCGTCCAAGGTGCTCGACCATCCGCTGGTCGCCGACCTGCTGGCGGTCGGCGCGATGGCTGCGGTGGCCGCGATTGCGGAAAGCGGGAAGGCTGATCCGGCGGCGGCGAAGAGCAAGGACTCGGTGAAGAAGGCCGGCAAGGCGGCCGCGGCGGCGATCGGGACCCGGCTGCTGAAGGAAGTGACGATCGGCGGAGCGAAAAAGGCCTAGGCGGGCCGGCGCAGGAGTGTCAGCCGGGCGCGGCCGGTGTCGCGCTCGGCGGCGACTTCGAACGGGCCGGGGTCGACGGCCTGGCCGCGTTCGGTCTCTACCGCCAGCCAGCCGCCCGGAGCGAGCCAGTCGGCCTCGCTGATGGCGGCGACCAGCTTGCTTCCGGCTTCGGCCGCATAGGGCGGATCGGCCAGGATGAGGTCGAAGGTTCGGCCGCGTGGCAGGCGCTCGGCGGAGGTGGCGAGGACGTCGGCGGCGACCCCCAGGGTGCGGGCGTTGGCTTCGATCGTGCGGCGGGCGGCGGCGTCGGTTTCGACGAACACGGCCGAGGCGGCCCCGCGCGACAGGGCCTCGAGGCCGAGCGCGCCCGAGCCGGCGTAGAGATCGGCCACGGCAAGGTCGTCGAAGCTGCCGACGCGGCTGGCCAGCATGCTGAACAAGGTCTCGCGGGTGCGGTCGGCGGTCGGGCGGGTGGCCAGGCCGGGCGGGGCAACCAGCGGTCGGCCCCGCCAGCGGCCGGCGACGATCCTCATTTCAGCGTCTGGCGGAAGCGGAACAGCTCCTCCCGCTGCACTTCCGCGACCTGGCCGGGTTCGAGTTCATCAAGGCCAAGCGGGCCGTAGCTGGTGCGAATGAGGCGCGAGACCTGCAGGCCGAGATAGGCGAGCACGTTGCGGACTTCGCGGTTCTTGCCTTCGGTCAGCGCCAGCTCGATCCACGTGTTGCGGCCGGTGCGCCGTTCGAGGTTGGCGTCGATTGAGCCATAGCGAATGCCCTCGATCTCCACGCCTTCGGCCAGTTCCTCGAGCTGTTCCTGGCTGATGTCGCCGAACGCTCGGGCGCGGTAGCGGCGGACGACGCCGGTCTTTGGGAGTTCCAGCTGACGCTTCAGTTCACCGTCGTTGGTCAGCAGCAACAGCCCTTCGGTCATGAAGTCGAGCCGGCCGACCGGCATTACGCGCGGCAGGCCGGAGGGCAGGCGATCGTAGATTGTCGGGCGGCCCTTGGGATCGTTGGCGGCGGTGAGGCAGCCGGCTGGCTTGTAAAAGCGCCATAGCCGGGCGGCGGCGGGCGGGCGGACCGGCTTGCCGTCAACGGTCACGCCGGCGAGGTCGGTCAGGATGGTGGCGGGGGTGGTCAGCTTCTCGCCGTTGAGCGCGATCCGGCCGTCATCGATCATCCGCTCGATCTCGCGGCGGGAGGCGACGCCGGCCCGGGCGAGCAACTTGGCGATTCGCTGCGGCTCGCCAGCGGTATGCTGCGGCGTTTCATCCGAGCCCCCGCGCGCCGGAGCGATCTTTTTCTGCGCCCGCTTTTGCGGCACAGGAGACGCTCTCGTTCGTTCCGGGGGCAAAATGTGCGTCCTTTGTTGAAAGGTGGGCTTTGGGGCTGTTCGGCAAGCAGAAGCGGATCGTCAAGCGTATCCTGATCGTCGAGGACGAGCCGCTGGTCGCGTTCGACAACGAGACCATGGTTTCCGATGCCGGCTATGAGGTGGTCGCGACCGTCGACGACCACGACGCGGCGGTGGCCGTGCTGGACAGCGAGGGCGAACCGCTGCCGCCGAGCGGCGACGAGGACGAGGACCCGCGCGGTGTCGACCTGATCCTGACGGACATTAGCCTGGCCGGCGAGCAGGATGGCTATGCCGTGGCGCGCGAGGCCAAGCGGCGCGGCATTCCGGTGCTGTTCGTCACCGCCACGCCGCCCGAAGGCGCCGAGGAGTTGGTGCTGGGTTATATGCTGAAGCCGTACCAGGAGCGGACGCTGCAGGCGGCGCTGCGGATGATCGACCGCAAGCTGTCGGGGCAGCCCATCAAGAAGGTCGACGGGCTGGTCCTCTTCTAGGCGAGCGCTTCGTCCAACAGGCGATGAAACTCGGCCACGCCATGTTCCAGCGTGCCGAGGGTGAGCTGGTCGATGAGGCCCGAGGTGACGCCCTGGTGGCAGAGCGCGGCGGCGCGGAAGTCCTCGGCCGCGAAGGTGCCGCCGTCGAGCAGGTCCCAGCTTTTTTGCCAGTGCGCCTCCGCCTCAGGCGTTTGCGGCGGCTCGGCGATCAGCATGATGTCTTCCACCAGGGTGCGGCCGACCGCCTGCGGGTAGCAGAGCAGCAGGTTCACATAGTCCGGCGAGACGATCACCACGTTGGTGGGGAACAGGTGGTAGGTGAAGGTGGCGGCGCCGCGCACCTGGCGCCAGTCGTCCGGGTCCACGCCCGCGAGGTAGTCGGCGCGGGCGACAACGGCGCGCTGGTGGCGGCCGATGCGGTCGGCGACGGTGATCCCGTCGGTGAAGAACTTGGCGATGGTGGCGGCATGCAGGCGCTGGACGTGATAGCTTTCAAGGAAAGCGTCGATCACCAGTTTCCAGTTGGCGGGCACGTCGTGGGTCTTGCGGCGATATAGGTGGAGGCCGGCGAGGCCGAACGCGTCCAGGTCGTCGCTCAGCGCTTCCACGCGCATGAAGTCGGCGGCCGGGTCGGGTGAAAACCAGATCAGGCCGCCGCTTTCGTGTGCCGGGAACTCGCGCAGGGACAGGGCCGGCTTGTCGAGGCCGGGGAAGCAGTCCGGGCGGGGCACGCCGGTGAGGGTGCCGTCCGGCTTATAGGCCCATGCATGATAAGGGCAGACGATGCGGGCGGCGGGGACGACGTCGTCGGTTTCGAGGAGGCGGGTGCCGCGGTGGCGGCAGACGTTGGCGAGCACGTGGATGCGGCCGTCGCCGTCGCGGCTGACCATCAGCGGCAGGCCGTGGTCGTCGTGGGTAACGGCGGTGTTCGGCTTCGGCAGGAGCGCCGACGGGCCCAGCAGCAGCGGCGTGCTGGCGAACAATTGCTGTTCGCGGGCGAAGTGGTCGGGGTCGGTGTAGCGGCTGGCGGCCAGCGTGGTGGTGGCGGCGCCCGCGTCCGACTGCCCTTGCACCAGCCGGTCGATCAGGGCGCGCTGGCCCGGTGTCGGGCGCGACGAACGGAGCGGAGCGTCCATGGCGCAAGAGACTGCGCCGGTTGCGCCGCGCTTTCAAGCGGCTAGGGTTGCAAGAGGAGCATCGGGGAGGGTCGGGCGTGGCGACAGTGGCGGAGGAGGGGCAGGAGCTTGGCTGGCGGCGGTCGCTGCCGGCGGGGCTTAGGCCGTATACGGAGGCTGCGCCGATCGCGGCCTTCTTCCTCGGCGTCTCGTCAGGCTTCCCGTACGCGATGATCGGGGCGACGCTGACCACCCGGCTGAAGCAGGACGGCATCGACAAGTCGACCATCACGGCGTTCAGCCTCGTCTTCCTGATGTACAACCTCAAATTCCTGTGGGCGTGGATCATCGACGGGGTGCGGCTGCCGCTGCTCGGCCGCATGGGCCAGCGGGTGTCGTGGATGCTCGTGACGGGCGTGGCAGTGATCGCCGCCGTCGCCAACCTTGCGTTTGCGGATCCGACGCAGATCGGGTCGGTGGTCACCGCCGCCATCCTGGTCGGCATTGCGGGGGCCAGTTTCGACATCGTCATTGACGCCTATCGGATCGAGGCGCTGGAGCCGCGCCAATTGGGCGTCGGATCGGGGATGAGCCAGTATGGCTGGCGGATCGGCTCGGCCGGGGCGGGCGCGTTGGCGCTGGTGGTGTCGGCCAGGTCGGGCTGGGAAATGGCCTATCTCGCCTGCGCCGGACTGGCCTTGCCGGCGATGATCACGGCGCTGGTGTTCGGGGAGCCGAGCCGGCACCGGGCGCCCAAGGACCGGCCGGTGCTCGCCGCGACGGTGGAGGCAGTGTGGAAGCCGTTCGTGGAGTTCTTCCAGCGGCGCGGCGCGTTCTTGGTGCTGCTGTTCATCCTGCTGCACAAGATCGGCGACACGCTGGCCAACCTGACCTTTCGGCTGCTGTTCGACGACCTCGGCTTCTCCAACGACGAGATCGCGTTGTACGACGTGGGCGTCGGTTTCTGGGCCTATCTGATCGGCATCTTCATCGGCGGGGTCATGTACACCCGGCTGGGCATGAAGCGGTCCGTGATGATCAGCCTGATCCTGATGGCCGTCAGCAACTTCAGCTTCGCGCTGCTGGCCGGGGCGGGGCACAGC
>Ga0210040_10009019_pt1 | contig 11686 bp, 14 predicted proteins | sample CryGeyCG12114_NA_FD_185462 | JGI IMG/M metagenome (GOLD analysis project Ga0210040, IMG submission 185462) | Groundwater microbial communities from aquifer - Crystal Geyser CG19_WC_8/21/14_NA (SPAdes) (version 2) | ecosystem: Environmental > Aquatic > Deep subsurface > Groundwater | place: USA... | reverse complement strand
CCTCGGCACCCCGCCGGGCCCGGGCCTGCCACTCGCCGTCCGGGTGCGCCCGGCCGGCGTCCAGCGTCTCCCCGTACGCGCGGGGGGTGTCCTGCAGCGCCTCCAGCCGCAGCGCCTTCAGCGCGGGCCAGTCCTCCGGGCGGATCCGCCGGACCTCGGGGCCGCCCTCAGCGCGCACGCGACACCCGGCCCTCGTCCCACACCGGCTCCGGCGCCTCGTACACCCGGCCGTCGGCCCCGAACACCAGGAACCGGTCGAAGCCGCGCGCGAACCACCGGTCGTGCGTCACCGCCAGCACCGTCCCGTCGAACGCCGCGAGCCCCTCCTCCAGCGCCTCCGCCGACTCCAGGTCGAGGTTGTCCGTCGGCTCGTCGAGCAGCAGCAGCGTGCAGCCGGACAGCTCCAGCAGCAGCACCTGGAAGCGGGCCTGCTGCCCGCCGGACATCCGGTCGAAGGGCTGGTCGGCCTGACCGTGCAGCTCGTAGCGGCGCAGCACCCCGATGGCGGCGCCGCGCTCCAGCCCGCGCCGCACCGCCCCGTGCTCGTCGGTCGCGCCCCGGTGCAGCACCTCCACCAGCGTCCTGCCGTACAGCTCCGGCTGCTCGTGGGTCTGCGCGAACCAGCCCGGGACGACCCGGGCCCCGAGCCTCCAGCTGCCGGTGTGCGCGACGCCCTGCCCGGCCAGCAGCCGCAGGAAGTGCGACTTGCCCGAGCCGTTGGACCCCAGCACCGCGAGCCGCTCGCCGTAGAACACCTCGAGGTCGAACGGCTTCATCAGCCCGCTGAGCTCCAGACCCGCGCAGGTCACCGCCCGCACGCCGGTGCGCCCGCCCTGCAGCCGCATCTGCACCTTCTGGTCGACGACCTGCTCGGGAGGCGGCCCGGCCGCCTCGAACTTCTCGAACCGGGTCTGCATCGCGTGGTAGCGGTTCGCCATGTCCGGGCTGATCTTGGCCTGCTCCCGCATCGTGATGACCAGCTTGCGCAGCCGCTCGCGCTCCTCGTCCCACCGCTTGTGCAGCTCCGCCAGCCGCTCCCGGCGGGCCTGCCGCGCGTCCCCGTACGTCGCGAAGCCCTCGCCGTGCACCCACGCGCCGTGCGCCTCGATCGTCACGACGCGGGTGGCCGTGCGCGCGAGCAGCTCGCGGTCGTGGCTGACGAACAGCACGGTCTTGGACGACTCCGCGAGCGCCGCCTCCAGCCAGCGCTTGCCGGGCACGTCGAGGTAGTTGTCCGGCTCGTCGAGCAGCAGCACCTGCTCGGGGCCGCGCAGCAGCGCCTCCAGCGCGAGCCGCTTCTGCTCCCCGCCGGACAGCGTGGACAGCGCGCGGTACTGGCAGGCCTCGTACGCCGTGCCGAGCGCGGCGGTGGTGCAGACGTCCCACACGACCTCGGCCTCGTAGCCGCCGGCGTCGCCCCAGTCCGCGAGCGCGGTGGCGTAGCGCATCTGGGTCTTCTCGTCCTCGGCCTCCATCATGGCGAGCTCGGCGGCGGCGAGCGCCCGGCCCGCCTCGCGCACCCGCGGCGGCGACAGGTCCAGCAGCAGGTCGCGCACCTCGGTCTCGTCCCGGATCGAGCCGATGAACTGCCGCATCACGCCGAGGCCGCCCTCGCGGGCGACCGTCCCGCCCGACGGCGCCACGTCGTCCGCGACGATGCGCAGCAGCGTGGTCTTGCCCGTGCCGTTCGCGCCGACGAGGGCCGTCTTGCTGCCGTCGCCCACGCGGAAGCTGACGTCGTCGAACAGCACCCGCCCGTCGGGCAGGACGTACGACAGGCGCTGGAGGTCGACCGATCCCATGCGTCCAGTCTCGCGGCTGCGGCAAGGGCATTGCGCCGGACGTGCACCTAGGCGGCCGGCTCGTCCCCCGCCAGCACCCTCAGCTGCCGCGTCACGTGCTGCCGCAGCGCGAGCTCCCCGTCCGCCGGGTAGCCGACCGCCTCCAGGCACAGCCCGTGCGGGGGCGCGACCGGCACGTCCGTCGCCCGCTCCGCGCGGCTGAGCAGCCCGCCCGGCCAGTCCGGCTCCCGGCGCCCCTCGCCCACCGCGACCATGGCCCCGACCAGGGAGCGGACCATCGAGTGGCAGAACGCGTCAGCGGTCACGGTCATCGCCAGCACGCCGTCGCTCTCGCGCTGCCAGTCCAGCGCCAGGACGCCCCGCACGGTCGTCGCGCCCTCGCGTCGTCGGCAGTACGCGGCGAAGTCGTGCTCGCCGACCAGACCGGCGCCGGCCTGCTGCAGCCGGTCGAGCGCGAGCGGCCGGGGCCAGCTGAGGGTGTCGCGCCGCCGCAGCGGGTCGGCGGGCCCGTCGGCCACCCGGTAGCGGTAGCGCCGCCAGAGCGCGGAGAAGCGCGCGTCGAAGCCGTCGGCCGCGGCCGCGACCCGCTGCACGCGGACGTCCGGAGGGAGCAGCCCGTCGAGCCGGCGGTGCACCAGGGGGTCGGCGGCCACCTCGGGCTGCAGGTCGACGTGCGCCACCTGCCCGCGCGCGTGCACGCCGGCGTCCGTGCGGCCGGCGACCGTCAGCCGCGGCTCCGCCCTGCTCAGCGTGGCCAGCGCCCGCTCCAGCTCCCCCTGCACGGTGCGCCGGTCGCGCTGCGCCGCCCAGCCGGAGAACTCGGTCCCGTCGTAGGCCAGGTCGAGCCGGACGCGCACGAGCCCGCCCTCCCGGTGCGGGAGGACGGGCTCGACACAGGTGCGCTCGGCTACGCCTGGTCCTGGGAGCCGGCGGCCTCGTCGACCGTGGACTCCGACGTCGTGACGGCCTCGCTGCCGACCGGCTCGCCCGCGGGCTCGGCCGGGACGGCTGCCCCCGCGGCGTCGGCGACCGGCGCGGTCGTCGGCTGCGTGGCGACGGCCTGCTCGTCGGCGTCCTGCGCCACGCCCGCGGCCGTGGGGCTCTCCGGGGCCAGCTCGGCGGCGGACTCCGCCGTCGCGCCGGTGACCGGCGCGGACGGGGCGAAGCGCGTGCCGCGCGCCCGCTCGGCCTCGCCGACCGCGGACTGCGCCACGGTGAGGGCCTCGACGAGCTCGATGATCGCCATCGGCGCGTTGTCGCCCTTGCGCGGACCGATCTTCGTGATGCGGGTGTAGCCGCCGGGCCGGTTCGCGTAGCGCGGGCCGATCTCGGCGAACAGCGTGTGCACCACGGTCTTGTCCCGGATCACCTTGAGCACCTGGCGGCGGGCGTGCAGGTCACCCCGCTTGCCGAAGGAGACGAGCTTCTCGGCGTACGGCCGCAGCCGCTTCGCCTTGGTCTCGGTCGTGGTGATGCGGCCGTGCTCGAACAGGGAGGTGGCGAGGTTCGCCAGCATCAGCCGCTCGTGGGCCGGCCCTCCGCCGAGGCGGGGACCCTTGGTGGGAGTGGGCACTGCGTTCTCCGTTCCTGGAGCGGGAGCCCTCTCGGGCTCCGTGGGGGCACCGCCGCGGTCGCGGGGGCCCGGACGGCCTCCCGCGCGTCACGCGACGCGCGGGGGCCCTCGTGCGGGGGGAGCGGCTAGAGCTGCTCGGTCTCGGCGAAGCCGGCGTCGTCGTCCGTGCCGTCGCTGAACGGCGCGCCGTACTCGTCGGTGCCGAACGTCGTGACGATCTGGCTCGGGTCGAACCCGGGGGGGCTGTCCTTGAGGGCCAGGCCCATCGAGTGCAGCTTGACCTTGACCTCGTCGATCGACTTCGCGCCGAAGTTGCGGATGTCGAGCAGGTCGGCCTCCGAGCGGCTGACGAGCTCGCCGACGGTGTGGATGCCCTCGCGCTTGAGGCAGTTGTAGGACCGGACGGTGAGGTCCATGTCCTCGATCGGCAGCGCCAGGTCGGCCGCGAGCGCGGCGTCCGTCGGTGACGGGCCGATGTCGATGCCCTCGGCCTGCTCGTTGAGCTCCTGCGCCAGGCCGAACAGGCCCACCAGGGTGCGGCCCGCGGAGGCGACCGCGTCGCGGGGCGTCATGCCGGGCTTGGTCTCGACGTCGAGCACGAGGCGGTCGAAGTCGGTGCGCTGCTCGACGCGCGTCGCCTCGACCTTGTAGGTGACCTTGAGGACCGGCGAGTAGATCGAGTCGACCGGGATGCGGCCGATCTCCTGGCCGGCCTGCTTGTTCTGCACCGCGGAGACGTAGCCGCGGCCGCGCTCGACGGTCAGCTCGATCTCGAGCCGGCCCTTGCCGTTCAGCGTGGCGATGTGCAGGTCCGGGCTGTGCACCTCGACGCCGGCGGGGGGCGCGATGTCGGCGGCGGTGACCGGGCCGGGGCCCTGCTTGCGCAGGTACATGACGACCGGCTCGTCGCTCTCGGAGGAGACGACGAGCTCCTTGAGGTTCAGGATGAGGTCGGTGACGTCCTCCTTCACGCCGGGCACCGTGGTGAACTCGTGCAGCACGCCGTCGATGCGGATGCTGGTGACGGCGGCGCCGGGGATGGAGGACAGCAGCGTGCGGCGGAGCGAGTTGCCGAGGGTGTAGCCGAAGCCGGGCTCGAGCGGCTCGAGGACGAACCGCGAGCGGTGCTCGCTGACCTGCTCCTCGGTGAGGGTCGGGCGCTGTGCGATGAGCACGGAGGGTGTCCTTCCGGGACTGTGCCGCGACGACCGCCATCTGACGTCGCGAGGGGTGCCTGGGGTGGCGAGGCCCGGGCTGTGCTGGGGTGCAGCGGGTCGTGCGGGGGCGTGCGGGGTCCAGCCGGCCGGCCGGGGCACAGGGCCCCGGCCGGCAGACGGACTACTTCGAGTACAGCTCGACGATGAGCTGCTCCTGGACGGGCGTGTCGATGACAGGCCGGGCCGGGAGGGCGTGCACCAGCACGCGCATCTGGCTGGAGATGACCTCGAGCCAGGCGGGGGACGTGCGGTCGCCGGCGGTCTCGCGGGCGATGACGAACGGCGTCAGCTCGCGGCTCTTGGGCCGGATCTCGACGATGTCGCTGGCGCTCACGCGGTACGACGGGATGTCGACCTTCTTGCCGTTGACCAGGACGTGGCCGTGGCGGACGGCCTGGCGGGACGCGTCGCGGGAGGCGGCGAAGCCGGCCCGGTAGACGACGTTGTCGAGGCGGCTCTCGAGCAGGACGAGCAGGTTCTCGCCCGTCTTGCCCTGGCGCTTGTTCGCCTCCTCGTAGTAGCCGCGGAACTGCTTCTCGAGCACGCCGTAGATGCGCGCGCACTTCTGCTTCTCGCGCTTCTGGAGCAGGTACTCGGAGTCCTTGGTGCGGCCGCGACCGTGCTCACCCGGCGGGTAGGGCCGGATCTCGATCGGGCACTTCGGGGACTCGCACTTGCTGCCCTTGAGGAACAGCTTCATCTTCTCGCGACGGCAGCGGCGGCAGTCGGCGCCGGTGTAGCGGGCCATGTCTCAGTAGCTCCTGGTCTGGGGCGCGGCGGAGGTCATCAGACCCTCCGGCGCTTCGGCGGGCGGCAGCCGTTGTGCGGCACCGGGGTGACGTCCTGGATCGCGCCCACCTCGAGGCCGGCGGCCTGCAGCGAGCGGATCGCGGTCTCGCGGCCCGAGCCCGGGCCCTTCACGAAGACGTCGACCTTCTTCATGCCGTGCTCCTGCGCCTTGCGGGCGCAGCTCTCGGCAGCCATCTGCGCCGCGAACGGCGTGGACTTGCGGGAGCCCTTGAAGCCGACGTGGCCGGCGGAGGCCCAGCTGATCACGTTGCCCTGCGGGTCGGTGATCGAGACGATCGTGTTGTTGAACGTCGACTTGATGTGCGCCTGCCCGTGGGCGACGTTCTTCTTCTCCTTGCGCCGGACCTTCTTGACCCCGGCGCCGGTGCGGGTCTTGGGGGGCAACTACTTCTCCCTGCTGAGGTGGTCGGTGGCCTGCACGTCTGCAGCCACTACTTCTTGGGCTTCTTCTTGCCGGCGACGGTCTTCTTCGGGCCCTTGCGGGTGCGCGCGTTGGTGTGCGTGCGCTGCCCGTGGACCGGCAGGCCGCGACGGTGCCGCACGCCCTGGTAGCAGCCGATCTCGATCTTGCGGCGGATGTCCTGCGCCACCTCGCGGCGCAGGTCGCCCTCGACCTTGTAGTTGCCGTCGATGTGGTCGCGCAGCTTGACCAGGTCGTCCTCGGACAGGTCCTTGACCCGGACGTCCGGGCTGACCCCGGTCTCGGCCAGCGTCTGCTGGGCACGGGTACGGCCGATGCCGTAGATGTACGTGAGTGCGATCTCCAGCCGCTTCTCGCGGGGGAGGTCGACGCCGGAAAGGCGTGCCACGGGCGGTCTCTCTTCCTGCCGTTCGGAGGTCGTGCACGCCCCGCCCCTCCCTGCCCAGGAAGGGCCCCGGCCTCCGACCGGGGGTGCCGCCCGCCCTGTCGAGCAGGGGGGGCGTTGGTGCGCGCTCTTGTGTTGTCGTGCCGTGCGGGTGGTGCTGGGCGTGCAGGAGGCTGCTAGCCCTGCCGCTGCTTGTGGCGAGCGGTGGACGAGCAGATCACCATGACGCGGCCGTTGCGACGGATCACCTTGCACTTGTCGCACATCGGCTTGACGCTGGGCTTGACCTTCACAACTCGATCCCTCTGCTGGTGCGCGCCGGACGGCGTCCGGGCACGCTCGGCGGACTACTTGTAGCGGTAGACGATCCGTCCGCGGGTGAGGTCGTAGGGCGACAGCTCCACGACGACCCGGTCCTCGGGAAGGATGCGGATGTAGTGCTGGCGCATCTTGCCGCTGATGTGGGCCAGCACCCGGTGGCCGTTCTGCAGCTCCACCCGGAACATGGCGTTCGGGAGCGGCTCGACCACACGGCCCTCGATCTCGATGGCCCCGTCCTTCTTCGGCATGTCCTCCGCGATCCGTCGCTGTCTGGTGGTGGGATGACGCTGGTTCCGACTCCGAGCCGGGCTCGACGCACGCCGTCCGGCCCCTCGGGAAGAGGAGCCGACGGGCACGGCTGGGCTCGGACGCAGTCCGACTGAGGAGTGTACGTCGTCCCCGGCTCGGGCGTCCAACCGGGAGTGCCTGCCCTCAGGCGAGCGCGGCGAACCCCGCCCGGCCGCCGTCCAGGGCCGTGAGGACGTACGGACCCTGCGCGCTGAGCGCCACGGTGTGCTCCCAGTGCGCGGCCTGCCGGCCGTCGCGGGTGACGACCGTCCAGCCGTCGTCGAGCTCGACGACCTCGGGCGAGCCGAGGGTGGCCATCGGCTCGACCGCGAGGACCACGCCGGTCGTCAGCGCCATCCCGTGCCCGGGCCCGCGCGGCGCCACGTTGGGCACCGCCGGCGGCTCGTGCATCGAGGTGCCGATGCCGTGCCCGGTGTAGTCCTCCAGCAGGCCGTAGCCGTGCGGGCGCACGACCTGCTCGACGGCGGCACCGATGTCGGACAGCCGGCCGCCCTCGCGCACGGCTGCCATCCCCGCCCACATCGCCTGCTCGGTGACGCGCGACAGGGCGAGCAGGTCCGCGTCGCACTCCCCGACGGGGACGGTCACCGCGGAGTCCCCGTGCCAGCCGTCCAGCACGGCGCCGCAGTCGATCGACAGCAGCTGCCCCTCCTGGACCGCCCGCGCCGGGGCCGGGATCCCGTGCACGACCTCCGCGCCCACGGAGGCGCAGATCGAGCCGGGAAAGCCGAAGTAGCCGAGGAACGAGGGCACGGCGCCCTCGTCCCGGATGCTCTGCTCGGCGAGGGCGTCCAGCTCCCCGGTGGTGATCCCGGGCCGGACCGCCGCGACGAGACGCTCGAGCGTCCGGGCGACCACCAGCCCAGCCGCCCGCATGAGCTCGACCTGCTCGGGGGTCTTGAGGTGGACGCCCCTCGGGGTGCGGCGGCGCACCTCAGGCGTCGCGGAAGGACCGGAGCGCATCGATCGCCCGCACGGTCACGTCGTCCACCGGTCCGGTGGCGTCGATCCCCACGAGGATCCCGCGGCTGGCGTAGTAGGCGACGAGCGGCGCGGTCGAGGAGGCGTACACCTCGAGGCGGTTCGCGATCGTCTCGGCCTGGTCGTCGTCGCGCTGGAACAGCTCCCCGCCGTCGAGGTCGCAGACCCCGGGGGTGGCGGGCGGGTCGAAGTCCACGTGCCAGATGTGGTTGCAGGTGCGGCAGGTGCGCCGGCCGGAAAGCCGGCGGATGACCTCGTCGTCGTCGACGACGAGCTCGAGCACCACGTCGAGCTTCGCGCCGGACTCGCGCAGCACGTCGTCCAGGACCTCCGCCTGGGGCACGGTGCGCGGGAAGCCGTCCAGCAGGAAGCCGGTGCGGGCGTCGTCCTCGCGCAGCCGCAGCTTGACCATCTCGATGGTCACGTCGTCCGGGACGAGGTCGCCGCGGTCCATGTACGCCTTGGCCTGCACGCCCAGCGGCGTGCCCTGGCTGACGTTGGCGCGGAAGATGTCGCCCGTCGAGATCTTCGGGATCGAGGCGTGCTCGGCCACGAACTGGGCCTGCGTCCCCTTGCCCGCTCCGGGTGGCCCGACCAGGACGAGGCGCACTAGCGGTGCCTCACTAGCGGAGGAAGCCTTCGTAGTTGCGCAGCATCAGCTGGCTCTCGACCTGCTTCACCGTCTCCAGGCCGACGCCGACGATGATCAGGACAGCGGTGCCGCCGAAAGGCACCCGGTTCGCGCCGCCGGTCAGGCTGAACAGCAGGTAGGGCAGCACGGCCACCAGGCCGAGGTACAGCGCCCCGAAGCTCGTCACGCGGGACAGGATGTAGTCGAGGTACTCGGCGGTCGCCCGGCCCGGCCGGATGCCCGGCACGAAGCCGCCGTACTTCTTCATGTTGTCGCTGACCTCCACCGGGTTGAAGGTGATGGCGACGTAGAAGTACGTGAAGAAGACGATCAGGCCGAAGTACAGGGCCAGGTAGAGCGGGTGGTCGCCGCTGGTCAGGTAGCGCGCGATGAAGCTCGTGAAGGTCTCGTTGCTCTGCCAGACGTTGCTGAGCAGCTGCGGCAGGTAGAGCAGCGAGCTGGCGAAGATCACGGGGATGACGCCGGCCTGGTTGACCTTCAGCGGGATGTACGTCGAGGTGCCGCCGTACATGCGGCGGCCGATCTGGCGCTTCGCGTACTGCACCGGGATGCGCCGCTGAGCCTGCTCGACGAAGACCACGAGGGTGATGACCACCAGGCACAGCAGCAGCACCGCCGCGAGCACGAGCCCGCCGTTGGGCTGCTGGACCAGGTTGGCGCCCTGGCCGGGGATCGAGCTGATGATGCTCGCGAAGATCAGCACCGACATCCCGTTGCCGACGCCGCGGTCGGTGATGAGCTCGCCCAGCCACATGATCACCGCGGTGCCGGCGGTGAGCGTCAGGACGAGCACGACGATGCGGAACAGGCTGTCGTCCGGGATGACCTGGATGTTCGGGTCGGGGAACAGCCGGCCCGAGCGCGCCAGGGCGATGATCCCGGTGGACTGCAGCACCGCCAGCGCGATCGTGAGGTAGCGCGTGTACTGGGTCAGCTTGGCCTGGCCGGACTGGCCCTCCTGCTTGAGCTGCTCCAGCCTCGGGATCACGACCACCAGCAGCTGCACGATGATCGAGCTCGTGATGTAGGGCATGATCCCGAGCGCGAAGATGCTCAGCTGCAGCAGGGCTCCCCCGCTGAACAGGTTGACCAGGCCGTACAGGCTGTTGTCCTCGGTGCTCTCCAGCGCCTGCTGGATCGCGACGTAGGAGACGCCCGGCCCGGGGACGACGCTCCCGAGCCGGTACACCGCGATGATCGCCAACGTGAACAGGAGCTTCCTGCGCAGGTCGGGCGTCTTGAAGGCCCGACCGAAGGCGGTGAGCAAAGCTCCTCCTGGCGTCCACCCCCGCGGGGTGGGTCGTCGGTGCCCCGGCCCCGGGGCGGGGGCATCGGGTGTGCGGTCTGAGCGAGCGGCAGGCCGGTCGGCCCGCTCGGTGTGCCGTCGGCTCGGGCAGGGCCGCCCGCCCCGACTGTAACAGGACGGGTGCGGCAGGCCACCGGCTCGGCGCCTGCCCGTCCCCGCCGTCCCTGGCCTGGCCACCCGGGGCCTGCCGGACGACGACGGGCCGCCGGCTCCCATGGGAGCCGGCGGCCCGGAGGTCGCGCGGTGCTACAGCTCGGTGGCGCTGCCGCCGGCTGCAGTGATCTTGTCGCGGGCGCTGGAGGAGAACTTGTGCGCCGACACGGTGAGGGCGACCTGCAGGTCGCCGTTGCCCAGCACCTTGACGGGCTTGCCGTCGCGGACCGCGCCGGCGGCCACGAGCTCCTCGACACCGATGGTGCCGCCCTGGGGGAACAGCTCCGCGATGCGCCCGGTGTTGACCACCTGGTACTCGACGCGGAAGCGGTTCGTGAAGCCGCGGAGCTTGGGCAGCCGCATGTGCAGCGGCATCTGCCCGCCCTCGAAGGACTCCGGGACCTGGTAGCGGGCCGAGGTGCCCTTGGTGCCGCGCCCGGCGGTCTTGCCCTTGCTGGCCTCACCGCGGCCGACGCGCGTCTTGGGGGTCTTGGCCCCCGGCGCCGGCCGCAGGTGGTGGACCTTGAGCGTGGAGTTGTCCGGCATGGCTACTCGACCTCCTCGACGGTCACGAGGTGCGTGACCGTGTCGACCATCCCGCGGATCTCGGGACGGTCCTCCTTGATGACGGTGTCGGAGATCCGCTTGAGGCCGAGCGAGCGCAGCGTGTTCCGCTGGTTCTGCTTGCCGCCGATCCCGGACTTGATCTGGGTGACCTTCAGGCGCGCCATCAGGCACCCACCCCCGCGCCCACGGGCGCCGCAGCCGCGGCAGCCCGCGCTCGCAGCATGGCGGCGGGAGCGACGTCCTCGATCGGCAGGCCACGGCGGGCTGCGATCTCCTCGGGCCGCACGAGCCCCTGCAGGGCCGCGACGGTGGCGTGCACGATGTTGATCGGGTTCGAGGAGCCGAGCGACTTGCTCAGCACGTCGTGGATCCCGGCGCACTCCAGCACCGCGCGCACCGGCCCGCCGGCGATGACGCCGGTACCGGGGCTCGCGGGCTTGAGCAGCACCACACCGGCCGCCGCCTCGCCCTGGATGGGGTGCGGGATGGTCGCGCCGATGCGCGGCACCCGGAAGAAGTGCTTCTTGGCCTCCTCGACGCCCTTGGCGATCGCCGCGGGCACCTCCTTGGCCTTGCCGTAGCCGACGCCGACCTGGCCGTCGCCGTCGCCCACGACGACGAGCGCGGTGAAGCTGAAGCGCCGACCGCCCTTGACGACCTTGGCGACGCGGTTGATCGCGACGACCCGCTCGATGTGCGGGGTCTTCTCCGGGCCGGCGCCGCCACGACCGCCACGGCCGTCGCGGCGGTCGCCGCCGGCCTGGCCCCCTCGGCGCTGCTGTCCTGGCATCAGACGGTCCTCACGATGTCGGTGGTGGTGCAGGTGTCGGTGCTGCTCGTGTGCGTGCTGGTACGGGTCATCAGAACTTCAACCCGCTCTCGCGGGCGCCGTCGGCCAGGGCGGCGATGCGCCCGTGGTAGGCGTTGCCGCCGCGGTCGAAGACCACGGCCTCGACGCCCTTCTCCTGGGCGCGTGCCCCGACCAGCGCGCCGACGCGGCGGGCGAGGGCGCTCTTGTCGCCCTCGGATCCGCGCAGCTCGACCTCGAGGGTGGACGCGCTCGCCAGCGTGTGCCCGGCCAGGTCGTCGACGATCTGCGCGGTGATGTGCCGCGTGGAGCGCGTCACGACCAGCCGCGGGCGCGCCGGGGTACCGGTGACCCGCTTGCGGACGCGGAAGTGCCGGCGGG
>Ga0210040_10009018_pt1 | contig 11687 bp, 10 predicted proteins | sample CryGeyCG12114_NA_FD_185462 | JGI IMG/M metagenome (GOLD analysis project Ga0210040, IMG submission 185462) | Groundwater microbial communities from aquifer - Crystal Geyser CG19_WC_8/21/14_NA (SPAdes) (version 2) | ecosystem: Environmental > Aquatic > Deep subsurface > Groundwater | place: USA... | reverse complement strand
CCGGGCATCGGGTCGGGCACCCAGGCGGGGACGCGGGCGTCGGCGCAGACGGCGGTGATCGCGTCGTGGGCGACGACGGCGGTGTGGTGCAGCGGGGTGACGGCCGCGTGCAGGTGGCACCAGCCCTCGGCGGCCGCTGCGGGTCGGACCGTCAACGCCGCGCCGCAGCGTGGGCACACCGGGGACACGCTCATGGCCGCTCACCGTCCTGTTCTCCGGGCCTGTTCGTCAAGCATCGGACACGTCGCCGGCTCCGCCCAGGAGCGCACCGGCGAGTCGGTGCCCGCCCTCGTAGCCTCCCCGGCATGGACGACGCACTGCCCCGGCCCCCTGGCGTCGAGGTGCCCTGCGTCGGCGCGGTGGTGCACGACCACGACGGCCGGCTGCTGCTGATCCGCCGGGGCCACGCACCCAGCGCCGGCATGTGGTCGGTGCCCGGCGGACGGGTGGAGCCCGGGGAGACCGGGACGGCGGCCGTCGTCCGGGAGGTCGCGGAGGAGACCGGGCTGCGGGTGCGCCCGGACCGGGTGGTGGGGCGGGTGCGGATCGACGGGGACGGCGTCGTCTTCACCGTCACCGACTGGGTCTGCACGCTGCTGGACCCGACCCAGCGGCCGGTGGCCGGGGACGACGCCGACGACGTGGTGTTCGCCGACGCCGCCGGGATCGCGGCGCTGGACATGGCCCCCGGCGTGGTGGCCGCGCTGTCGCGCTGGGGCGTGCTCCCGCGCTGAACGCGGGCGCCCCGGTGCCGGGGCGCCCGCTGGGCTCAGGTCCGGATCGGCTCCGGGCGGCCGGGCTGCTCGCCGCCACGGCTCTCCCCGTAGGAGCGCTTGGGCACCATGACCTTGCGCCGGAAGGTGCACACGACCGTGCCGTCCTGCTTGTAGCCGATGGTCTCGACGTGCACGACGCCGCGGTCGTCCTTGGACCTGGACTCGGTCTTGTCCAGCACGGTGGTCTCGCCGTAGACGGTGTCGCCGTGGAAGGTCGGCGCGATGTGCCGCAGCGAGGAGACCTCCAGGTTGGCGATCGCCTTGCCGGAGACGTCCGGGACGCTCAGGCCCAGCAGCAGCGAGTAGACGTAGTTGCCCACGACGACGTTCTTGCCGAAGTCGGTGGTCTCCGCGGCGTAGTGGGCGTCCAGGTGCAGCGGGTGGTGGTTCATCGTGATCAGGCAGAACAGGTGGTCGTCGTACTCGGTGACGGTCTTGCCCGGCCAGTGCTTGTAGGTGGCCCCGACCTCGAACTCCTCGTAGTACCGGCCGAACTGCATCTGGCTGCTCCCGCTCGTCGACATCGGTGACGGAGGACGCCGCGGGGACGGCTGGGGCAGCTGAGCCGGGGATCCGGTGCAGCTGCGACCAGCTACGGAGCGACGATGACCCGTCTGGACGGGCGCCGATCCTACGATGACGGTGTGCAGCTGCTGCCCGCCCCTGATAGTGCGGCCGTCGCCGAGGTGGTGCGGCTCGGCCCGCGGGCCCGCCTCGTCCGGCTGGTCGGCGCCGTCGCCGTGCTCACCCTGCTGGGCATCGGTGCGGTGTGGGGCAACGACGACGCCTTCCCGTTCGGTCCGTTCCGGATGTACTCGACCCGGGCGGACCCGGACCAGCCGGTCATCTCCACCCGGGTGGTCGGGCTGACCGCGGCCGGGGAGGAGATCCGCCTCTCCGGTGGCCAGGTGGGGCTGCGCCGCGCCGAGTTCGAGGGTCAGATCCCGCGGGTCGAGGCCCGCCCGGAGCTGCTCGGGCTGCTGGCCGACTCCTACGCCGACCGGCACCCCGACGCACCCGAGCTCACCGAGGTGCAGGTGGTGCAGCGCCGGTTCGAGCTGTCCGGCGGGCAGCCGACCGACACCTACACCGACGCCGTGATCGTCGCCTTCGACCTGGCGGAGGGCCGGTGAGCACCGCCGCCCCCGAGCACTCCCCGGAGACGGCGCCGGCCGTGCCGCTGACCCCCCGCTGGTGGTTCCGGCCGGTGCCGCTGGCGAGGGTCGCGGTGTTCCGGGCGATCGCCTACCTGTTCATCCCGATCGACGTCTTCGTGACCACCGCCTGGGTGCGCGCGCACGCCGACGTGCCCACCGCCTGGTATTCTCCGCTGCTGATCGGCAACCTGCTGCACCTGCCCACCCCGACGCGCACCGTGGTGCTGGTCGTGCAGTGGGCGCTGGTGCTCGCCGCGGTCGCCGCGGCCACCGGCCGGGCGCCGCGGCTGCTGGGTCTGTCCGTCTTCCTCCTCTACTCGGAGTGGATGGTCATCGCGATGAGCTACGGCAAGGTCGACCACGACCGGATCTCCTTCCTGGTCGCGCTGGCCGTGCTGCCCACCATCGGGCGGGCCCGGTTCCGCGACCGGCGCAGCTCGGAGGCCGCCGGGTTCGCGATGGGTGCCGTGCTGATCGCGGTGATGCTCACCTACTTCCTCGCCGCCTGGGCGAAGATCCGGTTCGGTGGCTGGGACTGGCCGACCGGGGCGACCATCGCCCGCGCGGTGGTCCGGCGCGGCAGCGTCTTCTCCGACTGGACGTTGGACGTGCCCCACCTGCTGCCCGCCGTGCAGTGGGCGATGGTCATCGGTGAGCTCGCGGCACCGCTGCTGCTCCTTGTGCGCAGCGACCGGATGCGCGTGGGCCTGGTGCTCGGGCTGCTGAGCTTCCACGTGATCACGTACCTGGGGCTGGGCATCGTGTTCCTGCCCCACTGCATCGCGATCCTGTCGATCCTGCCCTGGGAACGGCTCGCCGCCGTCCGGCGCCGGAGCACCCCGGCACCGGCACCGGCGGCCTCCCCCGGCTGATCGGGTCGGCGTCAGATGAGTGCACCGATCCGGGCGGCCATCTCCGCCTCGTTCTGCTGGTACGCCGCCGCCACGGTGGTCAGCAGCTGCCCCATGCCGGTCAGCGCCTCGCTCACCCCCTGGCTGGACAGCCGCCACTTCTCGTAGAGCTCGCTGAACTGGACGGCGGCCTGGCTGTCGGTCCAGCCCTCCAGCACCGAGCTGTTGATGCCGGCGGACAGCGTGGCGTGCCGGGACGCGGTCTCCGCGGCCTCGCCCTGGCACTGCCCGGCCATCGTGTTGAGCGTCGCGATCTCGACCTTCATGGCTCTCCTCCTCGGGTTCCGGGGACGTCCCGGTGGAGGCGAACGGTAGGGCCGTCCGCGCGGGTCCGGCGGTCGCCGTCCACAGGCGGGGCCCTCGTCCACAGATCTGCTCGGGCGGCCCCGGCCGGCTGCCCCGCCCCGGCACGATCGCGGTGTGCCCACCAACTCCACCTCCGCCGCCGCAGCGGCCCGCAGCTGGACGCTGGTGTCCCCGGACGGCGCCGTGGACGTCGAGGTGCAGTGCCCCGAGGCCGGCGTCCTGGGCGACGTGCTCCCCGTGCTGGCCACCGCACTGGAGCTGCCGGCCGTGGCGCTGTGGGCCGGCTCGTCGCTGCTGCCGGCGGACACCCCGCTGGCGGCTGACCGGCTGCACCACGGCGCGGTCCTCGGCCTCGGCCGCCCCGGGCCGCGGAACGTCTCGTCGACCGGCTCCGGCGCCCTGGAACTGCACGTCACCGGAGGTCCGGACGCCGGCCGCACGCTGCCCCTGGGGCGGGGGTCGCTGGTGCTGGGCCGTGGCGCGCACTGCGATCTGCACCTCGCCGACCCCGACGTCTCCCGTCGGCACGCCGTCGTCTCCGTCGCCGAGGGGCGGGTGACCGTCGCCGACCTCGGGTCGTCCAACGGCACCTCGCTGGCCGGCCCGGACGGGGCAGCACCGGTGGGGGTGCAACCACGGGAGTGGCCGGTGGGCACGACCCTGCGGCTGGGTGCCAGCGCCCTGCGGCTCACCGGCCCCGGTGCTGCTGCGCTGGAGCACACCGCCGGCACCGGCGGCCGGCGCCTGGTCCGACCGTTCGCCGGCCCTTCCCGGGCACCGGCGGCGACCGCCGTGCGGCTGCCGGCTCCCCCCGGCGAGACCCCCCGCCGCCGGCTGGGCTGGGTGGCGGTGGCGATCCCCGCGCTGGGTGGTCTGCTGATGGCCTGGCTGCTGTCCACCCCGCAGTTCCTCTTCTTCGCCCTGCTCAGCCCGCTGGTCGCGATCGGCAGCTGGGCAGCGGACCGGGTCACCGGGCGGCGCACCTCCCGCCGGGCCGGCCTCGACCACGCCCTGGCGTCCGCGCTGGCGCAGGCGCAGCTGGACGCCGCCGTGGCCGCCGACCTCGCCGCACGCGAGCACGACCACCCCGACACAGCGGCGCTGGCGGCAGCAGGGCGGCGACGCGCCAGCCCGTTGTGGTCCCGGACGGCCACGGGCACCGGGCCGACGGTGCGGCTGGGCAGCGGGGTCGGTCCGACCACCGTCACCAGGATCGACCCGGACGGGAGCCGCAGCCCGGCGGTCGCCGAGCACGTGCCGGTGACCCTGCCGCTGGGCGCCTGCGGCAGCGTGGGGATCGTCGGCCCGCGCGAGTCCGCGCTGGGCGTCGCCCGTTCGATCGTCTGCCAGCTGGCCGCGCTGAGCTCCCCGGCCCACCTGCAGCTGGTGCTCGTCTGCGGCTCCGGGCGGGCGGCGGCGTGGCGCTGGGCCCGCTGGCTGCCGCAGCTGAGCGCCGTCCTGCACCCCGGTGCAGTGCTGCCGTCGGCGCTGCTGGAGCCGGCCGGCACGGCCACCGTGGTGATCGTGGACGGCGGGCTCGACCGGGGGCTGGGCGAGCAGCTGGCCGGCGCCGGCGACCGGGTGGTCCGGCTGGAGCTGGCCGACTCCGAGGCGGCGCTCGGTCTGCCGGTGGCCGCCCTCGTCCAGGTCACCGGGGAGACCGGTACGACCGGGCGGCTGCGGACGCCCGGCCCGGACGCCGACCGCCTGGTGCAGCTGGACGCGGTCAGCGACCTCACCGCTGCGGGCATCGCCCGTGACCTCGCGCCGCTGGCGGTGCCCGCCCCGACCGGGGCGCTGCCCGGCACCACCCGGCTGCTGGACCTGCCGACCGGCGGGCTCCGCCTACCGGCCGGCGGAGGAACGACCGGGGTGTGGGACCGCAGCCGCCGCCGGCTCACCGCCGTCCTGGGCACCACCGGCCGCGACGTGCTCGGCGTGGACCTGGTCGCCGACGGTCCGCACGCGCTGGTCGCGGGCACCACCGGTGCGGGCAAGTCCGAGCTGCTGCAGACCCTGGTCGCCAGCCTCGCCCAGCACTCCCCACCGGACCGCTGCAGTTTCCTGCTGGTCGACTACAAGGGCGGGGCGGCGTTCGGTGAGGCAGCAGCCCTGCCGCACACCGTCGGGATGCTCACCGACCTGGACCCCCAGTCGACCGCCCGGGCGTTGCGCTCGCTGTCGGCCGAGCTGGCCCGCCGGGAACGCCTGCTGGCCGAGCACCGGGTGCGCGATCTCGCCGACCTGCCCGCCACCGTGCCGGCGGCCCGGCTGGTGATCGTCGTGGACGAGTTCGCCACCTTGGCCGAGGAGCTGCCCGGGTTCGTCAGCGGGCTGGTCGGCATCGCCCAACGGGGCCGGTCCCTGGGCGTGCACCTGGTGCTCGCCACCCAGCGCCCCGCCGGGGTGGTGAGCCCGGAGATCCGGGCGAACTGCTCGCTGCGGATCTGCCTGCGCACCACCGACGAGACCGACTCGCGCGACGTGCTGGGCAGCCCCCTCGCCGCCCGGCTCCCGCCGGACCGACCCGGACGTGCCTACCTGCGGACCGGCTCCGCGGCACCGGTGCTGGTGCAGGTCGCCCGGGTCTCGGGGAGCAGCGCCCCGGCCGGACCTGCCGTCGTGGTCCACCGGCGACCGTGGCCACCGGCCGCCGTCCCGCCGCCGTCCGCACCGGACGCGGGCGAGGAGCCCACGGACCTGCAGCGGCTGGTGGCCGCGCTGGCCGCCCGCGCCCGGACCGACGCGGTCCGCCCACCGGACCGCCCCTGGCTCCCGCCGCTCCCCGACGTCCTGCGCGCAGCGGACCTCGACGCCCGGGCGGGCGAGGACCGGCCACCCCGGCTGCGGATCGGCCTGCTCGATGCGCCCGACGCCCAGCGGCAGGAACCGCTCGAGCTCGACCTGGCCACCGGCGGGGGCTGGCTCCTGGTGGGTGGTCCGCGGAGCGGCCGCAGCACGGCGTTGCGCACGGTGCTCACCGAGGCCGTGCGTCGTCTGCCGCCCAGCCGGCTGCACGTGCACGTCCTGGACCCCGGCGGCGGGACCCTCGCCGGCGAGGCGGCCGGGCTCCCGCACTGCGGCACCTCCGTCGGGCGGGACGACCCCCACCGCAGCGTGCGGTTGCTGGCCCGGCTGGGCGAGGAGGTGGACCGGCGCCGGAGCGGCGACCCCGACCCGGACCAGCCGCTCCTGCTGGTGCTGATCGACGGCTACGACAGCCTGGTCGCCCAGCTGGAGCAGGCCGACCCGGCGGGTGGGGCCGGAGGTCTCCTCCGGCTGGTGCGGGACGGCGCCGCGGTGGGGGTCACCGTCGTGCTCACCGGTGACCGTGCCGTACCGGGCAGCCGGGTGGCCGGCGCCGTGCACACCCGGCTGGTGCTGCCGCTGCCCGACCGCGCCGACTACACCGTCGCCGGGGTGCCGGCCAGGTCGGTGCCCGGGCACCGACCGGCGGGCCGCGCCCTGGTGGGCGAGGACGCGGTCGAGTGCCAGCTGGCCCTGCCCCGGACCCGGCTCGACCCGCTGCCCGACCCCCCGGGGAGCGCGCCCGTCCAGCCGATCAGGATCGCGTCCCTCGACGCCGATCCGCACCTGCCGCTGCCCTCGACCCCGGATGCCGGGCACCCGGCCGACCTCACCCTCCCCCTGGGCCCCGGCGGCGATGACGGCGCCGCGGTGCTGGTGGACCTGCGGCGGAGCGGCGGCCTGCTGGTCGTGGGACCACCAGGCAGCGGCCGCTCGAGCGCCGTGCACGCCTTCGCCCGGCACTGCGCCGCCGCGGGGGCTGCCGTCGCCGTGCTCACCGGGGCCGCGGACGGCGGGAGGCCAGCCAGCGGTCCGGTCGCGCTGAACCGGTCCGACGTCGACGGGCTGCGGCACTGGCTGGCCGGACGGGACGCCGGAACCCCGGTCGTCGTCGCCGCCGGCGACCTGACGTCCCTCCCGGACGCGGTGGCCGACCTGCTCGGCACGCCGGGCGCGGGCACCGACCGGCCGCTGGTGCTCGGCTCGGGTACCGCCGCCGACCTGGCCCGCACGTTCCGCGGCCCCGGCGTGGCGCTGCGGCGCAGCCGCACCGTCCTGCTGCTCCGACCGGCACCCGGCGACGCCGAGCTGCTGGGGCTCCGCACGCCACGCACCCCCCTGCCGCCACGGCCGGGGTCCGGCTGGCTGGTGACGCCCACCCGGGCGGTCCGGGTCCAGGTCGCCCGGCGGCGGTCGAGCTGACCGCCGCCGGGGACGACCGGGTGGGTCAGAGCAGCTCGAGCGCCGGGCCGATCTCCTGGGTGGCGTACCAGGCCAGCTCGTGCCCCTCCGCCTGGTCGACCACGAACTGCGCGTCCGCGCTGCCCAGGTCGGCCTCCAGCACCACGCCGACCGCCTTGCGCACGTCCTCCTCCGCCTCGGCGACGTCGATGTGCGCGCTGGCCAGCTCCCGCATCGACACGTCCGCGGTGGTCCGGGCAGCGCCCGCGTCGGCGGCGTCGTCCTCGATGGGGGTGACCGACTCCTCGGGCACGTCCGCGGCCAGCACCACCCGGCGGCGGGCCGCGGTCGGGTCGACGTCCACCAGCCGGAGGCTGGCCCGGGCCGCGGCGATCAGCGCGGCGTACTCCAGCTCCTCGTCGTCCTCGCTGAGCTCGTAGAACCCCCGCAGCTGCGGGGTGACCGTGAAGACCGTGAGCGGTCCCTCCAGTCGGCCCTGGTCGAGCAACCGCTGCAGCACGGTCGTCGTGGCCGGCAGGTACACGCGCACCCGGTTCGCCTCCCTCGTCGTCGGACAGCGACCGTAACGTCCACGGCGCCGCGATCTTCCCGGCGCGGGTCGGCCGGCCTCAGCGGGCGAGCTCGACCAGGTAGGCGATCTCCTGCTCGATCAGCACGGCGAGGGCGTCGACGTCGCTCACGCTGTCCCGGTCGGCGTTCAGCCCGAAGTAGACGGTGCCGTCGTAGCTGGTCAGGCCGATCGCCAGGCCCTGCCCCCGGGCCAGCGGCACGACCGGGAAGACCTCGACCATCCGCGCGTCGCCGGCGTACAGCGGCACCTGCGGGCCCGGCACGTTGGTGACCACCAGGTTGAACAGCCGGCGGGACAGCCCGCTGGCCGCCCGGGCGCCCAGCGCGTGCAGGGTGGAGGGCGCGAAACCGGACAGCGCACTGAGCGCGTCCGCGCCGACGGACTGGCTGCTCGGCGCCAGCCCGCGCATCGCGAAGCTGATCCGGGCCAGCCGCACCTTCACGTTGGGCTCCCCCACCGGCAGGTCGACGAGGAAGGAGCGCACCTCGTTCGCCGCCGAGTCCTCCTCACCGCGCACCGAGACCGGCACCAGCGCACGCACGGAGGTGCTGCCGACCACCGGCTCGCCGCGGGACAGCAGCCACTCGCGCAGCGCACCGGTCACCGAGGTCAGCAGCACGTCGTTCACGGTGCCGCCGAGGGCCTTGCGCACCACCCGCAGGTCTTCCAGCGAAGCGCGCGCCACCGCGACCCGGCGCTGCCGGCCGATCGGTGCGTTCAACGGGCTCACCGGCGCCGGGGAGACGGCGGTGCGGGCCACCGCAGCGAGCAGCCCGCCCGCCACACCCGCCCACCGGGCCGCCGTCGCCTGCAGGTCACCGACCGCGGTGCGGGCGGTGTCGATCACCGCGGAGGGGCGCTGCAGGTAGTCCTCCACGGCCTCCCACACCAGTGCCGCGCCACCCGGTGGCCGGCGCGGTCGCCACTGGTCCGCCCCGGCGGGCAGCGCCCGGACCGCATCCGGTTCCGGGTCCAGGATGACCTGCGCGATGTCGATCGCGCTGAGGCCGTCGACCAGCGCCGGGTGGGTCTTGGTCACCACCGCGGTCCGCCCCCCGGCCAGCCCCTCGACCAGGTACATCTCCCACAGCGGCCGGCTGCGGTCCAGCGGCCGGGCGGTGAGCCGGGCGACCAGGTCCAGCAGCTGCTCCTCGGTGCCCGGACGCGGCAGCGCCGAGCGCCGCACGTGGTAGCTGAGGTCGAAGTCCGGGTCGTCGACCCAGGCCGGGTTGGCCAGGTGCCCGGGTACCTCCAGCACCTTCTGCCGGTAGCGCGGCACCAGCGGCAGCCGGGTGCGCACCAGCTCCATCAGGGCCTCGTGGTCCAGCCCGTCGTCCGGGGACTCCAGCACGATGACGCCGCCGACGTGCATGGGCGTGCCCGGTTCCTCCAGGTACAGGAAGGACGCATCCAACGCGGTGAGCCGCTCGACCACGTGACCCTCCTCACTCGCCGGTGGTCCACGCTACGGCGCGCTCCCCCGGCTGCTGCACCCCGCCCCTCCGGCTCCGGGGTCAGCGACGCCGGCGGCCGCGTCCTGCCGACGGCGCGTCTACGCCGCCGAGCTCCGCGGCCAGCGACCGCAGCCCGGCGCGCAACGGCGAGTGCGGAGCCACCTCCGCCAGCGTCCGGCCGGCCGCCAGCGCCGCGTCGGTCGCCCGGCGGTCCGCCGGCAGGAACGTGCGCACCTCGCGACCGGCGAACCGGCCGAGCGCCTCGGCGATCTCCCGGCGGGCGTCGCCGGGCACCGGTCCCCGGCGGACCTGGTTCACCACGACGACCGGCTCCACCGCCGGCAGCACCTCGCGCAGCTCGGCGAGCGCCCGCACCGTGCGCTGCAACGCGACCGGGTCGGCGCCGCTGACGCACAGCACCTCGTCCGCGGCCTCCAGCACCGTGAGGGTGGCCCCGTTGCGCCGCGGCGCCGCGGTGTCGAAGGACAGCTCCTCGTCCTCCTCCACGGCGAAGGCGCAGTCCACCACGGTCAGCGCAGCGAGCCGGCGGGCCTCCTCCAGGACGACGGCGACCCCCTGCGGCCGCAGCTCCGGCCACCGGTCGGCCCTGGCCAGCCCGGTGAGCACGCGCAGGTGCGGGCTCAACGCCCACGCCGACCGGGCCAGCGCGGCCACGTCCAGGGTGCCCGCGCCGGCCTGCCGCGCCGCGGCGACCAGGCCGGGCGACTCGTCCAGCAGGCCCAGCACCTGGGCCACCACGCCGCCGTAGACGTCGGCGTCCACCAGCAGCGCCGACACGTCCAGCCGCGCGGCCTCGTCGGCCAGGCCGACGGCGACGGTGGTCCGCCCCGGCGCGCCGGTGGGCCCCCAGACGGCGATCACCCGCCCCCGTCCGGCCGGGCGCACCGACGCCTCGGGCGGCAGCCCCAGGACGGGGAGCGCAGCCCGTGGATCACCGACCTCGTGACCACCGGCCGGGGCGCCGGTCACCGCGGCCCGCAGCGCCCGGGCGATCTCCTCGGGCGCGGCATCGGCGGGCAGCACCCGCACCACGCCGAGCTGCCGCAGCCGTTCCGCGGCCCGGGTGTCCCCCGGCTCCACCAGACCGACCACCGCCACCCCGGCCGCGCTCAGCCGGGCCACGGCCGAGCCGTCGAGCCGGCGCAGCTCCGCGGACAGCAGCGCCGCCTGACCGGTGCCCGTCGTCGCGGCGGCCAGCAGGTCGGCCACGTCGACGCAGCGACGGACGACGGTCACCCCGTGGTCCTCGCGGTCCAGGGCGCCGACCAGCTCGGACTCCCACGGCGCGCCGGTGACCGCGGTGAAGACCTGCAGCGCCATCAGCCGGTCGGCCCGTCGTCGTCCACGGAGTCCCGGACGACGACGACCAGTCCGCGACCGCCGATGGCGGCCAGCACGTCCGGGGCGTCGTCGGCGGGCACGGCCACGACGACCTGCAGGGTGGTCGTGGTGCTGGAGAGCACGCCGTCCCCCCGACCGCTCACCGCCTGCACGGGAGCCGCGGAGACGACCAGGTCGACGTCCCCGCCGGTCTGGGCGGTCGCGCCGACGGCGGGGTCGGCGACCGCGTAGACGTCCACCAGCCGGCCGCGTTCGAGGCCGGGCGGCACGTAGCCGGCCTGCACCGGGAGCGCCAGCTGGACCAGGCCGGTGGACTCCTCGAGGACCGACCGGGGCAGCAGCTCGCCGGCACGGACGGCCCGGCCCAGCACCCGGCCCGCCGGACGGGTGCTGGTGGCCAGGTAGGCACCGGCCGCGTCGTCCAGCCGGACCGACACCGCCACCAGGTCGTCCTCGGCGAGCACCGTGCCCGCGGCCAGGTCGCCGGCCGCCGACCACACCGGCACGGTGGCGTCGGCGGAGGTGACCACCCGGGCACCCAGCAGCACCGAGCCGAGCACCAGCAGCACGCCCAGGACCAGCCGCAGGTCCAGCCACCGGGGCGGGCGCACCCGCCGGGGCACCGGCCCCGCGGGTGCCGTCTCGGCACGGCCGGCGACCGGAGCCGCTGGGGTCGCACTCATCGCTCGGCCATCCCGCTGCCCCGTCCATGTCCTCCCGGCGCGCTGCTGCGCACCGGCCTGCCCCTCGTCGGGCACGGAGGACGATCATGGCCGAGGAACCGTCCGGCGCGCCCCGTCGTCCACACCTTCGGGTGGACGGCGACCGCAGGATCACCCGGCTGCCACACTGGGCGGACCTGAGACGGGAGTACACCGACGCCATGGCCACGCAGCGCTTCCACACCCTCGACGACGTCG
>Ga0210040_10009017_pt1 | contig 11687 bp, 3 predicted proteins | sample CryGeyCG12114_NA_FD_185462 | JGI IMG/M metagenome (GOLD analysis project Ga0210040, IMG submission 185462) | Groundwater microbial communities from aquifer - Crystal Geyser CG19_WC_8/21/14_NA (SPAdes) (version 2) | ecosystem: Environmental > Aquatic > Deep subsurface > Groundwater | place: USA... | reverse complement strand
CCGACGCCGCCAAACAGCGCTTCATAGTAATTGTTGAAGAACTCAGCACCCGGCAAAAGCGGCAGCGGCGGGCGCAGGATCGTTTGCAGCGAATGGGTCGACGCCACGAAGGTGTAGTAGATCGGGAAGGCGACGATCAGGATGCCGAGGATCAGCGCCGCGTGGGCGATGTAACGCGAGCTGCGGGGGATGCCGAGCATCGCACCATCTTCGCGACGGCCGAGCGTCGACGCCGACGCGCCGCCTTTCACAATGGGCTCAGCCATAATGCACCTTCTTCTCGACATAGCGGAACTGCACGGCCGTCAGCGCGATGACGATCACCATCAGGATCACCGATTGGGCGGCACTTTCGCCGAGGATGAGGTTCACGAAGCCGTCGTTGTAGACCTTGTACACCAGCGTTTCCGTGGCCTTGCCCGGACCGCCACCCGTGACGGCATGAATGATGCCGAACGTGTCGAAGAAGGCGTAGGTCGTGTTGATCACCAGCAGGAAAAAGGTGGTGGGGGCGAGCAGCGGAAAGATGATCGTCCAGAAGCGCTTGGTTTCGCCCGCGCCGTCTATGGCAGCGGCTTCCACCAGTGATTTCGGGATCGCCTGCAAGCCTGCGACGAAGAACAGGAAATTGTAGCTGATCTGCTTCCAGGCAGCGGCGACGATCACGAGGATCATGGCTTGCGGGCCGTTCAACAGCGGATCCCAGTAGATGCCGGCCGAACGCAGCATATAGGCGAAGGTGCCCATGGAGGGGTTGAACATAAACAGCCACAGCATGCCGGCGATCGCGGGCGCAACCGCATAAGGCCAGATCATCAGCGTGCGGTAAAAGCCTTTGCCGCGGACCACCTTGTCGACCATGACGGCCAGAAACAGCGCGGTCGCCATCGCCAGAAGCGCGGTCGCCACGGAAAAGATCGCGGTGTTTTTGATGGCGTTGAGGTAGTTCGGATCGGCCAGCACGCGGCGGAAATTGTCGAGGCCGACAAAGGCGCTGTTCAAGCCGAACGGATCTTCGCGCAAGGTGGACTGGTAAAGGGCCTGGCTTGCCGGCCAATAAAAGAACACCAGCGTGATCGCGAGCTGCGGCGCAACGAGGAGGTAAGGCAGCAGCTTGTTGGGAAATGTGACGCGGGAACTCAAACGGACGACCTCACCATCAAACGCATTGCGGACCGAGTGACTCGGTCATGAACAACAAGAAGCTCCCTCCCCTGATGGGGAAGGAGCTTCCGGTCAAGCTCGCACGATCAAATTTGCCGGCGAAGCTTAGTTGCCGTTTGCCTGCTTGATGGCTTCGTCGCCGCGTTGGACGGCATTGTCGAGCGCCTGCTGGGCGGTCTGCTGACCGGCAAGCATCTTCTCATATTCCTCGTTGAGGATGTCGCGGACCTGCGGCAGGTTGGGCAAACGAACGCCCTTGGAGTTTTCCGTCGGCGCCTTGCCCATCATCTGCTGCAACGGGATTTCGCGGCCGGGGTTCTTTTCATAGAAGCCCGAAGCCTTGGTTTCCTCGTAGGCAGCCATGGTTACGGGCATGTAGCCGGACACCTGGTGCAGGCGCGCCTGGATCGGCGTTTGCGACAGGAAGTTGAAGAAGGCCGCGACGCCCTTGTATTTGTCGTCATCCTTGCCGCCGAACACCCACAGGCTGGCGCCGCCGGGGATCGTGTTCTGCGGTGCGCCTTCCGCGCCTTCTACGTAAGGCAGCTGGCCGGTGCCGAAATTCATGCCCGACTTCACGACATCGCCGAGACCGCCGGAGGATTCCGTCATCATCGCGCATTCGCCCGACAAGAACAGGTTCTTGGCTTCCGAGGTGCGGCCGCCATATTTGAAGGTGCCGTCCTTGGCGAGATCGGCGATCTCCTGGAAGTGCTTCACGAACACCGGCGAATTGATCTTGAGCTCGACATCAAGCGCGGCGATGCCGTTTTCGTTGGTGCCCCATTGCTGGTTGTTCCAGGCGGCGAAATTTTCGGTCTGGATCCAGGTCAGCCATGTCGAGGTGAAGCCGCAGTTCGCAGCGCCGCTGGTCTTGATCTTCTTGGCGGCATCCCAAACCTCGGTCCAGGTCTTGGGCGGGTTGCTGGCGTCGAGCCCAGCCTTCTCGAAGGCGTCCTTGTTGTAATACAGAATTGGCGACGACGAGTTGTACGGGAAGGACAGCATGGTGCCGTCCGGCTTGGAATAATAAGAAACGATGCCGCCGAGATATTTGCTCTTGTCGAAGGTCTCGCCGCCCATCGACAGGATTTCGGCCACCGGCTTAATCGCCTGTTCAGCACCCATCATCACGCCGGTGCCGGCATCGAAAACCTGGATGATGTCGGGCGCCTGGCGTGCGCGGAACGCGGCGATGCCGGCGTTCAGCGTTTCGGGATAGGTGCCCTTGAACACCGGCACGACCTTGTAATCGGCCTGGCTTTCGTTGAATTCCTTGGCGAGCGTCTCGACGACCTCGTTGTTGGCTCCGGTCATCGCATGCCACCAGCTGATTTCGGTGACGGCAAACGATGCGGATGTGGACAACAAGGTTGCCCAAGCGGCTGCAATGGCGGTCAGCCCAAACGTCTTCATGATCTCGCTCCCATGGATTGGCAATTAGCTTTGCCGCCGGCTAATATCCGTGGATTATGACAACCAGACAACGGCTTTAATTGTCATCAACAACAAGCGGAAACGCGCATGAAAAAGGCGCGACTGCTATCCGCAACCGCGCCTTTTTTTCAAAAGCTTTGTTGAAACCCTGAAGCCGGCTTATGCGCCGGTCTTGCCGGTATATTCGCTGACTTCGATCTGGTCGGCGATGTCTGGCCGCATCATCGCCATGTGGAGATTGGCGTTCACGAAGCCGGCCGGCGAGCCGCAGTCGAAGGTGCGGCCAGAAAATTCGTAGGGCCGCAGTTCCTGCGTTTGCGACAGCTTGATCAGTGCATCGGTCAGCTGGATTTCGCCGCCGGCGCCCGGCGTTTGTGTTTCGAGTGCCGTAAACACCTGGGGCTGGAGGATGTAACGGCCGGAAATGTAGAGATTGGACGGAGCTGTGCCCTGCGGCGGCTTTTCCACCATGCCGGTTATGCGGCGGTCCTCGCCTTCCGACAGGGAGACGATGCCGAATTTATGCGCGTCTTCTGGCTTGCACTGTTCCACGGCGATGACATTGCCGCCGGATTTTTCATACATGGACACCATGGACGCAAGACAAGGCCGCTCATCGACCATCAGCATATCCGGCAAAAGCACGGCGAAGGGTTCGTCGCCGATCACATGGCGGGCCGCCCATACCGCGTGACCGAGGCCGCGCGCATCTTGCTGGCGCACAAAGGAAATCGAACCGGCCTGCGGCGTTTTGCTGGTCAGCTGATCCGCCAGGCTCGTCTTGTTCTTGGCGCGCAAGGAGCTGTCGAGTTCGAAAGCCAGGTCGAAGTGATCCTCGATTAAGCCCTTGCCGCGGCCGATCACCACGACGATGTGCTCGATTCCGGACGCAAACGCTTCTTCAACGATATAATCGATGATCGGGCGGTCAACGACCGTGAGCATTTCCTTGGCGACACTCTTGGTCGCTGGAAGCATTCGTGTGCCGAAGCCCGCTGCGGGGATGACGGCCTTGCGGATTTTTTTGGTCATACGGCATTCAGCTTCGATGAGACAGTGATCATTTTGATATGGTGCAGCAAAGAAGTTTCACAATGGTTCTGTTGAAAGCCTGTATCTAGTCCATCGTGATGCACCCCTTTTCGATTGCAACGGCAACCTTTTCCCATCAAATCGGTTTAACGCCTTCGCCTGCCCCTTTTGGGCCGGCGACCCCTTGAGCATGGATAAGAATATGGATGTTCAGTCGGATCCTTCGCGCCTGATGTTTTCAGACGTGGCGCTTCCCGCAGCCGCTGAACGGCCGATCCGGTCGCATTTCATGCGAGAAGAAAGCCTGCGCAGCCTCGGCGAGGACTTCGCGCAGAATGGTGAAAGCTTCTTGTCCGACGTCGGTTCGTTCGATGTCCAGGCTCGGCTGAAGGACAATGCGGCCAAGATCCTCGATGTTTATCGCTCAACCAATGATGCGGTGGCGCGCGGCGACACGATCACCCCGGCCGCACAATGGCTGCTCGACAACAACTATGTGGTGGAAGAAGCGATCCACCAGGTGCGACGCGATCTGCCGCCGCGCTTTTACCGCGAACTGCCGCTAGTCCGCATCGGCGGCGGCCACGAGATTCCGCGCGTTCTGGCGCTGGCCTGGCTTTACGTCGCGCATACCGACAGCCTGTTTTCGGAAAATTCCTTTCAAGCGATCATCGAGGGTTTTCAAACCCGCCATCCCCTGAAGATCGGTGAATTGTGGGCGCTGCCGTCGATTCTGCGCTTCGTTCTGCTGGAGAACCTGCGACGTCTTGCTTTGCGCGTCGATCGCGCCCGCGAAATGCGCCAGGCTTCCAACCTGGTGGCCGATCGCATCCTTGGCTCAGGGTCTGTGGCCATTGGCGAAGATGCCTTGGCATCGCTCAGCCAGCATGCCCGCGACAACACCTTTGCCACCCAGCTGCTGTATCGTTTGCGCGACGGCTCCCGCAATGCCGGACAGGCGTTGCGCTGGCTGGAAGGCGAGCTCGAACGCTCGGGCAGCGATGCCGAAGAAACCATCCTCGGCGAACACCAAACGCTGTCAGCCGGCAATCTCACCACCGGCAACATCGTCCGCAGCATTCGGCTGATCGACGACGTGGACTGGAGCGAATGGTTCGAGCGCCTCAGCCTTGTTGACGCGGAACTGGCCAAAACCGCGCATTTCACCGACCTCGATTTCGCCTCGCGCGATCAATATCGCACGGCCATCGAAGAGCTTGCCCGCCGGTCCGACAAATCCGAGGTCGACGTGGCGCGGCTGGCGGTGGAGCGCGCTTGCGAAGAACGCGATGCCGGCCTGGTTCTGGTGGGCCCGGGGCGCGAAAGCTTTGAACGCGCCATCGCTTACCGTCCGACCTTTGCTCAGCGCTTCCGTCGTTTTTTCCGCCGCACCGGATGGATGGGCGTTGCGATCCCCGTGGCTGTTCTCACCGGCCTGATCGTGACGGTCGCGGGCTTCGGCCTTTGGGCACTCGGCACACCGTCCGGCGCAATCCTTGTTCTGCTTCTCTTGTTTTCCGTTCCAGCGGCTGAAGGCGCGGTGGGGCTGTTCAACACGCTGATCCTCCTGTTCCTCAAGCCGACCCGCATGATCGGCTATGAATACAAGGAAGGTGTTCCCGCCCAAGCGCGCACGCTGGTTGTGATGCCCTCGCTGATCGGCTCGCGCGACGATGTCGATGAAAGCATCCGCAATCTCGAAGTGCATTTCCTCGCCAACATGAAGGGCGAGCTGTTTTTCGCGCTTCTGACCGACTGGACGGACAGCGAAACCGAGATTTCGCGCGCCGACCAAGACCTGCTGGATTACGCCCGCGACCAGCTCAAGACGCTCAACGGCCGCTATCCCCGCGAAGAAACAGCACGATTCCACCTCCTGCACCGCCGCCGTTTGTGGAACCCGGCGCAAGGCGTTTGGATGGGTTGGGAGCGCAAGCGCGGCAAGCTGCAGGAGCTGAACATGCTGCTGCGGGGCGACAAGGACACGACCTTCCTGGTCCCCGAAACGCCGCTGCCTGAAGATGTCGTTTACGTCATGACGCTGGATTCCGACACGCGCACCACGCGCGAAGCCGTGACCCGGCTCGTCGGCAAGATGCAGCATCCGTTGAACCGCCCGGTGAACGACCCGAGAACCGGCCTGGTGACCGGCGGCGCGGCCATTTTGCAACCGCGCGTTACGCCATCGCTCACAACCGGCGAGGACGCGTCCTTCTTTCAGCGCGTGTTTTCGGCCAATCGCGGCCTCGACCCGTATGTTTTTGCCGTGTCCGACGTTTACCAGGACCTGTTTGGCAGCGGCACCTTCACCGGCAAGGGGCTTTATCACATCGATGCGGTGGAAGCGGCCTGGAAGGGCCGCATCACCGATAACACCGTGCTCAGCCACGACCTTCTTGAAGGCTCCATGGCCGGCGCCCAGCTCGCAACAGATGTGGAGCTGATCGAGGATTATCCGACCCGCTACACCACCGATGCATCGCGCCAGCATCGCTGGGCGCGCGGCGACTGGCAGCTCCTGCCTTATCTGTTCGATCCCCATTCCGGCATTCCGGGCCTATCGCGCTGGAAGATGGTGGACAATCTTCGCCGTTCGCTGACGCCGATCTTCTGGGTGTTTGCGTCGATTGCCGGCTGGTCCCTCCTGCCCTTCACCTTTGCGGTGCAATGGCAGGCCCTGCTGATCATCACGCTGTTTTTGGCGCAGACCTTCGAACTGGTGGACGCGATTTTCCCGCGCTCCTTTGAAGTGACCATGACGGGTCATGCCACCAGCTTCCTGCGCGACTTTGCCTTCGCCACGGCGCATGTCGTTCTTAAAGTGGTGCTGATGGCGCATTCGGCCTGGCTGATGGGCGACGCGATCATCCGCACCTTGTTCCGGATGTTCGTCACCCGCCGCAACCTCCTGGAATGGCGCACCGCTTCGCAGGCCAACAAGGCGGGCGGCAACGATGCGCTGGGCTATTATGCCTCCATGCATGGCGCGCTGGTGGTCGCGGTGATCGGCCTGGCAATCCCGACGATCGCCGATTCCAGCGGTGCTTTTTTGGCGGCCTTGTTTGCCTTGTTCTGGATCGGCTCACCGGCCTTTGCTTGGGTGATCAGCCGCTCTGCGCAAACGGAAGACAGCTTGAAGGTGAGCGAAAGCGACCGCCTGTCGCTGCGCGTCGTGGCGCGGCGGACCTGGCTTTATTTCGAAACCTTCGTGACGCGCGGCGAGAACTTCATTCCGCCGGACAATTTCCAGGAAAATCCGAGCGACATCGTCGCGCACCGCACCTCGCCCACCAATATCGGCGTGTATCTCCTGTCGATCGTGTCGGCGCGCGATTTCGGCTGGATCAGCCTTGCGGAAGCCGCCGAGCGGATGGAGCAAACGCTGGCGACCGTGGAGAAGATGCAGCGGCATCGCGGGCATCTCTACAACTGGTACGACACGCAAACGCTGCAGCCCCTGCTGCCGCTCTACGTGTCATCCGTCGATAGCGGCAATCTCGCCGGCCATCTGATTGCGGTGGCACGTGGCTGCGCGGAATGGAGCGAAGCGCCCGCCGCGCATTTGCAGGGCGATTTCGACGGTGTGCTCGATGTCACCACGATTCTCGAAGAAACGCTGGCGGCGCTGCCTGACGACCGCCGGCCTTTGCGTCCATTGCGGCAGCGTCTGTCCGACCGGATCACTGGCATGCGCCGGGCCGTCGGGATGCTGCAAGGTGAGCCGGAAACGGCGTCCATTCGCACCATCAATCTAACCGTTCTTGCCGGTGAAATCCGCAAGCTGGCGGGGTCGATCCACGCCGAAACCCAATCGGACCAGTCCCAGGATCTGCTCCTTTGGGCGGGCAAGCTCGCGCGTACCTGCGAAGGGCATGTGGCGGACGCGCATGCGGATGAAGCAGCTGTTGCGGCATTTCGCCAACAGTTCCGTGCTTTGCACGACCGCGCGCGTTTGCTGGCCTTCCAGATGGATTTCTCCTTCCTGTTCCGCACGGACCGCAAGCTGCTGTCCATCGGCTACCGCACCGACACGCATCAGCTGGATGAGTCCTGCTATGATCTGTTGGCGTCGGAAGCGCGGCTCACCAGCCTGTTTGCCATCGCCAAGGGCGATCTGCCGACCGAACATTGGTTCCGCCTTGGCCGCCCCGTGACCCAGATCGGATACCGCGGCGCGCTGATGTCGTGGTCGGGCTCGATGTTTGAGTATCTGATGCCGCCGCTGGTGATGAAGGAGCCGCAAGGCGGCCTGCTCAACCAGACCAGCAACCAGATCATCCGCAAGCAGATCAGTTACGCCCGTTCCAAGAACATTCCGTGGGGCATTTCAGAAGCCGCCTTCAACGCGCGCGACCGGGAGATGACCTATCAGTACACCAATTTTGGCGTGCCGGGCCTGGGATTGAAGCGCGGCTTGGCCAACAACATGGTGATTGCGCCCTACGCCACCGTGCTCGCCTCGCAGTTCCTGCCGCATGAATCGATGCGTAACCTGGAGCGCCTGACGTCGATCGGCGCGCTGGGCCGCTACGGCTTTTATGATGCCGTGGATTTCACGCCGAGCCGCGTGCCGGAAGGCAGCGATCATGCGGTGGTGCAAAACTACATGGCCCACCATCAGGGTATGTCGGTGGTTGCGGTGGCCAATGTCGTGTTTGAAGGCCGCATGCGCGAGCGCTTCCATTCCGATCCCGTGATCGAAGCCGCCGAACTGCTGTTGCAGGAAAAAGCGCCGCGCGCCATTCCTGTGACCAAGGTTCGCACGGAAGCGGCCGAACGGCCGGCGGTCGGCGGCGAAGAACTGTCGCCCGACACACGCGTGGTGGAAAACCCGCTGCGCGGCGTGGTGTCCACCAACCTGATTTCCAACGGCCATTATTTCGTGATGACCACGGCCACGGGAACGGGCTACAGCCGCTTCAATGACCTTGCGGTGACACGCTGGACCGGCGACGCATCGGAAGATCGCTCCGGTTCCTTCCTGTTCGTGCGTGATCTCGACGATGGCCAATGGTGGTCGGCAACGGCGGAGCCCAAGCGCGCGCCTGGGGAAGAAACACGCGTCATCTTTGCCAATGACAAGACGGTGTTTTCCAAGCGTGTCGGGACCGTGCTGACAGAGGTCGAGGTGATCGCCGTCAGCGAAGGCGACGGCGAAGCGCGCCGCATCACCATCCACAATGAAGGCGAAACCGAGCGCACGATCGAGATCACCTCGTTTGGCGAGATCGTGCTGGCGCCGGACGCATCCGACAACGCCCATCCCGCCTTTTCCAAGATGTTCGTGCAAACCGAGATCGACCGGGAAAGCGGCGCGATCTTTGCCACCCGCCGCAAGCGCTCCTCGAATGATCCAGAACTCGCACTGGCGCATTTCGTGACAACGGCATCGGGCGGCATCCGCGAAACGGAAGCCGAAACCGACCGGCGCGCCTTTATCGGGCGCGGCCGCACGATCGCTGATCCGGCGGCCTTTGATCCGGGCGCCCGGCTTAACGGCGGCGCGGGCTTCACGCTCGATCCCGTGATGGCCCTGCGCGCCCGCGTCCGGATACCCGCGAAGAAGAAGATCGCCTTGACGTTCTGGACGCTGGTCGGGCCCGATCGCGCGCAGGTCAGCCAGGCCATGCAGCGCCTCGATCACCCCGAAAGCTTCACGCGTCAGAGCATGATGAACTGGACGCAAAGCCAGGTTCAAACGCGCCATGTCGGCTTGAGCCTCGCGGAAGCGGCCAATGTGCAGCGTCTCGCACGCTATCTTCTGTTCCCAAGCCAGGTGACCCGCACGCCGCCGGATGCGATCTCAAAGGGCATGGGTGCGCAATCCGCCCTCTGGTCCCTGTCGATCTCCGGCGATTTTCCGATCTTTGCGCTGCGCATCAGCGACCAGATCGATCTGCCGATTATCGCCAAGGCGATGCGCGTGCAGGAATATCTGCGTGCACGCGGTTTGACCGCCGACCTCGTGATCATCAACGAGCAGGCATCGTCTTACGTTCAGGATCTGCAGCAAGCGATTGAAGCCTATTGCGATAATGGCCGCATTCGCGGCAGCGAACTGGGCCCGCGCCAGCACATTTTCTCCGTGCGCCGCGATCTCATGGACGAAGGCACCTACCGCACGCTAATGGCAACGGCCCGCGTCGTGCTGCATGCCCGCAACGGCACCATCGCCGACCAGATCGAGCGGGCGGAAATCGCCGAGCTCGAGCAGCTGAACGGCACGAACGGCGCTGACAGTGCTGCACAAGAGCCCGCGGTTCAGGCGCATCGTGCGCCTGCCGGTTCGCAAAAGCAGGCGAGCGGGCAAGAGCTCGAATATTGGAACGGCTTTGGCGGCTTTGATCGCGACGGCCGTGATTACGTGGTGCGGCTGGACGATCATCGCTGGACGCCGCAGCCCTGGATCAACGTGATCGCCAACCGCGATTTCGGCTTCCATGTGTCGGCCGAAGGCTCCGCCTTTACCTGGAGCCGCAACAGCCGCGACTTCCAGTTAACACCGTGGTCGAACGATCCGGTCAGCAACCGGCCGGGTGAAGCGATCTACATCCACGATCTCGACACCGGCACGACATTCTCGCCGGTTGCCGGCGTGGTGCGCAACAATCAAGCCGTTTACGAAGCGCGGCATGGCCAGGGCTTTTCGGTGTTCCAGTCCCGTCATGCGGGGATCGAAACCGAGCTGACGCATGTGGTCGACCCAGCCGATCCCGTGCGCGTGTCGCGGCTTGTGCTACGCAACACCGGCCCTGCCGCTGTGTCGCTGCGCGTTTACGCCTATGCGGAATGGGTGCTGGGGCAAAACCGTGCTCGCAATGCGCCCAACATCGTGTGCTGGCAGGAACCCGCAACGGGCGCCCTGCTCGCCCGCAACCCCTTCAGCCTGGAATTTGGCGAACGTTGCGCGTTTCTGGCTTCCGATGGTCCGGCGCAGTCGGTTACCGTCGACCGCGCCGAGTTTCTCGGCCGGCGCGGCACGGTTTGGGCGCCGGACATGGCCATCAACGGCAAGGCGCTGTCGGGCAAGGTGGAGTCCGGCATCGATCCTTGCGCGGCGATCGCCCGCGACATCACGATCGAGCCGGGCGAAAGCGCGACGCTGCTTTACCTGATGGGCGATGCCGGTTCGCCGGATGAAGCGCGCGGGCTTTACACCAGGCATGTCGGGGCGGATTTCGACGAGCGGCTGAATGCGATCGACGCCGAATGGAACCACTTCCTCGGCACGCTGCAGGTGCGCACCCCCGACCCCGCCTTGAACGCGATGGTCAATGCCTGGCTGCCGTATCAGGCCGTGGCCTGCCGCGTGCGCGCCCGCTCGGCGTTCTATCAGGCGAGCGGCGCTTACGGCTTCCGCGACCAGCTGCAGGACACGCTGGCCTTCCTGTTGCATGATCCTTCGCTGGCGCATGCGCAGGTGCTGAACGCCGCTGGCCGGCAGTTCCCTGAAGGGGACGTGCAGCATTGGTGGCTGCCGCGCAGCGGTTCTGGCGTACGCACCATGATCTCGGACGATGTCGTGTGGCTGGCTCACGGCACCCACAGCTACATTACGGCCACAGGCGACCATAGCGTGCTGGATACCGAAATCCCCTTCCTCGAGGGCGAGGTGCTGAAGCCGGGCGAGCACGACGCGTTCTTTACGCCGAAAACCTCGGAAACCACCGCCTCGCTTTACGAGCATTGCGCCCGCGCCCTGGATCTTGCTATCGAGCGGACCGGAGCGGATGGCTTGCCGCTGATCCTGGGCGGTGACTGGAACGACGGCATGAACGAGGTCGGCAAGAACGGCGCCGGGCAAAGCGTTTGGCTCGGCTGGTTCCTGGGGAAAACGCTGACCGACTTTGCGCCGATTGCCAGGGAACGCGGCGACGTCGCGCGCGCCGAGGCTTGGGAACGCCATATCGAAAGCCTGAAAACGGCGCTGGAAACGGCGGCCTGGGACGGCGAATGGTATCGTCGCGGCACCTATGATGACGGCTCGCCGCTGGGCTCAACACAAAGCGACGAGTGCCAGATTGATTCCATCGCCCAGTCCTGGAGCGTGTTGT
>Ga0210040_10009016_pt1 | contig 11688 bp, 7 predicted proteins | sample CryGeyCG12114_NA_FD_185462 | JGI IMG/M metagenome (GOLD analysis project Ga0210040, IMG submission 185462) | Groundwater microbial communities from aquifer - Crystal Geyser CG19_WC_8/21/14_NA (SPAdes) (version 2) | ecosystem: Environmental > Aquatic > Deep subsurface > Groundwater | place: USA... | reverse complement strand
TAAAAAGATAACTACGTTCAAACAACAATAAATTTGGTAGAGTTAAGAAAACAAGGATCTATTGGCTGTGATAAGCATTAAGAAATTCAATTTTGAGTGTATGGACCATCCAAGCATTCCATCATATGATAATCATTGAAAAAATGATGGAAGCAAAGCTCTTGCCGGCACCATGAGCAATTGATGAATGGAGCTGTTGTGCAATTAATTATAATGCAGTTTGGCATCTTCAACTGAAAAAGAATACTGTACGCATTCATAAATGGTATTGGTTCCGTCGTCAATCCTGCAGCTCTCCAGGAATGCTTTATCATCGGGGCAAAAATTGGAGCTGAAAGTAAGAAATGCAGTAATGACTGAATCTTTAAGATGGAATTTCTATCAATGAGTTTTTCTGGGTCCCCGAATTCGTTCCCATGAACCATAGCATAAGAGTATATTTTTCGGGTTATGTATTTCAATTCCCTGTTGAAGTAAGTGTCTAAAGGCTGGCATTCTCCTGTTGTTTTTTCTGGAACAAATAACAGCTCCATCTCTGGTTCATTTTTTTCAAATTTTTCGTATAATGCTGTATCAGTTTGTCCAGTCCAGTGATCAATTATATACAATAATTTGTTAGCTCCGTTCTCTTTATCTTGTAAGAAAACTAAAAACAAAAGTAAAACATGTCACAGTTCATATCACAGAAATGTTCAAAAGGTTAAATAATAACTGATTCACCCATATTTGCCGCTGGATAAAGTAATTTTTCCACATAGAATTTGACATGTGTCTTGGTCAGTTTTCCTGACTTGCTGCATGTCACTAAAAGATTTGGAGCTGGAAAAAGATTTTCTTCTACTTTTGGTCCAAGCCTGCCACTAACTTCTTGTAAACATACAAACGCATCTCCAATGATTTTGCCTTCCATACTGATCACATATTGTACAGTATATGAGTGTGTTGCCTTATTTCTTGGGGAAAATGCACGGCCAAAGGTTTTTCGCTCTCCCTTCCATGATAATGTTCTATTATCAGTGATTTCGTACGCGAATCCAATCTGGTCCGAGTTCCAAATCATAGAGGGTTTGTATTTTTTTTGCATATCCAACACTTTCTTTCTAAATTCTTCTGCGTTTTCCTTAAGCTGCACTTTGTCTTCTAACTCTTTCTTATTCACAAACTTTTGCACCTTTCTGCTCACAATTCCATTCCTGACTTTGAAACGTTGAATCCATGCACTTCCAGCTTTAAACTTTTTGTATCCAAAATCTAATGATCTTTGTAATGCCCATCTTTTAATATCCACGTCATGAATTGATTTGCACGAGTTTCGAGCTTCTCTGAATTGCAAAATTGTAAAATTTTCAATCTCGAGCAAAATTTCTTCTTCTGTTCCCCCATTCTTAATTTGGTCTTCCCATCGCTTTTTATAGCTCCTGTATCGAAATTGAGGATAAGTCTTCTGGATAGTTGTCACCGCCCAGGTTTTATGAGCGTACACGTAGTTGAGAATTTCTTGTTTTTTTGACAGTGGAATTTTTTCGTCATCTTTAATCACTTTTCCTTCTTCGTCCACATAACTAATGTCTTGAATCTCACCTGAAACAGCATAAGAAATAGTTAGTTAGTAAGTGGGTTTTAATTGTATGCCATGAATAAACTTAAAAAGATACAAACAACAGACTTGAATGGAACTAATTTACTTCAGTTGTGATACTTATAGTTTGTCTATGCTTGTACGAAATAAAAGCTTATAATGAAGTATCGAAATCTTACCCCCTTCTTCACAAATTGTGTCTTCCATGAATTTATAGCAGTTAGATATTTTGGCAAATTTTTCAAACAAAGTGTACGCAACCATTTTGTCAGCTTCGGTAGGTTCTGCAGCAGGGTCGTACTCAAATTCTATTTCACATAATTTCACCAGTTGTTTGGCAACAGAAACGGGATTGACATTTGTCCAGTTCATGGTGTCATGAAAAAAAAGAGTTTTTGGGGCACAAAGTAAACAGAGTTAAAAGTAGAAAAGTTAAAATAGTAGTCAAACCAAGTGGCCACCTTACTAACCGAAATCGTTCTCCTACTATAATCACAGCCAAAAGATCCATGCTATCTTAAACAAAGGACAAAGCACAAAGATAATTGTTAGGCATGCGCACGAATTCCCAAACAAAGAAAAAACAGCAGCAGCAATAATCCTGAAAGTAAATAAAACTATATGAGATTGATAGGAACGATCCCTAATTAGAATTATGTACAACAAATGTACCCGATTTGACTAACTTATTACTACTTACCCAAACTAGAAATTATTGTTTCACTAACTAACTAACTATTATCTGTGTAGCGCAAAAAGAGTACCAACTTTTAGAAAAGTAAAGAATTAAGTAAACAAACTTAATTTTAAAATCCTTCCCGCATTCGAATTAAGCAAACATAGAGTAGAGCAATGTGGAAAAAAAATGCAAAAAATTATCGGTATTTCGAAGATTCGAACTCATGACCGACGGTGTACTAGATGCGTGGCCTAAACCCCTAGGCCAGTCGCCACATGTTAAAGAAATGGGAACTAACTCGGTACTTATCAGAACTAAAAAAAATGCCATAAATCAACAATCAATTTCTCTCAGCCAATCAGGAGCGTTGGAGCCAAAAATTATTTTTCAATTGTTCAGTGATCTTAATACTATGTTGTGACTGAAATTCAGAATATTTTATGAGAAACAAGGTTGATCAACGCATTGTTAGACGATGTACATGTCCAGCAATCCTTAGAGAATGTATTTTCATTCACCTTTTCTCTATAATAACATCATGTGAGAATTCTCTGTGGACTATGCTTGCTTGGTATAATTTGAAATGTGAGCCAAAGTTAATAATAACAATACGAAGGGATCCTATCTGTGGCACAGTACAGCAAAAAAAGAAACAAGTGATACCGTTGTCATCATCAAATATTTAATCCCTTGGTACTCGTAATAAGATAGGAGTGAGCTCACTTTTCTTGTGTATAACTATCAGTAAGTCTAGCCCTACACTATCACGTGATATGGCTTAATAACTCAAATTGTTAATTTTTATTGATAAACTCGTGAAAAAAATAATTTCGGTTGGTAAGGTTAACATTGACTATAGTTTTTACGTTTTACTACAACATGAGAATGGAAATGTGAGAACCTGAGTAGACAGCTCAGTCATGGCTATCGATTTTTATGAGCATGAAAGTTAGACTGATTTAAAGTAGCAGTGGACACACTGCTTTGTGAAAGTTTTGATCAACTTTTTGTTGACTCTACCCATTTGAATTCAAAACGGACATGCGATACGGTGATGAGTCGCTTGTATTGGCTTGTCACAGTGTTCAGTTGAAACAGAAATTCTTCATCCACAACCAACATCCTCAGTCAGTGTATTTGACTCGGTAAACAAACAAAGGAAAAAGCACGAACTTGGTATACATCATTCAAGCTAGGGTGAGCATTGTGGATACTTTCTCATTGCCAACCCACAAAAGCATAGTACTACTACTATGAAGTCAGATAATGTGAGTAGGGGTGTTCTACAGAAAGGACGTGAACACTTTTTCTTGTTGCGTGATCCGTGTTCATTGGATCCCTAAGTTCCTTACGATGTACCTTTCATCAACCATCCATCACACAAGGGTGGCTAGGCACATGCAGCTCCACACGATTGATTGTGTTAAACTCACCTTTGTCAAACGTCATGTCTTGAAAGTCATTTTTATTCAAATTTAAATCTTGAATTAAGTCACTTGTGAAAACCAGCGCGTAGGTCACAACAAACTAACTCAACGGCTAACTTCACACTATCTGATGAATGGACAATGGAAATAATTTGCTTTATCAATGTTATGGTCCGACGCCGCTCACGGGAATATAAGACATAAAAATTCAGGTTTCTCTGCGAGCGGCGTAGAGCTATTAATGTAACAAAAATAAAACATAAAATTTCATACAATCGAATACAAAATAATAGCATTGCATTAACGACTGTTTAATTTTGGGACATTCATAAATTAATTTAGGAGCGTAAAAGTTAATTTCAGCCCTTCATTTGAAAAAAATCTTCATTTTGGCAAAAGTGCAGTCATTTCCAACATTCCAATTGGCCTGCAGTCAGAACAAACAACACGTTAAACTTCTTTTACCGTAAGCAGTATAGTGGGTTCGCAGTCTCTCGCATAATAAAATATCCAAAGTCATGAAATTCATATTTTACGGCATGAATTGAGCAGCTCCTAGAGACTTGAGATGCATGCCAGTTTATGCACGGCACATAAAATGAGCATGAACAATGCATACCAATAAACTGAATGGAGAGGGTGGAAACTGAACCTATGATTGATTAATATGGTGAAAAAATTCACTGCCGTTTATAAATGCCGTCATAAGCAATGATAGTACTATTTCTCAATTTGGTAAGTAACAGCAGATTATATGTACACTGATAGCCTATTAACTGATTATACAAAATTCCGTTGTTAGCTGTAAAAACTGTGGGACTAATAGGGATGGTGAAAGTTTTAAATTTACTGCAGTTCATTGCCTTGTGCACGCTCTGTAGCCCTATATAATTTACGGACTGAACGCTTAAGCCATAGGAAACGTTAAAAACTCGTAAAGACTTCTTCCCCTCAGGAAAAAGTGAAAAGTTACTGTCTAATTCTACTAGTTCATGATACCATAACTTTTACAGTTTTATAACGAGTGAAAAAATTACTATACAGTGCCCACACATATAGCTTAATGAAACTTGCTTCCTTTAATACTCTTTGGTTCAAAATTAATTTATCACTGAATGAAGTTTTCCAGTCGTAAATAATTTCTGATTCAATAATCTCTTTCTTTCTTTTCTCCAGAAGTAGAACTTCCTTTCACAATTTAAGGCACAATATAAAGTACCAGTTTTCTTGTGAGTCTAGTTAGCCCTATATGATATACTTTATCAACAAAATGAGTAGATAACAATGGCATTTAATTTACTGCTGTTCTACACCACACAAACATGATATTAAAATGAGTCTTCCCAGCCCTTGTCGTATCATATGGGGAATGCATAGTTTTGGGCGCAAGTAAAAAGTTGTTGAGTGAATGAATGTACGTTATACACGTATTTAGTAACACTTTTGAATTTATCTGCATGCTTGATCATCATCACAAAGTTGTGGTATGCATGAAACAAACTTATTTCGTTTCACAGAAGGAGAAACTTTTCACAGCATGCAAACTAAAGTACCTAAAGTAGAGACTATGAACCTCCTGAAAACTGATTGAGTTTATTTCCAACGTATAATGCAGGCAAGTTTATAAGTTGGCTACTCTATCATAGTTGTACCTTACCCAACTCTTTTTGTGCTATCTGCAACCTAAATTCCGCTAGTATGAACTTTCATAATTAATCCTAATCATCATAACCTTCCTGATTACTATTGCTTGGAGCAGACTCTACTTTATAATACAAAATAAAGCCTACTTTTGAATACTTTTTAAATACTTTTGAATTCAGTCTACTTTGCAAAAAGGTCTTAAAAAACTTCCATTAAACTTTATTTTCTAAAGTTTTAAACATCATTTACTGTAATGTGAGCGAACATTATCAATCCGACTAGTTGCAGAAAATCAAAACTGCAGTCCCTCGCTTAGACATAGTTCAATGTTTTTTTCAAATCAAAACTCCATTCTATTACACTCAACTTTCTCCCCGATCACAAAAGACATAAAACCTTTGTAACACTAGCAGATTATATTTCACCATTAACAACGATGAAAAAGCTACTTGAGCAAGTCCCAGCCACAGCTTCAAAATTGAGCTAAAGAAATCCTCTTCACACGCATGCTTCCAAGTCAACTCAATGCTACATAACGTCCAATAAATGCACAAATGTACAAAAAGTTAATTTACATTTTGACTGGAAAAGCTACAACTGGGAGCTCACCAAAGCTGCCATTGTTTACTTTGTATCTGTTATGCAAATGCCAAGAAATTCAAGTATAGTATCAATGGGTGAAAAGGGAAACAGCGCTTTTGCTCATATCGTAAATATCCAACATCCAGCACACAGTAGCAGTCTACCTATTGCCTTACTCCGTTCAATGCTTGCACCATATCCTAGACTGCATGACTATGCATGCATGCATGCATGTTTGCATGCAGATACTAATGTCCATATTCAAGCCTAAAACTCGTTCTCGTTTCCTCAATGTGTCTGATTCCATTTTGAGGATGAAAGAACACAAACACACACCAGAGACAGAACTGGAGAGAAAAAAGCATACTAGTAGCCCGTCCAATATAAGATGACACGAAAAAGGAATCATGTGCTATTTGTTTTGATAGTTTCATTACATGTGGAATAAGATATGTGTGTGCCACTGTGGATAGAGACTTTTTCCTCGAATATAATCACATACACACATATGGAGAAAGTGGCATGAGCAGTGATAGTAAGTAAGTAAGTAACTCGCAACTGCTACTGTAACTATCAAGTAGTATAAATTGGAAGCTACTCATGCGGAAATTCTCATGCTACAGAGAGAATTTGAGCCATACTTGTGAAGAGATATGAAAGGCTATGCACAGAATTGGCTTTGAGTATGAGCCTTCCATAATCTTTGCCCTGTCAACCGCATCATCCCTTACATGAAGCCAAAGGCACACAAGGTAACGAGTCGCAGCCTTTTATCTTTCTCATGATGATACTGTATGAGCCACTCTGTAATATACCAAGTTCATTTCTCCTATGGAATATAGCAGTCTTGTGGGGTTTTCATGAGTGCATAATACTAATGGAACAAAGAGTAGTGCAAAACGGTAAATTGGGTTCATTTTTCTTGGCTGTGGCAGACTTTCTCAGTTGGAAATCAAAAGGAAAAATAGGGGGTAGGGTTGCTTTGTAAATAAATTGGTTTCCTAAAATATAGGGTTAACCACACTACTTGTTGAAGCGCAAAAAAAAATCCAACTGTGCTTATCAATGTTTTTTAGTATACAAAAGAATACAGTGTAAAATGACAGTGTATTTTAAACTTGTAATTATTTACTAGTAATGTGTTTGTTTTGTGTTCACTTCATTACCTTCCAAATCTAACTAACTGAATGGTGTCAACACTGTAACTAACTAAAAGTAACTTACACAAGAATATTTTGAGCATCTGTTTAAAGGAACACTTTTTGTTCGTTTCATCCCAAATATGATGAATGACTTCCTCTTTTCAATTGTTGAGTTCTCCACTCTCCTTTCAGTTGTTCTTTCATTTCCTGCGTTATCCACTTGAATGCTCTTTTGTGTCTACAGTTTTAGGACTTTCGTTGCACACCACCCGCATTTAGTTCAGGTCACTTGAGCACAAATAAGTACCTGTGCGTACACAATGACGCTGTTTTATCATCACAGTGCCAGCAGATGATGACTGAATCCATGATTTGCAGTACTAACTAACTGACGAACTAACTAATAGCTCATTCAATCCAATGGATCATCGTTGGACTAGATCTTACTTTCACAATCTTGATTTGTGATTTATGGAATACCATTTTCAAGTGGCTTCTGACTGTAAATGGGCAGCTACTGGTTATTATTATCACCCTTGCAGAAAATTGGGTTGATATTAAGAATAGTGGGAATACTTTGTTGCATAAATTTTAGGCAGCTTGAACCTCAACAGGGCTTTCTTGACCCCTTTTTGTTAGCAATAAAATAATGATTATAAATTTTGGATATTTCTTTGGGACTTCTCTTGTGATTCACAAACTAAACCACACTTTTGAACCTTCTATTGAAAATTAATCAAGACTTTATACTAGTAACTAATTGATGCCAATTCCACTTTGCCCAAATAATCTTTACAAAAGTGCTTTCTTCCTTTTAGAAAGGACTTACTTAGACTAGAGTAGCACTAATATTTCCTTCACTACAACAATGTTGATTCAAAGCTTGGAGAGCGAAACTAGAGCCAATTACTCACATCAGCCTCCCTTGAAAGTTTACATTAGCTAGTAATGGAATTAATGAGTGCCCATTGTGTAGATTGTATCACGAGTTTTAAAGGGAACTTTTAGCACAGTTCAGGCATACTGAAAGCCTAGTGCGTAACTAACGAAACATAAAGAGCTGCAACTTTTCAGTAGTGAAACAAAAAGGAAATTTCAAATTGCTAACGATCAGTAGTTTTAGTTTTAGGCAGTCAAGGCAGTCAAAAATCATTGAATACTACATAAAGCGAGCAAAACTTTATTTCAAACCATTAACCAGCCATAGACTAGCAATGAATTTAACATAGTTTGAATCCTTTAAATAAAATATTTAATCAGGTTAATTACCCTTACGAAATGTTGCAAAATTTTCACTATACCGTCTAAAATAGAAGAAAATGAAACAATGCGAGCTCCTGTAGAGCACAACACAGATTTCAAAATGCACTGGTCGCCGCAATGTAATTCAATGTATTCAGACTTTGATTAAGGGCTTTAGTTTCACAGAAATCAATTGAGAAGGCAATAACAATACGAGAAAGTGTGAGGCTGGAAACTTTAGTGTGTGCTTTGCAGTAAGTAAGTATGTGTGAATACAGTTGAAAGCTGAAAGGCTTCAGAACATGACTGACATGCAAATGCTGTAAACATTGATTTCATTTCATCACTTGGGAGGAAATAAGACAGATTCAGAAATCAATTTTCATTTACCTTTCAGGGATTGTATATACAGTTACATACACTCATCATTCAGCCACTCTTTTGTTTCCTGTCATTAATTTAGCTTAAGCTCTCACGTTACTATAGTCCACTTTAGTGAGATTACTATATTAGTAAATTTTCTATATGCTCAAGTTGAATAAAGTTGGAAACTTTGAATTGTTTTGAGTGGTATAAATGTTCAAAGGGATTACACAAATTATATAATATACACATACACACATGCCTGTGGCCTGAAACAAATGAGCAAGCATTTAAAGCATCTTCAATTTTGATCATTCCATCATACTTCAGTAACGTATGTATGACTTGAATCACAAAATGTACAAGAATTTAATGGGTGTTTAAAGGAGAAAGTTTGCCTATGCATTATCACTGGCTAAGTTGTGTGTCATGATCAATCAATTCAATTCACGAAATTCGGCAACCAAATAAAAATATGCAATTTATAAGTCGTAAGGAATCAGGATTTGACAAAAATAATTCACAGCCGTTGATAAATCGTATACAGTAGTAACATTGCATTAGCTCAAGTAGAGATTTAATATTTAATGTCCACTTTTATTAATCATAAGCAAGTCAATAAAAGTCTCGTAAATTCATATTTATGTCTAGTTCCTATTCTAAATAGATGGTTTATGAAAAATAAATTCTTACCAAACCTATAATAGACAAAATACATTGGAATAGTTTGTAGTACAGGAACGTATAGTTCAGCTATGAAAAATAGATGTGATTTAAGTTTTTTTTTGTTTTTTTTTTTCCCAGTGCCTTTAGTAATCATAGACACATAAATTCCTTGAAGCAAAGTCTAACAGTAAGTAGCTGTATTAAAAAATTGATATAAAAGAAAGGATTGTAAATGTATGTGAAATAGAAGAGTGCGCTCACGTTCAATTTTGCATACAACAGAGAGTGATTGGAATGGAAAAGTAGACTATCGTATAGATGCAACTTATATATTTTGTGTTTGAAGTATTTTTATAAAACAAAGTGACTTACTTGTCCTCTGCATGAGATAACATCCATACAACATACACACACATGTAATACACAGAGTAAATTAGATTGATTTGTGAGTCTTGTTCAAAGAAGATTTCAAAAAGACTAGATAACATCAGGGACGACAGAAAATATTTCAGGAAAAAATCTTTTACTACTACGTATTATGACTCTCTGTGTAGCATTCAATCTCTAGCGAGATGAAAAATTGGAAATTTTTTCCCAATAGCAAATTAAGTTTTCTCCTATCAGTCTCTCGTGTAGACAACCACAAAGTGCGCCAAAAGAGTCAACTTTTGCACTTTGAAACTCACTTGCTTAGCAATGTGCGAATGTAGTTTTTTTGTTGATGGATTTTGGTCCACATTCTCATTCAGTTGAATAAAAGAAACTTTTCTTTGTAAACCTAAAGGCGATGGCTTACTTATGATAGGTCATTGAACAATAAATCGTTTTCTCATCTTTTCAAAGTGTATTTCATCTTTTGGCTCGGCACAAATATCTGTACTCAGACAATGATAAAGCAAATACAATCCTGTAGATTTTATTTAGGAAGCCACAGATTATTAGAAACGTGCTCACTCACTGTATATCTTCTTTTGTCAATATTAGTAAAGCTTGCTACCTCTTGGCTTGCCTTTTGTTCAAATATAAGATTCAACTCTTTCCATGGGCAACTGGGAATGCTTTTTTTCCCTATTGTTGTACATTGAACAATACAATATTCTGAAAGGCATACACACAGCTCATGTAATATTAAATTGAGAAAAATGCTTTTATACTTTAAAGACTGTGCTTTACTGTCCATTATTTTTATAGCTTCACTGCTCTATTTCACCGTAGACATAGTAATTTTGGGCATCCTATGTACCCGTCTTAAAGTATGCATTAGGCTCACGGAAAAAAGTAGCCCAATATTATTACACTAGTTTGGAAAACGACACATTTCACTTATTTATCATCATTCCTTCACATTACTATAAAAAACTTATGGGTTCACTGAATTCAAATAAACGGTTGACCAATGGAACATAGTGGAGGAAACTGTGTTGAACTTTGAAGATAGAAATCGATTTCCATTTCATATTCGATGTACACCAACCAGACCAAGTGGATATAAGATCCCTATCGTTGGTCATAAAGCAAGCTTAGAGTCCAACATGTCAACCCATCTTTTCTTCATGGTCTGCTGACAATAAGTGATGCATCAATACATTGAGGAATAATCATATTTTTCTCTTTACAGGAATGCTCCGTTTGCAGTCAATTTTTCAAGGCTTATCCCTAAAAGGAAACCAATCTTTTCGCATCAAAGTGGTCCGTCAAATTTCCAGCGCAAATGAAACCATGAGTATACTTCGCGACATAGAAATGATCAATAGGTAAGTCTGAAATTTTTAAACCTTACGCAAATTGTTTGCTCGTTTTTATTAGCTCTGGTATGTGTTTGTTGTTACTTGATTTGAACATGATGAGATGAGCATAGAAGTTTTCTCAGACTGAATTGACTTCCAGCAGAAACCTCAAACGTACAACTTTAGTTCACGAAGAATGTCGAATATGTTTGCTATAGGTTTGTGTGACTTTGCTAGAATTTGTTGTCTCAAGCCTGGTTCTATTTCCCGGAACGATTTTTTTCATCTTAAGTGAAAAGATGTGGCTTTAATATAATTCAGAGACCAATGGAGATCAAATTTGTATTTAAACTTTCTTTATTAAGGCGTTTAGGGTGACAGTATGCAATTTTTAATCATAAAATGTGTTGTTGTTTTTTTTTGCTTTTTTCATGTCAACTTCTTATACCCTAATATCTTGAAAGAATTAAAGATGCAATTTACGGTACCTTCTTTGGCTCACTGTACAAAGGGAAAAAAGCTATGCATTATCCATGCATTTTTTCCTTACTCACAGTGACTGCATGATGAATCAATGGATCTCACTTATCACGCAGAGAAAAGAAAGTATCTTAGTCACCATAAGAAATGTCAGTCA
>Ga0210040_10009015_pt1 | contig 11688 bp, 11 predicted proteins | sample CryGeyCG12114_NA_FD_185462 | JGI IMG/M metagenome (GOLD analysis project Ga0210040, IMG submission 185462) | Groundwater microbial communities from aquifer - Crystal Geyser CG19_WC_8/21/14_NA (SPAdes) (version 2) | ecosystem: Environmental > Aquatic > Deep subsurface > Groundwater | place: USA... | reverse complement strand
CGGAACTCCTCCTCGCCGAAGCCGCGCGTCGTGGCGGCGGGGGAGCCCAGGCGGACGCCCGAGGTGATGGTGGGCTTCTCGGGGTCGAAGGGGACGCCGTTCTTGTTGCAAGTGATATGGGCGCGGCCCAGGGCAGCTTCCGTCGCGTTGCCCTTCACGCCCTTGGGGCGAAGGTCCACCAACATCAGGTGGGTGTCCGTGCCTCCCGTGACGATGTCGAGGCCGCCCTTCATCAATTCGTCCGCGAGGGCTTGGGCGTTGGTCACGACCTGCTGCTGGTAGTCCTTGAACGAGGAGTCCAGCGCCTCGCCGAAGGCCACGGCCTTGGCGGCGATGACGTGCATCAGCGGCCCGCCCTGTATGCCGGGGAAGATGGCCGAATTGACCTTCTTGGCGATGTCCCCGTCGTTCGTGAGGATCATTCCGCCGCGCGGCCCGCGCAGGGTCTTGTGGGTCGTGGTGGTCGCGACATGGGCATGCGGGAAGGGCGAGGGATAGAGTCCCGCCGCCACGAGCCCCGCGAAGTGGGCCATGTCCACGATCAGGTAGGCGCCCACGCTGTCGGCGATCTCGCGCATCCGGGCGAAGTCGATGACGCGCGGGATGGCCGAGCCGCCCGCGATGATCGCCTTGGGCTTGTGCTCGGCCGCGAGCGCCGCGACCTGATCGTAGTCGAGAAGGCTGTCCTGCCGCCGCACGCCGTACTGCACCGCGTTGAACCACTTGCCCGACTGGTTGGGCTTGGCGCCATGCGTCAGGTGCCCGCCCGCGTCGAGGCTCATCCCCAGGATCGTGTCGCCGGGCTGCAGGAGCGCCATGTAGACCCCCTGGTTCGCCTGGCTCCCCGAGTTGGGCTGGACGTTGGCGAAGCCGCAGCCGAAGAGCTTCTTCGCCCGCTCCATGGCCAGGTTCTCGGCGATGTCCACGAACTGGCAGCCGCCGTAGTAACGCTTGCCCGGATAGCCCTCGGCGTACTTGTTCGTCATCACCGAGCCCTGCGCCTCCAGGACTGCGCGGCTCACGATGTTCTCGGAGGCGATCAGCTCGATCTCGTGGCGCTGGCGACCGAGCTCCTGCGCTATGGCGGCGGCGATCTCGGGGTCGCGGGCGGCGAGGGAGGTGTCGAAGAAGCCTTGGTCCAGCATCGGGATGGTCCTTGTCAGACGGGTTGGCGCCTTCTAGCGGCAACCCTCCGCCCGTGCGAGGCGCAAAACGACGCGTTGGCCCTGGCGCGCGCCGCCGATCGGGTGCTTGCGTTTCGCATCGTGGCGGCGGACAACCCAGGGGAAACCCGGGCCAAGGTAACCCTGGGGGGGAGCAGTCGAGGCATGGCCCCGCATCGCATCTGCTTCGTGGCGAGCGACACCCCCCTGGCGCGCGCCGCGCGCGAGCGTTTCGCCGCCCGATACGGCGACGTGCCGCTGGCCGAGGCCGAGGTCATCGTGGCCCTGGGCGGCGACGGCTTCATGCTTCAGACGCTGCATGCCGTAGAGGGGGGCGAGGTTCCCGTCTACGGTATGAACCGGGGCACCGTCGGCTTCCTGATGAACGCCTTCCGCGAGGGCGACCTCCTCGACCGGCTCGACCGGGCCGAGCACTTCGTCATCAACCCGCTGCGGATGCGCGCCGCCCCCGTCTCGGGCGGGATCGAGGAGGCGCTGGCGATCAACGAGGTTTCGCTCCTCCGGATGGGGCCGCAGGCGGCCAAGCTGAGGGTGAGCGTGGACGGCAAGGTGCGGATGGAGGAGCTGGTCTGCGACGGGGCGCTGGTGGCGACGCCCGCCGGGTCCACCGCCTACAACTACTCGGCCCATGGCCCGGTCCTGCCTATCGGGGCCGAGGCGCTGGCGTTGACCGCCATCGCCCCCTTCCGCCCCCGCCGCTGGCGCGGCGCGCTGATCGCCAAGACCGCCCGTGTCCACTTCGACGTGATCGACCCCGAGAAGCGCCCCGTCCGCGCCGACGCCGATTCACGCCCCGTCCAGAACGTCGCCTGGGTCGAGGTCGCCTCCGAGCCCGCCGTGCGGCACCATCTGCTCTTCGATCCGGGCCACGGCCTCGACGAGAGGCTGATCCGCGAGCAGTTCGCCTGAGGGCGCTCGGGCCGGGTTTTCGAGGCCGATAGTCAATAGCAGAGCCGCCCCGGCCCGGCGAAAGTCCCTATCACCGTGGCGCTTTTGCCTAGTCCTCTGCCTTGGCCCCATCTCGGCGCATCGGACCCACGCCTCGGGCCGACGCAATCAGCAGGGCGCCGAACGCGCCCCTCGGGAGAACGCAGATGACCCTCAAGACCCTTCTCGCGACCCTCGCCCTCGGCCTTTCGCTCGGCCTTCCCGCCATCCCCGTCCTGGCCGACGGCAGCCACAACTCCGTCTCCGTCCAGCAGTGGGGCGCCCGGAACGGCATCGGGGTCGGCCAGGGCGGCTACCGCAACCGCCTGTCCGTCACCCAGGACGGCTACGGCAACACCAGCATCGCCACCCAGGACGGCGCGCGGAACCGCACTGCGATCGGCCAGACCGGGTCTCACAACAGCGCCGTCACGACCCAGTCGGGCCGCTGCAACGTGCTGGGAGTGGCCCAGTTCGGCTCGGGCAACTCGGCCGAGCTCGACCAGGCGGGCGGCTGCAACGCCATGAGCGTGATCCAGACCGGCCGCGGCGGCAGCGTCGATGCCCAGCAGTACGGGCACGGCAACGTCACCGTGATCGTTCAGGACTGATCCGGCGTTCACCAGGGGGACGCCTGCTCGCGTCCCCCGAACCCAAGGGAGGATTTCCGAATGACCACCCGATCCCCGATCCTCATGGGCCTCGCGGCCCTGTTCCTCACGGCCTGCGCCATGGCCCTGGGCGGCACCAGCGGTCCCGGCCAGGCACAGGGGGCGGCGGGCGCCAGCCCCGTCCAGCCCGCCGCCCAGCTCCTGCCGTTCAACTGCTCGCTCGCGGCAAGGTCCGAGGGCGGCGGCACCGTTCTCGAAGGCCGGCTCCAAGCCCGCGAGGCGCTGGCGGCCTCCTATGCGCTCAAGGTCCGGGGGCCCGGCGTCTCCATCGACCAGTCGGGCGACCTGACCCTCGCGGCCGGGGAGTCCACGGTTCTGGGCGAGGCCAGCGTCTCGGGCACGGCCGACAGCCTCGACGCCACGCTGACCGTGACCGTGGACGGCCGCAGCTACACCTGCCCGCTCCAGCAGGAGTGACCCCCCGGCGCGAAAGGAGCGCCCAGATGATCCGAACCATCGCCCTCCTTCTTCTGACCCTCGCCCCCCTGGAGGCGCGGGCCTTCACCTACACCTGGGTCCCGAAGACCCAGGAGGGGGCCGAGGCGCTCCGCCAGGAGCTGGAGCGCCGCTCCCAGCAGGGCGCCACCGTCCGGCAGTCCGGCCAAGACAACCAGGCCGAGCTTGGCCAGTCGGGGACCGGCAACCAGGCCCTCGTGATCCAGCGAGGCCGTGGCAACAGCGCGAGCCTGACGCAGAGCGGCCCGGGCAACGCCGGGGCGCTGATCCAGCTGGGCCGGGGCTCCACCGCTGACATCGCCCAGACAGGCGGCGAGGCGGGCGTCACGCTCCAGATCGCACGCCCAGGTCGGAAAAACCCGACCTAGGCCCGGCCGAAGCGCGGCCTTATCCTCCTCCTCGACAACGGGGAGGGGGCAACATGAGACGAACCTTGGCCGCATCGCTCGTCGGACTTCTGGCGCTTTCAGGCGCGGCGCAGGCGCAGGCGCAGGAGGAGATCGCCGGCGATCCTCCGGTCACGGAGGTCAGCGACGACCCCGCAGCCCGTGCCATCGCCGAGAACGAGGCCTCCTGCGCGGGTGGGGCCGCGGCCGTCGATCCGGGCTTCGTGACGCTTGCCGACGTGGATGGCGATGGCGTCAACGACGTGCGGATCGACTACGGCGGCCTCACCTGCGACGGCAGCTACGGTTACTGCGGCAGCGGGGGCTGCACGCAGGAGATCTGGCTGGGGGACCGCGACGGGCCCTACCGGCTGCTGGTCGCGGGCCAGATCACCCAGATCGAATTTCCGGCACACGGACATGTCCGCCTGACCCGCGACGGTGGCTGGTGCGGGCTCTCCGGCGCGGAAATCTGCATTGATGACTATGAGGTGCGGGACGGGACGCTGGTCCCCGTCCCCTGACCCTTCAGCTGTAGTGATGCACGGGAGTGCCCGCGATGGCGCTCACGTTCAGGAGGCCGCGCGCGGTGATCGAAGGGGTGACGATGTGCGCCCGGTTGCCTAGGCCCATCAGGATCGGCCCGACCTCCAGCCCCCGCGCCTTCATCTTGAGGATGTTGCGCACCCCGGACGCCGCCTCGGTGCCCGAGAAGATCAGGATGTTCGCCGCGCCCTCGAAGCGGCTGTTGGGCAAGAGCCGCTCGCGGATCTCGGGGTCGAGAGCGGCGTCCACGTTCATCTCGCCCTCGTAGGCGAAGTCGGGCTCGCGCCGGTCCAGAAGCTCCAGCGCCGCGCGCATCTTGACGCCCGAGGGCGTGTCGAGGTTGCCGAACTGCGAATGCGAGCAGAGCGCGACCTTGGGCGTGACCCCGAAGCGTCGGGCGTGGCGGACGGCGCCGATGGTGGCGTCCACGACCTGCTCGGGCGTGGGGTCGAAGTGGACCTGGGTGTCGGCGACGAATAGCGGCCCATCGTCGAGGATCATCAGCGACAGCGCGCCCACGGGTCGAAGTCCATCCCGGGCAAGGACTTGGCGGATGTACTTCAGGTGCCACAGGAACTGGCCGTAGGTGCCGCAGATGAGGGATTCGGCCTCGCCGCGGTGGACCATGACCGTGCCGATGGCCGTGGTGTTGGTCCGGATCGTGGTGCGCGCGACCTCCGGCGTGACGCCGCGCCGGGCCATGAGCTCGTGGTAGGTCTCCCAGTAGTCGCGGTAGCGGGTGTCGCTCTCGGGGTTCACGAGCTCGAAGTCGCGCTCGGGCCGGATGGGCAGGCCCAGGCGGCGGCAGCGCACGTCCACGACCTCGGGGCGGCCGATCAGGATGGGCTTGTCGTCGGTCTCCTCCAGCATCGCCGCCGCCGTCCGAAGCACCCTCTCGTCCTCTCCTTCGGCGAAGACGATCCGACGGGACGCGTGCCGGGAGGCCTCGAAGACCGGCCGCATGATGAGGGCCGAGCGGAAGACCGAGCCGTTGAGCTCGTCGCGGTAGGCGTCGAGGTCCCTGATGGGTCGCGTCGCCACGCCCGATTCCATGGCAGCGCGCGCCACGGCGGTGGCGACGACGCCCATCAGGCGCGGGTCGAAGGGCTTGGGGATCAGGTAGTCGGGTCCGAAGGCCATGTCCTCGCCATGGTAGGCGGCGGCGGCCTCGGCGCTGGTCGTCGCGCGGGCGAGCTCGGCGATGCCCTCGATGCAGGCGAGCTTCATGGCGTCGTTGATCTGCGTGGCGCCGACGTCCAGCGCGCCCCGGAAGATGAAGGGGAAGCAGAGGACGTTGTTCACCTGGTTCGGGAAGTCCGACCGCCCCGTCGCGATGATGGCTCCGGGCGCAGCCTGGCGCGCGGCGTCGGGCATGATCTCGGGGCTGGGGTTGGCGAGGGCGAAGACGATGGGCCGCTCGGCCATCTGCCCCACCATCTCGGGCGTCAGCACCCCAGGGCCGGAGAGGCCCAGGAACATGTCGGCGCCCGCGATCACGTCGAGGAGCGAGCGCGGCTCGGTTCCCTGCGCGTAGGCCGCCTTCTGCGGCGTCATCTCCGCCTCGCGGCCGTGATGGACGAGGCCCTCGAGGTCGCAGAGCCAGATGTTCTCGCGCCGGACGCCCAGCGTCACCAGCATGTCGAGGCAGGCGATCCCTGCCGCGCCGCCCCCGGTGGAGACGACCTTGATGTCCTCCCAGCGCTTGCCCAGCACCCGGAGCGCGTTGGTGGTCGCGGCGCCCACGACGATGGCGGTGCCGTGCTGGTCGTCGTGGAAGACCGGGATGTTCATCCGCTCGCGGCAGAGCCTCTCCACCGTGAAGCAGTCGGGCGCCTTGATGTCCTCGAGGTTGATGGCGCCGAAGGTGGGCTCGAGGGCGCAGACGATGGCGGCGAGCTTCTCGGGGTCGGGCTCGTTAACCTCGATGTCGAAGCAGTCGATGTTGGCGAACTTCTTGAAGAGGACGGCCTTGCCCTCCATCACCGGCTTGGAGGCCAGCGCGCCGATGTTGCCCAGGCCCAGCACGGCGGTGCCGTTCGACACCACGGCCACGAGGTTGCCGCGCGAGGTGTAGTCGCGGGCGGTCTGCGGGTCGGCCTTGATCTCCAGGCAAGCCTCCGCGACGCCGGGCGAATAGGCGCGTGCGAGGTCGCGCCCGTTGGCCAGGGGCTTCGTGGCTCGGATCTCCAGCTTCCCGGGCCTGGGGAAGCGGTGATAGTCGAGAGCGGCCTGCCGCAGGGCCTCCTTGCCGTCGTCGGGGATCCTCTTGCCGTCGTCGGGCATGCCGCCCCTCCCGCCTGCATCGTTGTTTTGGTCGGTTTAAGCACGCCGGGCGCCCCTTGCAAAGGCGCGGCGGCTCGGGAAGGGTCCCGTCCATGACCCAGACATCCGAGATCCGAGCCGAAGCGCGCCTGCCCACCACCGACCTTCGGGCCGACCTGCCGTTCTTCACCAAACGGCTGAAGATGCGGCTGGACTCGATCTATCCGGCCGACGACCCCTCGGTGGCCGTGTTCTCCGGCCACGGACTCCGGGTCAGGCTGGTGCAGGAGCCGGGCACCCCCGGGGTGCTGCGCCTCCTGACCGACGATCCCGGCTTCGCCGAAGGCGAGCGGGCGCTGACCTCGCCGGGCGGGACCCGGGTGGAGGTGGACGAGCTGAACCCACCCGTAGTGATGCCTCGGACCGAGCACGCCTTCGTGGTCCGGCGCCTCGCCGACCAGGCGCCCTGGGTGATCGGGCGGGCGGGGATGCACTACCGCGACCTTGTGCCCTCGCGGCTCGGGGGCGCGATGATCGCGAGCCACATCCGCATCCCCGACGGCGGGCCGGTGCCCGACATGGTCCACTTCCACAAGGTGGGCTTCCAGCTCATCTTCTGCATCAAGGGCTGGGTGGACGTGGTCTACGAGGACCAGGGCGGGGCGCGCCGCCTGACCGCCGGAGACTGCTTCATCCAGCCGCCGCGCATCCGACACCGGGTGCTGGAGGCGTCGGACGGGATCGAGGTGATCGAGATCGGCGTCCCCGCCGAGCACGTCACCGAGATCGACCACGACATGATGCTGCCCACGGCGCAGGAGCGCCCCGACCGGGAATGGGACGGGCAGCGCTTCGTCCACAACCGGGCCGAGGGGGCCGAGTGGCGGCCGTTCCGCCTGACGGGATACCAGGCGCGGGACACCACGATCGCGGAGAATACCAAGGGCGTGGCCGGCGTGCAGGTGGTCCGTCCCGGGGCCGGGGAGCCCCGCCGGGCCACCCACGACGCCGACATCCTTTTCGGCTTCGTGATGCAGGGCACCATGACGCTGGAGGGCGAAGGCAAGGAGCCCTACGTCCTCTCCGGGGGCGATGCCTTCGTGATCCCACCCGGCCTCGCGACCCGCTGGGCGGCGCCCTCGGCCGACCTGGAGGTGCTGGAGGTCACGCTCCCGGGCAAGTTCCGCACCTCTCCGGTCGAGAACCCGGCGTAACATCGCGCCGGGCACCCCGTGCACGTCTTGCGCCGGGCCCGCCTGGTGCCCCAAGTTGCGGCGGAGCAGGAAGGAGCCCCGCCCATGACCCTCGTCGAGGCCGCAGCCGAGATACGCGAGAGGGCCTACGCGCCTTATTCCAACTTCAAGGTGGGCGCGGCGATCCGGGCGGAGTCGGGCCGGATCTACCAGGGCGTCAACGTCGAGAACGCCGCTTACCCGCAGGGGACCTGCGCCGAGGCCGGGGCCATCGCCGCCATGATCGCCGGGGGCGACACCCGCATCAGTGAGGTCGCGGTCATCGCCGACGCGCCCCGGCCCGTCCCGCCCTGCGGCGGCTGCCGTCAGAAACTCGCGGAGTTCGCGGGCGGCGAGGTGCCGGTGACGCTGGCCACCACGCGCGGCGCGACGCAGGAGACGACGGTCGGCGACCTCCTCCCCGGCGCCTTCACGGACAGGGACATGGCGTGATGGAGCCCCGCCTCGACGCCCGCTGGGTGAACGCGCGGCTGAGGCGCGGCGAGGTCCCGACCGAGGCTGAGCTGCGCTGGTTCGCCCGGGGGCTGGCGAACGGGCAGGTGACGGACGCCCAGGCCGGCGCCTTCGCGATGGGCGTCTGCCTGAGGGGCCTGGGCGAGCAGGGGCGCGTGGCGCTGACGCTCGCCATGCGGGACTCGGGCCGCGTGCTGGACTGGCGGCTCGACAAGCCGGTGCTGGACAAGCATTCGACGGGCGGGGTAGGCGACGCGGTGTCCCTGATCCTGGCGCCCGCGCTCGCGGCCTGCGGGGTGGCGGTGCCGATGATCTCGGGGCGCGGCCTGGGGCACACCGGCGGCACGCTCGACAAGATGGAGGCGATCCCGGGCGTCGAGCCGAAGGTCTCGGAGGACCTCCTGCGGCGGATCGTGACGGAGGTCGGCTGCGCCATCGCCGGGGCGACGGCCGAGATCGCGCCCGCCGACCGAAGGCTCTATGCCATCCGGGACGTCAGTGGGACGGTGGAAAGCATCGACCTCATCACCGCCTCGATCCTGTCCAAGAAGCTTGCGGCCGGGCTCGACGGGCTGGTGCTGGACGTGAAGATCGGCTCGGGCGCCTTCATGAAGACTGACGCGGAGGCCATCGCGCTCGCCGAGGCCCTGGTGGCGACGGCCAACGGGGCAGGGTGCCCGACGGCGGCGCTGGTCACGGACATGGACGAGCCTCTCTGCCCGGCCCTGGGCAACGCGGTGGAGGTCGCATTGTGCCTGGAAGTGATGGAAGGCCGGCGCGAGGTTGCGCCCCGGCTCCACGACCTGACGGTGGCGCTGGGCGGGCGGCTCCTGGCGCTGGCGGGCGAGGAGGAGGGCGAGGGCGAGGAGCGCATCGCCCAAGCCATCGCCTCGGGGGCCGCGATGGAGCGATTCGAGCGGATGGTCGCGATGATGGGCGGGCCCTCGGACTTTTCGGGGACCTGGCGCGAGCGGCTGCCCAGGGCGCCCGTGGTCTTGGAGGTCCCGGCCGAGGCCGATGGGATCGTCAGCGCCTTTGACGGGGAGGCGCTCGGCCTCGCCGTCGTGCACCTGGGCGGCGGGCGGCTGAAGGAGACCGATCCGGTGGACCCGGCCGTGGGCCTGACCTCCGTCTTGGGGCGCGGCCAGCGGGTCCGGCGGGGCGATCCGCTGGCCTTCGTCCATGCGCGGGACGAAGGCTCGGCCCGGGCCGCGGTGGAGGCGGTGCGGGCCGCCATCCGCATCGGCGAGGCGCCGGAGATCGGGCCGCTGGTGCGGGAAAGGGTCGGATGATGGCAGGGGCCCCAGGCTGCTCGCCCATGTGGAGGGCTCCATCATGACCCGCGCCTTCCTCGTCGTCATGGACTCGGTCGGCATCGGCGGCGCGCCGGATGCCGGGTCCTTCTTCAACGGAGATGTCCCCGACACCGGCGCGAACACCGTGGGCCACATAGCCCAGGCGGTCGGACTGCGGACACCGGCGCTCGCGGCGATGGGCCTCGGCCACGCGGTCCGGCTCGCCTCGGGGCTGGAGCTGCCCGGGCTCCTGGGGCCGGCGACCGGCGCCTGGGGCGCGGCGACGGAGGTGTCGAAGGGCAAGGACACCCCCTCCGGCCACTGGGAGCTCGCCGGGGTCCCCGTCCCCTGGGACTGGACCTACTTTCCCGACATGAGGCCCGCCTTCCCGCCCGACCTCGTCGCCGAGGTCTGCCGGCTCGCGGGGACCGAGGGCATCCTGGGCAACAAGCACGCCTCCGGCACCGCCATCATCGAGGAGCTGGGGGAGGAGCACCTCCGGACCGGCTGGCCCATTTGCTATACCTCGGTCGATTCGGTGTTCCAGATCGCGGCGCACGAGGAGGTCTTCGGGCGCGACCGGCTGATCGCGCTCTGCCGCGACCTCGCGCCGACCCTTCACGCGATGCGCGTGGGCCGGGTCATCGCGCGGCCCTTCATCGGCGGCCCAGGGACGTTCAAGCGGACGCCGCATCGCCGCGACTTCGCGATCGCGCCGCCGTCGCCCACGCTCTGCGACTGGGCGCACGACGCGGGGCGCAAGGTGCATGCGGTCGGCAAGATCGGCGACATCTTCTCCATGCGCGGAATCGACACCCTGTCCAAGGGGCGAGACTCGGACCTGATCGGCCACCTGCACCGCCTCGCGCGGGAGGCGGAGGAGGGCTCGCTCACCTTCGCCAACTTCGTGGAGTTCGATACGGACTACGGCCACCGGCGCGACGCGGAGGGCTACGCCCGGCAGATCGAGTGGTTCGACGAGGGCCTGGGCGCGATGCTGGGCCTCCTGCGCGAGGGCGACCTCCTCGTGGTCACGGCGGACCATGGCAACGACCCGACCTGGATCGGCACCGACCACACGCGCGAACGGGTCCCGGTGCTGATGCACGGGCTGGGTGCGCGGGAGCTGGGGCTCATGGGCTTCGTGGACGTGGGCGCCTCGGTCGCGGCGCACCTCGGAGTTCCTGTACAGGGCCCCGGGAGGAGCCTGCTGTGAGCTGGCGCGAACTGCCCAAGGTGGAGCTTCACCTCCATCTGGAAGGCGCCGCGCCGCCCGCCTTCATCCGGGGCATGGCGGCGGAGAAGGGGACCGACATCTCCGGCATCTTCGACGAGAGCGGCGCCTACCGGACGGGGACCTTCGATCACTTCCTGAAGGTCTACGAGGCCGCCTGCTCGGTCCTGACCTCGCCCGAGGACTACCGGCGCCTCACCCTCGCGGTGCTGGAGGAGAGCGCGGCCAACGGCGTGGTTTATTCCGAGACATTCCTGAGCCCCGACTTCTGCGGCGGCGGCGACGTGGCGGCCTGGCGCGACTATCTCGCGGCCATCGAGGACGCGGCGCGCGAGGCGGAGGCGCGGGACGGCATCACGCTGCGGGGCATCGTGACCTGCATCCGGCACTTCGGCCCCGAAAAGGCGAGGCGCGCCGCGACCTGCGCGGCCGAGACGATGGGCGGCTTCGTCACGGGCTACGGCATGGCCGGGGCCGAGACGGTGGGCCGGCCCAAGGACTACGCCTGGAGCTTCGACCTGGCGCGCGAGGCGGGGCTGCGGCTCACCTGCCATGCCGGCGAGTGGGGCGGCCCCGCGATGGTGGCCGACACCCTGCGCGACCTGCGGCCCGAGCGGATCGGCCACGGCATCGCCGCCGCCCGGGACCCGGCGCTCATGGAGCGGATCGCCGAGGCGGGCGTGGTGCTGGAGGTCTGCCCGGGTTCGAACGTCTACCTCGGCGCCGTGCCGTCCTGGCCCGGGCATCCCATCGAGACCCTGCGCGGGCGCGAGGTGAAGGTCACCGTCTCCACCGACGACCCGCCCTTCTTCGGGACGACCATGACCCGCGAGTGGGAGATGCTGGAGACGACCTTCGGCTGGAACGAGGACGACCTGAGGGAGCTGAACCGGGTGGCGCTGGACGCCGCGTTCTGCGACGACGCAACCAAGGACCGCATCCGCAGGAGACTGGAGGCCGCATGACCGACTCGCCCGACCTCGCCCCCGACACCCCCGTGCAGCCCGTCGCCACGCCCCCC
>Ga0210040_10009014_pt1 | contig 11689 bp, 10 predicted proteins | sample CryGeyCG12114_NA_FD_185462 | JGI IMG/M metagenome (GOLD analysis project Ga0210040, IMG submission 185462) | Groundwater microbial communities from aquifer - Crystal Geyser CG19_WC_8/21/14_NA (SPAdes) (version 2) | ecosystem: Environmental > Aquatic > Deep subsurface > Groundwater | place: USA... | reverse complement strand
GAAAAGAAAAGAAATGCCGGACCCGAATAGCGGCCCCGGAGCAATAAGGGGCGGTGAAAATACAATTAATAATTTAATCCCCTGCTGGTTACTGCCAACTGATTGCGGACTGCCCGCAACTCCGCTATTTCTCGTTACTTGAAGCATGAAAAACCTGCTTCTGCTCGGGGCCGGCCGCTCGGCCTCTTCGCTGATTCGCTACCTGCTCCAGCACGCTCCCACCGAAAACTGGCAGCTCACCATTGCCGACACCCACCTCGACCACCTGACGCCCATGTTGGCCGGCCACGCCGCCTACGCCCGCGCCGTACCCTTTTCCGCCGCCGATGCGCCGCAGCTAGAGGCGTTGGTGGAAACCCACGACGTGGTCATTTCTATGCTTCCGGCCCTACTGCACCCGGTGGTGGCGCGTGCGTGCGTGCGGCACGGGCGCCCACTGGCTACGGCCAGCTACGCGAGTCCGGAAATTCGGGCGCTGGACGCCGAGGCGCGAGCCGCGGGCGTGCCCCTACTTATGGAGTGTGGCCTCGACCCCGGCCTCGATCATATGTCGGCGATGCATACGCTGGCTGATATCCGGGCGCGGGGTGGGCAGCTGACCAGCTTCAAGTCCTACTGCGGCGGCTTGGTGGCGCCCGACTCGGAGGGCGACAACCCGTGGCGCTACAAGCTGACCTGGAATCCACGCAACGTGGTGCTGGCCGGCCAAAGCACGGCGCAGTTCTTGGAAAATGGCCAGCTACGGCTAGTACCGTACCATCAGCTTTTTGCCCGGGCCGAACTTATGGACGTGCCCGGCTACGGACAGTTTGAAGGCTACCCCAACCGCGATTCGCTCAGCTACCGCGCGCCCTACAGCCTACAGGATATCCCGACGATGTTGCGCGGTACCCTGCGCCGTCCTGGTTACTGCGCCGCCTGGCAGGCGTTGGTGCAGCTGGGCCTCCCCGACGACTCCGTGCACCTGGGAAATGTTGCCGAGTTGCCGTGGAGCGAGTTGGTTTCCTCCTTCCTTCCTACTGGTGCTGGCCCGCTCCCGGCCCGCGTGGCCGCCTACCTGCGCCTCAACCCGGCCGGACCGGAAATGCGCCTACTCACCTGGTTGGGCATCTTCACCAATGAGCCGGTGCACCTTCCTGATGCCACGCCGGCCCAGTTGCTAGAGCATCTCCTCACAGCGAAATGGCGCCTGCAACCCCACGACCACGACATGATTGTGATGCAGCACCAATTTGAGTTTGAGCTGAACGGCGCCGCCTACTCCCGCACGTCCTCGCTGGTGGTGCTGGGCGACGATGCCACGCACACAGCCATGGCCAAAACCGTGGGCTTGCCGCTGGGCATGGCCGTGCGCCATCTGGCCCGCGGCGAGGTAGGCCAAACCGGAGTCGTCATTCCCACGCGTCCCGAACTGTACGAGCCCATTCTAACTGAATTGGAGCAAGACTATAGTATCCAGTTTAGGGAGGAGGAAGAAAAACTAATAAGGGCGTAAGACAGCCTTATAGATGTAAATAAAAATCCTTCAGTATTGCCTGAAACTCGCTGGAATACGCTTCACTATCGACAGCGCGAATGGCGAGGCTGTGGTGCTGCGTCGGTTGCGGCTGCCGCCCAAAGGTGGTGATGTGACGGAGCGGGCGGCTGCCAGGGCGGTGGTGCAGCGTGAGCTGAGTAGTAGGGTAGAGGCCATCCGCCACGGCTACGCGGACGAATTCCTGCATCTCGGGCGGCGGCAGCAGCACTGTAAGCTGGCCAGTAGGCGTCAGAAAATCGGTGGCAAAGCGGGCAATGGTGGCAAACGGCAGCGACTCGTCGGATGCGTGGCGGGCCGTGGTGCGGGCCGCATCGGGCGAGGGTAGGGACTGCCGGAAGAAGGGCGGATTGCAGAGCAGGCCATCGTAGGGTAGGGGCCGCGTTTGGGCAAAGGCTTGTAGGCTGACGGGGCGCAGGGTGAGGCGGTGCGGCCAGGGGCTGGCAGCGAAGTTGGCGGCGGCCTGCGCCGCGGCCGCGGGTGCCAGTTCCACGGCGTCGATGTGGGCCGTGGGGTTGCGCTGGGCTGCCATCAGGGCCAGTAGGCCGGTGCCGGTCCCAATGTCGAGGAGGCGCCGGGCGCCGGCCACGTCGGCTACGGCTCCCAGCACGCAGGCATCAGTACATACTTTCATGGCGCAATGGGCTTGCTCCACGCGAAATTGCTTAAACTCGAACCACGAATTGGCCATAATGCTCCGTATCAGAAGCGGGCAAAGGTAGGGCCAGCTGGAACGCCGCCACACTGTCGAGGTCGAATTCGTCGAACGTCGCACTCTGCCACTCCCATAACCCACCCACTGCCGGTACTTTATGACCAACCGTTTCATTGCCTTCATCAATCCACGCAAAGGCGCCGACGTGGAAGGGACCATTGAGGAAATCGAATCCAATATGATCCTGAACCGCTCCACCATCTGGATTTTGGTGTGCGGAGCGTTGCTGGCCAGCATTGGGTTAGATACCAGCTCGGCTGCCGTTATCATCGGCGCCATGTTGATTTCGCCGCTGATGGGGCCGATTCTGGGAGTAGGGCTGAGCATTGGCCTCTACGACTCCGACGTATTTCGGCAGGCCATGCAGCAGCTTCTGCTGGCCACCGTAGTGAGCCTGGCTACCAGCGTTATCTACTTCTCCCTCACGCCGCTAGGCCAGCCTACTCCCGAGCTGATGGCCCGCACGCACCCCACTTTGCTGGATGTGCTGATTGCCTTTTTCGGCGGCGTGGCCGGCATCGTATCTGGGTCGCGAAGAGAGAAGTCGAATGCCATTCCGGGAGTAGCCATTGCCACGGCCCTCATGCCGCCTCTGTGCACCGCTGGCTACGGCCTAGCGACGCTCAACTTCAGCATTTTCCTGGGCAGCTTCTACCTGTATTGTATCAACGCTACCTTCATTGCGCTGTCTACTACCTTAATTGTGCGGCTGATGAACTTCCCGCTGCGCGAATATGTGCACGAAGCCCGCCGCCGCCGCATGCTGTGGGCAATGAGCGCGGTGCTGGTGGTGATGGTGGTGCCAAGCGTCTACTTCCTGGTATCGGTGTACCACCAAACCCGTGACCGGCAAATTGTGCAGAATGTGGTCATTAAGCCCTTGCAGCGCGAGGATACGGAGGTGCTGAAGTGGGATATTCAGTCCAACGACTCCGTGCAGTTGGTGCGGGTGTACTTATCGGGCGCACCTATTAGCGCGGCCCAAATCAAACAAATCGAAAGGAAGCTGCGCGAAGAACACTTGGATAATTACCGGGTGGCCGTATCGCGGGTCAACATGTCGAAGCAGGAAATTGCCCAGCTTAGTCAGGAATCAGCACGTAAGCTACTGGAATCCATGCAGTTGCAGGCGGAGCTGCGTGAGCCTGCCAGCCTGCAAACGCTGGCCATTGGGGGAGGGGCGGCTACTGGGCTGCCGCCCGCGCAGCAGGTGCTGCGCGAAGTGCAGTCCCTGTTTCCGGCAGTGAAGGGGCTGCGTATGGGCCGTCTCAACGGCATCACGGCCGACTCTACCAACCACGCCGACACGTTGGCAACAGTGGCCATTACCTGGGCCCTACCCACCGATACGGTGGGCAAAGCCGCTACTACCCGTCGCCTCTACTCCTTCCTGTGCACCCGCCTGCGGCAGGATTCCTTGGAACTCACAACGGCTCCCCCTTCCCGCCTACCCCGCGTAACGCCCCTACTACCCGTGCGACCGCGGCTGCCTAAGTCCTAGGCAATCAATAGAAATATCGTTGTCAGTCAAGCTTTTAGCTACTGCCGACAACCAATAACCAAATTCTAACGGCCTACCTCGGCCTCGTACGCAGCGTCGACGAGTAGGGGGCCGCGTACGGCGCTGTGCACGGCCAGCTGGTCGCAGCGCTCGTTTTCGGGGTGACCGTTGTGGCCGCGCACCCACTGAAAGTGCACCGAGCGCTGCCGGTATACTTTCAAAAAGCGCCGCCACAAATCGGCGTTGGCTTTCTTACCAAAATCGGTCTTTTTTTCCCAGCCAAATACCCATTTTTTATCCACGGCGTCCACCACGTACTTGGAATCCGTCACCACGGTGATGGGCAGCTCGGGCTTAGTAACGCTTTCCAACCCCACAATCACGGCCAGCAACTCCATGCGGTTATTGGTGGTGAGACGGAAGCCCTGTGTCAGTTCCTTTTCGTGTGGCCCGAAGCGCAAAATGGCCCCGTAGCCCCCCGGCCCCGGGTTCCCCCGCGACGAGCCATCGGTATACAAGTAAATCATATTTTGAATGGGTAGGGGCAATGTCATCCTGAGCTTGCGAAGGACCTTGTGCCCGCAGAACGAGTCGTTGTACCGACTGTTGTTCTCACAGGAGAAGGTCCTTCGCAAGCTCAGGATGACATCATCCCTACCCTTAAAAATTCTGTTTAAACAACTTAATGGCAATGGCCAGCAGAATCACGCCGAACACGCGGCGCAGAATATCCTCGCCGGCTTTGCCCAGCTTGCGCTCAATCCAGGCTGAGCTTTTCAGGACCAGGTACACGAACAGCAGGTTCAGGCCGATGCCCACCAGCACGTTGGGGAGGGAGTAGGCCGCCCGCAGGGAAAGCAGCGTGGTCATGGTGCCCGCCCCCACAATGATGGGAAAAGCCAGCGGCACAATGGAGCCGGAGGTCACCGTGGGGTCCGATTTGAACAGCTCAATGCCCAGAATCATCTCCATGCCAATGAGGAAGATAATAATGGCGCCTGCCAAAGCAAACGACTGGTAGTCAACGCCGAACAACGATAGAATGCTCTGCCCCAGAAACAGGAACACCACCATGAGCACGCCCGCTACCAGCGTGGCTTTCTCGGAGTGCACGCGCCCTTCACGTTGCCGAATTTGAATAATAATGGGCACCGAGCCCAGAATATCGATGATGGCAAACAGGGTGAGCGTGACAGAGAATATTTCCTTGAGCGAAAACATGACGAAAGGATTGAGTTTTGAGTGCTGAACTTTGAATGAGTACAGTGAATAAGTCAGCATTCAACACTCAAAATTCAACCCATCTACGCGTAGTCCTTGGCGAAAAATTGCACCAGCTGCTCGAAAGCCGCGTCGCGGACGGCGGGGAAGTTGGCGATGCGCAGGCAAGTACCCTTCCACTGCCCGTAGCCATTGCCGAGTCGCAGGCCCTGCTCCAGCGCGTTGCGCTTGATTTCGTCGATAAGCGCGGACGGTCCTTTCAGCGCAATGACGGTTGTGGAGCGGGTTTCGGAGTTGGTAACCAGGGGTTTGAGCGGAGTAGCCTGGTCGAAGTAGTCGTAGAGCTTGTTGGCGCGCTCCTGCAAGTGCTGGTGCACCGTTTTGATAGGCGGGCGCTCCTGCAACGTGCGGCTGAGCAGGTAAATGCCCAGCACGTTGGGCGTGTGCGTGGTCTGGAAGTTCAGCATCTTCTCGTACTGCGCCGTGAGCGAATTGTAGTGGCTGCGCTCGTTGATCTGGCGAAACCGCTCCACGGCCCGCGGCGACAATACCATGATACTCAGGCCCGCGGGTAGGCCAAAGCACTTCTGCACCGAGGCGTACCAGATGTCGCCCTTGATAAACTTGAGCTGCACCCCGGCCATTGAGGACACGGCATCAACGGCCAGCAGCGCATTGCCGAGCTTGTTATACAAATTCAGGATGAAGCCGTCGCGCAGCTGGGTGCCGTTGCTGGTTTCGTTTTGCGTGATGCAGACTAGGTCCAACTCCGGGTCGGGGAGGGGTAGGGCGGCCATGTCGGGCAGCTCGTCGAGGCCGAAGGGGTAGGCTGTGCAGGCGGGCCGGATGGCCTTGGCGTACTCGTACCACTTCTCCCCGAAGGCGCCATTATATAAGTGCAAGCTCTTGCGGGGCGTCAGGCTCTGGGCCAGCACCTCCCAGCACTCGGTGGCCGAGTTCATGAAGAAGACGGTGTAGTCCTGCGGAATGTTGAGCTTGGTTTTGAGGTCGGTGACCGTTTGGCGCATCAGGCCAGTGAACTGCTCGCCACGGTGCGGCGCCGAGAGCCAGCCCTCGTCGTAGGCGTCGGCCAGGTACTGGCGCACGGAAGGAAACACCTGGGCCGGGCCAGGATTGAACGTATACATATTGTAAGGAAAGTCAGGTTTTGGAACCGCAAAGGTAGGGAAAAGGTGAAGGGGTGAAGGGCGAAGGGTGAAATTATAGAGGGCTGTCATCCTGAGCTTGCGAAGGACCTTAGCCCAGCAGAACGACAGGCGTGACCACAACTTGTGCTACTGGGGTAAGGTCCTTCGCAAGCTCAGGATGACACTTTTTACCGCTTACCTTTCCCTGCTTTACACCTTAAAGCCTACCCGCTTGGGGCGGAGGCGGTCGAAGTACTGTAGGGCCAGGCGGTAGCTTTCCAGCTTGAAGCCGCTGATGCTGCCCACGCAGTTTTTGCCGATGAGGCTGGTTTGCCGGAACTGCTCGCGGGCGTGCAGGTTGCTTAGGTGCACTTCCACTACCGGCGTATTGATGGCCGCAATGGCGTCGGCCAGGGCCACGCTGGTGTGAGTGTAGCCGCCCGCATTCAGCACTACCCCGTGGTAGGTAAAGCCTACTTCATGCAGTTTATCAATGAGTTGGCCTTCATGATTGCTCTGGAAATACTCCAGCGTGAGGTTGGGAAAGGCCTCGCGTAGCTCGGGTAAGTAATCATCGAAGGAGCGGGCACCGTAGATGCTGGGCTCGCGCTGGCCCAATAGGTTGAGGTTGGGGCCGTTGAGGAGGAGAATTTGCATAGGAAAAAAGCTAGAAATTAGAAGCTAGTTCCCCTCCTTTTTTAAGGAGGGGTTAGGGGGTGGTAAAGGTCGTTGAACGGCAGCAGAAGTATATAAGAGAGAATAATTACTAAAAAATTAGCTCTAAAATTCGTTCTAGCGACCTTTACCACCCCTAACCCGCCCTCGCTTGATGCGCGACATTTAAAAAAGGAGGGGAGCTAGCTTCTAGCCCTAGTCCCTACCCAAGACTCCAAAAATGACCTGGTCTCTCGCCCAAAAACAATTTGATGGTTACCTCCGCCTCGAAAAATCATTATCAGGCCACTCGGTGGAGGCGTATGGGCGCGACGTGAGCAAGCTGGCGCAGTACCTGACGCTGCACCGCCTACCCGTGACGCCGGAACAGATTACGCCTACCCATCTGCGCGACTTCCTAGCCTGGCTGGGCGGCCTGGGCCTGGAAGCTACCTCGCAGGCCCGTACCCTGTCGGGCATTAAGGCGTTTTATAGTTTCCTGATTATGGAGGACTTGGTGACGCTGGACCCCACCGACACGCTGGAAGCGCCCAAGATTGGCCGCAAGCTACCCGACACGCTCAGCTACGACGAAATTGTGCAACTGCTGAGTGCCGTTGACCTGAGTACTGCCGAGGGCACCCGCAACCGCGCCATTCTGGAGGTGCTCTACTCCTCCGGCCTGCGCGTGTCGGAGCTGACGGACCTGCGCCTCTCCAACGTGTACGTGGACCAGGGATTCGTGCGGGTAGTGGGCAAGGGCAACAAGGAGCGCCTGGTGCCCATTGGCCGCGATGCGCTCAAGTACCTGGGATTCTACCTGTCGGGCATCCGCTGCCACCTCGATATTAAGCCGGGCCACGAGGATACAGTGTTTCTCAATCGGCGGGGCGCCGCCCTCTCGCGGGTCATGATTTTTAGCATCATCAAAGCCTTGGCAGCGCAGGCCGGCATTCATAAATCCATCAGTCCGCACACGTTCCGCCACAGCTTCGCTACCCACCTCATTGAGGGGGGCGCCGACCTGCGCGCCGTGCAGGAAATGCTGGGCCACGAAAGCATCACTACCACCGAAATCTACACCCACCTCGACCGCGACTACCTCCGCCAAGTCATCACCGCCTTCCACCCGCGAAGCTAAGCAGGGGAATGGTAAAACTATGAGGGAGGTCACTACTTCACACTGTCACCTTTTCCTGGCAGCTACGCAACCAGCTTTCAGCTTCGGGGATACCCTCAAAAAGCTGCACTTCAAACTGTTGGATAAATGGTTGGTGTAGCTTCACCGTTGCCAGTTCGTCGCGGAGGTGGTGGGTGACGTGAGCCACGTAACGTAGGCCCAGCTGTTGGGCATGCGGGGCCCAGGTACGTTGCAGCCATTCCAGCGAGTCGAACCAAGGGCCCACTAACAGGATGTTGTCGTTGAGTAGGTAGGGGCACGGATGCTGCTCCAAAATGCGCAGGTAGTTCGTAGCGCCGCGGGTGGCTTCCCCATTGTCAACAAAGCCTTTCCAAATAGCGCGCAGCCAATGGTTTTGCTCGTCAAATTCAAGCGTGCAGCTGCTCCCATCGGTTGGATCAGGGAGGTTAGATAATAACATGGCGTAATTTGAATGTAAAAATACAAGGCGAAACTGAATAGATTTTGCCCAAGAAGCAAACTGAACAGCAAGCATGCCTGCCGATTGCGATGCCTATAGTGATACTTTTGCCTACTTTATTATAACCTTTGCCAGATGTTTAGCCTTGTCCGTATGTCCGTTGCGCTTCGCTTGGCGCTGCTGGCGCTGGGCCTATATTTTCTGCCCTACCTACTGCTAGGGGAGCGCAGCTACGTGGTCATCGACGACAACCTGGACTCGGAACTGACGACGCGCTACCTGCTCAACCGCCTCCACGTAGCCCTCAACTACGACGCTACGACCGTGCTGGCTCCGGTCATGAACGGCCTGCCCCGCAACGCCGTGCAACCAGGCTTGAACGTTACAGTCGGCCTCTTCGGCCTAGGCGACCCATTTTCGGCCTACCTGCTGCACCAAATACTGGTGCGGCTGGTGGCTTTACTGGGGCTTTACGCACTGGTGCGCGGGCAATGGATGCGCGGCCCTACCCAGCGCCCCTTGGCGGCACTGCTGGCCCTGGCTTGGGCCACGTTGCCGTTCTACACCATCTACGGCTTATCGGTGGCGGGGCAGCCGTGGGTGCTACTGGCGCTGCTCAATCTGCGCGACGGCCGCCGCCACTGGTGGAACTGGGCGGTGCTAGTGGTGTATTCGCTTTGGAGCTATTTTGCGTACGTGGGCCCCTTTGTTTTGGTGGCAGCGGTAGCGGTACTACTCTGGAATGCCCGGCGGGGTAGGGTAGGGGACTGGAGGGCGGTGCTGGGCGGCTTAGCGCTGCTCCTGCTGATGGATCTGGTAGTAGAATACCCGCTGATTTATTCTTTACTGACGCACCAGTACGTTTCGCACCGCGTTGAGTTCGACCTGAGCCGGCTAGTGCCCATGAGCTTCTGGGGAGGGGTGAAAAGTACCGGGCAATATCTGCTGTTGGGCCATTACCACGCCGTTATCTTTTTTCGGGGTGCGGTGCTGGTAGCCGTGGCCCTGGCAGTAGGCACCGGCTCAATAGTCCGGCGGCGGGCAGCGTGGCGACGCCTGGGTCCCCTACTAATCGTGCTGGTGGTGATGGCAGTATTTTGCGGCTTCTACCCGCAATTGCTGCGCGCCTTACAGCCGCTGATACCGGCGTTGCGCACGTTCAATATCAGTCGATTTCACTTTCTCACGCCGCTACTATGGTTTGTGGTGCTGATCGTGAGTTTGCCCTACCTGCCCAACGGGCGCCTTCGCCTAGCCCTGGTAGCCGCGCAGTTGGGGGTAGGGCTGTTGACGAATGCCGAGTGGACCACCAACCTGCGCACCTTACTCGGCCAGGCGCGCCCCACCGAGCCCGGCTACGCTGCCTACGTGGCCCCGCACCTGTTCGACAACATCCGGACTGTGCTGCACGAGCGCACCGGTTTAGAGCCGGAAGGCTACCGGGTAGCCTGCCTGGGGCTGCCCCCCAGTGTGGCGCTGCTCAATGGTTTTTATACTCTCGACAGTTACTACAACAATTACCCCTTGCGCTACAAGCACCAGTTTCGGCCCATCATTGCCGGCGAGCTAGCCAAGAGTCCGTTGCTGCGGGACTACTTCGATGCCTGGGGCAACCGCTGCTACTTGTTTTCGGCCGAGCTGGGCAAGGATTTCCGGGTTGGTGCGTTTCAGCACCGGGTGGTGCAGCATTGGGCTTTCAATGCGGCGGCGTTCCGGCGGTTGGGTGGGCGCTTCGTGTTGTCGGCGGCGCGGCTGGCCCGGCCAGCCGAAAGCGGCTTGCAGTTAGTGGCCGTTGTCACGGCATCGTCGGCCTACTGGGTGGTCTATCTATACGAAGCCGTTCCGCCAAATACGGCTCCTACCAACCCACCACGTACCCAAAATACCCCCGGAAATACGTAGATTTGGCCTTATCCTAGAAATGCTGACTAGTAACGGCGGCGCGCACACAGCGGTAGCTAAGCGACGCCTACCCCTTACGGTCCAACGTGGCATTTCTCTTCCTGTGCTTCCCAATGGCAAAAAATACCTATAGAGATTCTGCTGCGCCGGCCCCCCGGGCCAACGAGCCGCGGCCGGCCCGCAGTCAGTCGAAAACAACCCCCGAGGCGCCGCGCGAGCAGCCGCGCCGTGAGGCCAAAGCGGCCAAGGCCCCGCGTGCGCCGCGGCAGCCCATGCGCCTACCCCCCGTGCGGCTGGGCGGCATACTCAGCTTCCTGCGCGACCGGCGCTTTCAGCTGTTCCTGGGCTTCTTCTTTCTGCTGACCTCCATTTCCCTTACAGTGGCCTTCGTGTCGTTCCTGTTCACGGGCCACGCCGACCAGAGCGTGATTGGCACCCTAAGTAGCACGCCGGTGAAAGAAGCGGGCCAGGAATCGGGCAACCTGTTGGGGCTGCTAGGAGCCTGGGCCGCGCAAGTTCTGCTGTACCAGGGGTTTGGCGTGGCGGCTTTCGCCGTAATTCCCATTGTGTTTTTCTTAGGCTACAAAGTTGTATTTCGGCGGGCCGGCGTATCGGTGAGCTATGTGCTGGCACTATGCCTATTCACGATGGTGTGGCTGAGCGTGCTGCTGGGCTACGTGGTGCTCAGCCTGCAAGCTCCCGACGCCGACCCCGCCCTGGCGCATCGCCTCGATTTCCTGAGTGGGGGAGTAGGCTACGAAGTGGCCTACTGGCTGGATAGCCTTTTGGGCTGGGGCACGGTGCTGCTGTTGGCCTTTCTGCTGATTTCCTTCGTGGTTTTCTTCTTCAACGTGACGAGCCTGAACCTGCGCCGCGCACCGGAAGACGAAGCGGGCGCGGACTCCGAGGCCGACCTTTACGGCCGTACCAGCCGGGGCGTCAACCACGCGGCCGACCCTACCGCGTCGTTGGAGGAAGAAGAGGAAGACGATGCGCTGGGCATCACCCTGCATAGCCGTGGTCCGGCGAAAACGCCCGCCGCTGCGGAAGAAGTGGCGGAAGAGGAGCCCGACCAGCCAGTAGTACGCACTGGGGCTGTGGTGGTGCCGGGGGCTGTGGCCCTGTCGGTGGCACCGGCGGCCAGCGCAGCTGCGGCGGCTACTGTAGCAGCGGCGGGGGCGGCTGTAGCCAGCAGTGGCCCCAGCTTTTCTATCGAGATGCCCACCGCCGAGCCGGAAGTAACGCCTGCCGCCGTCGCGTCGCGGGTGCCTACCCCGCTTTCCCTGGACGACTTGGCCGACGATAATGCCCCGCTGCCCGCCCCTACTACCCGGCCGTTGGCAAATGAGAAGGTGCCGTTAACCACTAGCCTCGAAATTGCCGAGAATCCGCAGGAATTGGACCCCTCGGCCG
>Ga0210040_10009013_pt1 | contig 11689 bp, 15 predicted proteins | sample CryGeyCG12114_NA_FD_185462 | JGI IMG/M metagenome (GOLD analysis project Ga0210040, IMG submission 185462) | Groundwater microbial communities from aquifer - Crystal Geyser CG19_WC_8/21/14_NA (SPAdes) (version 2) | ecosystem: Environmental > Aquatic > Deep subsurface > Groundwater | place: USA... | reverse complement strand
TACTGGTCAAAACCAGTCAGCACCCAGAATTGGTTGTGAGTTGTTGGACCCCATCCTTTCCGCTTGTTGTAGTTCATCTTGAACCAATCCATGTGGTAGTGGATGATAAACTCACCAGCAGCTACCGCCAAAGCGGTCCATCCATTAACGAAGAACAGCAGGATAAAGAACGTAGCGAGTACGTGCTGTCCGGAGTGGACGAGGCCACCCCAATGCCCATACGTACCCTTGTTCTGCCACTGATATGGGGGCTGATACACAAAATCCAAGAGAAAATGCTTCGTGAACAGCAAAAATAGTAGAAGGAGCATATTTTTCTCCAAGGTAGGGGGCCGAAGCCCCCCGCCAAGTTACAGCTTAATCACCCGCTTTGATGGAAGCAACTGAACTCCACCAGTTACATCTGCGATGCTATGATCGTCATTCACAGCCATACCAGTGTTAAGCTCATTACCATCAGCGTCGATAAGGATAACGTTACCCTTGTCGTCAGCGTAGAACCCCATAGCCTCAAACGAGGGCTTAGCGGTGTCGTACACCGTTGCACTGTCACCGAACAGGCTCGGAGCAACCGAACGGGTAATCTCACGGATTACTTCGTACCGGCAGCATCGACCTTTGCTGGTGTTGTAGTCACGCGGAAACGCAACAACGTCACGAGGATTGACCTTCACCATGACAATCTTGTTACCTTCGGCCCGACCGTAGCGGGGTAGATACTCGTTGGAGCAGAAGTGCAGACCATACGAGCAAGTCTGGTCGATATTCTCGTCCACTTCGTTGCGCTGGACTTCGACAGTCTGACCCGGAGAGTTGTCAAACTTGCCGGAATACAGGTCCTTAAACTCCGGACCCACAATCTTCCACGCAATGAAGCAACCATCGTCCGTGATGGGTAGGTTGCTCTTCTCAAGCCATTCATACAGCCCCTGCACCGAACGGCGCGAGGGGTTGTCCATGAGATTGTCGAGGAACTTGGTCAGTGGTGAAGCCAAGCCCTGATAACCCTCACGAATTAGCCCAAGGATACGGTTCGCCAGACCAGTGTGGAGCGGCTCGCCGTTAAAGTAGACACCATCATCCTGTACGCTGATGCGTCCGCTGGTGACTTCCTTGAGGCTCTCGGGGATATCCACCAAAATCTTCACACGAGCTTCATCACCAGCATCTAGAGCCACCATAAGCTCATTCCAGTTAAGAAAATCACGACGAATTGTAAAAATCTCACCATCAACCACGATGGTTGCGGCGTTTGAATTAATAATGTGACTCATAGACATATTGATATCTCCTAGAATTTGTGATATGTATTGGAAATGAATAATCTTCAAGAGCTATTAAACACTAAGACCATCCTTTCTAGAGCTAACGCTCTTAAGGCTGATTTGACGCATTATTACACCGGCAAACCATGCAAATATGGTCATATCACACCACGTTCAGTACTAAATGGTACTTGTATGGAGTGTTTACGGCTTAAGTCCACCAAATGGTACAATGAAAATACAGATAGACATAAAGCATACTCAACACAATACTATAAAAATCACCCAGAAAAATCACGAGAACAATCTAAGCGTCACCGAGAAAAAACGGGTTGTGCTGGTTCTGCTAGATATCGAGCAAGTAAGCTCAATGCCACTCCCAAACTTCTATCTACTGAACATAAACAGGAAATCAAGAAAATATATTCCGAACGTCCCAAGGGAATGCATGTTGACCATATCATCCCGCTTCAAGGTAAGAATGTGTGTGGCTTACACGTCCCTTGGAACCTTCAATATCTAACTCCTACCGACAATAGTAAGAAAGGCAACCGACTAGACTAGTCGATTGTAAACGCTTACAAGACTACTGCTGGCATAATTAGTGTTCAGCAGTAGAGCCAACTCCGGATAGTCTGCCTTAACAGAGTCGATAGCAGCCCGAACAGTAGCACTCTGTTTGGACCCATCGACTTCACAAAGACGTCGCATAGCGTTGTCTTTGTCAGTAAGGCTTGGCTTCACCGTATTGTAGAGGGCACTGAACCGAGCAAGAGCGCCGCGCTTTGGACACACGAAGCCTGTCATTCGCATTAGTTCGGTGAGTCTCTGACCCAAACGGCTACCATTACTATAACCCGAAGGTTGAACCATATTCTTAAACGCTTCAACAAGCGAAGCGTTCTTATGTGTGAGAAGATACTTTTCCTTCTGATTGTCAATTTCAGCCTTGGCTGAAATCCACTCGGGCTTGCCTTTCACCTTCTCAAAGTCGCCCTTATTGAAATATAGGAGTGGCTTGTCACCTGTGTCAAGAGCTTGGATTTCCTGCTGAGAAATATCCTTAACGGTGAACTGCTCCATTTCTACATAGAAGCCTCCTGTTGCTGGTAGAGTATCTACGAACTCGGCATTAACCCGAGGACCCTTGTATCCCCTAATCTTCTCTACACGAGTCGAGCTTGGACCGCGAGTAACTACAGCAGGCTCAATCGTGGAAAGACGGACAACCTGAGGGCTTCCAAGGTCCTTGATAAACGTGTCCCAATCAAGGTCGTTGTCAACCAACTGATCGTCAAGCATGTACTGCGGACGCATCTTGACGATCATGACGCCTTCATCAGACCGCGCAACGTCCTCAAGATACCGCCTAGCACGAAGCACAGGCTTAACAGTCGTATCCATAATCAGAAGATGCTGGATATCCTTGGGACAGATCGGACTAATCCACGCCTGAAATGGTGGGTTTGCCCGAGAAGCTGACCAAGTATTACGACCGTGCTTGTTGTAACGACTGCTGCTGACAAACGAAGTCAGCACCTTGTTCGCATGAACAGGGTCGATGTACCGAGTAAGCTTTACTCCCTTATACTGTGCCAAGCTCTCAATCATGCGACCAGAGGCGGTATTTCCATACACCATATCATGGTAGGACTTCATGGCCTCCCACTTTGTGTCGATGTTCTCAAACATCTTGTTGATATGGTCTTGGATTTTGGGACGAATGCCCTCACACAAGCTACCAATCACCCGGATGGTTGCATCATCGTACATGAGCGCTTCACGAGACAGCGCAATACTAACGCTACCAATCGGCACGAAGAAGTCGATACCGAACCCGAGAATATCATGCGTAGTCCGTGGCAGACTGTCCTTGTTGATTGGGTAGGCAATACCACCCATCACCACCTGACTAGTCGTAACGCCCTTACGGAATGCCCACGTGTCACCCTCAACCGTATAGACTGGACCTGTAAGCTGATCGGCACTGTTCTTGAGGATAGGTAGTGGCTTGAAATACTGTAAACAACGGAACGCCGAGTCCTTGAACTTAGGGATATCGGCCTGCTCAATCGGGAAACTGACCTCAACCCCATCTGGTTCGTCAGTAGGAGCTTCCGACAGAAACGCGATACTCGGCTCACCATCTGCATCCTTATACACGGTGTAATTACGAACTATACCGTTGATGAAGGAAGTCAGCGCGAACTGTTCGGTGTATGACAGCGGAGCCTTGGACCCGATACTGAAACCACCGATCATATCATCGCTAAGCTGCTTGGTAGAGTCACCAGCATATTCCATAAACTTGGATGCAAGCCCTGTCTCCGGGTTGCCCATCAGGAACTCATGCGTCATGCCAGTACCAAAGTCACGAACCTTGGCGTAAGGCGTGAACGTGGTTGGAAGCGTGACAACTACCGACTTATCGGCATTACCAGCTTCCTTCTGAGCATCCTGACCGTTGGCGACAAGCTCACGCCAGATAGCTACCTGCGGGTCGGCATAAACCATCTTTTCAAAGAAACTGAACAGACGAGCAGAGGACTTAAGCGTTCCCTTAACCGTCTGCCCCACACCACTCATGGTGGGGGCGATAGCGGTGTTACCTACGATCATTTATGCGTCTCCATTAATAGTGATTGAAACAGAAGAACGAGCAGGCCGAAGTGGCCAGACGATAGGTAGTGGAGTACCGGAACGACTAACTAGCATTAGCTGCTCCTTACTAGCACTAGGGTGAACATCTTGAAATACAAGATATGTATTAGGGGCATTGCTATAATATCCGTTTGGAAACAAAATGAACTTGCCTTCAGCATCTTCAAAAAGCTTATTATATTGACCCGAAACTGCATTATAGTTCTCGTAAACTGGACGATTATCAACAGTGTCGAGTTTATTGAAACTAATTGCCATGATTATTCTCCATTCCTACTACAAAGAGTGCTTCATTATCGTAGTTATCGTCAATTACTGGCTCAGGTGGAACCATATCGGTACTGAACTGACGACCGTTTCGGAACCAACGTTCAAGAATTACTCCGAGGTCGTCCACTCCACGTTCTTCAACCCGAACTCCGTTATCGCTCTGGAACAGCCCACGCAAGGCATCGCCAATGCGGGAGAACCATCCTTTAATACCCGAGCTACGTAGAGTGTGCATTGCTTTAGATTTCCTATGTGAGTGTTGCGAAGTGCATCTTTAATAGCAGCTAGTTCAGCATGCATAAAGATTGCTTCCGGGTGACGTCCATACTTGGCAGCGAGTGGGTCAGTCTTGCGACTGTTCATTCCTGTACCAATCAGAAAGCCATTCATATAAACAGCAGCACCCATGCGAGGCAGGCCCACAACAGGGTTCCGCCTCGCAATTTCCAAAGCTCGGGCCAGCGACATTAGAACCCAAACATACTCGTCAGCGTCGAGTGGGCATCTGCGGTCTTACCCGAGACATAACCCGACTTTGGTACACAAACCACGTTGCCAGCCATAAAGCTCGCAACCGCCAGTTGAGTACCGGTCTTGCGATTAAACCGATCCTTCGGGTGAACAACCGCCGTAGCAATTTCAAGGTTGTTACCAGTGTCACGGTAGGCAACCGTGAAACTACGGCTACGCTCAAAGCCGAGCAGCGTGGGACCGTGGAAGTGTCGGACTCGTAGGCCAGTGCTTTCCAGCAGCGCACCGTTGTCGATACGCGGCTCAGGCTGAGCTACTACGATGGGGTCCATGAACACTGCACGGAATTGGTCGATAATACGCATGATATATCCTTTTCGTTTTACGGTAAAACTTAGTCGGTAATGATTTCGGTAGAAACTACCTTATCATCTTCAAGTACTTGCTTTACACGAAAATTACCGTTTCCAAGCATTGTACCTTTTTGCTGAGCATAAGTAAGAGTACTGTGAATGACACAATTTCCATCATTATATCCATAAGCATTTGGATAGACATTCACATACCGCTCCGTCCGCTGGACCTTGTTAGTGAGCATAAGCCCACCCTCACGTTCCGGGTGACCTTGGGAGTCGAACGTGTGAACCTTTGTATCTCCGTCCACCACCACGGCAATGTTACCATTGTCGAAGGTATGGATAATCTTCGCATCCTTGTCGCCATAGACAACAGGCTTAGTTGTATCAAACTTACGTGCAGGCATAACCTTGTTCCTTAGTTGACCAAGTTTAGGTGTATAGATAGGCTCACCACGCCTACTAAAAATGTAGATCTTATCTCTACTAAGGTGTGGTTTATTAGGAATTTCCACATGGAGGGTATCAAAACTGCTAATCTTAACAAAGTAGGCAGGAGTACCATCCTCAAGCTCAAGCGGTTTCGTAATGTCAATCACTGTAAGCCTCCGTTGCGATGCGCTCAATGCGGGTTGGAGCGCTGTTCTTGCCCGACTGACGGAAGCCTCGGCCACCGGTCAGACCTGACATATGGATATGCAGGTTGACTCGTGCAAGGGCTGCGTCCTTGCTGTTGTCATTCGGGGTCAGATTTAGGGGAGTACGCATTTTCTTACATTCCTAACTGTTGTTGGAGTTGAATACGATTGGGGTGTTCGGCTACTATTTCGTACATTTCTAGCAGACATGCTAGATACCCCCGCTGATAATCACTGTCAGCAGGGTCTTTTACAAAGCTATCAAGCGCTTCCTTGAGATATATTTCAAGCACTAACCGTTCCTTTCACATAGAGGTTTGGATTTGCTGCCTTCACTATGAGGCATAAAGAAAGCTGCCGTAGCAGCTTCTGGTCCCTTCCACCCTGTCTTAATCATAATGATTGCGGTCAGGGCAGATTGAACATCGGTGGAGTAATCACACGTCCCGGCTCGGATTGCTTCCGCTTCCTTTGGATATCCCCTCCGCTCGTGGTAGGAGGCTACTGCCTCCCTTGCCATTTCCAGTTGTGTCACTTTGCAGTTCCTTTCCTGCACGTTGTAGCTGGTACTCAATGAACCATGAAGGAGGCATACGATCACCCCAACTCAACTTTTTACGTTCAGCAGACCATAAAGCACTGACATAGTGACGATATGCAAGATGGGTATCCACAGTATAACGAAAGTCAAACGTGTTATCGAATGCACGATTGTAGAACTCTTGTGGTTCTAAACCAACAGGGCTACCAAAATCCTCCACGAAATTGAGAATATATTTAGCACCTTCATGCTTCCGACCAGTACGAATTCCATACTCGACAATCAACATGACTCCATAATCCATGAGCCAGTCGAGATTAGCGGCTTCCTTACGCAACCAACGAAGATATGGGTGCCCCGGTGGTACTAAAGTATAAAGTCTGTCATTGCGCTCATACTTGACTACACCTGCTATCCGATATGCTGACATAAGACACGCAACTGTAGCAATCTGGCATATCAGCAGATTGGTATCAAGGTTCCGAGCGCTCGTTTGAGCGCTCGGACTCGTCGCCAAGATATTCAGAAACATCTGGCCCTCTGTCTTTCTTTTTGTTGGGGATTGCTCGCTGAGAAAACCGCGAGGAACGGCGCATGTCATGGAACACTCTGTTTCTCGGTTTTGCCATTACACACCAACCATTCTCCCGGTCAATGCGAACACATGTGCCCGCATTTCATCAGTGGAGACGCCGAGTTCTTCCAAAAGCCTTGCGGCGATTTCCGGAGCCTCTTCGACAATCTCTCTCATACTGGCGGAAGTGCCGCCGCCAGAGGACAAAGGGCTACGATCCACATCATGCCTCATGTATTCAGCATAACGGTCATCGTCGTTATCATCATCCCATGGAAAATTACCAGTATATGCTGCACCTGTAGTGTCACCACTATAAGTATGCTTACCACCGCCATAATATGCACTATGACCATAGTAGTCAACATACTCCATGTCACCAGCCTTACGGGAGAACTCAAGCTTGCTGTAGTCAAGCTTTAGCAAACAATCTCGCAACTCACGCAAGAACACAGTGTCAAGAGTTTCGTCCTTACCATGATTGCGCTGATAACCAACCGATAGATTAGTGCATTCATCAATCAGATCAACATAGTTGGCTGTATCGGTGAACACACCAGTATCATCAGGGACCATGCCTGCAGGAAGCTGACGACAAAGTGACTTAGCAAATTGGTCCGAAGCACAACGTGAGAAACCCTGATGGGTAATCACATCACGAGTATCACACCGATCCATTGCGATAGCACAACGAATACTATCAGGAAGCACATAGCTATTCTTGGAAATCCAAGTAGAACCTAAGCCACCAATTTCTTCATCACGGTGAAACACATAGTGCCCCGGCTTTTGAGCCTTGATAAGCTCCATCATGAGCCATACACCGGCACCATCATCAGCACCAAGGCACTGACCCTGCTGACCGTTGTTCAAACCGAGGACACCCTTACTTACCCATTTGACATTTTGACGACCTTCCTTCCGAGTAACAGTATCAGTATGCGACGACCACAACACAGTTGGGTTCTCACCAATAGTTAGGTGATAATTACCATACTGGTCGGGCCAAATGTTAGGAATAGTGGCGATATGCTGTGCTACAAAGTCGCGTTCCGACTGTGTACCAGCACCACGGCACCAAGTTAGGATTTCAATAAGGTCTTTCAATTCAGCATCCTTCTGCACAAATGTATTGGAGTTCATCATCGTAGTCTTCGTCTTTGACGCCGTGGAGAGTTCTCTCAGCACCGCAAGACATACATTTCGTAGTAGTTGGTAAACCATACGGAGACTTTGCGATAATGTGTGGTTTGTGAGACAGGACAAGCCATTCATCACCTAGCTTATCAACGCCGAGAATATCACCGTCAATATACGGAAGGATTAATCGTGGTCTGTCACTTTGTGTGTGGAGTTGCCGGATTTTGGCACCAGCAAAACCGTCCCAATCTTCTATATAGTCATTCTCCCTTAGTCTTTCAAGTAGGCGGTCCCTGTCGCCATAGATACGACCAAAGATTTTCTTCTCGGGCCGGACGATGCAGCGGGCTTTGATATCCCCCAACCGTTCAATGTAAGCAATGGCAATATCGCTATTACCATATACTTCAACTGGATGCCGGTCGATCTTGTGAAAAGGTCCACAACCCTTTTCCCATTCATAGGACATACAGGAGTGAGGACCATCATTATAAACTCTGACAATATCCTCGGGGGTAGTTGCAATCAGCAAGGGGCTAGTTGTAATGTCCAGACCCATCTTTGCACACCACGTTTCGATCTTATTAGCGGGAAGCTCGCCAATATATCTTTTCAAGAACCTGCCGGGGTTCATGGAAGTGAACCGATCAGCAATTCCATCCTCGCGTGAGGCGATGAACCGAACCTTCGTGGGGTCGTCAGGGTCGATATGCTCAAATAATCCCGAACCCTGTGGACTCCAGAAGCAACGCTTGTAATCCTTGTCGTCATGCCAAGGACAGGGTGTAAGTTCACCACTTTCGATTTGAGTCTTTAGACGCTCACGCCAAAGTCGTGGGTCATGCAACCCTACTTTAACCGCCTTAAGCATCTGCCTATGACCGATAGCGTTGTAGTAGCTATTCTGCGTCTTGACGTAGGCACCAGCCTCCGCACCGTCCTCGTAGGTAAGGTTCGTGAACTCCCATTCACGTTCACGACCACGACCAGTGAAGCTGGACATAATCACATAAGGCATCATGTTCTCCCAAACCGTTTTACCGTAAAACTCTTACCAATCAGACTTGTAAGTATAGCCATTGGTTTCCTTACAACCACGGCTACCACGAGTAGCTGCAAGACGCAGAAAACCATCACGGCCTACGCTCACTGTCTCTGATACGTCGATGTATGGACAAACGAATTCATCACCATCAACAACCTTCAACAGACGCGCACCACGCCATGCTGATTGTGCGAATGTACGGCGATAACCGAGTTTGTCAAGCTCTGTAGTCAACAATTTCTCGTGACCATAGATGCTGGCATAGATTTTACGATCAGGCCATACCAACGCACGAGCCGTCACATCACCACCTCGTTCAATGACAGCAATAGCCAAGTCACCAGCGGCGTACACATGAACAGGATGCGGGTCTGGAAGCTCGTATTCATCCGGATCAGCCATGCAGCTTGACGGGCCATTTTCATAGGCACGGACAATATCGTCCTTATCCGTCAGGATTTTGAACTCCGTTTCACCCTTATAATATCCGTGATCAATCAGATACTGTTCGTAATCTTCCAATTCCAGATCACGCTGGTACAAGTAACGAGTAGCGGTTTGTTGTGTATAGCGCTGCGCTACTGCATCGTTAATACTGCGAAAGAACCTAATCATCTTGGGATCATCAGGATGCCAATGTGGCATGTGATACTCAGGCAACCAAGCCCCCGGCCACATACCTTTTACGTCGATGAACTCATGACCAAGTGCTTTTTCACGAACAAAATAGTTTTCATTATCGGTATCCCGAATGCAGCGAACCCGATAACGTACCTTATCGTAATCACAATCAGGATAGTTCTTATGAAGGTCACGAAAACGTTCGTTACGGATACGAGCAGTTTCTTGGGCTTTATCCCCCGTTTGAAAACGGGAGTCAAAATTATCTGTCCAAGTTTCGCCCGAATCGTGGCTTTCCGCCAGAATGAAAAACATTGCCTACATTCCCTTTAACGATGTTAACGATAGCGTGATTGTGAATATTCCATTTTCGCATGGTAGGACGCCAGCCCATACCCTTCTTAAAATCGTCAATGATAAATGGCTTGACCCAGAAGGGGACACTAGCAAGTCGAGGTCTGTTATGCATATACATCAATGCATCTTCTTCGGTCGCAGTATATACGTTCTCCATACCTAGATGATGCAGATGTTTTGTCTGGTGATGAACCCGTCTCAATCTTTGAGTAGTCATATTAAAGTTTTTTAGGCACCAAGCCCATGAAATACCGGGAGTAGCAAGAAAAATACCTAATTCTTCCTTATACCCCTTCGGCCAACAGACGGAACGCGGGGGCTTCTGCGACAAGTACCGATATATGGGAGAATTATACCTGTGCTTGGAGAGCGCACCCGCGTCCCATTTCATACGATCACCTTAGTAATCGTAGTCGTAATCGTAATCATCATCATCATAAGGTTCTTCATAATCCTGTGTGATGCATCCCTCTTCACCGGGATAACAACCACCGTTAGTCACAATATGATGCTTATCATCATGGCTGTCAAGCCCGCCGTCACCATCAATATATGGAGTAGCGTAACGGTTCCGTGAAATCTCAAGCTTTAGAAGCCTGCAACCAATCAAACAACCATCATCAGTACGAGCGTAACCCGCTGTATCAAGTGCCGGGATAATACGCTCACGATCACCGTAAACGGTATAAAACGTTTTCTCCTTTTCGTTAACGACAGCACGAGCAGTAACACGATTATCACGTTCGATAAACGCAATACGGATATCATCCGTTGCATAAGCTTCGGCAGGATGAACACCATCGCTGTTATAGCTGGTAGCCCTATCAGACATACAGGAACGAGGGCCGTTCTCATATACCCACTTGATCTTCTCACGCTCGTTGGTGAATTGAAGCGTACTGTCACCACATGCTACACCATTACGAGCGCAGATATCAGCGATTTCATTATCAGTACGAGCCGTATAGGTTCGCAGATAACGACCAAGCTTCATCGTGGTACGCCGATTATCATAAGCATCGTGCAGATTGACATAGAAACTGATTTCCGCACCAATAAGTTCGGCACAATGATAGGCATCACCCTGTACTTCAAACGGCTTGTAGTCCTCACGAGCCGCTTCACGACTCACATAATCCACAACATCAGGAAGTCGCTTCATCATGTAGACGATACTGGCCCCAAGCTTTCTCATATTCTCGTTCAATTCCTTGACGAGAGCAGCGGCCTCCTGTGGTGAACCGAATTCGTACAAAGCTACCATGCCCTTGTCAGGGCGAACAACATAGTGCGTATACACACCAGTCCATTCGTCCTTTGATTGTTCACGAGGACCAAAGATAATCTGAAATTGTGCCATTGTCTTTCTCCCAAAAAACGTTTTACGGTAAAACTACACTCGCTTGTCCGTTGCTGTGAATGGTTGGAAGTTACCAAGCGGAGTTCTGATAACCTTATCCCAACCATTACATTGCATATTAGCCAGCAGGATATCATTCTTACCCGGAAGTGCTTTCACATCATCCACCGTGTAAATTGTTCCACCGATGTAATGCATACCACTACGGTCAATTACACGTGAGTCCAATTCGTTCTCATGGCGACCACGAGTGATAAACCGAAAAGCATAAGCATGAGCAGGCGCGTTTGCCTTGGCTTCTGCTACATCACGCGATGGTACGTCAACCATAGCACTATCTGCGAACAGCGCACCGGGAAAGAAATATTCGATGAAGTTCTTGGTAATCAT
>Ga0210040_10009012_pt1 | contig 11689 bp, 17 predicted proteins | sample CryGeyCG12114_NA_FD_185462 | JGI IMG/M metagenome (GOLD analysis project Ga0210040, IMG submission 185462) | Groundwater microbial communities from aquifer - Crystal Geyser CG19_WC_8/21/14_NA (SPAdes) (version 2) | ecosystem: Environmental > Aquatic > Deep subsurface > Groundwater | place: USA... | reverse complement strand
CCTGCTGGCCTGGACGCCATATCTCAACCCTAGCGACCATTATTTGATACTACATACCTCGCTCGTGACGGCGCGTCGGATACGCGCCGTCACTTTGGCATCTTGCGATGCGCACATCTGCCAGGTCCAGCCAGGGTCGTACCCAACCTATGCCCCGATTCTCTATCGCTCAATTATGCACCGCACTATTCTTGGTTGGTCTCCCTGCAGCGGAGGGACTCCATCACATGGCCACGAAGGCCCCTCGCAAGCTGCACCGCAGAAAATTGGACATCACACCTCTACTTGTCACAAACCGTTGCCCCGATACCGTTTGGCCCGGCATCTCGACGCAGTCTGGAAAGGGACCGGGCGAAAGCGGCTTCAAGTTGGACCCTGGCGAGACGAGGAACCAGACCGTGTCGGAAGATTGGCAAGGCCGTGTCTGGGGAAGAACGAATTGCACATTCAATAGCGATGGCACAGGACCAGCGGAAGGCCGTTCAAAGGCGTGCATGTCGGGGGACTGCTACGGCGTGCTTAATTGCCGAGTCGGCGTAAGTTGTGGATAGCTCCACTTTCACAACAGCAGTAACTGACGTCCATGAAGGGCGACGTTCCAGTTTCGCTAGCCGAGTTCACCCTTGATGCTGGTGATGGACACACCTACTATGACATCTCGCTGGTCGACGGCTACAATATTCCAATAGCGATCGTCCTGCAGCCGCTTGAAAACGTCACCCTCGATGACATACCACCCAACCTTACCAATCCATCTTGTCAAGGCACGGCTGGGCTGCTGGCAGCTCAGGAATACAATCCGTATCCAGAGTATCCTTCGTTCCTCCGAACAAACACTTCTTATCCTCTACCGTTCGACAAGGAGATAGACGAGAACGAGATCTCCAAATGGTGTCCCTGGGACTTGCAGCAGTTTCCTCCAGATAAGCCTGGCGACGGCGTGTACCCTTATCCAGACGATAATATTCAGCGGCCACTATTCAATCCGTGCTTTTCAGCGTGCGCGAAGAACAACAAGCCCGAGGACTGCTGCACAGGAGAATACAACTCTGCAAGCAAATGTCGCCCAGGTGACTATTCGAAGAATGTGAAGGCAGTTTGTCCGGATGCCTACAGCTTTGGTATGTTACGCCCCGCTTTGATATGTGCCGCCGGCTAATCACACCTGCATTAGCTTTTGATGACCAAACTTCTACCTTCATCATACCCTCTGGTGCAGGCTTCGAGGTGGTCTTCTGTCCCGGAGCGCGCTCTACCATTATACTAGACACAAGTATGGAAGAGATGTTGCAGCTAGCTCAACACGGCCAGAACAAACAACAAGCAATGATACTCAAGAGATTCAGGCAGGAGATGTTCAAAAGCATCGCCCCAACACGGACCGCTCGACCCAGTACCGTGCTCGTGGTAGCCATCCTGGTCGTCATGCTGTGCATGCTGTCAAGATTTGGATAGCCTTAGTAGACAAAGGAACGTCATTCATCAGCTATGAAGATGGCGGAGGTGTTTGTTTGTTTGTTTGGATAGCTCTATACCCACTTCTTGTCAATGCAGCGTCACAGTCCCTCATGGACCGCATCGATTAACTCTCTGGATCAACACCTGCGCTCCAGTAACGTACGTATTAATGCCACCAGCCTTCTGGAGCGGTAATATGCATGATGCAAGTAGCCGCCTGGGTTCGCCTGATGCAGAAGATCCGTGGCTGTACGGACTCTGATGTTCCTGTCATGATACATGACCGAAGAGGAACGGAGAGCAGCAGTTGGTGATGTGATTAAGAATCTTGTGTAACTCTGGCAAATGTCTTGTGGACATTGCCGGAAGATTCTCCATACAAAAGCATGGCAGATGTTGAACGTTGGTGCGAGCATCCCACGTGGCGTGGGGGTAAGAACCATTCGGAACTCTGCCGCCGTACCGCTGAGCCCTCGAACACCGCACGATATGCGCTGCGTTCACCTCAATCTAGCACGGAGAAACCTTCACCGATCTCACCGTGTCTTTTGACCGCTGCAAATACCGCGTGGCCATTTTAGGCGGCTGGCGACCGCGGTGTCAGGCCCCATTTCTCCGAGGTCGTGCCTGTTGCTAACCATCTTGGGCACGGAGACGCGCTCCGCGTACCTACTTGGACATGCTTCATGGATTCACGACTCCTCGAGGACGCTGAACACGGCATGTTTCGCTCCGGCCAAGCCCACCGTGTGAATTATATGTTAGTTGGAGCCTTCGATGTCATGAGGGACGGGTCGCCGTTGCCTTTTGAGTACCCCGCACGCCGCTGGGTAGCCGCTCGTTTTCAACACTGACTTGACGAAGTTCTGCTCGCGACTAGAGCGCAATCATCATGACGAAGGCGCAACCGCTCTCTAGTATCCCACTAACGGACGGATGGACATTCAAGCAGGCGGACGACACGGCTGAGAATGCTTGGTTGTCTGTAAAGAAGGTTCCCACGAACGTTCACCTTGACCTCATTGAGCATGGGAAGTACGTCGTGGTAGACCAATGGGACAGCGATCGCTCTTCTGATCGTGGCTGACTAGTACACCAGGATACCTGATCCTTTCCTAGGCTTCAATGAGCTCGAGGCTGAATGGGTCGCCGACAAGACATGGACATACAAAGTCGAGCTTCCCCAGGTCGCGGAAGCCAAGGACGGCGTGGTTCACGTGTTAGCCTTCGATGGTCTAGACACGTTTGCGACCGTCAAATTGAATGGAGAGACCATTCTTGAAAGCGACAACATGTTCATTCCGCATCGCCTTGATGTCACCAAGAAACTCAAGGCCGGAACAAGCAATGTTCTTGAGATTGATTTCGCGTCTGCGAGACTGGAAGCCATCAAGATCAAGGAACAACACCCCGAGCACAAATGGGTAGGATTCAATGGCGACATGGCAAGGCTTGCGGTGCGCAAAGCGCAGTACCACTGGGGCTGGGATTGGGGACCAATCTTGAACACTTGTGGCCCATGGCGCGAGGTCAGATTGGAGAGGTACGAGGCACGAGTTCAGGATTTGAGAGTTGACTATGAGCTTGATCACAGCTTGAAATCTGTGAAAGGAACTCTTTCGGCACGCGTCGAGGGTTCCTCAGCTCAGAACGTTGCTTTTGCTGTGTCCGATGGGAGTACACTCCTCTTCAAGGAGACTGCCAACGTCAGTGACGGTGTCGCCAAAGTCGAATTTCACGTCAACAACCCGAAACTTTGGTATCCACATGGCTATGGCGAGCAGCCGCTCTACCAGGTCACAGCAACAGCGTTGGCTGATGAAGTGGAAGTACATGAAGTAATGCGTCGCACCGGTTTTCGAAAAGGAGAATTAGTTCAGGAGCCCGATGCTGTTGGAAAAACGTTCTACTTTCGCATCAATGGCGTTGATGTCTTTTGTGGCGGTTCAGACTGGATTCCGGCAGATTCGTTCACTCCTAGAGTGACTGAGGAGACGTACCGCCGATGGCTGGAGATGATGGTCGATGGTTACCAGATCATGATCAGGTTTGTATTCGCCCACTCTCTCGCACTGTCTCGTGTTGCATATTGGTGCTAACTAGAATCAAGGATATGGGGAGGCGGCATCTGGGAAGAGGACATCTTCTACGATATCTGCGACGAGCTTGGCGTGCTTGTCTGGCAAGACTTCATGTTCGGCTGCGGCAATTATCCCGCATTCCCAAAGATATTGCAATCCATCAAGGAAGAGTGCACCGCGAACGTCAGCCGGCTACGACATCACCCATCAGTCGTAATCTATGCAGGAAACAACGAGGATTACCAAGTGCAGGAATCTTTTGGTTTGACGTACAACTACGAAGACAAGGATCCAGAAAGTTGGCTCAAGACAGACTTCCCGGCCAGGTACATCTACGAGAAGGTGTGTACTTGACAGCAGATTGGAGAGGTCGAGCTACGCTAACAAAGTCCCTCGGTCAGCTCTTGCCCGAAGTTGTTGCCGCAGAGAGTCCGCACGTACCATACCATCCAGGTTCACCTTGGGGCGATGGCCTGAAGACATCGAACCCCACAGTAGGCGATATGCACCAGTGGAATGGTAAGTGGCCACTTGCAATTTACCCAACAATATGTGCTAATTATACATGCAGTCTGGCACGGCACGCAAGAAAAGTACCAGATCTTCGATACGCTCGGCGGACGTTTCAACAGCGAATTCGGCATGGAGGCCTTTCCTCACATCGACACGATTAGGTACTATTGCACCGACCCGACGCAGCTATACCCACAGAGCCACATGCTGGACTTTCACAACAAGGCAGACGGTCACGAGCGGAGAATAGCGACATATTTGGTCGAGAACTTTCGGACCAAGACCGATCTTGAGGTGAGTCCCTTGTTATTGGTGGCTGTGATATGATGATGTTGCGACAGTGGATACCAATCCTACAGTGCGCTAACACTACTGGACGCAGTCCTTCATTCACCTCACACAGCTGTCTCAAGCGGAAGCCCTCATGTTCGGATACCGGGGATGGCGACGTCAATGGGGCCAGGATCGGTTCTGTGGTGGTGCACTCGTCTGGCAACTTAACGATTGCTGGCCCGTGACGTCCTGGTCGATCGTTGACTACTTCCAGCGCAAGAAGCCAGCATACTATGCTATGCGACGGGTGCTGGCGCCCATTGCTGTCGCAGTCAAGCGAGCGCATTTCGATTGGAGTGTCGTCCATGCGCGAGTGCCCAAGACCAGTGATTACGAAGTGTGGGTTGCGAGTCAGAAGCATGATGATATATTAGCCACTGTGGAGTTGAGGTTCATCAGCATCAAGACAGGGGAGGAGATCAAAGACAAGGTTGTCAAGAAGGATGTCAAGCTGGTACCGAACGGCACGACCGACGTTCTTTCTGGAACAATCGACAACCGGAACGAGGAGCCGCACGTCCTGGCAGTCAGGATATGGATCGACGGAGAGGTCGTGTCGAGGGACGTTGATTGGCCGCAACCCTTGAAGTACCTGGACTTTGAGGATCGTGGCCTGGAAGTCGTACCGCAGGGCGAGACCATTGTGGTCCGGGCAAAGAAGCCCACCAAGGGCCTGGTGTTCGAAGAGAGATCGGGCGTGCTCGTGCACGACAGCGCCATTGACGTTGTCCCTGGCGATGAGCAGACCATCAGGGTGAGGGGCTTGGGCAAGCAGGATGAGCCGCTGAGGTGGACTTACCTGGGAAAAGATTGACCTGCAGGCAACAGGTAGAGCGTGACAGTGGAGATACGGTACCTAGAACGGTGAAGGATGGTCTGATCATGCAAAGCTATCTGAAAACTAGTATAAGGTTTAGAGCGTAACAAGCAGATGGTGGAGATGATGCGGACAGACATGATGCTCAGCAAATGACAGCAAGCAGAGAGGTAAGAAATTCGAATTACGGGCATTATAGGCAGGGAATGGAAGAATCGAACCTGCTGCGCTATCAGAGCAGTGTTGAGGAGCGTTTGGGCAGAGGGTATATGTGGGGTCAGATATAGGCCCATCGACATGTACCTAGCCAAGCTTTCCATATGAAAGCTCGTCTATCTACATGCTTCCTGACAGGCGCAATATATCGCGCCACGCGCATTGGCTGGCCGCGGTTCAGAATTTTGCAATAGGGTGCGCACCAATGCAACCTGATCGCACGTCGCAGCGTGCACTTGTACTTTTCGGCTCGCAGGCTCTGCGAACCCGGACGCTGGAGCGCACAGCTGTCGGCAGAAGCTGAGGTAGCGAGACGTACCGCTGGTCACTGGCGTGACGCGATGCACGTGTCGCGGACTGTGATGATGAAGGTCGCTTCTCATGTCCCGAGCGGTGGGTGCTGAAGCGTGCTGCTGGCCGCTTCACCAACGCCCTCACTAGTCGCACCAAGCATCCACGCCATCGCAGGATGAGATTCTCGACAACGCCATGCGATGCGATGGCGCGCCGCGAGGTGTAACGGGAAGGGAAGGATGATCCGCATGCTGAAACGACGTGCAGTAGCCTGCCGCCCCAGACCAGCGTTTGAGCGGCATGGCCGCGTCTTCGAAAGGGCTTCTCGAAGGTGGCTCGCAAAGCACGCAGACCCTCAATCTCGCTTGGCTTCGCGCATCCCAATCTTCCCGTCCACCCGTCTCCTCCAACGGTCGCCTGCGGTTCCCTGTCACCTGCACGCCCTGACCGAGGCCCTATAATGCGGGGACTAAGCCTATGCCATGTACCTCCCTGGTTTTGAGTGAGCCCTTCCCTGGTGCGGCCGACCATCGCTAATGTCACGACGTCGTGTGGGTGTGGGTGCAGCGTCATGACGAGAAGCGCTACCTAGCCCAGCTAGCACATGCAAAGGCGCACCCCGACCTCCAATCTGCAGCCTGAATAAATGCTTAAAGGCAAAACGTAACGGACATACAGCTGGATCGTTTGCATATGCGCATCGCCACTCTACTACCGGTCTCTCATATTGGCATCCTGGTAGCCCATTTCGGCTCCGCGACAAGTCCTTATATTGGACCTCTCGAGTACCAAATCTTGGGATACACCGGTGCACTACCCTTTCCTCCATCCGCGGTTCGACCGACTTCAGTCTTGAAAGGGCAGTTGTGTAGAAGCGAGCCTGACGCGCTGCTGGGACCATCTCCGACTTTGGCCTTTGGCATCTCAACTCGTGCTCGAGACCAATACGAAGTACCATGTTCCATACCTTCCAGTCTTCTACTGGGCTGCGTTCGCCTGGTGCGGATACCGACAGCTCGGGGAAGCCATCACGACCGCCAGGCTCGCGGCGGATTTCGACCAGCAACGCCTGCGTCGAGTGCAGAAGACGAAAGATTCGATGCGATGGCACACAGCCATGTGGACAGTGCCAATGGTACCAGCATCCTGAGGTGAGGCGCGCTCGCGTGGACCCCTTCTGCGCGATTCAGCGGAGCTAACTCCGCCCACAGGCGTGCGGCTACTCGAAACCGGCCCAGAGAGTTGTGCCCAGCAGGAAGTGAGCATCACGAAAAGCAAAAACCGTTTCTTATGCTAACATTGCGGTAGGCTTGTAGACAAGCTCTCCAACAACATCGAGCAGTACAAGACGGTGCTAAACAAGTTATATGGATCCAAGGACTTGGAGACTCTGGCAAGCCTCCCAAGGGAGGAGCTGCTTGAGATGGCTCTCTCTACACCGGCACCCGTTCAGATAACATCGCCATCTGGAATCGAAGGCCGTGCAATGTCAGAGAGTCATACAGTCTCTGATGGTGCTGACAGTCTTGAAGCGCTCGAGCAAGCCCCGCCTGAGGAACCTTTCTGGGACGAGGCCCGGAAGCACCAGATTCGCGTGCAAGGTATTTCCGACGATGTCAACGGCCTTTCGATGTCTGTAGACCGGATGTCGTCGTACGTGGGCATTTCGTCCGTCACAGCCGCGCTCAAGGTCATCGTAAGATGTGCACCACAAGCACGGCCTCTTATCACGCAACAGAACACCGAAACAACACTGCCTAGTCGAGCAAGCTCACCGCCTCCAGAGCTCGCAGACAACAGCCCTCTGGCACTGCCATCTTCCACACATGGTCAAGAGCTGCTTGAGAGCTACTTTGATCGCGTGCACCCGTTCTTCCCCTTGATTGATGAGCGCAAATTCTGGTCCACCTACCTGTACGGCAACCGAAAGGATTCACAGTGGCTGTGCCTCCTCAACATGGTCTTTGCACTCGGATCTCTTGCATCGTCTTCGACAGACAACGAAGCACACTATGTCTACTTCAACCGATCCCGGCAGCACCTATCCTTGGAATCGTTTGGCAGTGGCAATTTAGAAGTTTTGCAAGCGCTGGCCATCATGAGCGGCTTCTATATGCACTACCTCAATCGACCCAACGAGGCGCATTCACTCATGGGTGGTGCTTTGCGCATGGCAACTGCTCTGGGATTGCACCGCGAGTACTCGGAACGAACCGACACAGGGAGACAGTCGATGATGCCGGGAGAGGAAGATTCTATTTCTCCAGAGATGCGACGGCGAATTTGGTGGAGTTTGTTTTGCCTCGACTCTTGGGCGTCGACTACAACCGGTCGGCCCTCATTGGGTAGAATGGGGCCTTCCATCACAGTACTGAAGCCCGGGACGGCTGCCAATGCGGTATGGTTCCTTCCCACCAATGACATGTTGAAACTGACCACGAAATAAGGTTCCGACCATACCGCCCCCGAACAGCCCCCAGTACATTGAGCAGCTCAAGATCCTCCCGCTGATCCACGCTTCCGTCTTCTGCTCGATCGCCACGAAGATCCAGGATCGCTTGGTCGAATCGCCGCTTCTGTCGCCTTCCGAAACCGCCACCTACGATGCACAAATCCTGAAGTGGTATGAGGAGTTGCCTTCTATCCTTTCTAATCCGGAGGAGCCATGTCCGGAGTTCTTACGGCGTGTTAGACTCATTATGAAATGGCGCTTCCAGAATATCCGGATCGTTCTTCATCGGCCTTACCTACTTACGACAGCCCTAAGACGATGTATCTGGAGCACGTTAAGTGCAGAAGAGAAGGTTGCGGTTGGCAAGTGCAGGATCATCGCTCTGAGGACTATCGAAGAGATTAGCCAAGAATGTATGCCGGACCTCCTCTCCGGCTGGAACGCTGTATGGTTCTGCTTCCAAGCTTGTATGGTACCTTTGGTGTCACTGTTTAGCGACGCAAGCCAACCTGAGGAAGTGCGCAAGTGGAAGGCAGCCATCGAAACAGCCTTGCAGTTCTTCGAGTCGGTCCGAGACTACAGCATCGCAGCGAAGAGGAGTGGCGACGCCGTGTCGAAACTCTACCAAGCCTACAAGGCCTACGCTTCCTCGGCCTCGCAAACGCCAACACCTATGCCGATGCCACCGCCGCAGTACCAAGCTCACGTGCCCTATCCTGTCAACACCATGGCCGCGGCCCAGATGCAACTCAACGCTCAGGTCAACCTTGGGTCAGGACAGCAAGCGTTCCTTTACAATCCTGCTACGCCGACCTGGGCTAATGCCAACGACCCTACCATCCTCAATAACTTTTGGGACGACATGATGTGGGATACCAATCTACCGGATATGCTAGAGACACCCTTTGGCCTCAGCAACGACTACGAATATACTGGTACTGCTCAGGACTCCGGCAATGCTGGTGCTTGCTGGATGCACGGCAACTGAATCCTAGAACCTTGCGACGAACTCCTGCCATCGACTGCAGGCTCGGCCCTTCATTACAACCACCGGGCATAACATGGAGCATCCTGCCGAACGACTTCCGCCTTGTGAACATGGGTTTGGTGACAGCCGAGTCAGACTTTACCTACGGTTTCGATATGCCGGGGTAACCCTTGATGCCTCATAACACACAAAAAGAAGTCGACTGGCGATCTCGGAGAAAAGGATGAGTGCTTTACAATTGTGGCACGAAAGAGGTCTGCATGTAACTGACTGCGCTCATATTCTTCCTCGTCCGACGTCGGCTTCGCATCAACTTAAACATACACGCAAAACATCAGGAGGGTTCGTATCATTCTTGCATGCATTGCGGCACAGCATTGGTTTGGCTCCGTCCTGTTTCACTTTCTTCCTTCACGCATCTGTTCATCTCGCGCATTGTTGCATTGCATAGTCGTTCGCTGTCTTCCCTTTCCCATATTGTACGATTATATCACGGCACTCGTTTCACACTATAGACATGGGCGGCGATACCCCGGAGATCTGGTTTGCAAGAGGCTAAATAGACCGTGTGCTCCTTTTTATCGTTCTCCTTCTGGTCTGCCGGTTGTGTGCCAGCAGTCTGGGAGGGCTGTGTACATACGACATGTGGTGGATGGACGCTGGACGTTGCGTTGCACCTATATTAGAATCCTGCTATAGGCCTTCTCCACATTCTCGACTGCGAGATAATCATCCGAAGGCTAAACACGAATGTGCAGCGCTGTGAGACTGCTTTTGGATGCGCCAAGAGCCGCTTAGAGATGTGCGCTGATGCTGCGAGATACAGATCACTGATAATGGAGGATGGTCTGGTATCGAATGGGATGGGGATGGGGATGGGGATGGTGGATAAGACGCTGCGGGAGCTTACGCTTGGCTTTGTGGAGGAGGCTTCGGCTGCAGATCTTCGCTTCGTAGACGAGCGTGATGACTGAGGTGCTTGAGGCTGCTGTCAGCATGTCATGGTCGTGTACAGCTGGCACTGCAGGAATACGAGTTTGATAATGCTTCGTGATAATAGCACGACAACGGTACCATGCCCCGGCATTCAAGCGATGACGCAGGGGAGCCGCATGGAGGTACGTTATCGATAACGTTCCCCACAACGAGCGACTACTAACCATGGACGCGAATGACATTGGCACCTGTCAACCAGAATTGACTACCAAGATGGTGTTGGTTGGTGCGATGATGTTTCGGTCCCAGAATACTCTGTCCAAGCCTACAGACATCAGCATCCAATCTCTCAACGTGTGAATGTCTCTGCGCAGAAATCACCGAACATGCCTTTCAGACTTCGCCACGTGCTAGCTTACAAGCTTGGCTCGCACGCCGGCAATCCCACCATGAGCTTGGCTGCTCTACTCTTCACACCGCTGCCCGACTGCGACGCGGCCGGGACTCCTCCTTTGACCTAGGTTACTTCAATCTTCCTACAGCATTGAGCATCAAGCGTTACACAAGATGTCGTCGGAGCCCGATCTGCATCGCGCCATATCCATGAAACCACAGCCATTGTGAGCACAAGCCCTGCGCATGAACACGGCCTGAAACAGCAGAACACACACTGACCCCCAACCCTGCAATGCAGTCACACACACCCCCACCGCTCAGAACGAACCGCAAGCCCGCACGTCCACCACGCCTCGAGTTCGCATCATCACACCTCATCCGCATCCGAAACCGCCGTCGGCAAAGCAGACGGCAACAGCACTGCCATCGAAACCACACGCGCCGCCAGTGAACACGACCCTATTGCGCATCGCCATGTATCCCACCGTGTCAGCGAAGATGGCGACGATCTTGAGAGCCAGTCACCGCCACAGTACAATGATCCGTACCACCTGTCTGCCGCGATAAAGCCTGAAAGCGAGATGGCCCTGATACGAGCAAACACCTCACGGAAGCGTGATGGGTGCGGCCCCATCACTCTGAACACAAAGGCGCGCAATGCCCGCAGGATTGAGAAATTCTACGAGGCGCAGAACGAGAACATCGAGAGGCTGTTGAAGCCAGTCGACGACCACAGGAGAGCAGCGAAGGAGGAGGGCGATGCGAATCACCTCAAGTACAAGATCGCTGTGATAGGATCATTTGCGGCGAATATCATTCTCGCGATCCTGCAACTCTACGCCGCTATATCCTCGAAATCACTGTCACTCTTCACCACAATGGCCGACTCACTCTTCGATCCGCTCTCCAACCTCACATTGATAATGTGCAATCGCGCCGTTGCAAGAGTCGATGGGAGGAAGTTCCCATCGGGCAAAGCACGCATTGAAACAGCCGGAAACCTCTGTTTCTGTGCGCTCATGATCACCGTCTCCGTCGTCATCATCGTCGAGTCCATACGCACAATCGCCGAACACCAGGGCCCAGACACAAACGACTTCTTCCTCCCCTCTGTCATCGCCGTCGCAATCGCATTTGCCACCAAGTTTGGACTGTTCTTGTACTGCTGGGCATTGCGCAACAAATACAGCCAGGTTCGCATCTTG
>Ga0210040_10009011_pt1 | contig 11691 bp, 12 predicted proteins | sample CryGeyCG12114_NA_FD_185462 | JGI IMG/M metagenome (GOLD analysis project Ga0210040, IMG submission 185462) | Groundwater microbial communities from aquifer - Crystal Geyser CG19_WC_8/21/14_NA (SPAdes) (version 2) | ecosystem: Environmental > Aquatic > Deep subsurface > Groundwater | place: USA... | reverse complement strand
CTCCTCGGCCAGCACCCGCGCACCGAGGGCGGCGAAGCCCGCCGCGAGTTCCGGCGGACAGACCACGAGCACGTACCGCACCCCCTCGGCGGCGAGCGCGGCGCGGACGGTGTCGAGCCCGAACGCCACTGCCAGCCGGTTGCGCAGCCCGTCGGCGACGTCGAGACGCGTCTTGCCCTCCGGGTTCCCCTTCACGGGCACGACGACGGCCCAGCGCAGCGGTCTCGCCGTCACGCGAAGCGCAGCCGCAGCCCGCTGCGGATCTTCGCCGGCATCTCGCTCCAGGTGACGCGGAGGTCCTGGCCGGGCTCGAGCCGCCACGAGCTGCGGGCGAGCAGCCGGGTCGCGGACGCGAGGATCGCGTTGGTCGCGGGCTCCCCCGGGCACCGGTGATCGGCGAGGTAATCGCCCCCGCCCTGCGCCACGATGTGCCGAGGGTCCTCCCCCTCGGTGAAGCGCTCGGGCCGGAAGCGGTACGGCTCCCTCCAGAGGCGCGCATCGTGGTTCGTCCCGTACAGGTCGAGCATCACCCAGTCGCGATCCTCGAAGTCGTGCTCGAGCCACGTGAACGGCTTCTGCACCCGGCCCGCGATGACGGGGAAGAACGGCGTGCGCCGCCGCACCTCGTTCGCGAAGTCGCCGAGGCCATCGTCGGATGCCGCCAGCGCCTGGCGACGCCAGGGCAGGCGGCCGAGCGCCAGCGCGGCGAACTCGACGAAACGCACAAGGGCCACCGTCGGACGCAGCAGGTTGAGGAGTTCCACCGCCGCGACCTCCACGGGGAGCGCGGCACCGTCGTCGCCGGTCCAGGACGCGACGGCCGCCACGGGCGACGCGACCGGGACGACGACGGCCCCCGATCGCACGTCGGCGATCAGCGCCCTCGCCCACTTCTCGGCGCTGTGCCGGCGCCCGCGCGCGCTCCAGTTGAGGGGGCCGAAAGTGCCGGCCCGCTCGACCATCGCGGCGAGCTGCCCGGTCCTTCGGCGGAACTCGGCGTCCGACACCTCGGGAACCCCCGCCCAGCGGAACACCGTGCGGGTGAACAGCGGGCCGAGCTCGTCGTGCAGCGCGATCGTGTCCTTCGTGCGCCAGCGCTCGATCGCGGCCGTGAACTCGTCCTCGAACACCGCCGCCAGGTCGCCGTCGCCGCCGCCCTGCAGCACGTCGAGGAAGCCCTGCTTGCGGTGCGCGTGCGATTCGCCCTCGAGCGACTGCACGCTCCCCTCGTCCTGCAGGAGGTGGAATACCGAGCGGGGCATGGCGTGGTCGCGGTTCAGGCGGCCGCCCTCGTAGAACATCCGGGCGGCTTCGGGGCCACGGATGCAGGTGACGGGGCGCCCCATCAGCCGCGTGCGGAAGGCGTCGGTGCCGAGCCGGTCGGCGGTCTTGGAGATGTAGCGATAGCCGTCGGCGACGAACGCGAGCGAGCTGTCCGGGGAGGCGAGACTGGGGATCACGGCGCTCACACCATCGCTCGGAGTCGCGGGGCGAGGTCGCGTTCGAACAGCTCGAGGAAGCGCAGCTGGTCCTCGCCCGGACCGTGGAACACGAGGTGGTTGAAGCCCCACTCGATGTACTGCCCGATCGACTCGGCGACCTCGTCCGGGTCGCTTCCGACGATCCAGCGCGACGCGATCTTCTCGATCGGCAGGGCATCGGCGGCCCGTTCCATCTCCACGGGGTCGGTGATCGAGTGCTTCTCCTCGGCGGAGAGCGACAACGGGGACCAGAAGCGCGTGTTCTCGAGCGCCGCCTCCGGATCGGTGTCGTAGCTCAGCTTGATCTCGATCATCCGGTCGAGCTGCTCGGCATCGCGGCCCGCCGCCTGCGCCCCCTCCGCCACTGCGGGAAGCAGCTTGTCGACGTAGAGCTCCGCGCCTTTGCCGGAGGTGCAGATGAAGCCGTCGCCCGCGCGCCCCGCGTACTTGGCGACGACGGGGCCGCCCGCGGCGATGTAGATCGGCACGCCGCCCTCCGGCCGGTCATAGATGCTCGCATCGTGCGTGCTGTAAAACTCGCCGTCGAAGTTGACGCGATCGCCGGCCCACAGCTCGCGCATGAGCTTGACCGATTCGCGGAGGCGAGCGAAGCGCTCCTTGAACTCGGGCCACTGCTGCTCCCCCGCGCCCTGGAAGCCGGTCGCGATCTCGTTGAGGGCCTCGCCCGTGCCGACGCCCAGCATGATGCGGCCGGGGTAGAGCACCCCGAGGGTCGCGAACGCCTGAGCGATCACGGCCGGGTTGTAACGGAAGGTCGGGGTCATCACCGAGGTGCCGAGTTGGATGGTCGAGGTCCGCTCGCCCACCGCGGTCAACCACGCGAGGGCGAACGGCGCATGCCCTCCGGTGTGCCGCCAGGGCTGGAAGTGGTCGCTCACCGTCGCGCTCTCGAAGCCGTGCTGCTCGGCGGCGACCGCGTACTCGACGAGCTCGCGGGGGCCGAACTGCTCGGCGGAGGCCTTGTAGCCGAGTTTCAGGGGAAGCATCGCGCGTCCTTTCGGAAGGGGTGGAGGTTCGGGGGAAGTCGAAGGCGGGCGATTCGGCCGGTCAGTCCTCGTCGCGGTTCTCGGAGACGGCTGCGTCGTACCCGGCGCGGTACCCGGCGTCGTAGGCCTCGTCGCTGCCGAGCCGGAACATGTCCTGCTCCGCCGGCCGGACGAGCAGTCGTGCACCGGGACGGTCGAGGTCGTCGGACACCAGGCGGCCGAGCCCGCGGACGACGGCGACCGGGCGCGAGGCCGCCTTGCCCTTCACGAGGTCGGCGGCGGAGGCGATCTCGTCGGCGACCGCGGGCATGGTCACATCGAGCGGGCGCCCCTGCGCATCGGTGCTGCCGCGGAGGTCGTCGATCACCGCGAGTCCGGCTGCGCCGATCGCCTGATCGATCTGGCCGACCCGCCACGCCCGCCCGAGGGTGTCGGTGATGAGGACTCCCACTTTCACGCCGCGCGAACGGAAGCGCTCCGCGATCCGCCGGGCCGAGGCATCGGGGTCGACGGGGAGCAGCAGCACGTGGCCCGCGGGCACGTTGGAGGAGTCGACGCCGGCCGCCGCCTGGACGATGCCGAGGGTGTTCTCCACGATCCGGGTGATACCGCCCGGGTACGGCCGGGTCGCCACGATGCGGACCGTCTCGGCGGTGATGGCGTCCTCGCGGTCCGCCGCGGGGATCATCCGACCCTCCGCCTTGGAGACGATCTTGCTGCTGACGACGAGGATGTCGCCGTCCTCGAGGTCGGGCAGCGCGGCCTCGAGGAGCCCGAGAAGGTCGTCGCCGGCGGTGATCTCGGGGATACCGGGCACCGACCAGACGCTGAAGCCGTCCCGCGCGCTCATCAGCGCACCAGCTTCGGCAGCACGTCGCGGGAGAACACGTCGATCCACTCGCGTTGGTTGCGACCGACGTTGTGGAGGTAGATCCGGTCGGCGCCGAGGTCGGCGTACCGCTGGATCGCCGCACGGTGCACGTCGGGGTCCGACGAGATGAGCACGCGGCCCTCGAAGTCCTCGGGCCGCACGAGCTTCGCGAGCTGTTCGAACTCGTAGGGCGAGCGGATGTCGCTGCGCGGGAAGCGCATTCCGCCGTTCGGCCACTCCCGGAGGGCAGCGGCGAGCGCTTCCTCCTCGGTCGGCGCCCACGAGAGGTGCAACTGCAGCACCTTCGTCGTGGCGGCGGTGCGTCCGGCTTCCCGCACCCCGTCGTCGAAGCGGGAGAAGAGACCGGCGATCTTGTCGACGGGGGCGCCCACCGTGATCAGACCGTCCGCGTGGCGGCCTGCCCTCCGTGCGGTCACCGGGCCCGCGGTCGCGACGAGGATCGGCGGCGCGGTCTCCGGCATGGTCCAGAGCCGCGTGGACTCCATCTTGAAGAACGGTCCGGTGTGCTTCACGTCACGGCCGGCGCGCGAACCCTGGAAAAGCTTGGCGATGAGGTCGACGGCGTCGAACATCCGGTTGATCCGCTCGGCCGCCTCCGGCCAGTACTGGGCCGTGATGTGCTCGTTGACCGCCTCGCCCGAGCCGATGCCGAGCCAGTGGCGGCCCGGGTACATCGTGGCGAGGGTGGCGGAGGCCTGCGCGACGACGGCGGGATGCGAACGGAAGGTGGGAGCGGTGACGCCCGGTCCGAAGTCACCGGTCGTGCGCTCCGCGACGGCGGTGAGGACGTTCCAGACGAATGAGCTCTGGCCTTGGGCGGGCGTCCATGGCTGGAAGTGGTCCGACGCCATCACCCCGGTGAACCCGCGGCTCTCGGCGTAGGCCGCGAGCTCGACGGCCTCGCGCGGCGGAAAACGCTCGAGCATGGCCGCGTACCCGACGGGAAGCGATGCCATGACCCCATCCTCCCACCGCCGCCGGGGAGCGTGCGCCGGTGGCTTAGCCTCACTCGTGTGGGCGATCAGACGCGACTGACCCTCGGCCGCCGCGCCGACCTCGGCGCCGACTGCGCGAACTGCTTCGGGCTCTGCTGCGTGGCGCTCGCCTTCGCCCGGTCCGCCGACTTCGGTTACGACAAGGAGGCCGGCGAGGAGTGCGTGCACCTCTCCCCCGACGACCTCTGCCGCATCCATCCGCGCCTCCGCGACCGCGGCTTCAAGGGCTGCACCGTGTTCGACTGCTTCGGAGCCGGCCAGAAGGTCTCCCGGTCGACCTTCGACGGAGTGAGCTGGCGGAGCGATCCGGCGGTGCAGGCGGAGATGTTCGCCGTGTTCCCGATCGTCCGCCGCCTCCACGAGCTGCTCTTCTACCTCGACGTGGCGCTGGAGCTTCCCGGCGCCGAGGCCGGGCGAGAGCGGCTCTCGGCCGCCTTCGCCCGCATCGAGGCCCTGACGCTGCTGCCTCCGGCGGACCTCACCGCGCTCGAGGTCGACGCCGAGGCGGATGCCGTGCGCCCGCTGCTTCTCGCGGCGAGCGCCGACGCCCGCCGCGGCCTGCCCCGGCCGGCGGGCAAGCGTCTCCGGCCGGGCGCAGAGCTCCTCGGCGCAGACCTCCGCGGGCAGGACCTGCGTGGTGCCGACCTGCGGGGTGCGCTGCTGATCGCCGCCGACCTCCGCGGCTCCGATCTGAGGAAGGCGGACGTGCTCGGTGCCGACCTGCGGGACGCCCGCCTCGACGGCGCCGACCTCTCGGAGGCGATCTTCCTCACGCAGATGCAGGTGGGTTCCGCCCGCGGCGACTCCGCGACCCGGCTGCCGACTGCGTTCGCTCGGCCGAGCCACTGGGCTTGACCCGGCTCGCGGCGCGCTCTCAGTCGTTCGAGACGCGGAGCAGATCCGGGGTGTTGGGCTGTAGGAAGCGCGCGACGGCTTTCGGGACGTAGGGCGCGATGTCGCCGCCGAGCGACGCGACCTGGCGGACGAGCGAGCTCGACACGTGCGCGTGGGCCGGATCCGGAAGCAGGAAAACCGTCTCGACGTGCGCGAGGTTGCGGTTGACGATCGCCATCGGCGTCTCGTAGGCCACGTCGACCTGGGACCGGATGCCCTTCACCAGGACGCTCGCGCCGACATCGGTGCAGTAATCGACGAGGAGCCCGACGCTCCACGACGCGACCTGGATGTTCGCACCGAGGCGGGCCTCGCGGATGCTCTGCTGGAGCAACGAGACCCGCTCGTTGATCGGCAGCAGAGCCGACTTGTCCGGGTTGTGCACCACGAGGACGTGGAGCTCGTCGAACAGGTTCGCCGCCCGGCCGATGACGTCGAGGTGACCCAGCGTGACAGGGTCGAACGACCCAGGAACAACGGCGATCCTGCTCATGCGGCCAGCCTATCCACGGCACGTTACCGAAGCGTTACACGACCTCAGTTCTTGGCGAGGAACTCGCGGGCCTGCTCGTCGAGGCGACGTTCGATGGCGCCCCGGAGGGCGGGTTCGGTCGCGAGGATGGGATCGGTCTCGAGCACGCGGCTCGCCGCTTCGCGCGCCTCGGCGATGAGGTCCGCGTCGGCGACCACCCTCAGGAGCCGCAGCGAGGAGCGGCCGCCCGACTGCGACGTCCCGAGCACATCCCCTTCCCGACGCAGTTCCAGATCCGCCTGGGCGAGCTCGAAGCCGTCGGTCGTCGAGGCCACGACCTCCACTCGCTCGCGCGCCACGGTCTCGAGCGGCGCCGCGGTGACCAGGAGGCAGAGGCCGGGCAGTCCGCCGCGGCCGACGCGCCCGCGCAGCTGGTGCAACTGCGACACCCCGAAGCGGTCGGCGTCGAGCACGATCATCGTCGAGGCGTTCGGGACGTCGACGCCGACCTCGATGACCGTGGTCGACACGAGGAGGTCGATGTCGCCGGCGGCGAAGGCCCGCATGATGTCGTCCTTCTCGTCGGCGCTCATCCGACCGTGCAGCGCGGCGACGCGGGTGCCCGTGAGCTCCGGCACCGTCGCGATGAGCCTCATGGTGGCCTCGACCGAGGCTCGCACCGGGCGGCCCTCCTCGGATTCCTCCGTGACGAGATCCGCGTCGGGCTCCACCGTGGTGTCGTCGATCGCCGGGCAGACGACGAACACCTGCCTGCCCTTCGCGATCTCCTCCGCCGCCCGCTTCCACACCCGCACTACCCACCCGGGATGGTCGGCGAGCGCGACCACGTGGCTCTCGATGCCCGCACGGCCGGCCGGCAACTCCGTGATGACGGAGACGTCGAGGTCACCGAAGACGGTCATCGCCACCGTGCGCGGGATCGGGGTCGCCGTGAGTACGAGGACGTGCGGTGGCGTCGCGCCCTTGGCGCGCAGCGCCTCGCGCTGCTCGACGCCGAACCGGTGCTGCTCGTCGACGACCACGAGGCCGAGGTCGAAGAAGGTCACCTTGTCGCCCATCAGGGCGTGCGTGCCGATCACGATGCGGGCCTGGCCACTGACCACCCGGAGCAGCGCCTTCTTGCGCTCCGCCGTCGTGAGCTGCCCGGTGACGAGGGTCGGCATCAGTTTCGCCGCGAGGTCGGGACCCAGCGAGCGCACGATCGACCGGAGGTGCTGCGCGGCGAGGACCTCCGTGGGCGCGAGGAGCGCCGCTTGCCCGTCCGCATCCGCGACCTGGAGCATGGCGCGGAGGGCGACGAGGGTCTTGCCGGACCCGACCTCACCCTGCACCAGCCGGTTCATCGGGTGCTCGGCCTCGAGGTCGCGCGCGATCTCCTCCCCCACCCGGAGCTGGTCCATGGTGAGCTCGAACGGCAGCGTCGCATCGAAGGCGGCCAGATCTCCGTCGCGGAGGGCGCGTCGCGGCGTCGCGGGGATGGCCCGTGCGGCCATGCGCTGCTCGAGGAGCGCGGTCTGCAGGACGAACGCCTCCTGGAAGCGGAGCGCGTCCCTCGCCCGCCGCCAATCGGAGTCCTTGGCAGGCCGGTGGATCCCTTCGAGCGCAAGGCTGTAGGACACCAGCTCCCGCTCCGCCCGGACGTGGGCGGGAACCGGGTCCTCGACGAAGCCGACGGCGTCCAGCACCAGCTCCACGGCCTTCTGGATCTTCCAGCTCGGCATCGTGCTGGTGGCCGGATAGATCGGGACGGGGGCGTCGGTCCATTCCTTGGCGATGGCCTCGCCGAGCGGCGCCGCCTCGCCGAAGAGCTCGTAGTCGGGGTGCGCGAGCTGCGCGGTGCCGCGGTACCGCCCCACCTTGCCGGCGAAGATGCCGCGGATGCCCGGTCGCAACTCCTTCTCGCGCCACGCCTGATTGAAGAAGGTCAGCGTGAGGATGCCGTGGCCGTCGGAGATGGTGACCTCGAGGATCGACCCCCGCCGCGCCTGCATCTTGCGCTCGGTGACCTTGCGCACCTCGGCGACGATGGTGACGCTCTCCCCTTCGGGCAGTTCGGCGAGCGAGGTGAGCTCCCCGCGCTTCGCGTACCGGCGCGGGTAGTGGGCGAGAAGATCGGCGGCCGTGACCATGCCGAACGCCTTCTCGAGGACTCCCGCCGTGCGGCCGCCCAGCAGATCGCCGAGCTTCCGATCGAGCGCGCTGGTCACATCCCGAGGGTACCGGCGACGCCGGACACCGAGCGGCGGTGCCCGGCGTGACCCGCGCGAACCACTCGCCATCGGGCTCCCGCTACCCTCGACGGATGCGGATCATCGCGGGCCGGGCCGGCTCCCTGCGGCTGAAGACCCCGCGCTCCGGCACCCGCCCGACGAGCGATCGCGTGCGGGAAGGGGTGTTCTCCGCGCTCGAGGCTCGCGACGCGCTCGACGGCGCGGCCGTGCTCGACCTCTTCGCCGGCTCCGGCGCGCTGGGCCTCGAATCGTTGAGCCGGGGTGCATCCAGCGTGGTGCTCGTCGATCGTGCCGCGGACGCCGCGGCGGCGTGCCGGGCCAACGCGGCCACCGTCCTCGCCTCCCTGGCACTCGACCGGTCGGCGGTGCGGGTCGTGCCGCAGACGGCCGACGCCTTCCTCGGCGGGGACGCGGGTCGCTACGACCTCGTCTTCCTCGACCCGCCCTACGACCTCCCGGACGATCAGCTCGCCGCGACCCTCGGTCGCCTTGTGCCGCGACTCAGCGCAGGAGCCACGGTGCTGGTCGAGCGCAGCGCTCGCTCGCCCGAGCCGGTGTGGCCTCCCGGGATCGAGCCGGTGCGCATCCGGACCTATGGGGAGACGGCGATCCACCTCGCCGAGGCGGTCGACGACAACGGCGAGGACGACGCGTAACGCGGTTCCCTCGCCCGGGGCTCAGCCGGCCGCACCGTCCCAGGCCGCGAACGGGTCCCATCCGGGTGCCAGTACGTCGGGTGAGACGCCGTCCACCGTGACGCCTTCGCCGCCGGTCACGCTGCCGACGATGCGGAACCCGTCGGGAACCGCTCCGGCCGGGAACGTGGCGAGCAACCCGTGGTCCTCCCCGCCCGTCAGGACGAGGGCGAGTGCCCGGGCGGCGAGTTCCGGAGCCTCCCGCGCGATCCAGTCGACGTCGAGGGCGAGCGACGCTTCCGCGAGGTCCAGCGCGACGCCGCTCGCGGTGGCGATGCGTGCGGCGTCGAGGAGGAGCCCGTCCGACACGTCGAGCATGGCGGTCGCGCCGGCATCGTTCGCCACCACCCCGAGCCCGATCGGTGGCTCGGGCGCGAGCTGGGCGGCGAGGAGCGCGCCCCGCTCGGCCGCCAGCGTCGGCAGCGCGGACGCGTCCGGTCGACCCTCGGCGTCGACGGCGGACGTGAACAGCAGTTCGAGCCCGGCGGCGGCGCGGCCGAGGGTGCCGGCGTAGGCGAGCACGTCGCCGGGTCGCGCGCCCGAACGGAGGACGGGCGCCCGCCCGCCGAGGTCGCCGAAGACGGTCACCGCCACCGTGAGGGTGGGCGACGCCGACAGGTCGCCGCCCACCACGCCGACGCCGGGCGCGAGCGTGGCGCACGCCTCGCGGACCCCGTCGGCGAACCGCTCCAGTTCGGTGAGCGGGGTCGAGCCGGGCGCGGCCAGCGCCACCACGAGCGCCGTCGGCGTCGCACCCATGGCGGCGATGTCGGCCAGGTTCGTCGCGGCGGCCTTGCGGCCGAGGTCCTCCGGCGTCGACCAGGCGAGCCGGAAGTCCGGACCGTGGATCAGGAGGTCGGTCGAGATGACGGTGCGGCCGTCCGGCGCCGCCAGCACCGCGGCGTCGTCGCCTGTGCCGAGCAAGGCGTTGGACGCGGCAGGCAGCCGCGGGAAGATGCGGCGGAGCGCCTCCCGCTCCCCCGCCGATACGAGGGTCGGGACCGGCTCCGTGGACGCACTCACCCGGCCAACGCTAGCGCCCGTGCCCGTGCCCGTGAGGCTGCCGGGTGACGGCGGTGGCGGGAGCGGGCTCATCTACGCTCGCACCATGAGCGCATCCGATGCAGGCGTCACCCCGGAGCCCGGCGATCCGGACACCCGGACGCCGTCACTACGCGGCTTCCGGGTGGTCATCGAGGTGGACGACTGGGACGCGGCGCTCCGCTTCTACCGCGACGCGCTCGGCCTCCGAGCACGTCAGGGTTACGCCAACGCGGACAGCGCGCAACTGATCCTCGAGCTGCCCGCCGCGACGATCGAGCTCGTCCACCCTCTCTTGCCGAAGGTCGATGGGGAGTCGGACGCGACGAACGCACGGGGCCCCCGCTCGCCGCGGGTGCGGCTCGCCATCGACTCGGACGACCCCCTCGCGATGATCGCAACGCTCGTCGGTGCCGGGGCGGAGCGCGTGTCCGACCCCCTCGTCGTGCCGTCGGACTCCCTCTCGGGCCGGGTCATCGGGCCGGACGGGATGCCCGTCACGGTGTTCCACGCCCTGTCCGAACCCGACTTCTCGGAGCCTCCGCCGCACGCCATGGGGTGAGCGCACCGGAACTCCCCGGGTCGCCCGCTAGCGTCGAGGGGTGTCCCGGCTCCGCCTCCCCCGCCGCCTCTTCGCCGCTCTGCTCGGCGGCGCCCTGCTCGCGGCGCTGACCGCCTGCGCCGCACCCGTGTCGCTGGAGCCGGCCGCGGACGCGACGAACACCTCGTGCGCCGACCTGATGGTGCGGCTTCCCGACGTCCTCGGCGATGACGGCCGCCGGAACACCGACGCCCAGTCGACCGCGGCCTGGGGCGACCCCGCCAGCGTGCTTCTGCACTGCGGCGTCGCGGTCCCCGGCCCCACCACCGACGCCTGCGTGACCGTCGACGGCATCGACTGGATCCAGCAGGAGGGGAAGGACGAGGTTTACACCTTCACCACCTATGGCCGCGATCCCGCCACCGAGGTGGTCATCGACTCCGCCGCAGCCGCCGCCTCGACCGTGCTCACGGACCTCGCGACCCCGGTCGGCGCGATCCCCGCGACGGACGCCTGCGTCGGACCGGAAGACCTCGCACCCACTCCCACTCCCACTCCCACTCCCACTCCGTGACCGGCATGGCACCCCGCGCGCTCATCGTGCTCTGCGGCCGCTCCTACTCCGGCAAGAGCACCGTGGCGGCCCACGTCGCGCGTGCCCTTCCCGCCGACCTGCTGAGCCTCGATGCGATCAACGAGGAGCGGGGCTTCCCGGCGGGGGCGGACATCGCGGTAGAGGAGTGGGCCACCACCTTCCGGACGGCCCTCGATCGCGCGGGGCGAATCCTCGGGGCGGGACGGAGCGTCGTCGTGGACGACACCGGCTCGCCCCGTTTCCTCCGCGATGAATGGCGTGCCCACGCGGCCGCGAAGGACGCGCCCTTCACCCTGCTCTACGTCGATGCGTCCGAGGCGACGGTGCGGGCACGGGCCGAGTCGAATCGGAGGGATCCGCGCCGGCACGACGTCGCCCCCGACGTTCTCGACGGACACTTGGCGGGGTTCGAGCCGCCCGCGGCCGACGAGCCGCATCTGGTCCTTCGAAGCGATGCGGACGACGCCGACGTGAGTGCTGTCATCGACTCGATCCGGCGGTCGGCCGGTTGCTGAGGAGCTGCCGCGCTACTCGGCGTCTTCGCCGAACGGGATCCTGTCTTCGATGGCCAGCTCGATCAGCTCATCGATGAGTTCGGGGTAGCTGAGGCCCGAGGCGAGCCAGCAGGCGGGGAACATCGAGATCGGCGTGAAGCCGGGCATCGTGTTCACCTCGTTGACGACGAAGCCCGTGTCGGTGAGGAAGAAGTCGACCCGGGCGAGCCCTGCGCCCCCGATCGCCTCGAAGGCGCGGGCGGCGACGCGCTGCATCTCGTGCAGCTCGCCCTCGTGCAGATCGGCGGGGCAGACGAGCTCCACACCGGAAG
>Ga0210040_10009010_pt1 | contig 11694 bp, 12 predicted proteins | sample CryGeyCG12114_NA_FD_185462 | JGI IMG/M metagenome (GOLD analysis project Ga0210040, IMG submission 185462) | Groundwater microbial communities from aquifer - Crystal Geyser CG19_WC_8/21/14_NA (SPAdes) (version 2) | ecosystem: Environmental > Aquatic > Deep subsurface > Groundwater | place: USA... | reverse complement strand
TGCGAAGAGCGCACTCGGTGAATCTGCAGAGCAAAATATCGGCTTGTTTCATTGTTCAGGGAACATAAACCGTGCTAGCCGCCCATGCGGGCACCATGAGAAGTGTATCTGGTTCCGTCAATACGTTCAACTCTGCTCGAGCGCCAAGCGGATGCACAATTCTACCTTATCATGAACGTGACTATTATGCGCCATGCGAGTGTGTACCGGCTTGTGAGCACTGCCACAATTGTCCTAAACATACTGGCAAGCCGCACGCGTACGGCAAACCTCGAATGGGGTCCTTCAAGCATACCCGACCGTTGAGGTACTTGTCTAAGATCATGCGAACAAGTTTGCAGTGGTATATGGCTACTGGACTATCCCTCCGACCGTGCGTCATGTACCTCTATTCCACTACGATCACAACCAGTCAGCCCTCACGTTCTGAAACTGGCAACCTCCAAGAAAGCTTTCACCATTGGCAGCGGATCATCCACCTTCGGCACATTGTTCCCTTCCTCTCCTATCACTCCCTCGGACCTGTACATCCCGAGCTACCTCGTGCGTGTCTTCGCCTACCGACAAAGAATCTGTCGTCAGCACACGCACACCTCATTTCCCAACACATCATTCCTGGACCTCAACCAAACGCGACAGAGCAAAGACGCAGCTTCCAGGAATCCAGAGGGGCCTTCATCCATAGGCCTGCCAAGCATCTCAAAGTGAGGCAGCGAGTACAGTTTCGACGCCTGCGGGCATCAAGCACATGTTTGAAAGATCTCGTCCACGTCCACGTCAGACCATAGAAATTCCGCGATTTAGAAAAAAGTTTTCACACAAATACAATTTCATCGAGCTCCAACTTCATTAGATCCTCTTACAGTAGCTACAGCAGGCATGATCTGCCTGTTTTGAAGTAGGTTGGGTAGGTAGATATCACAATACTACAAGTCACCGAAAAAATCGCAATCCTGTACGCCGGCTTCTTCGAAGTCGGAAGATCCAAACATCCAGAGTTCTTCCAACCTCGTGCGTGAAGAATTCATTCGTCCCACGGACCAGATCCCGTCCCATCCCATCCATCAAACATAACAAGAACCTACATGCACCTCTCATCACCGCCCGACCGACCCGAAGTGACCTCTACCTCTCTAGTTACCTTCCACAATCCCTCATACACCCTTCGTGCATCTTCCCACATCTCGCCGTTTGCCGAGTGTATGTATATCTCGAATAACCTCGAATTCACAGCGAAACTGAACCAAGGCGTGCGGCCGCGGATCTAGTGATGTAAACTTCTTTACCGGAAGCGAGTCCGGGATCTGCGGTCCGGTACCTCGTGCCCAGAAAGGGAGAGGGAGAATGAGAATGAGAATGAGCCTGAGTATCTTGCTGGAAACCCCCGTTTCGTGTGGGAGTCTCGGGTCAAGTAGAGCATGGGCTGGTTGCAGCATACTATTGGGGTAGAAATGTGTGGAGGAGAGCTATGGATGTAGATGTGCTGTGCCCGAGGGTGGGTGGGCGATGTGAGCGATATAGTTGAGGATAGGAGGAAGATTGCTGGTGGGATCTAAGGCATTGACGTGATGAAGGGGAGAAGGAGGAGGTTCAAGTTCAAGACTAGGTACAAGCTCGTCACCGATTTTGGGGATCAACGTGATAACGTGTGTGAAGATACGAGACGCTCGAGTGATCAAGGCACGGCACGGTGTATCCGTCCTGCTTAAGTTGACTGGTTGAGCATAGTGGTGATTATGTGCCGTAGATGAGAGCGTTTCGAGGTGGAAGATGGTGGGAGTTGAGTTGAGTTGAGAAAGTGAGTCGCTTCCGTGAGGCACCTTTCCATTCATAGGCAAGAGTGAGATGTAATCTCGACTTCATAGCTGACATGTAACGGGAGAGGCAATGCATACAAGTAACATGACACCCAGTGCGGCGGCGAGGAAGGATGAAAACTCCGAGTGAAAGAAGTGCGTACTTTGATTCCTATGTCCGAGAGCTCACCTTGGAGCAGCGTTTCGTATTCGAAATCAAGAGGCCTATAACATCTCTATACCCTCTTTTCCCTGCCTTACACATCAGGCCCAGATATCGAGGACGAAGACGAAGCCCCGCATAGATCATGAAAGAAAGAAAAAGGGATGTCCGACCCCACGCGCATAACTGGCGCAGGAAACCCGACGAGCTCTACCGCCACTGTGTTGCTTTCGCAAAGGCCAAAAGAACTTCGTCGAGGAGATCGAGTTGCAATTCCACGCTCTGTGCTGCCATTGACACTTGGTCTTGTCACTGGATATCTCATTTGACAAAGACATTAAAAGACCGACCAAGCAACACGTAGGAAATTATTGATAATGACAGCGCCGCACGAAGAAAAGGGAAAAAAGTGAGATCGGAATTTGCGAGGTGAGCTTTTGAGGGAGCGCAACTTTTCTTCGCCAAGAAGCTAGGGCGGATGAGGTTAGAATGGGAATGGGCTTGGCAAAGTCGGAGGTCATCCTTGAGATTTTTCGACGACTGCGGCCTGACGACTTTGATGTTTTGGTAGGCTGGTGATGAAGGATGCTTTTGCATCATCATAAAGATAGGAAGAGAATGAGCTTACTACTCGTGAGCATGATCTCAATTTGACCCATTCTGAAGCCGTTTCATAGAAAGCACCTGTTGCTTTCGCTACACGCAGAGATATATTATTTCAAGCGAGTCACTCGCGTCCTCCTTCTTTGCGAAACCCATGAAGTGGTCAGACCACCATTGTTCAACGCGTCAGTATGACACGGAATTTCTGGCTGAAAATTATGTCGCTCACGAGGTGGTCGTGGTATGACCACACGATAACCTTCGCTGTGGCAGTCTGATGACTGTCTAGGCCAAGAGCATTGTCCAGCTCAATGTTGTTCTAGCGCAGCAAGACGGTTGATGGCAGGGCGATGATTCGGCGATCCTGACCCTGCTTGATAAGAAAGTGCTCTGAGGTTTGTGCGAGGGTTTGGCCTGATTGTTGGTATGTGCTCTCTATACCAGCCATCTCTTGCCTTCGCAGTACCGAAAATGAGTGGCACGATTGTGAGCATTCTGCCGCCAAACTTTCTCAACAAACATACCTTCGCACGTCCCTTTTCGGTACCCTTAGCTTCAGCAGTACTCCATGTGCGGTAGAACCGGCAAGCCGTTGTCGCCACCCATCGTGATCTGAGCTACGAGCAAGGGCCGATCGGGGCACCGAAGGGTCATTGCTTTACGCGTGCCTTTCGTGTGTCTCTGAAGAAGAAGGTAGCTGATACGTAGTGGGCATACTCTGCCACGCTGCTTCGAGGTACTTTCGGTCACTATGCATGTATGCCTGGGGGGGAAACACATACGCCAGTATTTGAAATTCACATTAGACGTCTAAATGCAATATGTCCATGTCTTCTGGTGACTTGCAATTTCGACTGCAGCTCCCCAAGACTTGCCACACGTTTTGCGTCCGTGCGAGAGGGTGGCACTGGTGGCAATTCCAGCACGATCAACGCCAGTATCTGCACATAGGTGGTATGAGCTCCCTTCGGCTTCGGCACGGGCAGACGCCGTTTCCTTTGATGCTCGAGCTTCCTTTGACGACCATGACTCCATGAGGCCCCACAATCCGCTACCCTGACGTTGGGGCCAACTTGCACACACTGACCTGTACGAGGAGAGGACAGACTGTAGGCCTCAGTCGTCATCGCCGATCACTGAGGACAAGCCCAGACCTCAGATAAAATTGCGAGAGGTATCAGTGTTGTGACATCTTTCGAATGGTTACGTCGGTACAGTCTTGCGCCCCTCTTGTCGTATCAGACGGGGCTAGAAGAGGAATGATACTACGATACAGCGATCAACGGACAATTCATAGACTGTTTGACGTTGACAGCGAGTTCCAAAGTTGTTGTGGAAGAGGAGATGTGAAAAGTGTAGAGAGGTAGATTCACCTGCGATGGAAGCTTCGACGTGCTCGAATGGTGTCTCGATCTGTCCACATGCGAGGCCTGGACTGGAGAACCAGACTTCAAGCAGCACCAAGTCTTTGCTGCAGGGCGATCGATCTTGCTTATGCAGGGTTGACATTGACATGTATCCAACTTTGCTTACCTCTTTCAAACAACTTACCTTCAGACGACGTGCATAAAAACAGCGACTTCGGCCTGGATATGTCAAAGATGATCGCGTGATTTTCACCTGCGCGAACCCAGCCTTGATGATACAATTCGTGATTTTCATATCAAATATCGGCTGTCACGACCTGTCACAATTGCACCACAACACAACAGATCGGTATAGGGTGCGTGTGATAACTCAGAAAGCATGAGCGTTGCAGTTCAGTAGAGGAGCCACATTATTGTGCACATGCATACCTCCTGCATGAGCAAGAACTGAGAGGTGCAGAGGTAGGTTGCCCGTCAAGCTCTGTGCCGTGATAGCCATCGGAGGCATAATCTCTACCTAGTGTGCAAACTCAGCAAATGTGATCTTGCCTGTCCAGGTGGTAAAGACTTCTATATCGGTACAGATCTCTGCCTAATAGTCATCTAGTGGCGACACCCAGTCAAAAGTGAGTACCCTGTTAGTGGAGGGTTTGAAGCCCACGTGCTCTGTATCTCGTGAGGGGAATTTATCTCTAAATCAGCCAGCTAGCCAGTTCCGAGGCTCGCTCGGTTCGACAGCACCCACAAGTATCAAGAAAAATTGAAGTCTATTTCGCAGCTTCGCACCCAATTCTTACAAGAGTCTTCGGGCACTGTACCGCTTTAGGTTTGCTTGACGTGAGGCAGGGCCAGAGAGGGATGGTCAACCAGATCTTTTGTTCTCGAAAGCGCCTCCAAGCACTAATCAAGTAGCGATGCTTAGGGCATGCCGACCCAAACCGATGGACGGGCGATGCACTACGACCGCCACAAGACTGGTGAGCTACTTGTTTCAGGAAAGGCAGAAGGAATGTGGCACGTTGTAGCGTCCCAAGTGTCGGCGAGGAAGCTCTTCCCCGACGCCAGCGTTGATAAGATAGCAAAAGTGGGACTGCAATTTCCCCCGGAAGCACTATGAGCCAGCTCCGCATACACGTAGGTAATGGTCACGGCTCGCCTGAGTCGCCTCCGGGTTGCAACTTGCTCCAACCCATCCTGGAGGCTGGCTCAGGTTGGGCCGACGGCAAGATCATGATCGAGGGCCCAGTTAAAGCCACAACGCCACGGGTACAAAGCTAAGATAGCTAATGGAAGGGTCTGATAGAGACTGATGGAAGGCCGATATCGCCGTGATAGCTGTACTGACAGGAAGTTAGATCTGATGACGGAGAAAGGAAAAGGAATTCAGCGTGAACACGAGAATTCAAACCTGTCCACGATAATCACTTGTTGTGGCCACGGAGTTCGAGTTTCTCGTAATAATGGAAAATTCCTGAAACACAAGCTGCATGCTGCGGGTGGAGGATGCCGAGGCGAAGTGTGCGCCGTACCTGCGTTGGTTGCATCGCAGAAAACGCGTTCCTGCGTTAGGGCAAGTGAGCGTCGGGCACTACGAGTCATGGAAGACGCTGGTGGACGCTGGTGTGCGCTGATGCCTGATGGAGACTTGGAAGGCAGGGATCTCCACGCACCGCGCAGCTTCCGGTGCACCAAAGAAGACCAGCCGCGGGCCAAGTCTTTCCAAGGCCAAATCAGCAACGGCCTTCTGGAATCCTGTTGGACTGAGTTCGCTTAAGCCTCGTCACGACTCACCACTCACCACTGACCAGACACCAGACACCAGACACCAGACACGACTACCAGTGGCACGGCAGCATTCAAGGCGTGCCAGCCCCACTTCCACTTCCCACCCAGCATCGAGGTGGGAAGTGGGAAGACGCGGCTTGCACTGGTCGAGAGAAGTCTCGCTCTAACAGAGTACGAGACTACGAGTAGGTACATGTTACATGTACAGGTAGTACAGGCTCCGAAGTACTAGCACGCACAATCCCGAACCGACTCGTACCTGACGCCGCTTTTCAGGCCATGTCCAAGTTCCCACACTTACGTCTTGCCTGTGCTCAAGGCTTGAAGGCTCAAGGTGGCATCTGAAAGAATGCAATCTTAAATATTTCACGCACAAGGCCTCACGCATCATTTTTACCTTTGGAACTTGATATCCTCCGCCTGAGCCTGAGGTCCTGACCTACGTCAACGTCATTGTCTCCTCACACGCTCCCACACTCTGGTCGAACGGGATGTGGACTGCCTCTGAGTTATGGCGAACCTTTTTCCGTGGTCTGCGCGTCGAAGCGTGATTCTCTCGCATGTGTCCAGCACCAGTGACCTGCCCCGTGCCTAACAAGGTTACTGGCGCGCGACGTGGAGAAGACGATGTTGCCGTTGATAAGAGCAGGAGCCAGATGTGTTCTACCAAAGCATCAAAGCGCTAGACGAATAATCCTTTCTTCTGATGACGGTGTCCGAGCTAAAAGATAACTTTTCGTCCTTACCAGGTTTCGCTCAACAACTTTTCTCGGCTGTGATTGGCCAAACATGAAACGGCCTGTCAGAATCGTGCAGGCGGAAGGCGGGGAAGATGATAGATCCCTCGTCTTGGGCCCGGAGTCAGAACATGCATGTCTCTGTACCTTAAGCGATGGTAACAAGGTACCGTCGCTCGAAAAATAGTAACGAGTAGTGCATCGACCTACGCACGCCATATGCTCTCGACTTCGTCTACAGTACTTGCATGCATAAGACTCAGCTCGAACTGTTGGCCAGCCTCGTTGGCATAACCTACGGCGCAGTGATATCGGGTCGAGAGCCCGTGTTATCGACTTGACCATGCATGTGCGGTTGGTACCTGCATGACCACTGAGACATGCATCCTCCATCGACCTTCGGCAAGATCTACAGCTGCACAACTGAGCCGACACTTTTGCCACTTTACCGAAACCTACTACCATATCTCCAGGTACGGTAGAGTTGTGTCATAGGTAGGTGCACCTGCCTGTCATCGGTCTGGGATCATGTGAGAATCGAATGGCGAGCTCGACTCGAGTTACGAGCGCAACCATACCATGCCCTGGATTAATGCTGATGTCTCAGGACCAATCATGACTACCTGACAAAGGGAACAACAAGCTGAACCAGGTGGTGCAAGCAAGACTGAATTATGTATGTCCAACGAAGCCGACTTGTGAACCAGTCCAATATGTGATGTGCCATTCGACAGACTCGTCAGAAGGTCTCCAGCTTATCACGGAATGGTGTCGACGTCACGCAGTCTGATTGGCTTTGGTGCCCAGCGAGTCGCCTTTTCGTGCGCGCGTTTCCGAAGATCACACCTGTATGCTGCCCGAACAGCTTAAATTCCGCCGTGTGATTCGAGGACGACCGCGTCACCTTGGTGCCCACGGCTGCTCGAATCGCACCCTTTGCTGTACCATCGATGCATGTGACCTACATCTATCACCACTTGTATAAGAGTATTTGCTATGGCGGTTGCTATACGCTGAGGTGATATTGAAGGCTCGGTCTGCTCTCTAACATTGGATTCCTTCTCTACAACCGCTATGCACATGCTTTCCATGGTCACTTTTCCACAGGAAGACCTCGACCGAGCACGAGTCTACATTTGCCAATAAGAATCGAGGCTTTGGCACACGCACACGCTATGGTTTCGAAGCCTCAGCAAGCGAAGATGTCTGACAACCACCGTGAGCATCGCGAGGTGGCTTCGCAGAGAACAGACATTATGCACGATAGAGATAGACAGACAGACTTGTGGCATAACTATGGTGTGCTGATGATGTCGCTCGCAATTTCCCGTGCTTCCCATCTGCGTGACAGAGACTGCAACGTCACCTTTCTGATGGGTTTAGTACGAGTACTGATGGGTGGCAGCACTCCCAGCACAGCCCAGACTGGGAGAGACAGGGCCAGGTTCAGCTTGCTGCTCTAAAGACACAGCGCTGCTACCACGCGACTCTAGCGGGTGATAGTCTCTGAGACGGGCTGGGATTTGGTGAGACCGTGTGGTCCACCATACTCTAGCAGCTTGCATGGGTGCGACGACGGTCCCGAACGCCCGCCCCATGCCGCTGCTGGTTCCACCGGCCCACTGGCCCACTGGAGACGATGGAGACACTCCGTTCCTGCAGCCAGTGCCATCCGCTTTTAGTGCGAGCTCAGGTCAGTGGTTGGCACCCGATGGAGGTGTGCATCGACGAAGCACTTATCCTCGCCTGCACCCGGCACCATCAGTCTTTTTTGTTCCCTCACATCCAGACGTCGTTCTTTTCGTCGATCTACATTCATTCACTTTGTTATATCCTCTTGTACCAGGCTCTTCCCGGATCTTGTTTCTTGCTTGTACAACACCAAGAGTATCAACGCTTGAACATCATCCAGTCCTTCCTTTACCAGCTTGTAGTATCAGTGTATCATCAGTAGTTCTCTCACAGCCGACTACCTTGCCAACAACGAACCCACATCCAACAATCCTCGAACCGTATAGATACCCACAACCGGATCACCCGAGACCGAAGCACATTTCTTTGTACTCGACTGTATCAAAATCAGCACTCTATCTCCAGGCCCGTGCTATCGAGACACCGACTGGTTGATTATACATACACCTCGAAGTCAAAGAACATCGAGATGGAGGCACCATATCAAATGGCTTCCCAACAGATTCAATTCTACCAATACCGACCAGACTCGGATGCACGACATAACGCTGTGTTCACACCAATGCCCACCGAGCAGCCAGTCTACAGCAGCCCAATGACACCATACCCAATGGTACACTACCCAGCACCACCACAGTACTGGCCAGCTCCTCCACACTTCGTCCGAGGACACTACATGACTCCGCGAGTCATGACTCCTACTGCTTCACCACCACTTACCTTGGCTATGCCTATGCCAAAGATTGTCATTGACCGCAACGGACAACTCGAGCACGGTCACTACCTGGAGAGCTCCCACTCACCATCTCCACCAACACCGTGCCTGTCTGCTTGCCCTAGCACAGCTAGCAGCCCACCAGCAAGCAGTGTCTACCAAACACCCGTACATGGCCATGGTTACTTCAGCATTCCTGCCGAGACTTACAAGCAAGAAGTGCACTCGCAGACTATTCCCTTGATGGACGAGTGGTCTGAGAATGGTGAGTAAAGCTTTGCAATCTCAACGATGGTAGAAGTGCATGCTAACTTTGTGGCTGGCAGAAATCCACGTCTTCCCGCATCCTGGTGATGCCAAGCTCGTGAACCGCTCCTTCTCCGGCTGCACTTCCCCTTCTTTGTCTCCAGCATCTCCAGAATCGCAGACCTCGCCTTCTGCCTACCCCGTCCAGGAGTACGTCAACCTGGCCGACTTGACATCAACATCGTTCGAGCTTACTGTCCCTGTTATCCCCACTGTACAACATTTCCCACCACTACCGACATTGTCCGCCGAAGACGAAGAACACAAAGTCTTTGCACTTGGCGCAGCCACAACCTTCCCCGTCACCCCTGAGAATGACACTGTCGACCCATTCTCTTGCCTAGAACAGCCATCCTTTGAGTCTTCGTTCTGCACCGAGCTTGACTCCGAAGACGAGTTCAGCTTCGTCAACTTCGCTGAATCAGACGTTGCCTACAACGGTGGCAAAAGGCAGAAGTTCGCTGAAGAGGAGGACTTCTCGAGTGTACACAGCTTCGGCAGCTTTCAGGAAGACGACATCTTCACACACAGCCTGCCATCGCCAGCTTCTTCCTTCTCCGACTCCGACTCCTGCTGCAGTGGCCGCAGCAAGAAGCAGCGCAAGATGAACCACAGCTCAGAGTCCGACTTTGACTTCCACAACTTGACCCACGACGATGCCCACATTCACAGCCACAGTGATGGTCAGAACGGCGCACCAGCATCCAACGCGTCACAGGACCAGTCAAGCTCCAATGACGGCCACGCTGCTACCAACGATCGCTCTCACTCGCATGGAGCAAGCACCAACCGCCGTGGTCGCAAGCAATCCCTGACAGAGGATCCATCCAAGACTTTCGTCTGCACTCTCTGCTCTCGCCGCTTCCGTCGTCAAGAACACCTGAAGCGTCACTACCGTTCTCTCCACACTCACGACAAGCCATTCGAGTGCAACGAGTGCGGCAAGAAGTTCTCTAGGTCAGATAATCTTGCCCAGCACGCACGCACCCACGGCAGTGGTGCTATCGTCATGGGTGTCCTCGAGAACGGTGAGATTCAACCTCACATGTCTTTCGATGGTGAGATGGGTCACGCTCTCTACGAAGCAGCTAAGAATGCCGCCATGGCAACTTCATCCTCTGGCTCCAGCTCTGATGGGTCATCATCCGCCGAGAGCAAGCGTGCCCTCAAGAAGCGCAAGCGCGACGAGTCCTTGTAGACTACCAATACCAGATCAAAATTGTTACGCCCATCATGAACATAACACGCCTACCAAACATTACCCTCCTACTACCTCATTACTACTACTTGCATCAACGACCTTAACGCCATCATGTGACAAAATGAAACTCAACACTAGAGATCTGGAAAAATGGGAGCCGAACAGGATCTGAGACTTTGTCATCCGTGTGTATCGACACCGGAGAAAAGTGGTTCATCTTTCAATGTAACTTGATACCAACAACAAACAAACAAACAATAACAACAACAAAAGCCCTCGTTTTCTCGCGCTGTACCAATGTACTATCGCATTGTCGGCGGGATTGTCACAAGATTAAGAACATAGCTTGGTTATGGTGGGCAAATCGGGGATGAACTCGGATAGAGAGACAGAGCAAGATTGGACAGGACAATCAGACATTCTTTTTTCCTTTTTTAGCGATGACATGGCATGGGCATGGAATGTGTATCACCAACAGCAGCACCAACAGAACCGAGAAGTGAAGAATTCATTGTTTCCCCGTTGTGTTTTGTGTAAAACAGAGAGAGAGAGAGCAGAGAGACAAAGGGGGTTGTGGCCGGCCCTGCTGCACATTTTACTACTGAAACTCGAATTTCCCGAAATCGAGTCAAGAGGATTTTTATGTAAGAACTGTACTACTAGCCATATCAAACACAAATTGATGATTGTATTGATGAAAGCAAGGTCTTCCTTTTCGTTGCCATTTGACGTCTTCTGTTCATTCCGTTTATGGGGTTTGAGGTTTGTTGTGGAAGGAATGTCAAAGTGTGGGTGGGTCCGAGTGTGAGAACGAGAGTGAGGATGAGAATGAGGATGGGGAAGCTATATACGGGCTGGGTATGGCTGTAGCTGTTGAGTTGACCGTAACTGTGACTGTGAAGGTGGTGGAGATGGATTTACTCTGGCTTGAGAGGAAGGAGTTATTTCGCCACGATCAGTTTTCGAGATTGTGGTATGCACACCGAAACGCCCATGCTAGATGCTGATTTGATCTATGGTATATTGCTTTCCCACCTCCGTCTCCGTCTCTGTCTCCGATCAATCGCTCACTTCAGCTGTCGTGTACGCGAGCTCGTTGAGCTCGATCGATCAATCATCACTGGCGATCTTCTCGATCTTGCCATCCCTCTTCTCGCCCGACTCGCCGATGACGCGTATCCGATCGAGCCTGACCTTCTCGTTGTCGCCCTCACTCTCGACGACAAAGACGACCAAGGTGCTGACGTTCTGGAACTTGACGAAGCGCAACTCGACCTTGGCCGTGTTGGTGTTGGCGTCCCAGTCCTTTTCCGAGAGCGTGATCTCCTG
>Ga0210040_10009009_pt1 | contig 11694 bp, 14 predicted proteins | sample CryGeyCG12114_NA_FD_185462 | JGI IMG/M metagenome (GOLD analysis project Ga0210040, IMG submission 185462) | Groundwater microbial communities from aquifer - Crystal Geyser CG19_WC_8/21/14_NA (SPAdes) (version 2) | ecosystem: Environmental > Aquatic > Deep subsurface > Groundwater | place: USA... | reverse complement strand
ACGGATTTGTGGTTGCTTAGTTGAGGGCGAGTGGAGCAACGGGTTTTATTGCAGGGAAAATTGCCAGGGTTGGAAACAGTATTGGTGATAGCAGTCCGGGTTAAATTGGTTCTTACAAGAAGAGATTAGATGTTTGGAGCTCGACTTGTTCTTGGAGTCAGAAAGTCTTGTTCAAGAATGCAAATTCGTCTTACACGTAGGAATTGAGAATAAGGTATAGAATTGAGAGTAGTTTTAGGATGCTCTGAGTTATACAGTAAATAATTTTTAGAATCAGTAGGTTTTGTGTAGACAGTAGTTAATAGTTTGTTATTTTTGATTTTAATTTGAATGTCTAAAAAATGTCCAGAAGAATTAGATGTGTCATAAGTATAGGTTAGGCTGGGATGAAAATTATTGTATGAAGATATAAAAAAAGACAAGTCATTTTCTGAAAGTGAAAAATACTTGAAATAATTTGCTGTTTGAAATAGTTCTGATATACTGCGTTCTCCCCTAGTTTTAAAAAGAGCTCTAAAACAATCATTATGGGCTACTTGCGCAGTTTTTAACATTTTTGCCGACATAATCCATAGCGGCATACAATATAGGTTACTAAAATATGTACTGAAAAAATTTTTCTTAACAAAAGCAGATGTGTGCCTAATACGCGTAGCAATTACATTTCCCATTATGCGCATGTTTCTTAGCCTTTTTTCAATTTCACATTTATCCTGTTGCTTTGAAGCACTGTCAAACATATATCTTAAATAATTAAATTGAGTCACCCAAGTCATATTATTATGACTCATATAGATATTTGATTTCTTTATTGTACATTTTTTTGTTTCAAAGAGCATACACACAGTTTTAGTAGGATTGAACTTAATATTATGACTGTTGGCATAATTGTTGCATACGTCTATCAATTTTTGAGCCGCTCTTTTTGATGGAGCAAGTAAACAGATATCATCGGCGTACTAAAAATTATTTATTAGATTTAGTTTTTATCCTGTATAAAGTAAAAATTATTTGTCATGACTTTGCCTCTTTCACAACCAATTTTAAAGTCTTTAAATTTTTGCCCAAGATCATCCATATGGATTTTGAATAAATATGGACTTAAAATACCCCCTTGGCGCACACCCATTTCTATTTTGAACTTATAAGAAGAAAAACTTGACTATGAAATCTGAACCATGCTCTGAACAAAATTTGTTCCTGCGATCTAAAAATAATCAACAGTTTAATAGACATGCACAATCGAAAAAGCGTTCATATAATCTGTGACTGACATCACGTAGCCTGATTCCTGACTTATTTCTAATAGCAAACTATGTAATTGGGTCGATTTAAACGCCTAAACTCGTAAAAAAATTTAAATCTTTTTTATAAATTGTTTTAATTCAAAATGCTAAAAAATTATGAATAACCTTTGGCAACCAAGGTTGTTTATTCTTATAAAATCAACAAATCTGTCAGACAACTTATAAAAAGGAATCACTATAATATCAAGGGTGCTATTTAGGTTAAATGATAATATTTGAAATTTTGTAAGCACGGTAACTACAGGAAAAATTATCGCCAAATAACTGTGAAATCAAATTGCTCTATTCAATTCATGAAATTCCGTATCCGTGCACACACACACGCAATAGCGTTGATTATGATAAACCTAGTTCACATGGATGTGATTTGAAGATGCGATAGATGCTGCCTCACAAGGCTCTAACAGGACGCATGCGTGGACGCACCAACAGAACTCTTTGTTTGATTTACACGAAGATGCGATGACGACTGCACTTCGTTTTTTACTGAAAATAAAATCGACTGATCGCATGATCGCACCTAGAAAGAAAAGTTCAATAATTTAAACTTTTGTTTTGATGCAAATTTATCGCAGCTATGGTGAACATGCGATGACATCGTGTATACGATCGCAGAAGAGGTTCACATGACGTCGCATGTACAATCGCAGATGCACATAAGTTCGCATCGATGTGAACTAAGCTTTATAATAATTAGACAAAAACAATTGCATAGATATTCCGGGAATATTGAGTTTCTAAAAATTTCTTAGGTTCTAAAGGACTATAAGGTCGATCAAGGTCCCTATAGTGACTATCCCTGTTACCAGGTCGCGCAATACTCTGCTGGCCAAGCAAATTTGAAAGTTTTCTAAAATGAGCCCACACAAATGCAAATATAATGCAAAGAGTTCTGTGGGCTCATTCCAGAAAAATTTCAAATTTGTTTCACCACCGGAGTGTTGCGCGACCTTGTAACAGGGATAGTCACTATAGAGACCTTGAGGTCGATGAAGATTTAAAATGTTTTTGAGTATCATGTGTGCATTTACAACATGTTAGTCGTACATGCATTAGTGAATCCGACGATCTGACAAATTTTTCTAAGTGTCCTGTTTCAAAAATGTATACGTTATCAATGTGATTTATATTAATAAGTCCCAAATAAAACATTTTTTCCTCAATTTTGCTTGTTTGTTTCCTCAAGTTTTTTCATTGGATGCAGACAACTAATCAGATTTATTGCTTGAAAATAATTAACTGCTTTGCAATAGAGTTTTTGAATTTTTTCTTCAAAATTTTAAAACATTGAAATTGAATAATTTGAAGGTTTTTTCAAGAAAAACTTTCAGTCAGAGAAATATTTTACAGTCGTAAAATTAATTGATAGGGTTGACTGCTCCGAAAAATGGTGTTTTTTGCGATAAATCGAATGTTTGACCTTTGACCATTAATTTTTTTTTCAAAAGTTGAAGATTATAATACTGGTTTTTTAATCATAAATGAAGTTTCACGTTTTTCATTGCTCATCAACTAAAATTTTTCGACTTTGAACCGAATTTGCTGACCTTACCCTATAAAGTAGGTCAAGAGGTCAATTAAAAAAATTCTTAGAATGTTTTTAAACCCTTATTTTCAAATTTGTAGTGAAAAATTCCAAAAAAATTGGGCTGACCCTTAGGTACAAACTAGGTCAAGGTCTGACCTCAGGATTTTTTATGTATTATTTTTGGATTTAGAAGGGTCGATTTCAACACAGATTTCAAATTTCAATTTAAATCCATGCATAATTGGCTGAAAAATCAACGTTTGAAGATTTTTGGATTTTTGGTGCAGTGCATATCCTGTTATCACTCATTCTGAGTAGGCAGCCGGAGATTCTGTACCATACGGTGTGGATGCGACATCCGACGATGAGCAACTCGACACCGTACCCAGACTAACAAAGTTGTTTTTGTCAATGTATAAAAGAAATGAGTCATCATGATTTTCCTCATAATTTTACATGTAGTAGTTATTGGCTTGGGCAAATCTTGTTATTATGGTAGAGATTCCACCGCGCATAGAAGATTTAAGCATGTTGTACATGTCAACATCTGTTATTAAGTCAAGCTTAACTTTAAAATATTCAGGAGAAGCCTACCACGCTAAACCGGCAAGGCTCAAATAATGTAAAGGATTTAGCTGATAAGTTTCAATCGAGAATTCCCTAAAGTTTTCAAATACACAAGCCAGCAAAGCGGTGTCAGTTTGTAGATATGTGTGGTGTATGTAGGAAAATATACCTATACCTAATTAGTCATGGTTTTGCTATTCATGTTAGAGTCAGACCTCATTGAACATTCGTCTTGTAAAGTATTCTTAATTATATGTTTACTAAAGTTGTGTACATAGAACTCAAGCGTCTATTATTTTCATATGACAATTACTTTCTTGACACATAGATACACAACATTTTTTGCGACGACAGGGAGATAAAGTGAAATTCTAAAAACTAACTAAACTAATTCAAAAGCGAATTAAAGTGAATTTCAGTCCTGAGCAATGGCTAATATTGGTGTGTTAAAACCGTTCGATTCAATTGTCGATGATTTCGAAGTTTGGATCACTGCGTTTACAGCCTATTTTGCAGCAAATGAATTGGATCCGATAAAGAAATGTGATCGTTGTAAAGCTGTCCTAGTGTCTACTTTGGGCATACAAATCGTGTCATTGTTAATGTCTCTGATTGCCCCCGAGACTACGGATGACAAAACTTTGAGTGAACTTATTAATGTTCTTCAAGTCCATTTCAAGCCAGCGCCCAAAGCAATTTCAGAAAGGTATCGCTTCATGTGCAGACGGCAGAAAGCTGAAGAATAAGTCAGTCAATTTCTTGCGGTGCTCCGGTCCTTGCCAGTCAAATGAAAGCTCTGAGGGATCAATTCATTTTCGGCTTAATCAACAAGTCGACCCAGCAAAAGCTATTCACCCAGCGGGATGGTGTGAAGCTGCACAATGTAGTCGGAATAGCCTTAGCTCAAGAAGCTGCTGAGTTGAGCACTTCAATGATACGTGGAAATTAGTCAAATCCCGTACCAGAGCAAGTTAATAAGGCACAAAGCAATAGGAGTTCTCCTGGAGTGTCCAGTTCAAAAACATCTAAGCACAAGTCCAAGAAAGCGTCAACTCGACACCCTCAACGGCAGAACAAAAAACAGTGTTCAAATTGTGGATCCAGTGACCCTGTGAAGTCAAAAGACTGTCCACACAAAGACGTTGTGTGCTACACCTGTGGCAGAAAAGGCCACTTTGCACGTTTGTGTTGAAGTGGAAGCAGTGGGCCGAAAAATGCAGTGACACAAGTGAAGACATCTGACTTTTACCATTCAACTCCTGACCTAAAAGAGAAAAGGTGTATTAACATTTCAGTGACTATAAACGGTGTTCAGCACAAGATGGAGCTTGACACTGGTTGTGAAACTTTTATTCTATCTGCTGAGTTTTGGAAGAATAGTCTTCATTCTCCCAAGCCCTATCCTTCTTCGATAACGTTTCGTACATACACGAAAAAAACTTTCAAACCAAAAAGCAAGTTAAATACAACAATTGTGTACAATTCTCAAGTCCTCCAAGACATGTTTCCGGTTAGTAATGGAACATCCCTGTTTGGTCGCGAATTGCTGCACAAGTTCCAGATTGATTGAAGTGAAGTACAACGCCAATGCAATAGTGTGAATAGCTCCTCTATTACACTGAATGCTGTGCTCAAGAAGTATTCAGATGTGTTTGAAAAACCCAAAGAGAGGATTAAAAACTTTAAGGCAAACATAGTTCTCAAAGACAATGCTACACTAAAGTTCCTTGAAGCTAGATCCATTCCATTCGCCATCCGTGAGAAAGTTGACAAAGAACTGGATGAGATAAAATCAGCCGGTGTAATTGAGAAAGTTACTCATAGTGATTGGGCTTCTCCACTGGTGGTCGTACCGAAGCCTAATGGTAAAGTGCGGATTACCGGTGACTTCAAAAATACTGTGAACTCGCAATTATGTGTGCATCAGCATCCAATTGCAGATCCAGAAGATTTATTTGCAATGCTAGCAAAAGGTAAGAAGTTCAGCAAACTTGATAGAACCAATGCGTATCATCAAATTGAAATGGAAGATTCCTGCAAAAAGTTTTTAGTGGTGGATACACACAAAGGGTTGTACAGATATAATGTATTGCCACAAGGAATTGCTTCCTCACCAGCCATTTTTCAAGCATTTATGGACAATATGCTAAATGGTATACCTATGACTGGTTCATATATAGACGATGGATTGTGCAGTGCAAAAAGTGATGAGGCTCATCTTCAAACGCTCAAAACAATTCTACAGATAATGAGGGAACACAAATATTATCTAAGTCGAAATAAGTGTGAGTTCCTAAAATCGACCATTAACTTTTTTGGACATGTAACAACGTCTGATAGGATCAGAACCGATCCTCAAAAAGTGGCTGCTATACAAGCAATCCAACGTTCTCGAAATGTGTCGGAACTGAAGTCATTTCTGGGACTAGTAAACTTTTATAGGAATGTAGTGCCATTCTTTTCTGATGTGTGCGTGCCGTTGTACAATTTGACCAAATTGTCAACCGAATGGAAGTGGTCATCCCAGTGCCAGCAGGCATTTGACGAAGTGAAACGTGCCCTATCTACTAGTGAAACTCTTGTGCATTTTGATCCCACCGCTCCTATTGGGATCAGCTGTGATGCGTCATGCAAAGGGTTAGGTGTGGTGTTATATCACAAACAATCCAATGGATCCGAACGTGCTATCGATTATGCATCCAAATCTTTAGGTGACACGGAAAGCAGATATTCACAGATTGAGAAGGAGGGACTCTCCATCATATTTGGTCTGAAAAAATTCTTTCGTTACCTGTGTGGAAGAAGATTCACCCTGGTGACTGATCATAAACCACTACTTGCGATCTTTGGAGCAAAAACTCAACTTCCTCCTTATGCTGCTACCCGTCTAAATCACTGGAGTGTCTACTTTAGTCAATTTACTTATGACATCCAGTACAGAAATACAAAGGATCATGGAAATGCGGACGCCTTGTCGAGACTTCCAGTGAAAAATGTGCACAAAACCGAGTCAGCTGACGATGTTGATTTCTTAGTTACCGAACAAATTGATTAACTGTCTGTCACAGTGAAATCCATTAAGTTAGCCACACGCAAAGACAAAGTTTTAGTTACAGTGCTACAACTATTAAAGCAAGGTTGGCCAGAAAAACTTACTCTTGAGCATGAGTTTCTTCAACCATTCCATAATAAACGGAATGAGCTTTCACAAGTTCAAGATGTGCTAACATGGGGAGTTCGTGTTGTCATCCCCACAAGTCTCAGAAGTACCATCCTTAAAGATCTTCATTCCTGTCACTTAGGAATAGTCAGAAAGAAATCCATTGCACGGCAGTACGTTTGGTGGCCCAATATCGATAAAGATATCAAACAGCTTGGAGAAAGTTGTGAAACTTGTTGCCAACAGCGCCTGGATCCAGCCAAAGCTCCTCTGTATCCCTGGAGATTCCCAGATGACCCGTGGACGAGACTCCATGTGGATTTGGCTGGCCCTTTTTCAACATGATGTGGTTGATAATAGTGGACGCCCACACCAAATGGCCAGAAGTTTTTTGTTTGAACGCAGACTGTACTAGTGCAAGTGTAATTAAATACTTGAGACAAGCTATTGTCAGATTTGGAATCCCAGGGCAAATTGTCACTGACAATGGAAGACAGTTTGTGTCCAGTCCCGAGAAGCTGAAAGATTTGTGCAAACTTTTAAGCGAGGGATAAAAGCATTCACTGGTGATTTAGAACTGAGGCTGCAGCAATTTTTGTTTACATATCGTCTTACTCCTCATTCAACAACCGGTTCTTCTCCAGCTGAGCTTCTTATTGGGCGAAATCCCAGCAATAGATTGGATCTACTCACTCCTGATGTAGAAAGAAATGTTTCCGCTTCCCAATCCCGGCAGTGCAAAGCCTTCAACGCTCATTCTACCCAGAGGATTTTTGACATCGGTGATGACGTTTGGGTCCGAACATTTTTCAATGGGGAGAGTAGATGGACACTTGGAACTATCATAAAGCCAGCAGGACCAGTATTATTTTAAGTCAAGGTCAATGGAAAACCTATCAAAAGGCATGTGGACCAAATTCTGAGAGCAGAAAAACTTCACATCAAGCATAACGACGAGCAGCAGAAAACAGCTATTCTATTGAAGACTGAAGGAAATATAAATCCATCTCCTGACGCTACATTGTGTGTCCCTGGACCCAACGTTGAGTTATCATCAGACGAGACTGATATCAGTGACCAGTATGAGGAATGTGAGGATTCCTCGTCCCAAGTTCCTTCACCAAAAGAGACTGAAATTCGTCGCTCCGACCGAATCAGAAAACGTTTCAACGAAACGAAAACGCTGCACGTGAAACGGTGCAGCGTTTTTAGTATCAGAGAATAGTGAACCTAATTAGAAGGGAGGAATGTGGTGTATGTAGGAAATTATACCTATACCCAGTTAGCTATGGTTTTGCTATTCATGTTATTTACTTATCTATCATAAGTATGCAGACTGTCTGATTTAGAGTCAGACCTCATTGAACATTCGTCTTGTAATGAATTCTAAATTATATGTGTATTGTGTAAGTTGTGTACATAGAACTCAAGACTCTATTATTAACTTTGCTTTAGCAAAGTTATTAAGAACAGCTACAGAAGAGAAAGTAAGAGAGAGACAGAGAGAAGCGCAGAGAAGGGAAGGTACATTGAAATACACTGCAGCTTGGCTTTCACCCAAAAGCTTCTACAAAATCCTTGTGTGACTAAACTTTTTCGGGATATACCTACAACCCAACCCAACGGATGGTCATGAAATTTTGCATACCGATAGTGATCCCTCTGAAGTTCCCGGAAAAACTTGCAATAGTAAATCTGTTTTTCAATTGATGAGTTATAAACGTTTAACTGTAAATCAAGTAGCGATATGTATCAAAGAATTTTCCCTATATGTGGCAAGAGTACTAGCTTGGACTAGTTGTTAGAGTTGCGGCATTGGAGATGGGTTGGCCAGGGTTTGATAACTACCATCGGCATTGCTTTTTTAAGTTTTTTTTGCTCGCCCGTGTTTTAAACACCAATTTTTCATGGTAAAACTTTAAATCACTTAATATACAGGCCCTTTATGCACTACATTTGACGATTTTCGATGTGTGATTATGATTATTTTAAGACTAAAAAAAATGTTTTTAGACACATTTTTTACACAGTCAAAATTCAACGCTGTTCAGTAGTTGTGTAGATAGGACCTCACTATGGAAGTTCGGCTGCGCTCTGTCACAAAGGATTTCATTGATAACAGAATATATTAAAAACTGCAGTTTAGATTCTATTTATAGTAATATTTCTACTAATACTCAAAATAAGCAAAGTTATCTATGGTCTTACAGAGAGTTTATTTTCATATGACAGTTACTTTCTTGGCATATAGATACACAACAATATGTAACATGATAATCGCCTAACGTCTTACAGTATTTGGTGAAAATCATTTTTCTCTAGTTGTAATCCTCCACAGAAACGAGGAAAAGATGGAAAATTTTTCTCTTTAAACTTTGAGAAACAATTTATACAATCATAACAATGAGCACCTTTACGAGAAAGAAGTTTGGCCTTTTTCTCACCTATTGCTTTAGTTGAATACAAAAAACCACCTTAAAAAGATTTTTGGAATGAAGATTTTGAACTAGTGAGTCTAAACTGGCATTTAAAAACATCATTGAATCTAGAAAATAAAAGTTGTCGCAAATTATGCTCAGATATTTCTCACAATTCGTTAGAATAATTTCAACTTTACCATTCAATTTTTCAAACCCTTGTATTATTAAATAGGAATCATAACCACGAAAATTATGAAATAAAATTGGGATTTTTTTTGTGTTTAAAGTTTATATTCGAACTTGATTGCGCTGGATTTCGATAAAGTCCTGTTTGATGGTCGTGGTCTAATACTTTATCATATGAATTCGATATTTTCACATATGTGACAAAACTTGGTATTAGAGAACTCCTCAAATTGCTTTAAAGTTAAAGGACATAAATCGCAGTAAGCGCATATACTGAGAGAACGTAGAAATAAAAAAAGCAAAATTAAATCGTTTATAGCTTTATTTATAGGATATAAAAAAATTTACAAACCAACTTTTATCTAGTGAAAAACCAGTTTTCACGTATTTCGGTTGATCTGAAGTTTACTTAATTGTTTCAAAACTTGATCTTACTCTCGCTATCATTTGCAATGTATTTTTTCCATTATTCATTTATTTTGTCAATATTGAAAAACATTTAAACTGAGTAATTTACTTTGCACGCAGTTTTAAATCAGTATGATTGAAAGTATTCTTCTTCAGTTTTTTTGCGAATCTTAGCGATCGATAAGTCTCTGAAAGAATAATATTTCACGGACCTTAAATCTAAATGTATTAAAGTCTAAATGTATGTAATGTATGAAAATTTTAACAATAAATTAAGCAGTAAACCTGGCTCAGCACTGATATAAACCAGGTTATGCACTGGAGTACACCTGGTTATGCACTGGAGTACACCTGGTTATGCACTGAAGTACACCTGGTTATGCACTAAAGTACACCTGGTTATGCACTGAAGTACACCTGGTTATGCACTAAAGTACACCTGGTTATGCACTGAAGTACACCTGGTTATGCACTACAGTAAACCCAGTTATGCACTGAATGAAACCTGGTTATAGGCTACCGTTAATCTTGTTTTGCGCTGACTAAAACCAATTATGAGCTGCAGGAACTCTGGTGCGTTTTGACTTAATACAATTTTTTTCCCTTTCTTTTCCCTTTAAATTTTTAATACTAATTTTACTTTTCATAAATGTAAAACATATCTGTAATTTGAGAGGCTGGCAAGTATGCTCAACTAAACTTACTTACTTACTTACTTACTTAGTACAGCCTAAGTTAATAATACCTATTGTTGTTTTTAAATGTTTAGGTAATGCAATATTATCACCACCTTTCCATGATGCAAATTTTCCAAAACGGATATCACATCCAGCGACTCGATCTATTTTCCAACCAGAACCGTTCTGTTCAAAAACCGATACCCGATTATCTACTACTTCGTCTAAATAGTCACTTAGCATTGAGTCAAAATATTATATGCCATAGAGGTATGACATTCTAGAATTAACGTAATGCTCACTAGTCTTAGTAGTCTCTCTAGTAGTCTATCTCTTACTAGTAGTCGTTTTCATCAAATTTCTGTCTTATAAACTTAATCATAGTGCTTATCTGAAATTTTAAATTCCTGTTTTGCTGAAGAACCGCTGTGAAAATATTCTTTAATTCAGCTTTGTAGTTCTTAAAATATTCCCTTGGAGTTAAGTAAATTTCTTCTGTTCTATTTTGGTAGCACTGTAGAAATCCACGAAAAGTTTAAATTTTTTGAAATCTTTCAAGTGGCTTGTCAAAATCTTCATGTTTAATGTAAGGATGATCATCACCGTGACAACCATATGTTTTTGGTTTCTGTCGTCGTTTCCGTTTGTGAATCTTCACGGGCTGAGAAAGCGCTTCTCTTGTTGTAAAAGTTGATTGACAAATTAAGCAGATAATCATCTGTAAAAATCACAATTTCTTTCTTTCGAAGTTCATTATTTTATCACATTATTCCCATCACAGTATTCAATTTGCGAAACTGTGGACTCACCGTTTTAAAATTTCAAGTATGATGAAACTTGATTAATGTCCCTTTCAAATCCCTTAAGAGCTGAAAGGCAAATCATATCGTTAATGTTATGTTCTTATATATATATATTCCCTGTTAAATAAATCAAAATAAAATTTCAATGAATACAATTGACATATATTATATGTATTTGGATTGACTCACCTTTTTTCAAGCAATAAGCAAATATTATCAAGATCCCATAAATGAAAACACAAATACAACAGCATACAGTAAGACTTCGAAATTGGAAACAGTTTATTTTCACTTAAGAGAACAAAGTTTTCAAAAGGTATTAAACAAAAATTAGTTTGTTCCTGTGGACCCAAATCCTCTACGTCCACATTGAATGTTAGGCAGAGACTAACAATGGAAAACAATTTTATTAATAAATACGTTAAGTTGAGCATTTAAACAAGTCAGTGATATAAATACTTACATCAACTTCTTTGACTGTGAGTACAGAACATTTTTCGCATTATTATTATTATTATTATTTATTCGACATCATTTCCCTGGGTAGGGTTTTTTCAAATGACCAGTGGTTTGTACAGATAAAATAAATACTTGAATGTAAGTAGATATAAACAGAAAAGTTATAGACATAGATAATG
>Ga0210040_10009008_pt1 | contig 11695 bp, 6 predicted proteins | sample CryGeyCG12114_NA_FD_185462 | JGI IMG/M metagenome (GOLD analysis project Ga0210040, IMG submission 185462) | Groundwater microbial communities from aquifer - Crystal Geyser CG19_WC_8/21/14_NA (SPAdes) (version 2) | ecosystem: Environmental > Aquatic > Deep subsurface > Groundwater | place: USA... | reverse complement strand
CTTGAAAAAACAAAGAAGTGAAAGCTGAAAATCCTATGTTCAGGCAGTAATTCGTACATACTTATACTCATAGCATTCTAGGAATGTTTGAATGCACATAGAAAAAAAAATCTTGACATTCGTTTGTATACACTGTTAATGAACCTTAAGAATCCAACAGAGAAAGTAAAGGGAAAGGAAATACCAAATAGAAAATGCCTCACTTGTTTTCCCCTATCAGAGTTTACCCATATCTCCTGTTCCTAAATAACACAAGTAGACATTTTAAAACTGTCTTCAGAAGAGTCCTAAATCTTCCAAGTTTCCTTTGCCTACACAGTTGCCAGAAATAGCCCGTATTCCACATGCTGGATAATTTAGTTGGTTACGTAGGAGGATGACCTGGAAATAATTGATTCCCTCTTCTATCCTACTATAGGATAGTAGTTTTTTCAGTAGGTAGGGGAACTTTTTAAATTCTACATAAGTACAACAACAATAGCTGACGCAGTGAATCAGGTAAATTTTAAAACCGACTTTTCTTATTAGTATAGTGTTTAGTGGAACAGACTGTGTTCATCCAAAAGACTTTGCCAATGCACTAGATTAGAATGAAAGAAAAGTCAATGGTTGTAAGCGCGACTTTTTGGACAACCAATTAACCGGTAGGTATACTAACTAACTAACTAACTATGTAGAATGCCTGTACATAGTAGAATACGCACGGGAATTTAGTTTCCAAAGATATTTGATACACACTGACTGAGTTTCCAATGGACTGCTCAAAAAGTCTACAGGGAATCAAAATAATTGAAAAATCTCTCAGAAAACAACTTGTTTCGTACCCTATGTTTGTTAATTAAATATTGAAATTTAGTAAACCCTTAGCTCTGAGATTAATTCTGTGCAGTACAAAAGGAATTTGTAATTCGATAGAGGTCTAATCCATTTTTTCCCTGTAGGAATGCATACACTTTTTAGTATACAATGTTATTCCCAGGTTTGGTTATCAAAAATCTTGAATGATGATATTGTTTTCCCTACAAAGATTATTTTTTACTTTTACTTAAGATTATGACTAACGTAGCCTGCCATTTTACACAAGAATGCTCTAAATTGCAACTGCAAGCCACTCGGAACATGTTTATGCTTGTTTTCACGTGTGTTGCAAAAAAAATGTCTACGAGCTGTCTGGCTGGCTTTTATGGAGCTCTTTTACTACTGAAAAATTTACGAGAAGTAGAAAAATGCGTATTTATATACACACTATTTGCAACGGCACTTCATCATAGGCTCATTCAATCAATTTTTTATGTCAGAGTATATACATACGCAAAGAAACTAACGAAGTTATGTCTAAAAGTTGCTCAAATGATATTTAGCTAATCTTTGAATGAATAAAATACAAATAATAGACTGGGCTTTTGGGCTTACACATGCTTGGGATTGAAACTATTTTAACTATCTAGCTAGCTGAAAAAACAAATGAAAGAAAACGTATAAACAATTCATAATCATGATGAACCATATTTTCAAGTATGTACATGATTAATTAGCTTGGAATTAATTCAAAGGAATTAGAGACTTGAACATTAAATGAAGGAATTTAAGCTAAACTCACGAGTAGCCAGTGTGAAACAACAAACAAGTATAGTGCAATTTTAAGGCTTCTTGTTTACGCTAATTTACGAGCGTTAGAAAGGGCTTGCTGGATGGATTATGTATTCTGTGTGATCTAATTAATATCCATAGAATAGCCTAAGCATGTTGTGGCGGATTCAGAGCTTAAGTTCACATAATTGATTTACTTTCTAGAATTCGACTTCTCACGTTGGGGGCAGCAAAAGAGCGGCTAATGTAGAATCCATGTCAACTAGGGATAGGGAAATTTTGGGTGTTTAGTGCAAGACTTAAGCCCTCTAGTTTTTGTGAAGACAGAAAATATTTAGAGAAGATACTAATGTGAACTATTGTGAACTACTTTGAAATTAATGGGAAAGCTGCTGACTGCATATTTGAATTCGTATATATTCCAAAAACTAACAGTCTTTCCGGCGTGTAAATATTACATTTATGCTTTTCAGTAAAAAAATCTTTTCAAAAAGGATTAACGAAATTGTATAACTTTTACAAAATATTCAAAGATCTGAAAGCTCAAAGTTTTAGTTATTCTATCTATGCTTCCCTATGCAGAACTTCACTAAAAGAAATGAGAATCCATATGTTATTTACTCCTACGCTTCCTATGCTTTATTCACACATTTAGGCACAACTAACAACCCTATATTGGGAAAACAAAAGCCAGCCTAAATAGGATTAAAGCCACTTTCATCGGCCAACGTAAAATTTATCCTCCCCTACTGAATTAAAATATTTAAATGAACTTCCATTTGTGTCAGTTCTTGAATCAAAATGCAACATTTATGTCTGTGTAGTTCACCGGCAATTCTAACTTACCTATTCAACATGCAAGTTAGCTCACTCACTACTACTGACTAACTAACTAACTTTCTCCACGTCCCAGGATTTTGCATATGGGAAATATGCTTTGGATAAAAATTATCCATGTGAAACATCAAACCGCAGTGGAAAATGTTTTTTCCGTTGTGCCCGACAAAAAATGCAAAGAATCTTTTTTCTCAAACGTGCCCAGTTTCCTCAAAGGGCTACATACTGTGCTAGAAGACTCGACTCGAGTATCTGTCACAATTTGCAAAACACAGTTATTTCAGTGGGGAATCCAATTTCCCGTTGATTACTTGTGCCAGAAAGTAAAAGACTTGGTCGTACCATTTTATCACCATGTGTGAAACTAAAACACAAAATTAGGTTTTCAAATGAGCTGGGATTACAACACGTATTCATTATGGGACTCTCAAAGAATGAGAGTAATTATTGCGGCCATAGAACTGTTGACTATCCGAACGAATTACTTGCGTAATATGCTCAACTCTTTTGGAATGTGTGCCAGGCCAAAAGAGTTGAGTATGGCTTACAACACACTGGACAATCAAGCCAAAATGGCAATTTATATTAGGCTCTGGATGTAACTAACTAACTAACTAACTAAATGTATGCTATTGATTAGTGTTTGTATACAAGGAACTTACAGAACACAATAATACGTAAGCTGTAGATATACTGGGACAGATTACAAAGCTTAAGGTTAAAGGCACACGGGCTAAAATTATTTCCGTTTTCTCCGATAACTTCCTATTGCACAGAAGGATTGAGTGAGGGAATATGAAACGTCTGTGAAAAGTTTATCGGGAGCAATCAGAGCCCAAACTCGTCATAAACTTTCCATATCTTTCATATTCAGAGATTACTTTGCTCAAGGAATATATTGAACATGGGACATTCTGGGAACGAACTAACTAAGTTTCTTGCATTAGCCTATAATGGGTGTGCAGACTTCAGGAAGGTTATTCTATTGAAATTAGCATGTAATCGTATACTTGTCATTTTGTTATTAATGAGCTAACTTTTTGAATACACTAAAAAGTTAGTTTTCAGAGTTGAAGTGGAACCTTAATTCCAGGGTTGCAAACAAAATGTTGTTTACTTTTCGAATGAACTGGGTAGTTCTTTGCAGTTTTCAATTGTTTGCTTTGCCCCTTTTCGGATGGTACGAGAGATAGTATGCAAAGTTGAAAGGCGTGTAGTATAGTTAGTAAGTAAATTAACAATGGATAAAATTAGGGTTTGGTAACTAACTAGTTACGTGTTAGTTACGAAGGTTTGTAAATTGCTTGATTGGATATTTAAAGGCAAAATTATTGAATTATATTATTTTCGTATTCTATACAGTGGCTATAAAAGTTATATTTCCATTTTAGAACATCAAAAAATAATGAAACTTTGAAAAATGTAATCATTAGGAATAGAGTATTACTATACTTTTGTTTACTATAGTGGCCACGTTTAAGTTATTAATTACATTCGCACCTTGAACCAATGTTCTTGTTTACTGTAGCACTTGCAGTTATTTATGAGAGATGGAGATGTTACGTGTGTAACATAAATATCCCTATTGTGACATTGATGGACAACAAGGGATCTAGAATGAGAACCAGAAAAAGGGCGAATAACAAATTCATATGAAAATGAAAAGCTTTCTCCACCAGAACAACACACACACATATGAGAAGTTAAGTGAACCTTGAAAAACATTCTTTGCTTATCCACTGCTAATCAGGAGAAACATTTTATGCACATGACCTTATTCCAAACAAGAATGAATACGGCTCCGTACAATAAATTGGCCATTCCCAGAAAATATTGTACAAGTACAATACAATATTGAATAACAATGCGATCGATAAATAGATACCATATTATTGGATGAATTGGCGACACCAAAAATTGCTGCATAAAGGAAATAAGTAACAAGAATATATAATGACAAAATATCATGTTTAAATCACAAGTTAGCTAGTTAGTTAGTATCGTGAGAACGAATTTAAAGTGCGATACTTTAGATTTCCTAAACAAACGGAAAAAGACATTTTAGAGCAGCCAGAAGATAGGGAAATCTTTATTATTATGCAGTTGGTTCTATGGGAAGAATCGGATAGAAAAAATGCTTTTCTTCTGATCATAACTTAGTTGGCTTTTACCACTTGCATTATATGGAGCTAGCTGAGGGTACTAAAAACTTCATAAGCATGATTTAATGACCTTGCATGTAAGCTGTATTATTTAAAAGGGCACAAATGTCCGTGCATAGCTTTCCAACTACAAAGATGGGAGGAAAAGTGTAATAAAGATACAATACTGGTTTATGTTAAGAATAGGCGATGTGGCTAGAGCATGCAAAATGCATTGCATAGGTTTTGTGTATTGAACATACAAAGGAATTGCATGAATATCGCAAAAAAAGACCATGGACTGGAAACCATGCGACTGCTTGGTTAGACTATATATTGTGTAGACAAAGTTTGCATGTCTGTGTATTTGAGTGAACCAAGCGTGACCGTTGTACTGACGGCCATTATTGTGCACAGAATGTTCATGTGGTATGTTCAAAGGAAATAGAGTGAGTGCCTGACGTTTGAATCAAATGGCCAAAAAAAGAAGAAAAACATTTTAGAGATTGCCGCATGCCCATTAGTTAGCCGTTGTGTTCAATGCTACGTATGGCATAAAAAGGTTTGGAGGACATCGCAAACAGCTTATTTATTTTTCTCATTCGATTAAATTTTGTGCATCCATGTGATTATAGAGCTTTTAAAGTTATAACCACAATTCATAGTGTACTCCCATCCTATTGTGATGACATAGACAGACAATTCAATCCTCAACAAATACAAAAAACGAACGAAACGAAAAACAATTATGTTTTACACATACTTTTATGAATTCTTTAGCATGAATTATAAATGTAGTGCAATAATTTTTGTTGTACACTGAAAATAAGAAGACCCTAATGCATAAAACATGACTTAACACTATCTAACACTATACTCCTAACTGACTACACATAAAACGCAATAAAATAAACAATTACAGGCGTCTAGCCACATTTTAGTGAAGCTAACCACTAACTTACTAACTAACTAAAAGTTCATTGGAACGCCCAGTACCTGCAGTATATTTAATTACAAGATTTATTATTTATCATACCAATATAAATGTCAGATATGCGTTGCGTTCCGTTTGCAAAAGCAATAGGATGCTAAGAAGCAATTAGCAGAGTAAGGAATATAAAGCCAGCATTAATCACTCGCTTAATTGCTACTCCATGCAACGAAAAGGATCAAAATTGCTAACTAACTATACATACTGGATGAAATGCATTGCAGACAATAAGATTTGAACAAAAATGTAAAGTGTTAAAATGAAAAAAGGAAGTGATGATCACATTTCATAAAACTTGCTACTGTTGTAAGTTTGAGCAAAAAACACAGGGAGCAGTCTGTAGTACATTTTTGTGAGGAAGTACCAACCTGGAGGGCTTTCTTTTTCTCACAGTTAAGGAATCTGGAGTAGCTTGTAAAAGCGGCTTCTGCTCTTCAGCTCTTTTATTGTCGTCCCAAGACATTTCTGTGACAAATGAATTGCTTATTACTGCTACTTACTACTACAGCCATTAGATTAGAGTTGTTACGAGTGTAGCAATAGTAGCAAAGCAGCAGTTGAGGCTGCTATAGAACACAACTCACTACTATGCTACACAACACACGTATCGTAAGCTCTCGATTAACTCCCGGGAGAAATTTTGCCCCACATACAAAAGCTTGAGGATTTACTGCAATACATATGATGACTACAGTTGAACCTGCTATATAGTGCACAACGGGCCATCATGGAGGATCAAACGGACAAAAAATTCACCCAATCTTTTCTGTCAACTTGTAAATTGAAGTTGTAAATTTCATAGGGAGAAACAAGAGCTTACAAAAACTGTATAATACAATACTGTCCAAGATGTAATCTTAGCTACTGCAGCCAAATATATAAAGGATGACTAAATAGAAAGTAGTACGTATCTGTAATTAAACTATAGCTTTTAGTTAGTCGCTTTCTCATTATCTTTGCTCTTTTATAGCATTAGTTAGTTTATAGCGGTAAGTTAGATTGGCTAGCTAACTAACTAACAAAGTTTCCAACTATGCACATATGCAAGTAATAGTAATTTTGAAAGAATCGTAAATCGTATGGTATTAGATTGACAACGAGACAAGTACAAATTGCAGCCTCCTACCAAACATCATGCAATGAATGGGGACATGGCAAACTTGGGATTTAATCTTTTATCTTGGTTGAGTGAGAGCACTTATTTCCAAACGCAAAGTATCCTCTTCCTCTCAGCAATGATAGTAGATATAGCCAGTTCGCACATAGGATATGCAGAGCTACTAAAAAGCAGACTGCATTAAATTGAACCAAAAACGTTCTTCCAGTTCCTTGTGATAATGCACGTGCAGCATGTGGGATAAAAATTGAGGGTGTCTACGTACTCCATATAATGATGACAATATGAATTCTCTTTGTCAAGATTCGCTCTCAGTCAGTGTCAAAAAAGGTTTTCATTTTTAACCATTTACTATAGCTAATACTAGCTGTGCGATGCCTGAATTTCGCACACAGATTCCCATGTATCCCATGTCATTATGAAATTGTATCCGAGCACCCTTTTGAAATTGAAAACGCCAGATGTGACATGAGTCAAAAACTGTGTATCGTGTTTTAGTATATAATACTCTCATATAATCATCATGTGTAACTGAATGTCAGCTTCATATACGGATGTTCTGAAATAAATGACTTTGTCAAAAAATCTTGAATGCATGCATCTCAGAGTTAAATTCGCACACATGAGAAAAATTCAACAACTCACTTACTTGTGAAAAATTTATAGGAAGGATTGTTGTTACGTGAGCAAAAAAGTCCTCCTTATATTACGCTACTTGTAGATACTTCACTGATGATTTGTCATGCATCCGGTTCCTTTTTCTTGAACTTTGCTGCAGTCAGACTTGAGTGTGGAACACTTCTCACTCAGGTTCGTACACATGTACACAAAGGAATCGGCAAGTTCGTTTTAAATATTATTATTATTATTATTGCTACTCCAGCTGACAAGTACGGTGGACCTGACACTGACTTTTACCGACTGTTTAGTAGCTTTGGTGTTCCACAAACAAAAACCAGTCTGTCTGACTGGTATATTAGTAGAATTTGGTAGAGTAGTAGCAACTGAAGGAACGTGCTATCCACACACTCACTTACTACACATGGGAGAAAAGGACTGCACTGCTTTCCCTATCTAATTGCCTAGCTGGCTTTCACCGAGTTTGTCTGTCTGTTGTTTGCAAGCAAGTGCTGGGAATGAAAAAAAATGCTGGAGCTAACCCGTGAGTCGGTTTTCCTTTCAAAAGGAACGTTCACTGGTTCCAAACTGCAGCACTGTGCGGAGACTAGGGTACACAGAGAACTTTCCTCTGCAATGCTCAAGTGAGACTGCTGTCCCGGCATTATACTTACTCACTACACAGTCAGTTTGTGTGCAAGAAAAAATACAAGCTTGGTAGATGGTCGTCAAAACTGTTTTCCCTATGTAACATAATATAAGGTCTTACATGGTGAGCAAAAGTAATTCATGTTCCTATCTTCCTATATATAAAGGCGAATGGTGCGTTGTAGTGACAGACTATGCATTTCTGGGAAAATGGTAGCTGTTTTAGGTACTAAAGATATTGTGCATATGTGAACACTTTGTGTGTATATTGGGAACAACTTGGTTCAAGTGAGTACATTTTTGGCTAACATTCATCCTTTTTTTGGTGCAACGCATGCATGTAGACAGCAGCTATTTGGCTTAGCAGTAGAAATTGAATGTAGTACTAGGGGAAACTCAAGTCTCAAGGCTGCAGAGAGAAATACTGCAGTGAATTTGCCACACTGCATGCTACTTACTAACTAAACTACAGCATGGCTAAAGCTGCATGGAGAAAGCAAGTTTCTCTTCTAGTCTAATAGTACAGTGGCAATAGTGTAGTAAATGGGAGAGCAGCATGGTACCTACCTAAAAATACCAAAAAATGTGTAAGTTTAGCTCCACTGGCTTCTGTCGTCCTTGTGTGCGAGATTTTGGCAAACATTTTATGCACACGGGGCTTCCGGTAGAGAAAGTCATGCGAAAATTTGGTAACCAAGCATAAGCACAAGTAAGTAAGAACTGACTTATATACAGATATATTATGTACAATGTGTAACTTCAAGAGCTTGGTTTATTTATTAGAGAAAGGTGACCACAACGAACGAAAGTTCTGAACAACGTGCTCTAGCTCTAAATAATTCGAGCGAAGGATGCAGAAAAGAAAATAGGGAGGCAGGAGTTCTTAAATATGAGGATCATTATGTAATATGGGTGCATATTATCACCGCTTGCTATCCTTATTTTAACATAATTGAGATGATACACATGGGATTGCGGGACTTAAACATGTTTCTCAATGATTCAAGGGAGTGATGAAGTAGCACACATTTACACATTTTATTCATTTGTAGGTATAACAATAAACACTAACATGTTTTTCTCCTTCAGTAGTACAAAAATAATAGGACAATTTCGTACAATGCAATGCGCATTGCCATGTGCGTGTTACATAAACGTACAGTAGATTCGGAGAAGGCTTTCTTGGGAATTACAAAACCGTAGGCACGTAAAACAAGAGACCAACAATTTTTCGCACGAAAAATTGTTGGTTTTTAGGTACAAAAACGTTGTGAGTAAAAATACGTTTAACTCTAATATTCATTTCTTACTTTCAAAATTGTAAGAAATTGTCTTATTATTTTTCATTAAGCTTCAATATATATATATATAGCGAAAATCTACGCTCCAGTCTATTCCACATTCATGCACACAATTTTGAATTACTTACTTATATATTGTGAGGAAAGGGTAATTAGATAAATTGTAAGTAGATAAAATTTCGAAGGGACTTTTCTTAAAACCAATTAAAGTTTTTGCTCCTTTTAAGATAAGTTACATCATCATTCATAAAAAACTAACGATGTCTTCGGGACCGGAGGTCTCTTCGTCGTGTAGCAGAAGGTGTACTTCCCAAATTAAACATTGGAGTAGAAGGAGCGGCACCTGCTCCAAAAGCTGGTGGCTGAGATTGTGCTTGTCCACCAAAATTGAATCCACCTAGAACAAATGAAATAGTTTCCATCAGCATGTCTATTAAAATACAGTAAAACACTTGAAAACCAACTAAACTAACTAACTAACCAGAAGGATTCTGAGCTGGAGCTGCCGGCTGACCAAATTGGAATAATCCTGAAGCCGGTGCTGCAGGATTTTGCGGCTGCTGCTGAGCAGCTGCTCCGAATGCGAATCCAGTACTACTACCTGCAGCGGATGTGGCTTGTTGCTGAGATGCATTCGCTCCAAATGCGAATGGACTACTGGCATTAGATGCCTGACCTGATGTTACTGAACCCAAATTGAAATTAAAACCACCTCCTCCTACTCATCAGAACGCCCAAGGAAGAAGAACAAGGGAAGAAAGAAAACCAAAAAAGATAATGAGACTACCGTGCAATGAAAACGAAATATACTAAGAAAAAGCTACGATAAAATTATTTTTTACCCTGCGTCTGCTGAGTTTGAGGTTGTTGACTCTGTTGTCCGAAAGCAAATGGTGAAGTTGTATTACTTGCAGGAGCATTGCTTGCATTATTAGCTGAGAACGAAGAAGAACCAAATGAAAAGCCACTGGAACCAGGAGCTGCTGGACTGCCAAATGTTGATGTCGAGGCAGAAGGAGCATTAGATGAAGTTCCAAATGTGGATCCACTTTGACCACTACTTAAGCCGAAGGCTCCTGTAGAAGGAGCAGTACTGTTTGAGCCAAAAGCCCCTGAAGAAGAATTACCAGTACCGAACGCTCCAATTGACGGTGTCATATTGGTGGATCCAAATGCTCCGGTAGAAGTAGCGGTATTTGATCCAAAGGTTACAGCGGAGGTATTTGTATTACTCGACCCGAATGATCCAGCAGCAGGAGCTGCATTTCCACTTCCAAATGCAAATCCTCCTGAAGAAAATAAAAAAATGAACACGATACATTGATTAATACTCGTAATATATTTGGAAAATTTGGCTTTTAGTTAAGAAAACTAACCACCAGAGGTTTGATTCTGTTGTCCAAAAACACTAGTGCTGGTAGTATTACTAGCAGGAGTTGCGGCCTTTTGGCCAAAATTAAATCCAGAGCTAGCTGCAGGACTTGCCACATTAGAGCTTGAGTTGAATGAAGACGAGAATCCAAATGGTGATGCTGTGGATGTAGAAGATGGAGCAGCAGATGGTATTTTATTTTCAGTGCTTACCGGCGACGTAACAGTACTGCCACCAAATGAGAACCCACCACCTTGTGTTGAGACTAAAAAACACAAAAAAAATATTTTTAAATCACTCACTCAAATATTTACTACTGGAATACGGGATACATCAAAAAGTTCCAAATTAAAGTACAAAGCTTAATTTAAAATTAATAAAGCTTACGATTTGAAGAATTTTGTTGCTGTCCAAAAACGCCAGTAGAAGTGGATCCTCCAGTAGTCGATGGCTGCGGTTGACCAAAACTAAATGTAGAGCTTGGATTGGCAGCCGGAGCAGTAGTTGCATTGGCGTTAAATGACGGCGAACCGAATGAAAATCCTGAACTTCCTCCACTCGTAGTAGAAGGAGTTGTTTTGGGTACATTAGATCCAGCGACTCCACCAAACGAAAATCCTCCTCCTGTATAATTGAAATAGTACACATATAATAATTCAACAAGACAGAGAAAAAAAATATTGATACATATCTCGATAAAACTGACCATCCGAGGGCGCTGGTGTCTGTCCGAAAATGCTAGACGTATTTGCAGTAGTTGTTGTGGCTGGAGTACTACTACTTAGACTAAAGCTGAAACCCGCCGATGGAGCAGAAGTCGTTGCACTACTGGCATTAAATTGTGATGATAATCCAAATGCTGAGGACGCAACAGTAGTAGGGGCAGTTGATGAGGTATCCTTTGCGGTAGAGCTTGACCCTCCAAAACTGAATTCTGCTTTCGCTAATCCTGGACCTAAATAATCCAACGCTATTGAAATGATTTTGTCGTAAAAAAAGTCAAATTCAAACTGAAAATACTTACCGCCACAAGTACTTTGCTGTTGACCGAAAAGATTGCTAGTAGTAGTTGTTGTAGTG
>Ga0210040_10009007_pt1 | contig 11695 bp, 13 predicted proteins | sample CryGeyCG12114_NA_FD_185462 | JGI IMG/M metagenome (GOLD analysis project Ga0210040, IMG submission 185462) | Groundwater microbial communities from aquifer - Crystal Geyser CG19_WC_8/21/14_NA (SPAdes) (version 2) | ecosystem: Environmental > Aquatic > Deep subsurface > Groundwater | place: USA... | reverse complement strand
CGAAACGAGAAACATTGAATTTACAGAAAGTCTTTCTCCTTTTCCTAATCCTCAAACTCGCCCCCATAAAGCAGCTCGCAGGCTCGAGCATGAGGAGCCTTTGATCAGACATTGCACTTCTAATATACACGGTCTGTAGCAAGTCGTTTCTTCGTCTGGCCGTGGATGAGCTTGGTCATTTGAAAGGTATGAACTTGGTAATCCTCTGCGCAGCAAAAGTGCTGCACCCACGATCTAGGAGTTAGATTTCATGCACAAGACTGTTTTGACGCCGCTTGAATTGTGCTTGACACTCAGCATCATCCCATTCTCGACTCGTGGTCAGCAAGTGATTAAGCGCGTTTTACTCTTCATCCGTACGTGACAGGATGGCACAAGCATCACTTTCTGCTAATCCCGCCACCCTCACCACGATCTTACAACCCATTTAGCCCTGAGCCGCCTGATCATGTGAGCATTGTACGTCAGTCCCCAAACACAATGGCTGAACCATATCACGCAGTACGATCGCCATTCCTCCTCCCAAATGCCCTATAGGGCCGTTACGCATACGAGGATTTCGTGTAGAATCCTTACCTCAAGTCTGAGAGCGGCCAGCTGTATGGCCCAAACAGAAGTAAGCGTAAAGCTCGGTGAAACAAGCTATCTCTCCGAAGGCATGAGCTTCTCTAACCCGCAGGCGAGGACTCGTCGTATCCGTTTCCCGATGTTTTTGGGAGGCATGGTGATTGGAACAGACACCGCCGATCTTGAAAGCCAACCTACTCTGAAGGTCTTCAGAAGGACGGCGGCCACCCTTTTCCAGTGTAGTGGGCCAAGATCCCAAAGGACAAATGCAATCTCCATGAATCGCATGTGAGCGCTGAGCAAAAGAAAGACTCTGAACAAAACCTGGTAACCCAGCTGACACAACAGGCAGTCGGCATGTGGCCGACGGAAGGGCACCAAGCTGCGCACATGGCGGTGGTCCTTTTGTCGCAATGAGTGGGTTGACGACAATCAAACACGGCATCGCTATGAGTGTAGTCAATATCGACATAAGCATTGGTGGCACTTTCTGGCGTGCGAGAAGTGCCCTGCTGCTCAGGGGCTGAGATGCAGTCGTTGTGGCACGCCAGCGATGGACACAGAGTCCCTCGACACAGTCTATGGCGCCATCGAGTTACGTTGGGCGTCGGAGGGTGTGAGCCTCTCATACTCCATCGCTACCTCGGCGGAACCCGAACATCAAGCAGACCAAGTCCATAGACATGACCCAGCTCGAGGACCGTAGTAATAGAACTTTGTCGAGATCAGTGAAGATGCCTTTGACCCTCAGATGGCATTACCGATGTAACCTTGATCGTTCATGAGTAAGCCATTCTCGAGGATATCGATGATCCAATGCAGTCCAGCAGATTACGAACCCGCCGTTACGTTAGTACATGAGGGCATGTCGAGCGGCATGTTCAGACTGCCAAAAAACAACGAATAGAGCCCACCTGCAGAGTTCCAGCTTGTCCATTACCCGTGATGACGTCGCAGAGCAAAGACCTACCTACATGGGTATCTAACGTACACTCTGGTTCACTGATACCCGAATAATACTTTATGCTTAAAAATCAGCCTTGATGTCCGAAGTACCAAGACAGCTATGCCAGGCAAACCCATTCTCCTGCTCACTCATTCGAGATCATGCTCAACAGCCTTCGAAAGGGTACGTTACCCTCACTGCCACCGTCTCTCTTCAAACTCCACAAGTTCTGCTCATGCTCATGATCTCACTCCCAGGTCTTCATGACCCGTCCCGACACCATCATCTGTATCCACGAACCATTCGGCGATCCCTTTTACTTCGGCCCCGAGAAGATCTCCCCAGCCTTTCGCGAGAGTCCCGAGCGCTGCGAGCGAACCGGCCATGCCAACAGCAGCTACGCCACCATAGCCGACAGCATAGCACATACGATCGAATCTAACCCTTCCCGCCGCATCTTCATAAAGGACATGTCCTACCACATAATTCCCTCGTACCCGCACCTCAACCCCGTCAGCGCATCGCCTTCCCTTGCGTCCCGCCGCAGCAGCTCAGAGACTGATTCTTTCAACCCCTCCCTCCTTCCTTGGTCCTTCCTCACCAAGTTTCAGATAACGTTTCTTCTCCGCCACCCCATTTCTAGCATCCCCAGCAAATACAAGTTCACGGTGCCGCCCCTCAACGCTCGCACGGGCATGCATGACTTTTATCGCCGAGAAATCGGTTATCGTGAATTGAGGTTGATGTTCGACTACCTCCACAATTCAGATTCGACATTGGATCGACCGGTCGTGGTCGATGCCGACGACCTCCTTTGCTCGCCTGCTGCGACGATTCGCGCATACTGCGCCGAAGTCGGTGTGGCGTTCGATGGTTCAATGCTCAACTGGGACAGTGCAGAGAATTATGCGAGGGCGAAGGAGTTGTTTGCGAAGTATGCGACGTATCATGAAGATGTGCTGGAGAGTAAAGGATTAGTGGCGGCCGAGGACGGGGTGAGTAGGCCGAGCCTTGCAGAATCGGAAAAAGGATGGAAGGATCAATTCGGCGAGGAGGGAAAGAAGACGTTGAAAGAGTGTGTGAATGAGGCGATGGCGGATTATGAATATTTAGTACGTTTCAAATTGCAGATCTGAATGGTATGAGGTGGGAGAATTGAGGGACAGAGAAAAGTCTGAGTACGATGAATGCTCAGAGGGTCTCAGGTAGTGATCCAGACATAGGAGAGTGTTGTGAACTAAGGTGAACTCCTGGGTGGCCAGAATGTAAAAGGAGTGGCGTATTACGACTCGGTAATGAACGTTTCTCGAAAGCCGTCGCTGCTTGTGATCGGTCCACTCATCTGAAGATAAGGCCCATCATGGCGTGAACGACATCTATACGGAGTCTCACAAGCGCGATCGAAACGTTCCTGGAGCAAACAATACCCAGCTTCAACGTACGCCAAAGATTTTAGGAAGGCCACGCAGCCTCGAAGCAGCACCCGAAAATGGCACCTGGTTAATAGCCGTCATGACTTGAACCCCGTAGACTCATCGTCCTAATTACCAAACAACGCGGCGGTCTGCGCTGCATCGGGCTCAACACTAGTTTGGCGAGTTCTCTTGCCGTCCTCCCACCGGAAGACAAGAGACTGCTTTGCTTCATCGAATATAGGTACTGGCGTATGCTTGAGCACAACTCGTGCCATCATCCGTCGCATGAACCGACGCGTCAGACGGTGTGGTCTGCCCAAAGCATATGGCTTGAGAGTTTTTCCAGATGCAGGCCCGCTTAGCAGCGCTTGTCTAGCATCACACTCACTGTCGCTTATGGTATGTACTTTTGATCTCCTTTTCACGACAGAATCCCAGACTCCTTGCTGCGCTTGAAGCTTGACGGCCTCCCACTCCTTTTCAGGTAATGGTGGCAGTAAAAGTTTGACATTCTTGGAATACCATTTCTTCATCGCATTCTTGACCCTGCTGCGTGGCATTGGTTTATTCCATATGTTTTTCTCGGGGTACTTAAAGTGTGGTGAGAGCTTCGCGGTGATGTGTTCAAGATGGCCATGTTGGTTTGCTTGACTCTGTGTCAGTGCCTGAATGATACTCACAGGCTGCCAGCCAGGCGTGAACTTTGCAGCCTGTAGATCGGAATAATCATCAGCTTCCAGACGCTTCGGCGCCATCAGGTTGGCCATAAGCTCCCTCCTCCTGCGTCCAGCACGGCCATACGTCCATCTCAGCACGTGTTCCAGCGATTTAGTATAGCCCTCGTTTGCTCGTTTCAAAGTCAGGTCGAGTTTCCGACCGCGGTGAAGGAGCTTCACTTCGCGTTTGAGAGGCAGCTCTGCAGGACGTCGTGAAGTCGTTTGTTTAGGACTGTATCGACGAAACGCAGAGACAACATAATCGTGGAACCAGGAACGGGCGTTGCGGTCCGGCAAGTAGGTACATTCCCGAAGAAGCGACCGATACAGATGCAAAGGGTTTGTAGTCATCAAGAGTCATCCCATTGTTCGGATACTTGGACAAAGCACAATGGTGTTGAAAACAACTGGAGTGCTGCTGTGAGGACTTGAGGACTCGGAGAATAACGGAAAAACTGTTCCGCAGACGCGCTAATGCGAATAAAGGTGAAGAACACGCGTAGCCATATGAGCACCCCACCTGCTACACCATTTATCACGCCGGCACTCTACGACGTGTAAAGCACGTGTAAAAGGCGCCCGTGTGTATCATTGCGACGGGACATCCCTCACAGGACGTTTAGCTGTGGCACCAAGCACGGAAAAGGCGCGCGCACACATAGCCACTCGAGCATTCCCTATCCAACTCGAAGTCAGAGAACATTAGCCTGTGCGCACCTCGTTCCTTTGCCTGCGCAAAGCGTGGACGACCTGTGCGCGTAATATCAAGGTGCACTATAGCAGGATCAGCAGGACGGCCGCTCCATCGATTCCCAGAAGCGAAACTCTCCCACCTCGGTTCTGTCCTGATGGGCACAAGTTACCTCCAATAGTCCTTGATCCACCATGATGTCTTCTGGTCCCCATGCTTCTGTCTATCCACAACCTCCGCCCTTCCCGCAGCATGGTCACTCGAATTCCATGAACGGCTCTTTTTCGCAGTTACCTACAAACTCCTTCGACGCCAGTCTATCAATCGCTTCCACTCCTGCTCCAACTCCTCCCCCACCGAGACCGGGCTCACAACACCAAATGGCATATGGCATGAACGGGACGCCGATGGGAAACAGCACAATGCAAAGAGGCAGCTTCAGCTACCCTGATCCCACAAGCACATATGCGCCGGCACCACCGCCTGCGCCATCATCGTTCTATGGAAATGGCGCCAAGCCACAAATCTATACGGTACGAATGGACAAGCTCGGGCTGCGCCTTACCGTCGCTAACTTTTTAGGCTGTGTATTCTAATGTGTCGGTCTTCGAGATGGAAGTTAACGGAGTCGCCGTCATGCGCCGTAGAGCAGACTCATGGTTAAATGCTACTCAAATTCTGAAAGTCGCCGGTGTCGATAAAGGCAAGCGAACCAAAGTCTTAGAGAAAGAGATCTTGAACGGGGAACACGAGAAGGTCCAAGGCGGCTACGGAAAGTATCAAGGAACATGGATCAATTATCAGAGAGGTCGAGAGTTCTGCAGACAATACGGTGTGGAGCAAGTGCTTCTACCGTTGCTTGAGTACGACATCCAGAATGATGGCGTTCAAGGGCAGCAGCAAGGATTGGAGACCCCTACGAAGGAGCAAGCAATGGCAGCCCAGCGCAAGCGAATGTATGGTGGTGATGGCCGTGTTATGGGTCAAAGTCAAGGAGGAACATTCTTTCGGAACATGTCAAGCACTGCCGCAAACGCTATAAACGCGTTGAACCGGACACGGGTCGATTCGCCGGTACGAGGCATGGATGGACGGCGATCCGCTGGACCACGGCGACCTTCACAGCAACCATACCAAGATATGTATACCATGGGAAGCCAGCAAAGCATGCAAAGCATGGCTTCGCAAGACAGCTTCAACGATGCTGGTATGCTTAGCCATGGAGCAAGCTTCGCCGATTTTCCAAACACCGATGCACAAGAACCACCTCGCAAACGCATGAGACCAACACCTCAAAGCTCGTTCGTCAACCCTTACGACGGCAACATTGATCTGTCAATGCAGGAGGCAAGTCCGACCGAGCCAAATCAATCGTTCTACTCCCAGCAGAACCAATCATTCTTGACTTCGCAGCCAGTACACTACGGACTGGAGCCTTTGCCGCATCCGCAAGGCACACTCGAAGAGCAAAAGAAAGACTACCTCGTCGATCTCTTCATCGACTCTTCACGTGCTGATTTTGACGACCATCCGGCATTTCTCAAGTTGAGTAGCGAGGAATTTGAGGTACCCATCGACGGCTCGTGTAACACCGCTCTGCATTGGGCCTCGACACTTGCGATTCCTGCTTTAGTCCGCAAGCTTATCGACAGAGGCTTCAACATACGTCGAACAAATAGTGGGGGAGAAACAGCATTGATTGCGGCCTGCAACACTCGTAACAACTATGATTACAGCAGCTTTCCTGCTTTACTAGAACTGCTGGGCCCAAGCATTGAAGTACGGGACGGCCGAGGACGAACCTTGCTACACCATATCGCTGTGTCGTCGTCGATGAAAGGTCGTGCGGCTATGGGCAAGTACTACCTGGAATCACTACTCGAGTACGTGGTCCGACAAGGAAGCTCTTCAGCATCACAGGTCATGTCCTTCAACGGAAACAGCCAGATGCAGCCGGAGCTGATGACATTAGCACGATTCATGGCAGAAATTGTGAATGCGCAAGATAAAGCTGGAGACACTGCACTTAACCTGGCCGCGAGGACTAGCACTACAACCATCATTGATCAACTTATCGAAGTCGGCGCTGATCCTCGCATCCGTAACCGTGGTGGACTCGCACCTGTTGATTTTGGGGTCGGCAACGATGATAACACTCGGTTCTCTGGTCCCGACATCGGCGCCTTTGACTCCCAGCCAGCACTGAACGGGTCACAGAATTCCTTCGGGGAAACACAGGAAGGCATCATGTCATGTAAGTGCACTCATCAGTCATGATCGTCATCTTCTGACCGCTTTCTAGCAATGCGAGAAATGTTTGCGCAGGCAGAACAAGACTTTAACACGGAGCTCAAAGAAAAGCAAGAGGTATTAGACAAGACCAACGCTGCACTCAAAGAATCAGGCAGTTTGCTTGCTGAAGAAAAACGCAAACTGGAAGAACTGCAAGCTAAGTCACGAGAGAAGGAGGTATTGGAGCAGCAGATCAAGAATTTACGGCGGTCGTCAGAAGAGTTGAAAGGCAGGGTCTCGGCACAAGGCTTGCCTGTGCAGCCGGATGTGCAGATCGGAGAGGCCGATAAAGGACTCGATTTCGGAGGCAACCTGGCCATGATTGCTCTCCTGTTTCCAGGAGGAGCGATTGACCGTAGTGTGCCGCTCACACCAGAGCAAGGGAGCTTCTTAGCCTCGCTAGAGCGCGCCGATGTGCTCGCTGGACGTGCCAAAGCATACCAGCAGCACAACCAAGTGCTTGACGAAGAGGCTAAGATTTTGAAGAGCAAGAGCACGGAGTTAGAGGAGCGGTACAGGAAGATAGTGAGCTTCTGTACAGGCGCTCCAGTGGAAAAGGTGGACGAGCTGGTGGACAGTCTGATACAGGCGGTTGTTAGCGAGCAGAAGGAGATGAGTACGGGAGCCGATCTTGGCCGAGTGCGAGATTTCCTGCGCGAGGTGCAGGCATAGTTGAGATGGTTGTCTGGTGAGTTCGTGTTCATATTGTTTGGTAGGATCAGATATGGGAATGGTTGTGGTTGACATGTCAGCGGACGACGCTCATGTACGGACGGAAGTCGCAAGATTATGTGGGATTTCGTGCATAAATATGCAGGTTCAGAGTACCACCGTACATACCCTCAACCAGCCAGCTACCTAGTAGTTACTGCTTGCGATAATCATGTCTTCAAAGTTCATACTCGTCGCATGAGATGGCGTGGCGCTTCCGCTGTCGATATCGCCAATGAGATGCGGAGAAGGGAGTGATTGGCTGTAAGACTCGGAGCGATGTAGTGCGCCGGTGCCAAGGGATCTGCCAAGACCGACGCTTGACCCTGAAGCGGGCCGCTAATTCCGCAAGGACCAGACCATTGTTTCAGACTGGAGACGTGAGGGATCGGGAGACGCGAGAAGAGCAGGAAGACGCCCCTTTCCTCACTGCATGCTCCCGCGAACCAGCACCTCATACGCAAAGCTCCAAGGCCTAAGGAGCCTCAAACACGTCTAGTGTTGCAGCGGATGACAACTGCGCCCGACGTCTTATCCACCTGCAAACAACCGTCTCGCCTAACTTACCTCAGTCATGCCTCTCATCTGTAACCGCTTCGAGGTTGTCCCTGGTAGACCACCAACACAGCCTTCACCAAAGTCCCTCGACCTGTCTGGCTTGCTCACCATCTCCCTCTCATGAAGAAGCACAACACGTTTCGTCCAATAATATACCCGTTTCAATCCACAATCGCCGACTCATCTTGTCGCGCCATCTCCTCGAAGTTCGAACCCACTGTCCAGACGTGAACACGCTCCGAGATGTGGTCTGAGGTCCACCTTGAGTGCTAGCAACTGGGCTTGCTACTCTTCCTGTGCACTGTGTTTTACAAGTGTCCCTTCTTACTTCGTGCCTGCGGGCGCTTAACGATCTTTACCTTTACAATTTCCTGTCTATCCTCCACTCTCTGGGCAGGTCCTTACCTCCACTATCCGCTCCCATCTCTGGCCTCGCTGGACGACGCCTGCTTGCTACCTTCTTTACTAGCTCTGTGTGTGCTCACGAAGTCAAGCACTCTGTGACCATAACACCACCCTTGTCTCTTGAGCTAGGAAGCCCACCTGCTGTCACAAGCCACAGTCCTTACATACACGAACAACATGTTGTTCAAAAGTCTTCTGGTGTCGGCATTGATGCTACTGTGTGACGTGGACACGAGCGCAGGAGCCGTCACACACACGCCACATCCCATGCGCAGAAGAAGAGAGCACCTGGAGGATCTCAAAAGAACGGCGATGGACACTGTGGAGGATAATATACTGCGTCGGGAACTGCAGTCCTCGGCGGGTTCCACCGTTGCGGAAACGAGTGGGATAAATGATACGATTGCCTCGGCATGCATCAACGCTCTGTCAAAATCATCGAATGTGTCTAATCCTGCTGGCATGGGGGCATGCTACAACATCTTGGAATGGGACAATTCTACAGCTGCTTTTCAGGCAGACCTTCGATTCTACCAGATGGCACAGCCCTCTGGAGATTTTGCGCAGATCTCACTCAATGATATTACGATTGGTCTTGGGTACCCCTCGAGTACGCAATTCAACACTCTTGTGAAGAGGAAAAAGAGACACTTGGAGATGAGACAATCTAGCATGGACGAAGTGCAGCAATACTCGCTCTTTGGCACAATTCAAAAATCCTTTGATTTGTCGAAATTGAACAGGTGAGTGACCGTTCTCTGCCTCTTGCACCCCCTTCGTATACTAATAGGATTTCAGTACCGAATTGATGGCACTTATGGTCCCAACCATCACGCTACAAGGAGTCCAACCAGGTCAAACACCTGTCGCGACCAACTTGACAAGCTCTGATGCTGTATACTTTGTTATCGGCGCCTTTGAAGGGGACTTCACGGATGCCGCGATCCAACCGGGAATGGTTTCAGCTGCTTTGGCGCAGTCGGCGGCATTCGTTCTTCCAGGCACCACACTTGGTATCTTTCCCACTGGGCTTATTGTTACGTGCGCGTGGACGCTCTTGTTCTTCGTTGCCTTTGGTTTCGGCACTCTGGGGCGTATTAAGCATAGAAGCAATTATAGGAAGAGGATGGCTGCCACCCGTGGCCGGAGAGGCGCGAGCTGAGACCAGTAAACACGAGATGGTCCTGCATTCTGGTTATGATAGACACGATGAAATGAGATACCACAATAAAGAGGCACACTTTGAACCAAGACGTCTTTAACACCGTCATGTGTCATGTGTCACGTGATCCGGTACGATTATCCAAGACTTCGGTCAAGCTTTTCTCCGCTTTGAAGTCTTGAAGTTTGCGACCCTCGTTCTCATTCGCCATGATAAAACAGTGGTTTGTGGTGGTGTAAGCTGATTCAGCTATTCTGTCTCTTCCCTTCCACAGTGCTGTTTGGTCGGTTTGAAAATGTGACTGAGCTTCGATTTTATGGACTTCAAAATAGAATTGTTGCCGCTCTACTCGAAGCGTCTCCTGGAACACTACAACAACTTTGCTTTGTTATGTGTGTGAACAGGTCACCTTAAATTTTACTGGTCTGTACAATCTTGAGTTGCTATCCTCGCCATACGCCCTGTGGTCACCTAGGGACTTGTTGGTGACTGTGTCTTTCAAGAGGCCAGACTGCACGCTTGCTTTCGCCTGTTGTATCAGTGCTTTCAGTGCTTCGAAGGTGCCATCCTTGCCTGGATAGCAACGTCAAGCCAACCATTGCGCACTAGTCAGCCGGAAACGTCAATTTATGTGTTAGCCTGAGATATCACGCTCGAAACCTCATACTGGACGGAGTGAAGACATGGAGCATATGTTTCCGTACCCCAAGATGGGAACCTCTTTCCTAGAAGTTTTGGAAGATCCCTTGACACGCAAAATTCTCGGCTTCGATGCGCATTACTTGGACAAAATGCCCTTCATAAACGCGGTGTCGTCGAGGCTAACTTTCCTTCTGCATGACGCTTCCCAGCATCTTTCATTTCTCAAAATAGGATATACGGCACTCGAAGCATTTCTGCAAGCGAACTGTACCGGACCGCCACTAGACTTTAAGCCTGAAGACAGCATATTTCCAGATATATACAAAGACGATATTCCCATGCTCAAGCAGGAAATGCTCCGCACTTTGGCTGTGGATGGCGACGATGTTTACTCACTCACACCACATATTGAGCTATTCTGGTTAGCGAGACTTGTCATGGGAAATGCGGCAATGGCAGAAGAGGGCTTCAATGGCCGACGAGCAAGGCTCAGGGTCAACTTCTGGCATCAAAAACTCCTCTCGGAAAAATCAGATACACTTCGAGATGAGCTATATCAAGACGCAGAAGTTCTAGAGCAGCAGCTAGCATCCAGGTTGGCATTCCACAGTGCTGCAGCAGAGGAACACTTCGTTGAGTTCTTGCTAGAGCGAGCAACGATAAGAACTTATTATGGTGACGACTCAAAGGCGAGGGAAGACCTCGTTCGTGCAGCGGTGATCAGGAAATTCCAGTATGCACTTACGGGTGCTTTGGGCAAGAGGACGAAGTTTCAGCAGCATGACATCAGTCAGCTTGTTGTTCTAGCAAAGAGCAGAGATGACGAGCCGGACGTGGCTCAGGGCAGTAGGAGGAGTAGTCGACAGGGCAGGGAATCACGATCAAGTAACCATGCAGAACAAGACGGCGCTACATCTCATACTTACAGCGGTCATCATATGACACCAAGAAGTCCCGTCTTGACACATCGGCCTGCGACTCCTACATCGCCACTGTCAGGCGAGCACAGACTAGACTATTGGCGAAGCAAGTCACCTGTCGCCACCACTCGCAAGCCAGAGAACCTACCTTTGAACGATGACACCCTCCTAGAGCACATCCAGTTCACGCAGCCACCTACTGCAGAGCCGAATCCAACAGCCATTTCTGATGTATCAAGCTTGCCACCACAACTTGCCGAGCTCGATCCCTCCAGCCAGCCGCTGCTCTTCCCTATAGACTCTATAATACTGCTCGCCACCGCCTCAAGCATATCCAACACATCACCCGCAGATGGTCTGACACGAGAAGAGACTCTACCCTATGCTACACGTGTGCTTGAGGGAGGGTCGTCGAATTGGCAAGTTTACACCCAAGCACTGTTGGTGAGGAGTAGAATTGAAGGGTACCGATCAAGAACTACTGAGCGAGGACTTCTTCAGCTACAAGCACTGGTGGACCAAGTCATTGCTGAGACTACACCCGATGCAACTTCAATTGCGCAACCAGATGGTGAGTCAGGTGATATGGCCGCCGCTCCAAATACATTCTTGCCCAAGCCGAAAGCGGACGAGTCTGCGTCAGTCGCGGAAAGGCTCAAGTTTATCCACC
>Ga0210040_10009006_pt1 | contig 11699 bp, 13 predicted proteins | sample CryGeyCG12114_NA_FD_185462 | JGI IMG/M metagenome (GOLD analysis project Ga0210040, IMG submission 185462) | Groundwater microbial communities from aquifer - Crystal Geyser CG19_WC_8/21/14_NA (SPAdes) (version 2) | ecosystem: Environmental > Aquatic > Deep subsurface > Groundwater | place: USA... | reverse complement strand
GGTTGAAGGGAGGTACGGAAGAGGGAGAGGTGGAGGAGCTTCTATTAGCCCAGTAAGTTCTGGGCGCGCCTTTGTCAGGGATAGGTGCTCATGAAGCTTGCCCGTTTTATACTGACGACTTCTGGGTGGCTATATCGCTGGTCATGCACTGTGCTTACACAGAGTTGGGTCCACGTAGCATGCTCAGCAGGTAGGTACTTGCTTGCGGTGAGGTCGTCCAATCTTGGCAAGCCACGGAGAACCCTTGTTCACGTGATCAGAGCTGTCGCTATCTGAGTACTACAGCGGCGTGACTCAGGTTGTGCTCAGATTACACTTCGAGATGAGTCAACTAGGACTAAATCAGAAGCTGAAACTTTGATCGATAGATTCCAATCATGTGCGAGCGTCATACACGCTCATATCAAGGCTATATGTAATGCCTCGCTCATCGAGCTCTATTGAAGACATTATGACGAGTACAGAAACCAACACATCCATCCCATTCGCATGCAAGAATGGTCATGTCCAAACTCTAGAAACATATCTTGTTGCTTTTGTGCTGTCCCAATGCCACTGGCCCAACGCCCTGACATGCCTCCCAGGATCACGAATCTGTGGTGAGGAACCGAAAGTCTCGCCGTGACGTATTGATCCCAATAAGGAAAGAGTCATTGACTTTCCGTGATATGAGCAACACAATGCCAGCCAGATTAGCATGCTTTTGTCCTTACCCACACCAGCAGATGCTCTCAATATACGCCGTCCCCTATGCTTCGCTTGCCTGAAGGTAATTTCGTCATAAACGCCGTTTCGTCATAATTTACAATGCTCAAGGTATGCTGAAAACAGCTTACCGGGCCTGAGATGAATAGAAGGATGCTAGCTGGGTCATACCACAGCCGTTAGTTTCAGAGATGGGGAAAACTCTCGATCCGAATCGCTACTGACAGGTCCGCCAAGATAACTGTTCGCGCTTCTACTATGTGGTAATTTGGGAGTCTTGAATGGCGGTGGACATGGTGAGTTGTCAGGAGCGTTGAAGATTTGGCTGAATGCTGGGTCCTGGTTTCGCTTGGGAGTCTTGTTGGGACTCACTGAAACCCCCTCCGCTTTCCGCACGATTTCCTTTAGTGCTCGAGTTATCACGCCAGCACGGACGACTAGGTCACGTAGATCTTGTGTATCGAAAGGCAGCTTTTCTCGCTGAGGCTCGTGTGGTGACAGATCAGGAACAGCACGATTCTGATGAATCGTCTGTAGAATCGTCTTTGCTTGTGCTAGACTCTCCCCACGCGGCCTTCCGAATGGCGGTGTGGCAGGGTTGGACACCGATCTCCGACTAACAGAGTTCCTTTTTTCATCATCAATTTTGGCCATAGAATTTCTCGCGCTCCGGTCGGGAGGTGGTGTCTCGTCACCAAAGATATCAGATGACGTAGGAGATGGTGGACGCTGCAGCCCGTCTTCATCGTCGTTGAGTGTCGCGAGGTTGACAATAGCTTCTGCGTCAAGCCACAATTGCTTAGAGTGTGTCCCAAGGAGCTGCAAAGTCGAGCCTTGCACACGCAGACGCTTCAGCTCCTCCACGAGAAGCATGAATTCCTGTACCTGTCCGAACTGAAGATGCACGCTAGCCTGTCTATCAATAATCGATTGAGGGACCTTCACACTGCGAATCGAATCCTTTTGCATGCTGGGGACATCATGAGAAATGACAACCAACGGAGGAGCTTCCACCATATCGTCTCCGTCGTCGAACTCGAAGTCGTCACTCCACTCCTCGCTAACAGGTTTATTGCCCAAGCCCCAAGTTCCAAACTTGGCTGCAGATAATGACTCATTCTCAGTCAAGCTGTCTCGGTTAACGGGGACACTTTGGCTTCTGAGGTGCATGGCTCCCTGTGACTTCCTGCCATGAGGCCGACTTCTCGGACCGTCGTTACCTTGTTTCCCATGCACCGTCTTAGGACGGGGACTGGGTCCATCTGAAACACCAGCCTGGATTCGTAGGTTTTCGGACCAATCAAATATTGATGAACGCTTGTCGTTGGTCAACGTGTCTGTGTCCTTTTCTTCTATGGGAGACCAGCTGATATGCTCCGATAATATCGGCAATCGAAAGATTTCTCTTTCTGTTCGTACCATGTCTGACTTGGGTGACCAGTTGATTTCCTCATTTTCATCGACATCCATACGCTCTACCATGTCTTGTATATCGTCGAAAGATCTTTCAGCTAGTGAATGCGAACGCGGCATTGGTGGTGGAGACGAATTGAAGTTAACCCCACTTAGATGTCTGCGGATAGGTACAGGAGTGGCAGCGAAATCTTCCGTGTCGAAGGAGTCAGAGCGTTTAGGTGTCGTTGCTTGAAAACGACGTTTCTCGACGTCATGTCCCTCGCTCCCGTCAAGACCTGAAATTCCAATTCCCACATTTTCCATCTCTTCTCCAAATGAATCTTCTGATATGGTTCCGGGCTCCTTCAGCGTAGTCTTGTGCATCAGATCCTCCAAAGTTGCTACGTCCGCGGACCCGTTACACGTTGGCAACTCGTCGAAGATGGTTTCGATCTTTGGAGCCCGTAGCATCGAATGACTGCTTGCAGTCGCCCTGGTCGCTAAGGAATCGTAAGCTGTGTCACTTTGAAAATCCATGGATTCATCGTCCGTAAAAATTCGTGTATCATTGTCGGAGCTGGCAGTTGTAGGAACCGAGGGTGCTACAGAGTGTCTTTTGTAGCGAGGCACGGCATGCTGAGACGGAGCAAATTGTGGGCTAGACGTAAAGGACGGTGTGCCACGAGGGAAGGTAACATCAAACGCAGACGACGTCGACAGTGGTGATAACGGTGAGCTTTTAACCACTTGTTTCAACAACTCAGGCTTGGGACCATTGGAAGTCGACAGGACCGGGTCAGTAAAATTACGTTGTCGTGCTCCAGCTCCTCTTCGTACCGAACCCAAAGATCCGCGGAATTTTTGACGCCTACTCACTGGTTGTACTGTCGGCAGTGGCTCGGGAATATCTCGAGCATCTTGGTCGGCGAGATTATCCGATGGTTGCACGGAAGGACCTAGAACCAGAACAGGCTGACGTGTTCTCGAACCAGACACTACTCGAGCGCCTATTTCGCCCAAACCTCCAGATGTATGGCGTTTGCGGGAATGATCAATGTCGAAATAGGGTCGCCATAACGGTGCTGGACTCGTGATTGGCGCTCGCTTCTGTGAGCCAGTAAATTGAAACATTTGCGTATCATGACGGGGCAAGTACTGTAGTGTAGCGGATCGTTGGTGACTGGTAGCTGGTCGACGAAGTGGAGGAGCCGAAGCATCATCGAGAAGCCGCTGAGAAGAGGAACGCTTGACTAGCTTATTTGGTCGGCTTGAATCTCCTGGCTCTCCTTCCGAGACTGATGGAGCAGGACTACTGTTGTGCATAGACGACATGGTCGACATGGTCGACATGCGCTTCAGCCATGATGTACTCACGGACGGTTCCTTCTGGTCCATGGATGTTGGTGTAGCTGATCTACTGTGGGCTGTCCATGGCCTCAATATGGAACTTCTTGCGATCGAGCTCCCCCTCGACTCCGTATTACGATCGACAGGTCTTGAGCGAGAATCATAATCCCGTGTCGTGCTCCTCCTGAACAAAGACCTTGAGATGATCGGTTGTGTCTTATCGTCTAACGTAGGAGGAAGGACGGCAGGCTGAGAGACGATTCTTTGATTAATTGGAGACGACTTGGTACTAGTAGTCGACCGTACTATATCAGCTCCAGGTGCCTTTCGCTTGCCAGGCTTGACTAGAAATAAGTCGCTGTCATCTGCGGTGCCCAGGGCAAACCCTGCTGCGGCGACTCCTAAAGTACCCAGGGCACATAACTGTACGCAGTTAGAAGGTTTCCAGCACTTCAAGAAGGTTGCAGACGTACAGTCGCGATATGTCCTTTCTGCTCCTCCATGCTGAATTCCTTTCACAACTCCCTGCGTTTCTTAGTCTTGGACGGTTCAAACCCTCCCCAGGAGGCTGTCCTCATATCGTGTCCACCATATATATTTTGCATGAATAAAGTAATTGTTGACAGAAGTGGTTGTGATCTTCCGACCACGTTAGCGTCTGAAGATGAGTGTTGTCGAAGGACTGTAGAGCCCTGTGCAGGATTAATCGCGGAGCGAGGTCGGAAGGGAGAAGGAGTGACAAGGGGGGAGGTCTCGTAGGAGCGCGTCTGACGTGGTTCTTTTGACAGACAGGGCAGGTATTGGTACAAAATCGACAGAGAACCACAAGTCTTTGCACGAGAGAAAAGCAGGTGAACTTGAGCAGCTGAGAGCACGAGAAAGGCAACCGGGTGGGATCCGTGGAGAGCGGGCGGGTATGTTTAGAGGAGCGACTTTCTTGGCCCAGCTCTGCCAGATACTGGCACAGACTCCTCCTCCTCCGCTTGCCTGTCAGGGCGCATGCTACGGTGCCGCTAAAACTATGTCAGGACCGAGTCTACAAGCCATGCTACTTTAGACCGAACGCAAAAGTGTCGCTTTTGAGGCGTGCTAGTATGCCTCCTACAGTACGGTATACATGCGACCAGCCGCTTCACAAATCATCTCGGCTGCATACAGTACCGCCATTATACGAAGGCCTTGTTGATGAGCAAGTACTGTACTCAACCAAGCGTCGTGCGACGGTACTTGAGGTCCCAAGCAACACTGTCTCGTCATGAGCGCCGTCCTTCCAGGCGAGTGCGAAATCATTCCTTTTCGAGAAGCTGAGCAAGCAAAAGTGTTTCATGAAGCTGTACCTCGCCTATAATCCCTGGGACTGACCCCATGTTCTCTGTCGAATAGGACAAACGTGCTGAGAGTAAGCTTTGATTTCGAAGGAATACTTTCCAGGTACTCCGTCTGCGTACAGGTATAACCCCGAACCTTGGTGTCCATCGCCTCGTATGTATGGCCGCAATGGCCGGCGGAAATAGCTTGAACTGCCGCACGATGAAATGAACAAGGTGAGCGGCATGAGCCATGGCTCCCCGTGTGAAAGTGGAAGCAGCACAGACTACAAGCAACGAAAGAAACGCGCAGCTGCCTCTTCAGAGGAGGGATCGACCCCATTCCTGATGCAAGCATATCCCTGCTTTCCATTGTTGTTCCTGGACGCTGCCAAAACTATGTCAGGGAGCACGAAGATCTACTCTTAAGCTGCATTCTCATGCACGCCCAGGCCGGCCCGTTGACTTGTCGCGGGCGGTCAGTGTACAGCCCGGGGACTGGTTATGAACTGAAGAAATTCAGATGTTGGCAGTAGTAGTCAGGCCATCCGCCGGATGGTATTCTCTCTGACGCGGGTTGACAGCCAAAACAAATGTACGTAAGAATGGGCCGACCACAAAGGAAAACGTCTGGCCTGAACGTTACCGGGGGGTCAAGCCACAGTGCATCTTGTGCTAGCTTCTCCACACTCTCGACTATTCTACCCAATCCAGCTTCCTGATTAGCTCTCTGAGATCAGGCGAGGTCGTGTTTGGTAAGCCAGTGGGAGGCACAGGTGCGTGGGCGTAGCATGATCAGCATGACATGGCGACAGCAGCAGATCTCGCCGGTGATCTCGGAGTTCGCAGGATGGTAACGTGTCCAACCCGTTACCCTTGATACTGGCCCAATGCTGCACCACGTTAGACGTGTCCAGCAGGCTGTTGTGGTGCTCGACGCAGACACGATCTATCTGCCACCGCGTGAGGCGCCCCTGTTGGAGGTGGGTGAGATGGCGCCTATCTCTTTCGTAGAACAGGACCGGCGTGGTGGAACACAAGGTTGTTGAGCATCCAGGCACACGCAGCAGAGCTATTGGCGGACACGACGTCCTGCTGCGGGGTTGTCTTGTCTCATGTAGCGGCGGTGGTGCAAGCAAGGCACAGCCCTGGCTCGCGGGTCGCTTAGCGTTTCGAGTGCGTTAGTGCTTCGTCGTCCTTCAGCCACTACTGAACCGTGTACGAGATACCGCCAGGGATCCGAACGATATCTTGCATCCTGCCATCCTGCCATCCTGGCCATGAAAAGTGGAAATTATTCCGTGCCTCGAATCACAGTGTTCACTGCCGAGATGGCCAAATTGACTTCTAGGCTCCTGACGTTGCGCATGTTGTTCATGTCGCTGTCAAAACACGCGGTTGGTATCGCAAGCTGGGGACACAACATGATTGATTTTCTGTGCTGTCGCTTATGTCACGGCTGAACAAGAGACGGGAACATGTTCGAGCGTCAGTCGGTTCTGTTCACCAGCACGCCACGTTCGGCATACTAGCATCCTATCATCCTATCATCCTGCCTATGTACCTAGATAGGTGTCATCCTATCATGCCCGCTTCAGGACGCGTTCGTATCGCAGCACTGCCAGCATCGCTTCTCGCAGCTGCCGGTCGATCCGCCTGTTCAAGTTCTGCTAGCTCGTACTTGTAAGTTGTAGCTGATGCATGTTCTTGCCAACAATACCTACTAGTATGCCAACAAGCGAAGAACGGCGCGTTGGTGGTCGCTCCAATGCGATAAGGATGTTTGGCCAAAGGCCAATCCCGCACTTCATATCCGTAAAGGCTCCTGCAGGTTAGGCACTAACTTAGCAGGGCACGTGAGCACCTCAGGCTTGAAGTTGCGCAAACACCGAGACCCAGAGCCGTGCGTGACTCGGAGCCTGCCAATCTGCCAAGCCTAAATCTTTGAATTGACAGTGCTGTACTAGTAGGTTGTAATCTTGACTTAGGTACCTACCGCCTAGGAGTAGGTACTTAAGTAAGTAGGTATATACCTAGCACCTACCTATTAGGTAGCCTGGAAGTTAGTAGCAGGGGTTGGTCAGCCTGGAGTCATCTTTACAGAAGTGCCCGTTTGGCCCGTTTGGCCCGTTTGGCCCGTGTTCGACGCTCGACTTGGGGACCTCTGGCAACTTGAAGTCCGGTGACCTACACAGTACATCAAATTAGCTCTCGGCTCTGCACCGGGGTGACCGCCAGTCGCCGCCATCGGCTCGTACTAGTACTAACTCGAATGAGTAGGCTGTTTGAGCTCACACATTTTACTCTCTCGTCCTGCGCCAAAGCCGCCATGCAATCCGCCTTCCGCTACCTGCCAATCCTTAGTGCCCGGGCCCTGACGAGCTTGCACCGTGCCAGCGCTCACCCACTACTGCACCACGTCTTGCGTGTCTTGCACTCATACTCGTACCTATCTTCCAGTACCTTGACAGCCAATCATCTAACTTATCGAAGCTCAGCCTCGTGCCCGTTTCTACGCCTCCCTAGTCTGAAAATTTCCCAATAATCATATCGTCCCCTTCGCCACCCAAGTAGGCAAGGCTGTCATACACTTGCCAAAGGCTACGGCGGCGGCTCCAGCATTCGAGCGTACAGAAACAAAAAATCGGGCAATAGTCAATCCTCATAATAACTTTCCAAGAACACGCTATTATTGCTACCCTACCACGCAACATTGCGCAAGTATCGATAGCCATAGCCAATCTCACTAGTTTCATCCTTACTGCCACTTAAGTCATGGAGGCTGAAATCCAGGCACAAGTTCCGAACATTGACCATGTTGTATCCGAATATTCGGTGGTACGTCTCTATATACATGCCTTTCACATTCCATTGATCTTACCAATATAGGGATATCTCAAGCATGCATCGAAGCTGTACTTCTCCGATGAAGACCCGGCGGCTCAGTCGCCGATAGACGAGGCTTTGGAGACCGTGACTTCGTTACTGGTATCCGCCTCAGGCGATTTCTCTGAGCAAAACTATGCGGCTATCCACAATCTGGTGGAAAATTTCGTCTCCAGGCTCAATGATGCCAATGGTATCGATGCCGAGCAAAGGCAGATACCTTTCGCGGCCCGAAAGCTTGATCAGACCATCCAAGTCAGCTCGCAGCGCAACATCTCTTCCACCCTGGGATTAACCAGCGGTGCTGTGGATCTGGAAGCCGCCAATGCTCGCAAGGTCGAGTCAAAGGTTGACAAAAAGAAGCTCGAGAAGGCCGAAAAGAAGATTCTTGCCAAGCAGGAGAAGAAGGTAATGAAAAATGTCGAGTACGAAGCATCTCGCCTTCTCGAACAGCCAGATAACACCCAGTCATATGAGGAGTTCTTCATGGCTGTAAACCCCTTACAACTGGGATCAGAGGCTCAGGCTAAGAGCAAAGACATCAAGGTGGATAGTGTTGACATATCAATCGGTGGCAAACGTATACTCACGGATACATCACTCACCCTGGCATATGGTCGTAGATATGGTCTCGTGGGTCAGAATGGTATTGGTAAAAGTACACTTCTCCGTGCGCTCGCCAGGCGAGAAGTCGCTATACCGACTCATATATCTATATTGCATGTTGAGCAGGAGATCATGGGAGATGACACGCCGGCCTTGCAGGCGGTGCTGGACGCCGATGTCTGGAGAAAGCACTTACTCGGAGAGCAGGAAAAGCTTGGGAAACAATTGACTGCCATGGAAGCTGAAAGAAGCAAGCTCGCTGACACTTCAAAGGAGGCAAACCAGCTAGACAAGGAGCGCGAAGGACTTGACACGACTTTGAGCGACATCCATGCTAAGCTCAGTGAGATGGATTCGGACAGGGCTGAGTCACGAGCTGCGAGCATACTGGCTGGTCTTGGTTTCTCCACTGAGCGCCAACAATTTGCGACCAAGACCTTTTCAGGTGGTTGGAGAATGAGACTAGCGCTGGCGAGGGCACTCTTCTGTGAACCAGATCTGTTGTTGCTCGACGAACCGTCGAACATGTTGGACGTCCCCTCGGTCACCTTCCTGGCCAATTACCTGCAGACGTATCCCAGCACAGTGCTTGTCGTGTCCCACGACCGAGCTTTCTTGAACGAGGTGGCCATGGATATCATACACCAACACTCTGAACGACTGGACTACTACAGAGGTTCCAACTTCGATGCGTTCTACGCTACCAAGGAAGAGCGACGTAAGACAGCAAAGCGTGAGTATGAAAACCAAATGGCGGTTCGTGCTCATTTGCAAGCCTTCATCGACAAGTTCAGATACAACGCTGCAAAGTCGTCGGAGGCACAATCACGCATCAAGAAGTTGGAGCGCATGCCGGTGCTTGAGGCGCCCGAAGCAGAATATACAGTCAAATTCAAGTTCCCTGACGTGGAAAAACTTTCGCCTCCTATCATCCAAATGACGGATGTCTCTTTTGGTTATACCCAGGACAAACCGTTGTTGCGCAACGTCGACCTCGATGTACAGCTTGACTCGAGAATCGGTATCGTTGGGCCCAATGGCGCTGGAAAGACTACGGTGTTGAAGCTCCTAATAGGACAGCTCCAGCCAACTTCTGGTATCATCTCGCAGAACCCTCGTTTGCGAGTGGGCTATTTTGCTCAGCATCACGTTGATGCCTTGGACATGAACACGTCCGCTGTTGGCTTCATGCAGAAAAACTACCATGGAAAGTCGGACGAGGAGTATCGAAAGCATCTAGGTGCTTTCGGTATCACAGGCATGACCGGTTTGCAGAAAATGGAATTGCTCTCTGGAGGTCAAAAGTCTAGGGTAGCATTTGCATGTCTATCCCTTACGAACCCGCATATCCTCGTCCTCGACGAACCTTCCAACCACTTGGATATCGAAGCTATGGATGCACTGTCAACTGCTCTGCAACAATTTGGTGGTGGTGTGCTGATTGTCAGTCACGATGTGACTATGCTGCAGAACGTGTGTACGAGTCTTTGGGTCTGTGACCAGGGTACTGTCGAGAAGTTCCCAGGAGACGTCAATGCCTACAAGAAGAAGATTACCGCACAGGCAAACGAAGCAGGCGTGGTACAGGCTCATTGATAGTCACCAGAAGTCCTTACGAATCAAACATGCTCGTTGACGACCAACCTAGCTCATGCCTGCGCTCTACCGTATGCTCGTGACCTGGTTTCAAACGTGTACGTAGAACAGCTTGCCGTTGACGGAGCTCGAGAACACACTGAGCTGTTCAACATTATACCCGTGGCCAGCAAGGAATGCTGGGGTATGAGTAAGGTTTAAAACCCAAAGAGCATAGCACGTGCGTAGGTACCTAGGTAGATAGTGATAATCCGGGGGAGGCACAACTGCCAGTGGTGGAGCCCAACGCAGGCATGACGCATCGATCATGCACTGCAGTGACCTGCGTTTCACCATACACCCACACCGTACACCTCCTCTTCCTTTGCGGCATAGAGGAGCGAATGGCCACACTCCTGGCGTGAGACTTCGGCACCTTGAGTCGGAACTGCTGTTGTGTCGGACAGAGCATCAATGCTTAAGCGTCATTGTCACCTTGATACTCCCTTCGTGTCTTCCTCATTCTGCACAGCCTCGTAGAACGAACATCCGTGCTTGCTAAACATGCTGAACCACCGGAATTTGGCACTGCTCGCTATAGCAGCTCTCTCGGCCTTGTCTGCGGCACAATCAACGACAAGCTGTGCTGCACCATCACCCTCTGGTTCTATTCGTCCCTCGGTGGCGTCCGGCTATCGTGTCCAAGTCGTTGCATCCGGTCTCTCAAGGCCACGGGGCATCCAATTGGATAATGCAGGTAATTTGCTGGTTGTTCAGTCAGGTCTAGGAGTAATCACAGCGCACACCCTAAATGAAGCAAATGGCTGTGTTACTGTAGGATCGACTACAAATGTGACGAGCAACTTGGCCGTACGCATTCCTTTGTAGTACTGGCATCAGCCGTGCTGATTCCTCGCAGCTCAATCACGGCATTGCGATCTCAAGTGATGGAAACACTTTGTATAGCTCGTCCGCCACCTCAGCATGGTCGTGGAACTATAATCCTTCCTCGCGCACGTCCTCAAACCAGACACTGCTTGTCACCAATATGACGACTGATGACCACACTACTCGTACCCTCTTGCTTCCGCAGAAAGCGCCTGGCGTGCTAGTGATTTCTCGCGGAAGCACGTCGAACTTCGATTTCGCAGCAGCAAGCTTGAGCTCAGGCCACTCTCAACTGAAGGCTTTCAACCTGAACAATATGACATCGAACGCATACGACTACAGTACTGATGGCTTACGCCTTGGCTGGGGTTTGCGGAATGAGGTCGGCATTGCAGAACACCCAATATCTGGTGGAATATATGGTGTTGAAAATTCAGCAGACGAGGTGACTCGCAATGGAGTGGATGTGCATGAGAACAATCCAGCGGAGAAATTGAACTTCTTTGGTTATCTGAACGGAACACAGTACGCCGAGCAGGGAAAGAACTTCGGCTATCCATGGTGCTTCGCAGCATGGAACCCTAGTGAGCAGCCGAACAATGGTAACCTCACCGTTGGCAGTCAGTTTGGGGTTGATGCCAGCCCTGACACAAACAACGAGAACAGGACAGATGCTTTCTGTGCTACGCAAGTTGCCCCACAATTGGTTTTTGAGGCTCACATGGCGCCATTGGATATCAAGTTCAACAATAGCGGCACGGAAGCATGGATTACATTCCATGGCAGTTGGTAAGCTTATACTGATGTTGAAGTGAAGTATGAGCTGACAATGCAGGGATCGAACATCACCTGTAGGCTACAAGGTCTCCACCGTGCACTTCGATTCGAGCGGCTTCCCGACTGAGCCCTTGACCAGCACGACTGCGGCCACAGACATTCTGTCGAATGCGGACAACGACGAGTGTCCAACCAATTGCTTCCGCCCTGTTG
>Ga0210040_10009005_pt1 | contig 11699 bp, 10 predicted proteins | sample CryGeyCG12114_NA_FD_185462 | JGI IMG/M metagenome (GOLD analysis project Ga0210040, IMG submission 185462) | Groundwater microbial communities from aquifer - Crystal Geyser CG19_WC_8/21/14_NA (SPAdes) (version 2) | ecosystem: Environmental > Aquatic > Deep subsurface > Groundwater | place: USA... | reverse complement strand
GGAACGGTGGGGTTGCTGCTGCTGCCCCACGTGGTCACCGCGAGCAGGGCGCCGTCGTCGACCCAGCAGAGGCCCACCCCGGAGTGGGCCTGCCCGGGGTACGGGGGCGACCCGACGACGGGCAGCCGGACGCCGTCCGGCCGGCCCTTCGCGCGGACCACGACCGGTCGCTCGACCGCTCCGTCGCTCATGTCGGCAGGCTAGGGCTCCGCGGGTCGGGCGGTCAGCCCTGTTTCAGCTGCTCGGCGGGCAGCCACGCCTCCACCAGCACGGGGCCGTGCGCGCCGGGGACGGTGTAGGCCACCCGGCCGTGCCAGCCGTCCTCGCGCTGCCGCCACTCGACCAGCAGCCCGGGCCAGGTGCCCGGCGCGTCCGGGGGGTCGTGCACCCAGCAGTGCCGGCCGTGCCCGTCCCCGGCCGGGCGGCGCGGCGCCGGGCTCGGCTCGGCGACCGAGGGCACGGGCACGCCGGACCGGGCCGCGCGGTCGGCCAGCGAGGGCCCGTGCCGCCCGCGCTGCATGCCCCCGGCCACCGGGAGATGGTCGCACGCCATCGAACACACGTTCGACTCGGCGTGGTCGCCTCAGCTCAGCTCGAGGGCGTACTGCTGCTCGATCTGCCAGGGCCGGGTGGGCAGCGGCTGCACCCGGCCGGTCGGTGCGAACCCGCGCCCCCGGTACAGCCGGGTGGCGGCCTCGTTGTCGCCGACCACCCACAGGTACAGCCGCGGTGCGGCCTGCTCGCGTGCCCAGCCGACCACGGCGTCGACCAGGGCCCCGGCCGCACCGGACCCCCGGGCGGCGGGGGAGACCCACATGCCGATCAGGTGGTGCTCGTCGCGGTGCCGGGCGCCCTGCGCCATCCCGACCGGTCCGCCGCCGATCCACGCGAGGCGCTGGCCACCCTCGCGCAGCGCCGCCCGCCACTCCTCCTCGGCCCGCGACTCCTCCCGGGCCAGCGAGGACTCGAAGGCGTCGGGGGAGTCGGCGAGCGCGGCGAGCCGCAGCGCCCGGACGACGTCCCAGTCCTGCTCGGTCGGCGCGGTGACCCGCGCGGGGGTCACTTCTTCTTGGTCCGGGTGCTCTTCCCGCCGCTCTTGCCGGCCTTGCCGCCCTTGACCTTCCCCTTGGTGGTGACCGGGTGCAGGCCCTCGGCGAGCACGTGGGCCAGCGCCTGGACGCCGGGGTGCGCGGCGAGGTCCTCGGCCGGCACCGGCAGCGGCAGGCTCCAGTTGGGCCGGTCGGTCGTGCCGGGCATGTTCGGCCGCCGCTCGACCGCGAGGGCGTCGTCCAGGGTCACCGACAGCAGGGTGGACGGCGCGGTGGCCAGCCGCCGGTAGGCCGCCTCCACCGCCTCGATCGGGGTGGCGTCGGCCGGCACGTCACCCAGGTGCTCCAGCAGCGAGGCCCGGCCGCGCTCCAGGTCCTCGTCGGTGCCGGTCTCGTGCTCGCGTTGCTCGGCGAGGTCCGCCCCGGTCCAGAGCCCCGGCACGGTGGGCAGGTCGTGCGTGGTGACCGCGGCCATCGAGCCGGCCGGCCACTGCGCCGGGTCGTCGTCCTCGAACCACAGCAGCTTGTAGGACAGGATCCCGTGCTCGGCCATCGCCTCGCGCACGCCGTCCTCCACGACCCCGAGGTCCTCGCCGACCACGATCGCCTGGGCCCGGTGGCTCTCCAGCGCGACGATGTCGAGCATGTCCTCGTAGGGGTAGCGGACGTAGGTGCCGTCCATCGGCCCGCCGTCCTGCGGCACCCACCACAGCCGGAACAGCCCCATCACGTGGTCGACGCGCAGCCCGCCGGCGCCGGCCATGGTCGCCCGGATCGACTGGATGAACGGCTCGTAGTCCGCCGCCTGCAGCCGCCAGGGCACCAGCGGAGGCGAGCCCCAGTCCTGGCCCAGGCTGTTGAACGCGTCCGGCGGGGCACCCACGTTCACGCCCTGGGCCAGCACGTCCTGCCAGGCCCAGGCATCGGCACCGCCGCCGGCCACCCCGATCGGCAGGTCCTGGATGACGGTGATGCCTTCGGTGGCCGCCCGCAGCTGGGCGTCCAGCTGCCACTGCAACCAGGCGTGGAAGGCGATCTCGCGGTCGCGGGTGGCCGCCCAGTCGGCGACGGCCCGCCCGCGCGGGTCCTGCAGCTCCGCGGGCCAGGTGTGCCAGTCCGGGCCGTGCTCGTCGGCCAGGGCGCACCAGGTGGACCAGTCCATCAGCGGCTGGCCCTGGTGCCACCACCAGTCGCGGAACGGCGTCTCGTCGAACCCGGCGTCGAAGACCCGCCGCAGCACCCGGCGCTTGAGCGCCCACACGGCGTCCCGGTCGATCAGCTCGCCGTCGTTCAGCGCCCGCCCCGCGTCGGCCTCGACATCGACGGCGTCTGCGCCGGGGACGTCGGCGATGCGCAGGTAGAGGGGATTGCGGAAGCGGCGGGTGGCCGGCAGGTAGGGGCTGGCCTCCTGGCCCTCCGTGGGCGCGACCGCGTGCAGCGGGTTGACCAGCACGAAGCCGGCCCCCTGGGTCTTCGCGAACCCGGTCACGGTGCGCAGGTCGCCGAGGTCGCCGATGCCCCAGCTGTCCCGGCCACGGGTGGCGTAGAGCTGCACGGCCCAACCCCAGCCGCGCCAGCCCTCCGGCAGCCAGCACCGCCCGGGGGAGACGATCAGCCGGCGCTCGCGGCCGTCGGCGGTGCGCAGCCGGTGGTAGCCGAGCGGGAAGTCCGCGGGCAGCGTGCCGACGACGTGCCGGGTCTGCCCGTCCTCGCACTCGACGTCGGCGGCGTCGACCTCGAGTGCGTCACCGGGGCGGGCGACGATCGGTGCGCGCTCGAGCAGGTCGGCCGGCGGCGTGCCGATGACCTGGCGCAGCTGCTCGATCGTCTCCGGGGCGACCGAGTGCTCCTGGTCGAGGTCGTCGAGCCAGCTGGCGTCGATGCCCCAGGCGTCGGTCGTCGGCTTCGGCGGGGATGCGGGCGGCGGGGTGGGCGTGCGGGTCACCCCCCGATCCTCACTGGTCCGGCCGGGCTCTGCCCGGTGGGGGTCCCCGCTCGGCTCACACCCCGGACTCGGGAAAGCCCGGCGGCGGGCGCAGCGTGCCCGCGATGGCGGTGGCGACGGCGAGGAGGACGGCGATCACGGTCAGCGCGTGCAGCACGCCGACGTGCTCGCCGAGCAGGCCGATCAGCGGCGGGCCGCCCAGGAAGGCGCAGTAGCCGATGGATGCCACGGCGCTCACCCGGCCGGCCGCGCGCGCCGGGTCGTCGGCCGCGGCGCTCATGCCCACCGGGAAGCCGAGCGAGGCTCCGGCGCCCCACAGCAGTGCGCCGGCGAACGCCACCGCCGGGTGCGGACCGAAGACGAACAGCAGCAGTCCCGCGAGGGCGAGCCCGGCCAGCACCCGGACCATCCGCACCCGCCCCCACCGGGCCAGCAGGGAGGGGCCGACCCAGCGCACCGAGGTCATCGCGACCAGGAAGGTCGCGTAGCCCAGCGTGCCGGTCACCGCCGAGGTGCCGTGGCCGTCGATGAACGCGACGCTGATCCAGTCGTTGGCGGCTCCCTCGGCGAAGGAGAACGACAGCACGACCACGCCGATGAGCAGGGTGCGCGGTTCCCGCCACCGGCTGCCGCGGGGTTCGGCACCGGCCTCGGTCCGCGCGGCGTCCTCCTCGTCGACGTCCGGGACGAACTGCCGGACGGCGACCGGGACGACCAGCCCGACCAGCACCGCGACGGCGAGCAGGTGGGCGGGCACCGGCACGTCGAGGGCGATCATCAGCGCCCCGACGCCGGCGCCGGCCACGGTGCCCAGGCTGAACCCGGCGTGGAAGCGGGACATGATCGCCTGCCCCCGCAGCCGTTCCACCACGGCGGCCTGCACGTTCATCGCCACGTCCCACGCGCCGTTGCCCACACCCACGGCGAACAGGCCGACGACGAGCAGGACGACGCCGGTGGACGAGCCGGCGGCCACCACCGCCAGGGCGAGGGCCAGCAGGACCGAGGTGACGATGACCGTGCGGCGCGAGCCGATCCGGGCGATGACCGGGCCGGACAGCGGCAGCGCCACCAGCGACCCGGCGGCGATGGCCAGCAGCACCAGGCCCAGTTCGGCAGCGGTGAGGTCGAGCTGGGCCCGCACCTGCGGGATCCGGGAGGCCCAGCTGGCGAAGGCGAAGCCGGAACCGAGGAAGGCGGCGTAGGTGGCCCGGGTGGCCGCCGAGACCTGGGCCGAGGGCGGGGCAGGGGAGGCGGCGGTGCTGGTCACTGGGGGAGCTGTCCCTCGGTCGTGGGCCGGACGGCCCGGGCGATGATCTCGGCGGTGTCCGCGCGTGAGACGGGGGCGGTGGACAGCACCTTGTGCATGACCAGCCCCTCGATGAGTGCGTCGACGCCGCGCGCGGTCACCGGGTCGACGAAGCGCTCCAGCACGCTGCGGCTGCGGCGCATCCAGGACTCGGTGACCGTGCGCAGGCTCGGATCGCGCAGCGCGGCCAGGTAGAGCTCGTAGGCCACCGCCCAGTCCCGGTCGTCCGCGTCCGCGTCCGCGTGCACCAGGTCGGTGACCGCCGCGACCACGTCGTCGGTGCTGGTGACGCCGGCGAAGTGTGCCTCGTACCGCACCGCCATCCGCTCGGCGTGCAGGGCGAAGGCCTGGGCGCGCAGGTCGTCCAGGCCGGTGAAGTGGTAGGTCAGCGATCCCAGCGGCACGTCCGCGGCGGCGGCGATCAGCCGGTGGGTGGTGCCGGCGACCCCGTGCTCGGCGATCACCTCGACCGTGGCCGCGACGATCCGCTGCCGCCGGTCCGGGTCGTGCCGGCGCACCGGACGGTCGGGGGCCGCGGTCATCGGACCGACCGCTCGACCTGCGCCGGGCTCCCCGTGCTCGGCCATGGCCGGAGCCTAGCCGATGTGTACGGATGTACGCACGGCGTTCCGGGTGCTCACCGGCCGCCGAGAGCCGGGCGAGCTGCGCCGGGTGACCTCAGGGCAGCGGGACGGGTGGCGGAGCAGGAGGGGCGCCGCCGTTGCCGGACGGCGGGGCCGCCGTCCCGGGCGGGAGGGGCCCCAGTCCCAGGAGCTGGCGGATGATGTCCTGCAGCGTGCCGCCGGGCGCGTCGTCCACCGGCAGCGCCGAGAGCGGCACCCGCAGTGACCGGAACAGCTCCTCGAGCGCCTCGTTGACCGCCTGGGCCAGCACGTCGGCCTGGAAGCCCGGGAGCGGGACCAGGCCCTGCAGGTAGCCGTCGACGTCGAAGGCGTCGCTCGACCCGCCCAGGGCCAGGTAGCGCAGCCACAACTGCTGGACGGACAGGTCGGCACGCACCCGCGCCGCCTCGACGGCTGCGTGCTGGTCGGGGCTCGTCACCGCAGGGACCTCACCGGGCTGGCGAGCCGGGGGGGCTCGCGATCACGGTGTCGACGAGGGCACGGGCGACCGACTCGAGCGGTCGGTTCGTCTGCCGTGCCGCCGCAGCCAACGTGGCGAAGGCCTCCTCGGGGCCGGCAGCGCCCCGCCCCAGCAGTACGCCCACGGCCTGGGCGATGGCGTCCCGGGCGGCGAGGGCCTCGGTCAGCTGCCGGCTCAGCCGCCGCGCCTCCTGCAGGCTCTGCGAGTTCGACAGCAGGATGGCCGCCTGGTCGGCGAGCAGCAGCATGACCTGCTCGTCCCGCGGCCCGTAGTTCATCGGTCGCTCGCAGTAGACCTTCATCGCCCCGATGGCCTCGCCGCCGATGACCAGCGGTGTGCTCAGCACCGAGCGCACCCCCAGCACCTGGACGGCGTCGTTCCACCGCGGCCATCGGGCGTCGGTGGTGGTGTCGTCGACCCGCACCAGCTCGCGCGTCTGCCACGCCGCCAGGCAGGGGCCCTCGTCGAGCTCGTACTGCAGCGCGTCGGCCCGCTCGGCCGCCTGGTTCGAGGCGGCCTTCGAGCGTCTGCCGCGCTCGTCGACCAGGGTGACCGCCGCGCCCATGGTGCCGGCGGTGGCGGTGGCGGCCAGGCTGGTCACCAGCTCCAGGGCGGTGTCCACGGTCTCCCGGGAGAGCACCAGTCCCGACATCTGGCTCAGCGCCGCGGACAGGTCCGACGGGCCGGGGACGGCGGTGGGTCGGTCGGCGGGTCCGGTCATGGCGCTCCGATCGGGCAGACGGTGGAACAGGTCGGCCGGGGTGCAGCCGGCTCAGCGGTCGAGCTCACCGGTGAGCACCAGCCCCTCGGCGAGGTCGCGGAGCTTCCGGTTGGCCCGTTGGGACGCCTCGACCAGCAACCGGAAGGCGGCGTCGGCGTCCAGCTTGTGCCGTTCGATCAGGATGCCCTTGGCCTGCTCGATGACCGCCCGGAACTCCATCGCGGCCCGCAGGTTCTCGGCCAGCTCGCGGGCGTTCTGCAGCGCGTCCAGGTTGGTGAGCGCGACCGCGGCGAGGTCGGCGAGCCGGCCGACCGCCCGCCGGTCCTCCGTGCTGAACGCCGCTGCCGCGGGTGCGTAGACGTTCAGCGCGGCCGCCAGGTGCGCCGCAGGCACCGGCACGGCGAGCGAGCTGAGGGCGCCGGCCCGCAGGAACGTCGGCAGGTACTCCGGCCACCGGCTCTCGGTGCGGCCGTCCTCGATCTCCAGGACCAGACCGCCGATCGCGGCCTCGATGCACGGGCCGTGTCGACGCCGGTACTGGGCCTCGTCCAGCTGCACCGCGCGTGGCCCGGTGAACGCGGCGGTGGTGGCCCGCTCGTCGCGCACCACCGTCATCGACACGTCCGAGCCGCCCGGCAGCACCCGCTGGACCAGGTCGACGACCCGCTGCAGCACCGACTGGGTGGACTCCTGGTCGAGGACCAGCAGGGCGAGCTCGTCCAGGGCCGCCTGGGTCCGGTGGCTCTGACCCTCACTCGTGCCTGGCACCGGAGCCTGGTCCTCTCGACCCTCACCCGGCCGGTCGACCGGCCAAGATGCGCGGTGGGTCCGGCCCAGGGAGGGCGGGAGACGGCGAGGACCGTCCAAGGTCGCTCCCGCCGCTGTGCACGGTATTCGACATTGTTCCCGGGCGGTTGCCCACTGGGTGCACTTGACGGGCGAGGAGACTGGGTGGACCCCCATCGGGGAATCTCCGCCCGAGTACGTGACCGTGGGTGAGGAACCATCCTCCGCCGCGACGTTCGCAGCACCAGGCACATCCCGGAGACCTCACGTGGGAACCGACCTCGGCACCGCCCGCCGCAACGCCGTCCTGGACGGTCTGACCGACGGCGACCTGACCATGCTCCTCCCCGACCTCACCGAGGCGGACCTCGAACTCGGTGCGGTGCTCCACGAGCCCGGCAGGCCGGTCGAGGTCGTCTGGTTCCCGGTCCTCGGCGTCGTCTCGATCGTCGCGGAGCTCGGCGCCGACGACGTCGTGGAGACCGCGACCATCGGCCGGGAGGGCATGGTGGGCATGTCGGTCTACCTCGGTGCCGACACCCCGACCGAACGGTCCCTGGTGCAGGTCGCCGGCCGGGGACTGGCGATGGACGTCGAGCACTTCCGCGCCGCAGTCGCCGAGGTCGACGGTCCGCTGACCGCGATGCTCCGCCGATCGACGCAGGCGATGTTCACCCAGGTCTCGCGCAACGCCGCCTGCAACCGGGTGCACAGCGTGCGGCAACGGGCCGCCCGCTGGCTGCTGATGACCGCCGACCGGATGCAGGCACCGACCTTCGACCTGACCCAGCACTTCCTGGCTCAGATGCTCGCCGTCCGGCGCACGTCGGTCAGCGACGTCGCCCAGGCCCTGGCCGACGACGGCGCCATCACCTACACCCGGGGCAGCATCACGATCACCGACCGCGAGCGCCTGCGGGCCCACGCCTGCGACTGCTATGACGTCATCCGCCGGGCCACCGAGAAGGCGCTGGTCCGCAGCTGAGCCCGCCGCCTCCCGGCGGGCCTCCTCAGCTCCCGCGGGGCTCAGCTCCCGCGGGGCTCAGCTCCCGCGGGGCTTGGCCCGGCGGGTCGGCACGGCGGCGGCCGGGTCCTCCGGCCAGGGGTGGCGCGGGTACCGGCCGCGCAGCTCGCTGCGGACCGCGGGGTAGCCGGTGGTCCAGAAGCCGGCCAGGTCGGCGGTGGTCGCCACCACCCGGGCGGCGGGGGAGAGCAGCTGCAGCCGAAGCGGGCGGCCGGCCACCACCGGCGCCGCGGACCAGCCGAACACCTCCTGCACCCGCACCGACAGCGTGGGCACGTCCGGGTCGGCGTAGTCGACCCGGACCCGGGAGCCGGTGGGCACCTCGACCCGCTCGGGCACCAGCTCGTCCAGCCGGCCGGCGAGCTGCCAGGGCAGCAGCGACCGCAGCACCGTGCCGACGTCGACCCGGGCCAGGTCCCGGCGGCTGCGGGCACCGGAGACCGCGGGGGATTCGGCCAGCGCGGTGAGCAGGGCGTCGTCGTCCACGGCCGGCCACGGGTCGCCCAGCCCCGCGTGTGCCGCGGCGAGCCGCTCCCGCAGCGCGACCGCGGCGGGCGTCCAGGTCAGCAGGCCGAGCCCCTCGGTGCGCAGGCCCTCGGCGACCGCGGCGGCCAGCGCCGCCGGGTCGGGGTCCCGCAGCAGCCGCTCGGCGAGCACGATCGCGCCCAGCCGCTCCACCCGCGCCGCGCGCACGTCGCCGTCCGCCCAGGTGACCTCGGGGCGGTCGGTGTGCGCCGCCGCCCCGGCCTCCAGCGCCGTGGCCTCGTCGACGGCCACCGCCGAGCGGACCCGGGCGTCCCGGCGTCCCGGCGCCCGGTCGGCGGCGGCGACCGCCAGCCACTCGGCACCCCCGAGCGCCGTGCCCGGGGTGAGCTCGGCCCCCGTGCCGGCGGCGAGCAGGTAGGTGCGCTCGGCGGAGGGCCGGCGCCGGGCGAGCCACTCCGGGTGGGCGAGCCCGACGACCAGCCCGGCGGCGGCGTCGTCGGTCAGCCCGGTCGGTGCGGCCGGAGGAGCGGCCCGGGCGAGCCGGTCGACCTCGTCGGTCCACCGCACGTCCCGGGTGCGGCGGAGCTCGCGCCAGGCGGCCACCAGGTCGTCGGAGCGGGTCGGGACGTCGGCGGACAGCAGTGACACCATCTCCGCGGCCCGCCGCCGGCCGACCAGCGGAGCGCCGTCCAGCAGCGCCCGCGCCAGCCGGGGGTGCGCGCCCACCGCGGTCAGCGACCGGCCGCGGCGAGTGACCCGGCCGGCGTCGTCCACCGCGCCGAGCTGCCGCAGGGTCGCCCGGGCCACGGCGAACGCCGCGTCCGGTGGCGCGTCCGGCAGCGCGAGCCCGGCACCGTCGGGGTCGCCCCAGCAGGCCAGCTCCAGGGCCAGGCCGGTCAGGTCGGCGACGGCGATCTCCGGCTCCGCGGCAGCCGGCAGCCGGTCGTGCTCGGCCGCCGACCACAGCCGGTAGACCCGGCCCGGTGCCTCCCGGCCCGCCCGGCCGGCGCGCTGCACCGCCGACGCCCGGGACACCCGCACCGTGGCCAGCGCGCCCAGGCCCCGCGCCACGTCGAAGCGGGGCACCCGGGCCAGCCCGGCGTCGACGACGGTGCGCACGCCGGGCACCGTCAGGCTCGTCTCGGCGACGTCGGTGGCCAGCACCACCCGCCGCCGCGGACCCGTGGTCAGCGCGGCGTCCTGCTCCGCGGCCGGCAGCCGGCCGTGCAGGGGCCGGACGTCGGCGTCCACCCCGCTCAACAGCCCCGCGACCCGGCCGATCTCGCCGGCGCCGGGCAGGAAGACCAGCACGTCGCCGCCGTTCTCGGTGAGCGCGCGGCGGACGGTGTCGGCGACCGCGACCAGCAGCCGTGGGTCGACCCGTGTGCCGTGCGGCGGGTCGACCGGCGGGCTGGGCGGGCACCACACCGGGGTCACCTCGTGCAGCGACCCGGTGGCCTCGACCACCGGCGCCGGGACGCCCCCCGAGCCGAGCAGCACGGCCAGCCGGCCGGCCTGGGCGGTCGCCGACATGGCCAGCAGCTCCAGCTCCGGACGCAGCGTCGACCGGACGTCGAGGGCGAATGCGAGCGCCAGGTCGGTGTCCAGCTGCCGCTCGTGGCACTCGTCGAGGACCACCGCCGACACCCCGGGCAGCTCCGGGTCGGCCTGCAGCCGGCGGACCAGCAGCCCCGTGGTGACCACCTCGACCCGGGTGCTGGCGCTGCGCCGGCTGTCGCCGCGGACGCTGTAGCCCACCGACCTGCCCACCGGCTCGCCGAGCAGCCCCGCCATCCGCCGGGCCGCGGCCCGCGCGGCCACCCGGCGCGGCTCGGCGACGACCACGGTGCCGGGCACCCGCCCGGCCAGGGCCAGGGGAACCAGCGAGGTCTTGCCGGTGCCTGGCGGAGCGACCAGCACCCCGGCACCGGACGCGGTCAGCGCGGCGCCCAGGGCGGGGAGGACCGACCGGACGGGCAGGTCGGTCCCCGGCGTCCCGGGCGGTGGCAGCACGGCGCCCAGTCTGGTCAGGTCTTGTCCCGCGGTCCCGGCGGGGCCACGCTGGACCCACCGGGACAACGACGTCTCACCGGAGGTCCGCGTGGCGGCACACGGGAACAAGGACGGCAAGGACTCCGCCGGGGCCCCCGCGCCCCGGCCGCCGGAACGGGTGCGCAACGTCGCGCTCGTGGGCCGGCCGGGAGCGGGGAAGACCACCCTGGCCGAGGCGCTGGCGGTGGCGACCGGCGCGCTGGCCCGGCCCGGGCGGGTCGAGGACGGGACCACGTGCCTGGACACCGACGAGGTCGAGGTGCGGCTGCAGCACTCGGTGAGCCTGCACGCGGCCACCCTCGAGCACGCCGGACACCGGGTCACGCTGCTGGACACCCCCGGCGCGCCGGACTTCGTAGGGGAGCTGCGGGCGGCGCTGCGGGCCGCGGACGCCGCGCTGTTCGTCGTCTCGGCGGTCAGTGGCATCGACGCCGGCACCGTGCAGCTGTGGGACGAGTGCCGTGCCGTCGACCTGCCGCGCGCGGTCGTGATCACCCAGCTCGACCGGCCGCGGGCCGACGTCCCGGCCGTCTTCCTGGCCTGCCGGGAGCAACTGGGGCTGGGCGTGCACCCGCTGCAGGTGGTGGGGACGGCGTCCGCCGGGTCGCTGGCCTCGCTGCTGGAGCCGGTTCGGCAGGACCCGGAGGCCGGTCGGCTGCGCGCCGAGCTCATCGAGGCGGTGATCGCCGAGAGCGAGGACGAGACGCTGATGGACCGGTACCTCGCCGGTGAGCCGGTCGACGCCCCCGCCCTGCTCCCGGACCTGCGGACGGCGGTCGCCCGCGGCGCGTTCCACCCGGTGCTGTGCGTGGCCCCGCCGACCGGCCTGGGCGTCGCCGAGCTCCTCGACCTGCTGGTCAGCGCCTTCCCCTCACCATGCCAGCGGCCCTGCCCGGCGGTGGCCCGGCCCGACGGCACACCGGTCGGCACGGTCGGCTGCGATCCGGCCGGGCCCCTGGTCGCCGAGGTCGTGAAGACGACGACCGATCCCTACCTCGGCCGGATCTCGCTGGTCCGGGTCTTCTCCGGGACGCTGCGGCCGGACGCGCCGGTGCACGTCTGCGGCTCGGGCAGCACCTGCGGCTGGGGCGAGCAGCACCCCGACCACGACGCCGACGAGCGGGTGGGCACGGTGTCGGCCGTGCTCGGCGCCACCCTGCGGCCGGTGCCGGAGTGCCCGGCCGGCGACATCTGCGCGGTGGCCCGGCTGAGCTCCGCCGAGA
>Ga0210040_10009004_pt1 | contig 11700 bp, 12 predicted proteins | sample CryGeyCG12114_NA_FD_185462 | JGI IMG/M metagenome (GOLD analysis project Ga0210040, IMG submission 185462) | Groundwater microbial communities from aquifer - Crystal Geyser CG19_WC_8/21/14_NA (SPAdes) (version 2) | ecosystem: Environmental > Aquatic > Deep subsurface > Groundwater | place: USA... | reverse complement strand
GCCGCCGTGCCGGCAGCCGCCTTCGACACCCGCGCGAGCGGACACCCGGCGCTCGCGAGGATGGACCACGCGGCGCGCACCGAGGAGAAGGCGCTCGGCAAGCTCGGCGCGAAGGTGGTCGCGCCGGCCGAGCACTTCTTCGTCGCCGACACCACGGGCCCGCTGGTCGACGGTGAGCTCGACCGGGCCCGTGAGTGGGGTCGGGTGCTGGCCGAGCTGGTCGCGGCCGGCTGCTGAGCAGGGATGGCGCCCACGAGGTGTCGGGTCCTCGGGCATGCCGGCACCTGGACCGACCTTGACGCGCGATGCGTCCGGACCCGCACCTGTCGACGATGCGGCGACGTCGCCACCGAGCAGGAGCACGGCTGGACGGGGTTCAGCTACGTCACGGACACCGGCTGCGAGCAGAGACGGAAGTGCGAACGGTGCGGCACTACCGAGTCCCGGCTGCTGCACAGCTGGGGGCCTTGGCAGTACACCGGCCCGGACAGCTCCTTGCTGGAGCTGCGTCAGACGCACGGCTGCGCGCGCTGCGGCGCGGAGGAGCAGAGGGACTTCGAACGGGCGTTCTGACACACATGCGGCCCGACCTGCTCGTCAGTCGTCGCCGTCGGAGGTCCGCCCGGCCCCAGCCGCTGGGAGGTCCGACCAGGTGGCCGTGGCCCCGGAGTGCCCGACCCGGATCACCTGCTGGGTGAGGCCCACGACGGCGACCACGGCCAGGACAGTCGCCACCAGCCCGACTGCGGGGCGCCGTGCCCAGCTCCCCGACCCCTGGTCGGCACCCGGGGCGCTCGGACGGCGCATCCGGTCGAGCACGTAGACCGCCACGGCCATCACCGCCAGCGCCGCGGCCCAGGGCAGCATCCCGTCGGCCAGTTCCGCGTGCCGCTCGATCAGGTCGCTCTCCGGCAGCCGGTGTTCCAGGTTCTCGCCGCTGGACGTGGAGACGGGCACCAGGAGAAGGGCGATGACTGCCAGCACCGGCGTGACGATGCCCAGCCGGCGCCGCGCCGCAGGTACCAGGACGTGCAGCAGCAGAGCGAACGCGGCCAGCGGCACCAGGACGACGGTGGCGTGCACGGCCAACGGGTGGACGGGGAGTCCGAACACCGACTCGGGCATCGAGGACCTCCAGGGGACGCGCCGGACCTCCGCTCGGTCCGACTCAGGCCCCATCGTCGAGCCCGGGTGCCCAGCGGAGGGCCAGCTGCAGGTGAACGTCAGGCAAGACGAGGCCGCCTACGCTCGCCGCTGTGCCCGACCTGCTCCTCGTGGAGGACGACGCGTCCATCGCAGCCGGCCTCAGCGCGGCCTTGCGCAGCCAGGGCGTCGAGGTCCGGGTGAGCTCGACGGCGGCATCGGCGCTGGCCGCCTGCCAGGACCGTCCTCCTCAGCTGGCGCTCGTCGACCTCGGCCTCCCCGACATGGACGGCATCGAGCTGTGCCGGCGACTCCGCCGCCTGCTCCCCCACCTCGTGGTGGTCGTCCTGACGGCGCGGACCGAAGAGGTCGACGTGGTGGTCGCCCTGGACGCCGGCGCCGACGACTACCTGACCAAGCCCGTCCGGTTGGCCGAGTTGCAGGCCCGGGTGCGCGCCCACCTCCGGCGCAGCACGCCCGAGCCGGGCGCCCGGGAGCTGGTCGAGATCGGCGTCCTCCGGGTGGACGCCGCTGCCCGGCGTGTGACGGTCGGCGACGTCGAGGTCCCCCTCCGGGCGAAGGAGTACGAGCTGCTGGCTCGACTGGCGCAGGACGCGGGCCGGGCGGTCAGCCGGGAGACCCTGATGCAGGACGTCTGGGACGCGCACTGGTACGGGTCGACCAAGACGCTGGACGTGCACGTCGCCGCGCTGCGTCGACGACTGGCCGCTGCCGCCGACGGGGGCGCCGTGCCGACGATCACCACGCTGCGCGGCCACGGGTACCGGCTGGAGGTCGCCCCTCCCCCGGCCGCCGACAACGAGTCCGAGCGCTGACGGTGCGCCGGCGCATCATCGCGCTGGCGGTGCTGACCGCCGCCGTGTCGACGATCCTCTTCGGCGTGCCGCTGGCCCTCGTCGCCCGGCACGACGCGCTCGTGCACGAGCGGACCGAGGCCACCGATCTCGCGGAGCGCGCCGCGCTGGCGGCCGCCCCGTTCCTGGCGACGGGGAGCACGGTCACCGAGATCCCCGATGCCGCCGAGTCCGACCTCGTGGTGGCGGTCTACGACACAGCGGGACGGCGGCTGGTCGGCCGCGGACCCGGCGACCTGGGCGCCACCGCCCGGTCAGCGGCCGAGCGGAACACGGTCACGCACGATGACGACGAGGACGGCCAGATCGTCGTCGCGGTTCCGATCGAGGTCCGCGGTTCGGTCGTTGCCGTGGCACGCACCGCCACTCCCCGGTCGGAGGTGACGGTGCAGTCCTTCGCCGCGGCGGGGCTGCTGCTCCTGATCGGCCTGGGCGCCGTCCTGGCCGGTGGGTTCGTCGCGCGCGGGCTCGGCGGACGATTGGCCGGTCCGCTGGAGGACCTCAGCGGCAGTGCCCGCCGACTCGGCGACGGTGACTTCAGCGTCCGGTCGCGCCGTAGCGGCATCCCCGAGGTGGACGCTGTCGGACAGTCGCTGGACGCCACAGCAGCACGCCTCGACGCGTTGCTCGCGCACGAGCGGGCGTTCGCCGCCGGCGCCTCCCACCAGCTGCGGACACCCCTCACCGGGGTGCGGCTGCACCTGGAGCGTGCGTTGACCGGGCCGCCTGGCGAGCGGGCGGACGCCCTGGCCGCCGCGGTCCGCGCCGCGGACCGGCTCGAGGACACCATCGAGGACCTGCTCACCATCACCCGAGAGGTCCGCAGCGAGGACTCGCTGGACGTGCCGCGACTGCTGGAGGACCTGGTCGACAGCTGGGCACCCGTCCTGGCCGCGCGCAGGCGGCGTCTGACCGTCCGTCAGGACCTGGACCTGCCGGCCAGCCAGGCGTCCTGGGCGGCCGTCCGGCAGGTGCTCACCGTGCTGCTGGACAACGCTGCGACCCACGGTCGCGGGGAGGTCACCCTCACCGCCCGGGGCGTCGGCGGACTGCTCGCTCTGGACGTCTCGGACGAGGGTGACGACCTGGAGGGCGCGGACGACCCCGTGGCCCGCGCTGACCCGCAGCCAGGGGGTGATCCTGGGGCTCGACGACGCCTCGGGCTGCCCCTGGCCCGCGCGCTCGCCGAGGCGGAGGGCGGCCGCCTCCGGCTGGCGGACACGCGCCCGACGACGTTCGCACTGGTCCTGCCAGCGGCACGGGTCCGTTCTTGACTCCAGTGACACGGCCTCCCCAGGTCGAGATCCTGGTCTGCTCGGCCGGCATGCCTGAGGCTGCACCACACCGGTGACGTCGTCGTCTTCTGCACCCTCGGGGCTCTGCTCGTGGTGACCTCGGGAGCCACCGCACCGGCGCCCGGAGCACCTGGTCGAGGCATCGGCACCGCCATGGGCTGGTTGCTGCTGGTCCTCCCGCTGGGTGCTGCTGGGCACGCACTGCTGCGAGTCATCGCCTGAGCCGGCGCGTCCTGTCGTGGCCGGTTCGTCACGGACGTGGTCACGAGAACAGCCGCGCAGCGGCGCTCCGAGTGCCGGGTCCCCGGACCCGGGAGGACAGGCGGCTGTCGTCCCGAGGCTGACGACCTAGGGTCACGGGATGCGTGCTGTGCAGATCACCCGCTTCGGCGGCCCCGAGGTCATGGACGTCGTCGACCTGCCCGACCCGGTCCCCGGGGACGGCGAGCAGCTCTTCGACATCTCCAGCGCGGGCGTCAACTTCGCCGACACCCACCACCGGCTGTCGGCCAACTGACATGACCCCCATTGGCTGGACTGATCAGCGGGACCGCTGACCGTCCCCGAGGTCGGTGGACCGAGCCCATGGGACGTCGGCAGACTCCGCACGTGGATCTGCGCGGGGTCGACCTCAACCTGCTGCTGGCGCTGGACGCCCTGCTCAGCGAGCGCAACGTGACGCGCGCGGCGCAGCGCCTCTCGATCGGGCAGTCCGCGATGAGCGCCGCACTAGGGCGTCTGCGCCGGCACTTCGACGACCGGCTGCTGGTCCCGGAGGGCAGGACGCTGCTGGCCACCCCGGTGGCCGAGGCCCTGGAGCCGCTGGTCCGCGAGGCGGTGCGCGCCGTTCACGGCGTCTTCGACCGACCTCACGGCTTCGACCCAGCGGCGGACCGGCGGTCGTTCACCATCCTGGCGAGCGACTACGCGACGCTCGTTCTGCTGCGCCCACTCATCGCGCGCCTCGCGCACGAGGCACCCTTGCAGCGCATCAACGTGCGGCCCATCCAGATGGACTACATCGGTCAGGTGCGCGACGGCGATGCCGACCTGTTCATCCTCCCTGCCGAACTGGCCGACCCTCGGGTGCCCTTCCCGCACCGGCACCTGTTCACCGACCGGTACGTCCTCGTGGCCGACGCCGTCAACGAGGCGATCGGCACGACGGTCACCCGTGAGCAGTTCTCCGACCTGCCCTACATCGCCTTCGACGCCGGGCCCCATCCCTCCTTCGCCGACGCCCAGCTGGAGGCGCTGGAGGTTACGAGGCGGGTGGAGATGACCACGCAGAGCCTGGTGATCATGCCCCTCCTCGTCCTGGGCACGCCACTGGTAGCCCTGGCGCACGAACGGCTCCTCCGCCACGTCGCGAGCCGGGTCGCCCTGAAGGTCGTCGAGCCCCCGGTTCCGCTCCGCCCTCTCAACGAGACCCTGTTCTGGCACGCCCGGCAGACGGACGACCCGGGCCACCTGTGGCTCCGGGAGCAGCTCGCCGCCCAGGCTGCCCAGCTGGACGACGTCCATTCGTGAGTCGGCGGTCGCCGGATCACGCCGCGCCGCCGCGGACCTCATCGGCTGACGGGTGCCCCGCCCGCCAGGCCACTGAGGCATCAATTCTGTCGATGGTGCACATCGACACCAATCGCTTCTGTCGCTGAGTCGTAGTGGCTAGCGTCACGTTCGCGCCGATGAACACGCTGCGCCGGTCCGCTCGTCCCTGAGCTCTTGGAGATCTCCCATGCCCGTCGACATCGATGTCGCCATAGTCGGATTCGGCCCCGGAGGCGAGGTGCTGGCCTCTCTGCTGGGCCGAGCCGGGCACCGCGTCGTGGTCTTCGACAAGTTCCCGGCGCCGTACGGGCTCCCGCGGATGAGCACCCTGGACGGCGAGATCGCCCGGGTCTTCCAGCACACCAGCGACCCGGTCAAGGCGATGGCGGGCACCCTCCCCCAGCCGGCCTACTTCTTCTACGGCGCCGACGGCGACCTCGCCCTCGACGTCGACTGGCGGTTCGACATCGGCGGGCACCCGGCCCGGCTGAGCCTCCACCAGCCCAACATCGAGGCCGCCATGCAGGAGCGGATCGACGCCCTCCCCTCGGTCGAGGTCCGCTGGGGTACCGAGGTGACCGGGCTGGAGGACCTCGGCCACGCCGTCCACATCACCACGCGCGCGTCGACTGGAGCCGACGGGGCCATGGCGGACGAGGAACTCGTCGCGTCCTACGTCGTCGGCATGGACGGCGCGTCGAGCTTTGTCCGCCAGGCGCTCGGCATCGAGCTCGAGGTGCTCCGCAAGCACGACGACGTCTGGCACATGACCGACTTCGACATCGTCGACCCCGAGCTCGAGCCGCCGCTGACGACGCTGCACATGCGTCCCGAGGGCCCGTACTTCTGGGGGCCCAACGGAGAGAACCGGTGCCGGACCGACGTCCGGCACATGGGCGACGTCGACCCGGCCGAGCTGATGGACAACGAGCACGGCTACCAGTGGCTGGAGGAGCACATCGGTGTCTCCCGGGAGCGCGTACGGATCACCAGGCGGGTCCTCTACCGGTTCCGCTCCCAGTACGCGACGTCCTGGCGACGCGGGCGGGTCTTCATCGGCGGTGACGCTGCTCATGCGATGACCCCCTTCATGGGCGAGGGGTCGTGCATGGCGATGCGTGACAGCGTCAACCTCGCCTGGAAGCTCGACCTGGTGCTCAGTGGCCGCGCCCGCTCCGAGCTGCTGGACACCTACCAGGCCGAGCGGCTCCCGCAGGCCGTCGCGGTCGTCGAGGGATCGCTGATGGCGTGGTCCCTGATGGTCGAGGAGGACCCCGAGAAGGCGGCCGGCCGCGACGCGTTCCTGCGCTCGGGTCAGGCCCCGGGGCCGGTGGTCCCTCCCCTGGCGACCGGTGTCCTGCACCGAGGACCGGACGGTGCCATCGCGCCCCCGACCGGCACCGTGAGCCCCCAGGGCCGGGTCCGGCTCGACGGCCGCGAGGAGCTGCTCGACGACCTCGTGGGCTTCGGCTTCCAGCTCGTGAGCACCCAGCCGCTGGACGACGCACTCACCGACCGGCAGCGGCAGCGACTCGCGGACCTCGGCGCGGCGGTCGTCGTCCTCGGCGACGGTCCGGGTCGGGCGAGCGACATCGACGGCACGTACGGCCGGTTCTTCGCCGAGCACGGCGCGACCGCATTCCTGGCGCGGCCCGACTTCGCCGTCTACGGGGTGGCCGATGGGCCGCAGGCGACCGGTGCGCTGGTCGACGAGCTCTTCGAGCAGCTGTCCGGTGCGTCGATTCCGGCTGCGGTGTGACCCTGTCGAGGCGGCGTCCCGTGCGGCGCCCGGCGCCCGACGCGATCCCAGCACGTCGTCTCCTGTCGACGGCACCGAGAGGAAGCACCCGATGACCCAGCACATGTCCGACCCGGCGGAGCGCGCGGTCGCCCGCAGCCAGATCTCCGAGGTCCTGCACCGCTACGCGAACATGGCGGTCGACCAGGCGGACTTCGCCGGCATGGCCGTCCTGTTCACCGCGGACGGTCAGTTCGTCCTGCCCAACGGGACGCCGGTGGCGGCCACCGAGATCGAGAAGGTCGTCGCCGGCGAGGAGCCGTCCTTCATCCGCCACCACATCACCACCATCCAGATCGACTTCACCAGCGAGACCACGGCCACGGCGGACAGCTTCTTCATCGCCTACACCGATGTGGCCCAGCCCGACCACTGGGGACGATGGCGGGACTCCTTCCGCCGTGAGGACGACGGCCGCTGGCTGCTGACCAGCAAGCACCCCGTGGTCGAGGGCTTCCACCCACAGGGCTGGTTGGCCAGGGTGCTCGTGCCCACGATGCAGACCCCGGAGTGAGCGGACCCTTCCGAGACGGCCCCCGGCAGGACGTCCGGTGAACACATACGAGGTGTCCGTGACGACCGACCTGGCCTTCGCCGAGGTGGACGGCCGGACCCTGCTCGCCGACCTCTACCGGCCGGCGATGGAGGAGCCGCCACCGGTCGTGGTGTACGTCCACGGGGGCGGTTGGGCGGTCGGGTCGCGGTCCGACTCCGCGCAGACACGTCTCGCGCCGCTGGCCGCCCACGGGCTGGCGGTGCTGTCCATCGACTACCGGCTGGTGGACGTGGCGCACTTCCCGGCCCAGCTGCACGACGTCAAGGCGGCCGTGCGATGGCTGCGGACGTCGGCGCAGGATCTTGACGTGGTCGCCGAGCGCGTCGGCATCTGGGGCGCCTCCGCAGGCGCGGTGCTGGCGTCGCTGGTGGCGCTCACTGCGGGCAGCACCGAACCGGGAGGACCCGCCGACAACGAGTACGCGCACTCCAGCGCCGTGCAAGCCGTCGTGGCGTGGTTCGGTCTCAGCGACCTCACTGCCACGACCACCCGCAGTCCGTTGGAGGCCGAGCTGGTGCCTCCAGGGCCGGAAGCCGGGTTCCTCGGCGTCGGCTCCCGCGCGCAGGTGACCGAAGTCCGGGACCTCGCCCGCCAGGCGAGCCCGCTGACCTGGGTGTCAGCCGAGGCTCCCCCGTTCCTCATCGCGCACGGGGACCGGGACCGGATGGTCCCCCTGTCGGAGAGCCAGTCCCTGCACGACGCCCTCGTTCGCGTCGGCGCCCGCTCCTCCCTGTTGGTCGTCGGGGGGGCCGGGCACGAGGACCCGGCGTTCGACTCGGCTGCCACCCTCGCTCTGACCGCCGGATTCCTGCTCGGCACGCTCCGGGGGACCACCCGATGAGGGTCGTGGGCTTTCGGCGTGCAGGCGGGGGTGTCGAGGTGGGTGCGCTGTCGGACGACGGCGCGTACGTCACCGTGCTGGCCACGCTGGAGGACTTCTGGACCTCAGCCGCGAAGCACCTCGCCGCGGAGCCCGCCGGAGAGACGGTGCACGCAGCCGGCGTCGAGTTCGTGCCGCCGGTGCTGCCCGGTGCGCGGGTGGTCTGCATCGGGCTGAACTACCTCGAGCACGTCGCCGAGGGCTCGTTCGCCGAGACCGGCGTCCCGCCGTACCCGACGCTGTTCGCCCGCTGGACCGCCTCGCTCACCGTCGACGGCGCCGAGGTGCCGGTGCCCGCCGACGAGGACGGCATCGACTGGGAGGGCGAGGTGGTGGCCTACGTCGGCGCCACCCTGGTCGACGCCACCCCGGAGGACGCGCTGGCCGCCGTCGTCGGCTACTCGACCTTCAACGACCTGACCTCGCGGCGGGCGCAGAAGCTGACCAGCCAGTGGATCCTCGGCAAGAACGGCGACAACTCCGGCCCGCTCGGGCCGCTGGTGCCGGCCGCCGAGGTCGGCGACCTGCGCGACGGCCTGCGGGTGCGCACCCGGGTGAACGGGGAGACCGTGCAGGACGGCAGCACCGACCAGATGGTCTACACCGTCGGCGACACGCTGTCGCTGATCTCCCGCACCTTCACCCTGCGGCCCGGTGACCTGCTGGCCACCGGCACGCCGTCCGGGGTCGGCTACGCCCGCACGCCCCCGTGGCTGCTGCACCCCGGCGACGTCGTCGAGGTCGAGGTCGAGAAGCTGGGCGTGCTGACCAACACGGTGGTCGGGAACGGGCGTCGTCGTGAGCGGTGAGTTCCGGCAGTACCTCTTCCCGCACGACCACCCGCGGCTGGCCGACGTCCGCGGCCTGGACGCCTACGCCTACCGGGAGCACGCCCGGACGCCGGGCACCTTCACCGGTGCGCTGGTCGAGGGCTGGACGCCGATGTACCTGGCGCCGTTCCGCGGCGTGACCGAGGACGGCACGCTGCGCGAGGGGCTGTACCCGCTCACCCCCGCCGAGCCCGGCGAGGAGGCACCGGTGGCCGCGATGGTCGCCGCCGCCACCGACCTGCTCGGCGCGCTGTCCGCCGAGGACCGCGAGCGGATCGGCTTCGCCGTCGACGCGCCTGAGTGGCAGACCTGGGCCAACCCCGAGTTCATGCAGTTCGACACCGGGCTGCGGCTGGAGTTCCAGCCGCCCGAGGTGCGCGAGAAGGCCCTCGCCCTGGTGCGCGCGTCGCTGTCACCGGAGGGCTACGAGCTCACGCACGCGATGATGGCGATCAACGGCTTCCTCGGCGAAGTGGTCGGCCTGGAGACGGTGCTCAACGAGTTCAGCTACAACATCGCGCTCTACGGCGACCCGGACCTGCACGCCCCGTGGGGCTGGCAGCTGTTCGGCCACCACGCCGCGGTGAACTGCCTGGTGGTCGAGGGCCGGATGCAGCTGTCGCCGGTGTTCCTCGGGGCCGAGCCCAACGAGATCGACGAAGGCCCACGCGCCCGCACCGAGTCGTTCACCGAGCGGATCGACCTCGGCCTGCAGCTGATGGCGGCACTGCCGGCCGAGCAGCGCCGGGCGGCGACCGTGTACGACCAGATGGTCGACCCGGCGATGCCGCCCGGCCGGGTGCACCCCGGCGACGAGCGGCACCTGGCCGGGGCGTTCCAGGACAACCGGGTCATCCCGGTCGAGGGCATCCCGGTCGCCGGGATGCCCGCCGAAGCGCAGCGGCTGGTGCTGGCGATCGCCGGGACCTTCGTCCGGCTGCTTCCCGAGGGGCCTCGGGCCGCCCGGCTCCGGGAGATCGAGCAGCACCTCTCCGACACCTCGTTCAGCTGGATCGGCGGGCACGCCCGCGGCGACGTCTTCTACTACCGCGTGCAGTCACCCGTGCTGATCGCCGAGCTCGACCACCACTGCGGCGTCTTCCTGGACTACCGCACACCGAAGCCCTTCCACGTCCACACCGTGCTGCGCACCCCGCACGGCAACGACTACGGCCGCGCCTGGGTCCGCCAGTGGCACGAGGCGAACGGGCAATCGGGTATCCGCTCCCACAGCGACTGATCACACCCGCGCCGCGCCGCGCGATCACCTTCCTCAGCCCGGAGCAGACGGCCTCCGCCTCATGTCCTACCTTCGGCCGATGCGTGCTGTGCAGATCACCCGCTTCGGCGGCCCCGAGGTCATGGACGTCGTCGACCTGCCCGACCCGGTCCCCGGGGACGGCGAGCAGCTCTTCGACATCTCCAGCGCGGGCGTCAACTTCGCCGACACCCACCAGACCGAGGACAGCTACCTGGCCCCGCAGCAGCTGCCGCTGATCCCGGGCGCGGAGTTCGTCGGCACCCCGACCGGCGGCGGGCAGCGCGTCGTCGGCCTGCTGCCCGGCGGCGGCTACGCGCAGCGGGTCGCCGCCCATCCGCGGCTGACCTGGCCAGTCCCGGACGCCGTCACCGACGAGCAGGCGCTGGCCGTCGTCCTGCAGGGCGCCACCGCCTGGCACCTGCTGCGCACCTCCGCCCACCTGACCGAGGGCGAGTCGGTCGTCGTCATCGCCGGCGCCGGGGGCGTGGGCTCGCTCGCCGTCCAGTTGGCCAAGCGCTGGGGCGCCGGCCGGGTCATCGCCACCGCCTCCAGCGCGGAGAAGCGCGAGCTGGCCGGGTCCCTCGGCGCCGACGCCACCGTCGACCCGGCCCTGGCCGACGACGACCCGAAGACCTTCACCGCCGCCCTGCGCGAGGCCAACGGCGGCAAGCGGGTCGACATCGTCCTGGAGATGACGGGCGGGCACGTCCTCGACGGCTCGCTGTCAGCCCTTGCTCCCTTCGGCCGGCTGGTCGCCTACGGCATGGCCGGCCGCGAGGCCCCCAAGCCGGTGAACGTGCCGAGCCTGATGGGCACCAGCCGCGCGGTCATCGGCTTCTGGCTGGCCCACTGCATGACCCGGCCGGAGATGATGGACGCCGCGATGGCCGACCTGCTGCCGATGGTCGCCGACGGCAGCCTGCAGGCGGTCTCCGGCGGCCGCTACCCGCTGACCGCCGTCCGCGAGGCGCACCAGGACCTCCGCGCACGCCGCACCAGCGGCAAGCTCACCCTCGACCCGGCCCGGTAGCCCGCGTCGCTACAGCAGGCGGTTGGTCCAGAGCAGCGACGCGACCACGCCCAGGAACGCGAAGAGCAGCCCCCCGCGGACGAACCACGGGCTGATGTCGTGCGGCTCGCTGGTGTAGCCGATCTGGCTGCCGAGGTCCTCGTAGACCTGCTTGAGCTGTGCCGCGGTGGCCGCCTCGCTGTAGCTGCCGCCGGTGGCGTCGGCGATGTCCTCCAGCGTCGACCGGTCGACCGGCACCGGCACCGTCTCGCCGTTGAGGTCGAGGGTCCCGTAGTCGGTGCCGAACGCGATCGTCGACACCGGCACCTGCGCGCCGTTGGCCGCGTCCACCGCCTGGTCGGCGTCCCGGCCGACGGTGCTGTAGCCGTCGGACAGCAGCACGATGCGCGCCGGCGGCGCCTGCTCCCCCGTCGACTCCAGCGTCGACTGGAAGTTGGTGATCGCGGTCAGCGAGGTGAAGACGGCGTCGCCGATCGCGGTC
>Ga0210040_10009003_pt1 | contig 11701 bp, 11 predicted proteins | sample CryGeyCG12114_NA_FD_185462 | JGI IMG/M metagenome (GOLD analysis project Ga0210040, IMG submission 185462) | Groundwater microbial communities from aquifer - Crystal Geyser CG19_WC_8/21/14_NA (SPAdes) (version 2) | ecosystem: Environmental > Aquatic > Deep subsurface > Groundwater | place: USA... | reverse complement strand
GAGTGGGTCCGCGCCTGCTGCTGCCACTTCCCACTCCGCTTCGGTGGGCAGGCGGGCGCCCGCCCAACTGGCATAGGCATCCGCTTCATAGAAGCTGATGTGCGCGACCGGGGCGGCAGGGTCAACCGGGCGCCGGCCGTCCAGCGCGAAGCGGGTCCAGCCCTCCCCATCCCGCTCCCAGTAAAGCGGCGCACGCACTGCGTTCGCGCGTGCCCATGCCCAGCCATCGGCCAGCCAATGACCCGGCGAGTCATAGCCGCCGTCCGCGATGAACGCGGCCCATTCGGCGTTGGTGACCGCGCGATCCGCGATCGCAAAGGGCTGCAACAGCACGGCGTGGCGCGGCGTCTCGCAATCGAACGCGAAGCCCGTCCCGTCATGGCCGATTTCGGCCACCCCGCCCGCGTGCTCGATCCAACTCGCGGGTTCGGGCACGGCAACGGGGGGCCGCGTCGATGCGGGCCAAAGGGCCGGCTCCAAGGGGTTTTGCGCGAACAGGTGAGTCAGGTCGGTCAGGAGCAATTCCTGATGCTGCTGTTCATGGTGGCAGCCGAGCTCCACCAACGCCCGCGCCTCTTCAGGCAGGCCTGGCCAGGCACGGAGCACCGCGTCGTCGACATGGGCGCGATAGGCCCTGACCTCATCCAGCGTCGGCCGGGTGATCATGCCGCGCCGGTCACGCGCGTGGCGCTCCCCTTCCGCCTCATAATAGCTGTTGAACAGGAACGGCCAGCGCGGGTCGTGGAGAACATAGCCGGGGACATGATCACGCAGCACGAATGTTTCGAAGAACCAGGTCGTGTGCGCCAGGTGCCATTTCGCAGGCGATGCGTCCGGCATGGACTGCACCGTCGCGTCGGCGTCCGACAGGCGCGCTGCGAGATCGAGCGACAAGCGCCGGACGTTCTGGAACAGGATCGGGGGGGAGGCCGCGTGCGGTGCGGACGCGACCTCGGCCATGATCAGCGGTTCGCGCCAGGGCGCCACAGCACGTCGGCGGCACCACCATCGTTACAAAGGCGGGCGGCGACGAACAGATAGTCCGACAGCCGGTTGAGATACGCCAACGCCAGCGGATTGAGCCCGACAACCGTGACCGCCGCCCGCTCCGCCCGCCGGGCCACGCCGCGCGCCAGGTGCAGCGCCGCGGCCCCGGCATTGCCGCCGGGCAGGATGAAGCTGGTCAGCGGCTGCAACCGCGCGGTGGCGGTGTCGATGGCGGCTTCGAGCCGGCTGACCTGAGCCTCCACCACCCTCAACGCCCCCGGCTGGTCGCCCGGCGTCGCCAGGTCAGCGCCTAGGTCGAACAGGTCGTTCTGGATCATCAGCAGTTCTGCCGTCAGCCGATGGTCGCCAAGCGTGGCGATTGCGACGCCGATGGCGCAGTTGGCCTCGTCGACCTCACCGATCGCCATCAGCCGCGCATCGTTCTTCGCCACGCGCGACCCATCGACAAGGCCGGTCGTGCCGTCATCCCCAGTGCGGGTGTAGATGCGGTTGAGCTTAACCAGCGTTCGAACTCGTCAGGTGCGGCCGGCGGCAAACAGGAGAACGACCACCACCAGCACCGCCAATGCCTGGAACATGATGCGCATCTGCATCATCTTGTTCGACTTCACCGCGCTGGCGCTGGGCCCCGTGCCCTTCACCTCATTGGTCTGGTCCTGGAGAAAGGCGATGATGCCGCGGACCAGGGCGACCACCGTCGCGATCATCAGACCGACGAGGATGAGGATAAGCAGCGTTTGCATGTCGCCTATTTAGTGTTGAGCGGTGTTGATTCCAATGGTGGTCCGCCCGCCCGGAGTGAGTTCGCGAGCGCATGGCCGTCCTGCCCCGCCCGCCGCATCGCCTCCAGCGTCGGGCTGCCGTGTCGCTTGGCCAATCGGACGCCATCGGGACCGGCCAGCAGCGGATGATGGTGGTAGCGCGGTATCGGCAGGCCGAGCAGCGCCTGGAGCAGGCGATGCACATCGGTCGCGCGGAACAGGTCGACGCCCCGCACCACATCGGTCACCCCTTGCGCGGCGTCGTCGATCGTGACCGCGAGGTGATAGCTGGCCGGCGCGTCCTTGCGCGCGAGGATCACGTCACCGGCGGCAAGCGGGTCCGCTTCGACCCGGCCCGCCGTCTCGTCGTGCCAGGTGAGCGGTCCCGCCGTTTTCACCGCGCGGGCCATGTCGAGGCGCCAGCAATGCGGCCGTGAAAGGTCGGGAGCAGCCTGGGCGCGGCAGGTGCCGGGATAGGTCGGCTCGGCCCCGTGCGGCGCATGGAGGCTCGCCGCAGCAATCTCTGCACGGGTGCAGAAGCATGGATAGACGAGCCCGCGCGCCCTCAAACTCTCCAGTGCCACCGCATACCGATTCAGGCGGGCCGACTGGAAGGTGACTGGCCCGTGCCATTCGAGCCCGAGCCAGTGCAGGTCCGCCAGGATCGCGTCAACATGCTCGGGCCTGCTGCGAGTGCCGTCGATGTCCTCGATCCGCAGCAGGAATTGTCCTCCCGCCGCCCGCGCCAGGTCGTGCGCCCGGATGGCGGAAGCCGCGTGGCCCAGGTGTAGACGCCCCGTCGGACTCGGCGCGAAGCGGCTCACAACGGGGCCGGCAACATCCGCTTGACCCTGAATCGCCGGTCGTGCTGTCATGCGGTCGTCATTCGGATCGGCAATGGGTCACCCCGACCTGGAACGCCGCCGGATGCTGGGCCGTTCGTCAGGCCGAGAACGAGGGAGAAGTCGTGTTTCATCCCGACCTGATCCGACATCCAGATTCCTGTCCCGCACTCGTGCTCAACGCCGACTACACGCCCTTGTCCTATTACCCGTTGAGCGTGTGGCCCTGGCAAACCGCCATCAAGGCGATGTTCCTCGACCGGGTCGACGTGATTGCGCATTACGAACGCGAGGTGCGCAGCGCCAGCATCGCCGTCAAGCTGCCGTCGGTGATCGCGCTCAAGCAGTTCGTGAAACCGTCACAGTTTCCGGCCTTCACCCGGTTCAACTTGTTCCTGCGGGACCGGTTCGAATGCCAATATTGCGGGCGCGGGCGCGACCTGACGTTCGACCATGTCGTGCCGCGTGCCCAGGGTGGCCGCACGACATGGGAGAATGTCGTCACCGCCTGCGCTCCCTGCAACCTGCGCAAGGGCGGGCGCACGCCCCGGCAGGCCGCGATGCCGCTGCACCTGGAACCCATCCGCCCGACCAGTTGGCAGTTGCAGGAACATGGCCGCTCCTTCCCGCCGGGCTATCTGCATGAGACCTGGCGCGACTGGCTGTACTGGGACATCGAGCTGGAAGCCTGACCACCAATCATCGATTGCGGGGGTGGCAGGGTGGAACCAGCGGCCGGTCCGCCGCTTAACACCGCTTAAGCCATGCGAGGTCCCATGCGATCCATTCCTGCCGCTCTTCTCCTGTCCGCCTGTGCCGCGCTGACCGCGTGCGGCAGCAGTGCCAAGCAGGAGCAGGCGGAAGCCGACAAGCGCGCGGCGAACTTTGTGCCGCCTTCGGTCATGTCTCGGCTGGACTATGGGTCCATGGTAGAACGGCGCTTTCATGCGCTCGATCGCGACGCCGACAACATGATTTCCGCCGATGAGCTGCCGCGCCAGGATTCAAGGCTGACGGCGCTCGACAAGGACAAGGACGGGCATATCTCGTCCGAGGAATGGAGCCAGGGCATGATCGGGCGGTTCGACCGGCTCGACACCAATCGCGACGGGTCACTTACCACTGACGAGCGTGCCGCCGAAGGCCGGAGCCGTTGACCACAGCTATCTTGCGCTGCAGCATCGGCGCACGATGACCCAGCACGCTCCCCTCGCCAACAATCCCGACGTCCGCTTCCTGGGCGCGCTCCTCGGTGACGTGATCCGCGCTTATGGCGGGGAGCCCTTGTTCGAGGCGACGGAGGCGATCCGCAGCGCGTCTGTCGAAGGGCATCGGGGCGGCGATGCGGGTGCGGCCGAACTGGAGCTGGGCAAGCTCGACCTCGACGCCACGCTTGAATTCACCCGCGGATTCATGCTGTTTTCCATGCTCGCGAACCTGGCGGAGGATCGCCAGGGGATCAGCGCGGAACCGGGCGCCGATGTGGCGGCCGCGCTCGCCCGGTTGGACGACCATGGCGTGACGCGAGAGGCGGTGCTGGGGCTGTTGTCCGGCGCGCTGGTTGCGCCCGTCCTGACCGCCCACCCGACCGAAGTGCGCCGCAAGAGCATGATCGACCACCGCAACCGCATCGCGCAGTTGATGGCGATCCGCGACACGGGGGCGACCGAAACCCCGGACGGTGACGCCGTGGACGAGGCGATCCGGCGCCAGATCGCGCTGTTGTGGCAGACCCGGGTCCTGCGTCGCGAACGGCTGTACGTCACTGATGAGGTGGAAACCGCGCTGTCCTATCTGCGCGACGTGTTCCTGCCCGCCCTACCGACGCTGTACCAGCGCTGGGACCGCGCGCTGGGCGAGCGCGTGCCATCATTCCTGAAGCCGGGCAGCTGGATCGGCGGCGATCGCGACGGCAACCCGTTCGTCACCGCGGACTCGCTTCGCACCGCCCTGTCCCGGGCGAGCGAGACGGTGCTGGGCCATTATCTCGACGCGGTGCATGCGCTGGGCGCCGAACTGTCGATCTCGACCGAGCACCAGCCGGCCGACGCTGCGGTGCAGGCGCTGGCGGACGCGAGCGGCGACAATGCGCCGAGCCGCGCCGACGAGCCATATCGCCGCGCGCTGTCGGGCATCTACGCGCGCCTGGTCGCCACCCATCGTGCGCTGACCGGCAAGGCGGCGCCCCGGCCCGGCGCGCTGACTGGTGAGCCCTATGCCGATCCGGCCGCCCTTCGCGGTGACCTGGTCGCGATCGCCCGCGCCCTGGCGAGTGGGGGTGACGGGGCGCTGGCGGGAAGCGGGGCACTCGGCCGGCTGATCCGGGCCGTGGACACGTTCGGCTTTCACCTCGCAACGCTGGATCTGCGCCAGAACAGCGCGGTGCATGAGCGGACAGTGGCCGAGCTGTTCCGCGTTGCTGGCGTCGAGGAGGACTATGCCGCGCTGGACGAGGATGCGCGCGTCGCGTTGCTGCGCCGCGAGCTTGCCAATGCCCGCCCGCTATGGAGCCGCTTTGCCGCCTATTCGGACGAAACCGCTGGTGAGATCGCGATCTTCGCCGCCGCGGCGGACGCGCAGGCGCGGCTTGGCCCCGATTGTATCCAGCGTTCAATTGTGTCGATGGCGAAGTCGGTGTCCGACCTGCTGGAAGTCAATCTGCTGCTGAAGGAGGTCGGGCTGTATCGCGCGGGCGACCCGCCGTCCGCCACGATCCAGGCCGTGCCGCTGTTCGAGACGATTGGCGACCTGGAGGCGGCGCCCGCGATCATGACCGCCTGGTTCGCCCTGCCCGAAGCCGCCGCCCTCGCCCGCGCGCGCGGGCACCAGGAGGTGATGATCGGCTATTCGGACAGCAACAAGGATGGCGGCTATCTGACGTCCACCTGGTCGCTGTCGCGCGCCTCCACTGCCCTGCGGCCGGTGTTCGAGGAAGCTGGCGTGACCATGCAGCTGTTTCATGGCCGCGGCGGCGCGGTCGGGCGCGGTGGCGGGTCGTCCTTTGCCGCGATCCGGGCACAGCCGCCCGGCACCGTCCAGGGTCGCATCCGCATCACCGAACAGGGCGAGGTGATCGCCGGCAAATACGGCACCCGCGACAGCGCCATCACCAACCTGGAAGCGATGGCATCGGCGACCCTGCTCGCCAGCCTGGAGCCAGAGGCGCTGTCCAACGCCGAAAACGAAAGCTTCAGCGCCGCAATGGAGGCGATGTCGGCGGCAGCGTTCGGCGCCTATCGTGACCTGGTCTACCAGACGCCCGGCTTCCGCACCTTTTTCCGCCAGATCACGCCGATCGGGGAGATTGCGGGGCTGAAGATCGGCAGTCGTCCTGCCAGCCGGACGAAGTCGGACGCGATCGAGGACCTGCGCGCGATCCCCTGGGTGTTCAGCTGGGCACAGGCGCGGATCATGCTGCCGGGCTGGTATGGCGTCGGTCAGGCCATTGCCGCGGCCGATCGCGGCCTGCTGTCCGAAATGGCGCAAGGCTGGCCGTTGTTCGCGGCCACCCTCGCCAACATGGAAATGGTGCTCGCCAAGTCGAACATGAGCATCGCGGGCCGCTATGCCGAGCTGGTTGAGGACAACGCGTTGCGGCCGATCTTCGGCACCATCCGGGACGGGTGGCAGCAGGCGCATGACGGGCTGCTCGCCATCACCGGGCAGTCGCGCCTGCTGGAGCATCACCCGACGCTCGACAACTCGATCCGCCTGCGCCTGCCCTATCTGGAGCCGTTGAACCTGCTCCAGATAGAATTGCTGAAGCGGCATCGCGCGGGTGAGGACGACCCCCGCGTGGCGGAAGGCATCCTGTTGTCGATCAACGCGATCGCCACCGCACTGCGCAATTCTGGATGACCGGGCGCAGGCGCCTAGTCGATGCCGCCGCGTCCTATCGTGCCCCGAAGTAAAAACATCGGGAGGTTCCGGGCGTCTTCGACCATAGGGCGCCGTCCCGTGCAAGTACGGTGGCTCCAGCAAAGTGCAGGCTTTCTTGACGCAACAACGAACCTTTCCCGCCGGCATCGTCCACCTCGCGCTCGCGCTCGGCGGCTTTGCCATCGGCACGACCGAGTTCGCGACCATGAGCCTGCTGCCCTTTCTGGCGCAGGGCCTTGGCATCGACGAACCCACCGCGGGCCATGTGATCAGCGCTTATGCATCCGGGGTTGTCGTCGGGGCGCCGCTGATCGCCGTCCTGTCGGCGCGGGTAGCCCGGCGCACTCTGTTGCTGGGACTGATGATCACCTTTGCTTTGGGCAACGCGGCCAGTTCGCTGGCGCCGACCTATGGCTGGATGCTGGTCGCCCGGTTCGCGAGCGGGCTGCCGCATGGCGCCTATTTCGGCATCTCGGCGCTGGTTGCGGCGTCCCTGGTGCCGGCCGAGCAGCGCACCCGCGCGGTCGGCCGGGTGATGCTGGGGCTGACCGTCGCCACCATTGTCGGCGTGCCGCTCGCCAATGCGTTGGGCCAGGCGCTGGGCTGGCGATGGGGCTTTGCGGTGGTTGCGCTGCTGGCGACAGCAACCGCCGCCGCGCTGTGGGTCGTGGCGCCGCATGACCGCCCGGAGCCTGGTGCCAGCCCGCTTCAGGAATTGGGCGCCTTGAAGAACGGGCAGGTCTGGCTGACGCTGGCAATCGGCGCGATCGGCTTTGGCGGCCTGTTCGCGGTGTACACCTATCTCGCATCCACCTTGCTGGAGGTGACACGGGTCGGACCCGCGGCGGTGCCGTTCGTGCTCGCGATCTTTGGCATAGGGCTGACGCTCGGCAACCTGATCGTGCCGCGCTTCGCCGATCGCGCGCTGATGCCGACCGCGGGCGGGCTGCTGTTGTGGAGCGCGGTGTCGCTGGCGTTGTACACCGTTGCCACGGGCGCGCTGTGGGCGATCTGTGTCGCGGTGCTCGCGATCGGGATCGGCGGGGCGCTCGGCACGGTGTTGCAGACCCGGCTGATGGACGTCGCCGGGCGGGCACAAGGGCTGGCCGCGTCGCTCAACCACTCAGCGTTCAACACGGCCAATGCGCTGGGGCCATGGCTGGGCGGGCTGGCCGTCGCGGGCGGCTATGGCTGGGCGTCGACCGGCTGGGTCGGCTGCGCCCTGGCATTGGGCGGGCTTGCCATCTGGGGCCTGACGGTGGTGGTCGACAACGGTGTGGAGGCCGTGCCCGCAGCATGAGTGGGGGCGCAAGGGTGCCGCTGTACGCGCCCTTGCGCCGCCCCTACACGCGTCGGCAGGCAGACGGGGTTTGGGAGAGAGCATGATCGGACGTATCCTGGCCGGGGTGGCCGCGCTGATCGCCACCGCAGCACCCGCGCAGCAGCGTGCAGCCGCCATCCCGCCCTCCTCGGCAAGTGCGCCCCGTTCCATCCTGTTCGTCGGCAACAGCTTCACGCAGGGCGCCTCCTCCCCCGTGCGCAATTGGGGCGCGGGGACGATCACCGACCTGAATGGCGCCGGCTATGGCGGGGTGCCGGCCTTGTTCAAGCAGTTCACGCTTCAGGCCGGGCTGAACTATGCCGTCAGCCTGGAAACGCAGGGTGGCAAGACGCTGGGCTTTCATTACGACCAGCGCCGCCGGCTGATCGACCGCGCATGGGATGTCGTGGTGCTGCAGGAATACAGCACGCTCGACCCAGATCGCGCAGGCGATCCGACCAATTACCTGCGCGATGCCGGGCGGCTGGCCGCGCTGGTGCGAGCGCGCAATCCTGCGGTGCAGACCTGGCTGATGGCGACCTGGACCCGCGCGGACCAGACCTACAAGCCAGGGGGGCGATGGTTCGGCCAGCCGGTGACCCGCATGGCCCTCGACCTACGCGCCGCGGCTGACCGGGCCGTCGCAACGACGCCCGGCATCGCCGGGGTGTTGCCGGTCGGGCAAGCCTGGAACCGCGCCTTTGCCACCGGCCTCGCCGATCCGAACCCGTATGACGGCAAGGCATTCGGGCAGGTCGACCTGTGGGCGAACGACCAATACCACGCCAGTGCCTATGGCTATTATCTCGAAGCGCTGGTGGTCTTTGGCCGTGTCACCGGGATCGACCCGTTGACGCTGGGGCGCAACGAACGGGCAGCGGACGAGCTGGGCATTTCCGCCGACCAGGCCGCCGCATTGCAGCAGGTCGCGCATGATCAGCTTGCGGCCGAAGCCCCTACCCGCGCCCGCTGACCCCTTTGGCGTTGGAGCCGGGTTGGGGAGCATGGCCAGCCCGCGCCATGCTCCGCCTAGCGTGAGTGGGGCATATCAGCGGCAAAGCCGGCCGGCAGCCCGGCGCTTTTGAACGATCGATTGCGCCATTGGGCGCCGCACCGGGTCAGGGTTACTTGCGCGCCTTGCGGGCGGCGTAGCGGGCGTCGCGTGCCGCCTTCATTTCTTCAGCCGTGGCGGGCTTCAAGCGGGCAGCCTTCTTGGCAGCGGCCGCTTCTGCTTCTGCGCGTGCGGCGGCGATCGCCGCTGCCTTTTCAGCCTTTGCCGCGGCAAGGGCCTCCGCCTTGGCTGCACGGGCCTCTGCCAGCGCTGCTTGCTCCGCCTCCCAGGCCCGGCGACGCTCCGCCAGGACCGCTTCGTCGACCGGAGGCTTGGCCTTCAGCTTCTCCAGCGCCTTTTGCTTGGCCTCCTGGGCCAGTGCGATACGATCTTGGAAGGAAGGTACTTTGAACGCCACGTATGATCCTTGGTAATTTGAACTGCTTGTTCGCTGCCGCTTAGGCCTGCAAACCACAAGAACAATCTGACACGCCCTTCCGTTGCAGGTCGGGGCGAAGCCGAGACAGATTCGGGTGATCCGTCGCGCAAGCGGCTTTGTTCCCTATGCCTCATTCGAGCCTCCACGTCCATGAACGCTCACGCAGGCGTAACATTTGGCACAAAATGGATTGGTCTCGGTTGGTGCCGCGGAAAGGATGCGCAGTGCCAAGAGAGAAAATCGTGGCCGTCGGCCTGCTCACCCAGCGTGACCTGGACACGCTTGGCAGTGGGTTCCAGCGGCTGTTCCGCGTCAGTCAGGACAACCCGTTTGACGATCTGTTGCGGGCGTTGGATCAACTCGAAGAGCCCGCGCCGGTCGACGGTCACCGCGCCCCCCGACCGGTACCGTGACAGGTGCCCGGCGGATTTGGTGGCCGAGCTAACCTGTCTGCGCGAGCAGCTGGCGTTCCCGGCGGGCCAGGACCTTGTGCATCAGGCGGCGGAACTGCCCCGCGTCAGCGACAATCCGGTTCTTGTCGAAGCAGGCGTCAGCCCCGCGGGCAAGGGCATCGTCATGCGCGGCGGAGCCGGCAATCGTCGACGACGACAGCACGATAACGGGCGCATGGCGGTAACCGGCGAGTTCGTCCAAGAACGCCAGCCCACCGATGCCGGGCATGTTGAGGTCGAGCGTGATCAGGTTGGGCTTCAACTCGGGCAACAGCAGCCGCGCCGCTTCGACGGTTCCGGCAACCCCGACGACCTTGTTGCCGGGCTCCGCCTCCACGATCTCCTCGACCATGGCGCGCACCGTGGCCGAGTCGTCGATCACGAGCAGTCTGACGTGCACCATGCCATGTCCTTCATCCGTCAGCCTTAAGCCCCGGTGTGCTAACCACTTGTGAAGCCTGGGTCACCACGGCGTCTGCAATTCGACAAAACCATATCACCGCCCCCCGCCATGGCGGCGCACTTGCTACTTGCCCGGCCGTCACGTTACCACCGAAGCAATTGAGTGGCTGATCTCGGGGCGGGACGATGGGGCACATTGGGTTGTTGGCGGCTGCGGTGGTGCTGACGGGCGCGGCACAAGCAACGGCGCAGGTTTCGAGCCAGGCCGAGTCTCCCAATCCTGCGGTGACGGTCACGCTCGCGCCGGCGATGACGGAAGCGCAGTCGGGGCGTTTGCTCGTGTTCGCCCACCGGATCGACCCCGCAGCCAAGCCCGACAGCAAGGACAACAACGACGGCAAGGCGGATGCCGACAGCGTCGACATTGACGCCTATGCACCCGGCGATACCGTGCTTGCCGCGCGTGAGGTCACCTCTCTCGCGCCGGGCGAGGTCGCGATGGTGGACACGGCCACGGACGTTTTCCCGTCCGCTTTCTCCAAATTGCCCGCCGGCCGCTATCGGTTTCAGGCGGTGCTCGATCGCAATCACGACTATGCCTATGGCGGCCGTGGCGAGGGCGACCTGCTGTCGCCCGTCGTGGAAGCGGCGCTGCCGGGCGCCCAACCGCGGCTGGTGCTGACCACCGCCGTTCCGGCCCGGACGATCGAACAGAACCTCGCCCGTGTGCCCGAAAAGGAGCGTGGGGCGATGCGCGCCGCGTTGGCAAAGGTGCAAGCGGTCGACTTCACCAGCCCGGCCCTGTCAGCCTTTTGGGGCCGGCCGACCCATATCCGTGGCTGGGTCGCGCTGCCGCCCGGCTATGGCCGCGACGGCGCGACCTTTCCTACCGTGTTCTCGACAGGCGGGTTCGGCAGCAATCTTGCGTCCGCACAAGGGTCCGCCGCGCGGATGACGGTGGAGATGGCGTCCGCCAAGTCGCCGCCGATGATCTGGGTGTTCCTGGACGAAAGCTCTGCCACCGGCACGCATGAGTTCGCGGACTCGGTCAACAATGGCCCCTGGGGACAGGCGCTGACGACCGAGTTCCTGCCCTGGATCGAGGGTCGCTATGCGATGGACGCGCGGCCGGGGTCGCGTTTCCTGACCGGCCATTCGTCGGGCGGCTGGGCGACCCTGTGGCTTCAGACACGATACCCGTCGATCTTTGGCGGCACCTGGTCGACGTCACCCGACCCGAGCGACTTTCACGCCTTCACCAATGTCGACATCTACGCGGCCAACGCCAACGCCTATACCGGCCCCGATGGCAAGGAACTGCCGTTGTCGCGCGACAAGGGACAGGTCACCTCGACCCAGCGGCAGGCCGGGCGGGTGGAGCAGTTGCTCGGCGTCTATGGCGGGCAGAACGCGTCGTTCGAATGGGTGTTCTCGCCCAAGGGCCCGGACGGGCGCCCCCTGCCCTTGTTCGACCGCGTCGCCGGCCGCGTCAATCCTGAAGTGGTCCGGTATTGGCGCGACCATTACGACATCGCCTATCGGGTGC
>Ga0210040_10009002_pt1 | contig 11702 bp, 8 predicted proteins | sample CryGeyCG12114_NA_FD_185462 | JGI IMG/M metagenome (GOLD analysis project Ga0210040, IMG submission 185462) | Groundwater microbial communities from aquifer - Crystal Geyser CG19_WC_8/21/14_NA (SPAdes) (version 2) | ecosystem: Environmental > Aquatic > Deep subsurface > Groundwater | place: USA... | reverse complement strand
TTTTTAGGCACGCTCTCGTTACATTGACTGCACACACCCACACACAAATACGAATGCACCATGCGTACTGATACTGATCAAAACCCGAAAATGGTACCGGTTCCAAAAGTTTCTATCATGTACCTAAATATTCCTGAGTCTTACAATGCAAGCTAGTGTAATTAATGGATTGTTCGGAAGTCATAATTTGTAGTTCATTCCAAGCTTTCGGATAACCACTGTATCTTTTATCAAGGTACTAAGTCCCTTAGATTTTTAAAGATTAAAATATGATGAAAAGTATGAGTATAATTTCTTTTCCAATTATGGTAGTTAAAATGTGTAATTTTTGTCATCGTAAGGTAGCTTGCATTGTTAGATTTAATAGTTAGTGCGAATGGCAAAGTTGAAACCCTATCTTATGTATCGAGTATCATTTATGCTTCTCGTTTTTACGAAGCTCAACCTGCTATACTACTTACAAAAAACTTTTTACCCTCTCCGTTTTGCTCCATGTATGTACTCACTGCATGATGTCTTTAGCTTAAAAGATGAATTTTATGTTAAAAATAGAAGTATACAGTTGTGTGTAAGAAGGCTAAAAATAAATGTTGCGCTAATGGATGCTCCCTCGTTGCATGCAGTTGTATAGTAGTTAGTTAGAAGCTGAATTTTGTTTCATGTCTTTAGCACTCCTCTTTTAGTCCATTCTCGTTATGTCATATTGTAGTTTCTCTGTCTGTCTGTATGCAACTCCGGTTTTTCAATTTCCTACAACAGATTGATATCAATTGTGATTTCGAAAAAATTTTCCAGGTTCCTATTCGACTCTCAATACCTTTGAAAGTAGTGAATAATTAGTTTTAGAAAGTTCTGGTGAACACTTGCTAATGTGAACTTTCGATTCCGAAAACTAGATTCCGTGTTAAGTAACCAGCAAAGTTATTTCATACAAAACATATTATTGATAACCTGGAGTAGTTAAGAGTGATCATTCAACAACTTTTATAATTTATTTTGAATCCGGTTGTTTCATCCCATTTGGTGTGATTGCATAAGCCACGTTTTTGAGCAGCTATCGTCCAAAAACTTTCTCCATTCTAAAGTCAAACCAAGGTCAATCGATTAATTGCGTTCCGTTACCAGTTGGTTGATGCTACCATTCGGAAATTTCTTTGCGCGCTGTTCTACGCGTTCTCATGTTCTCATCTCATCCCACATGATTAGTTCTCTTCTGTGCAGTGAATAACAGTACGTGCTACTCAAAGTGTACTCAGCTATTGCTTTTAGATCAAGCTTTTATGCTACAAGATTACATTTACCTACCGGCACATTGCGTGACTTTGTGAGAACTCATCCCTGGTGCCTATTTATTTTAGTAAATAGCTACTCTCAAGTTGGTTCCGCCCATTGATTGATTGATTGATAAGATTTATTCAAGTTACTTCCATATTAACGGTAACACACATACTTAAAATGGCCAGTAAACAAACGGCAAAACAAGCCGCCGCAGCTGCAGCAAAGAAAAGCTCGGCTGAGGTCCAGAAAATCATTGACACCCTGAAAGGGGCGAAGAACGACACAGAAAAAATGGCTGCCCTCTTCTTGGTAACTAAAGTTGTGAAAGGAGCTAGTCTAACCAGAGACAACCGGCTGGCACTATTTGAAGCTATCGGATTCAAATTCCTTCTCCGTCTGCTAAACAGTCCATCTAGTCCTGATTGTCCTGACATCTTGTACAAGTCAGTGGCATTGAGCATACTAACTGCCTTCTGCGCGGATCCTACCATTGCCGAGCGACCCGAAATGCTAGAAGCGATCCCAACATTTTTACAAATCTTGGAAAAGGCTGATGACGCGGATGAAGATGATGATCAAATGTTGATGGTGATCAGTGAAACTTATCATTGCTTAAAATCTCTGGCTCAAGTGGAAAAAGGGCGAGAGGCTTTATGTAAGTCTGGCGCGATCGAGAAGCTGAGCTCTCTGTACGCTCACCACGCATTTAATGCAGAAGCGGGATTGGAAATCATTGCTGCGGTGGGAACTACTCAAGGAGCCCACGTATGGGACAAATCACCCGAAGTATTTTTGGAACTTATGGAACGACTTGCGCTCCAATTTGAAGAAGATCAATCAGACCAAAAATTTGAACTTTGTGTCCTCATGGCTGGAATCATACCAACGGCCAATATTTCAAAAGAACAGTTGGAGACTACTGGCTGGCCCTCAGCTATCTTCAAAGGGATCATTGACATCTTATCTAGCAAAATCACGGAGAAACAAAGAAACCCTGCATTACGCCTCGCTTCTGCCATGCTTACAACGATGGGCGTGGACTGGGTTTTGTCTTGTTCAGATCCAGCGAATCCGTATCAATTCTTGATTCTACTTATACACTTGAGTTGCATTGAAGTGAGAATGACATTGGAAGACCGGTCTTTGGAGAAAATTATGAAAAATGACGATCTGATTGGCTCATGCTACGCTATAATTGAAACCACCATGCGATTCATGGCGGGAAAACATTTTGAAAAACTGGATGAGAAACAAAAGGAGCAAGTTTTCAATTCCCTGAAAGGGGCTTATTCAGCTATGATTGGACTAATCAATATGATCATGACAGGAGCCGCCAAAGATCCAAATAAGTTTTGGACCGATAAAATGAAAAATATGGCTTGTGCATCAGTACGTTGCTTAGCCGGTTGGTTGGCCGAAGAATCCATGTCAATGAAAGAAGAAGTCTACCGGATACTCCCTTTTGTATTAGCCTTGGTGTTTGAAACTTTCCAAGATGCTGAAGGAAGTCTAACCCCCGAAAATCAAGTTCTAGCGGAAATGGGTAAATGTTCGGATCCCATTATGCCTGAGGTTCTGGTCACACTCCTCCCTGCCTTGTGTCATTTGACTGCAGAAGAACGTGGTGTGCGGATGCTATTGGATTCCGAAGGAGAAGAACATTTGCTTCGGTTTTTGAATCATAATTGGTCAGTGTACAAAAATATCTCTGCATTCAAGGAAAAGTTATCTCGTCCCGGTAAAGCGAAAAAGAATGGAGGTGGGAGATCAGTGGAAGAAGAAGCTATGGCTGAAAAAAGTCCAGAAGAGATTGAACGCACATTACTCCGTGTACGAGTAGCTTTGATGAACGTGTCTAATCTATTCATCAACATGACTGTCCTGGATACGGAATTGGCCACAAGTAGTCCTACTTTCCAACAAGTGATGAGATGGAGTTTTGGAGTGCTCCCTATGCTGAATACAAATGAGCATGATCTACCATTGTTGGCCAATGTGAGTGCTCTGGGGCTTTTGCTCCTGCTCCACATTACCAAGAAAACTCAAGGAGCCAAAGAAGCTGGAGCTCAATTGAGTCCTGAAGAGGAGTTCATTGCTTCTCGTTTGGTTTCTGGAGGTGACAATGCGGCTTTTAAGTTTGGCCAGACAGTAGTCAAGTTCATTTGGGAAGCTCATTTACCCGATGAGTCTCAAAGTCCTGTGGGCTTTGTACTCACCTCTCCATATCGATCGGTGTGGCTGGAAATCAAGGAAATGTGGTTTTTGACACTGCAAACTACCGGAGCTCTTATGGAAGGAATGCCTTGGTTGGCGGATTTCTGTGCGGAAAGTGGTTTTCTCGAAGCTCTTATCAGCAATCTGAGTCAAGCTTACAAGAATCGTATTGATTCTAGCACTTTGGCAGCGTATGAGGATTTCCTTTGTGCAGCTTCCAGGAGCAGTCCAAATGCTATCAATATTATCAAGACGAAAGGAGCAGCTTTGGCTAAAAGTCATCATTTGCGTACTTTGACCAAAGCACTGAAGGAATTAGAAGGCGGTGGTGCTGAAGCTTAAATTTTTTATAGGTTTTAGCGGAGGTCAATTTTGCTACTTTTATTTGCTACATAAATGTAGTTTCAAATCAGATTTTATCTACATGCCCTTTTGGAACATGGTTCTATTGAAAATAATTATTCTCATGGTTGATAAAATGATGATGTGGAAGTTTGATAAATTTCAAAGGTTATTTGTATGGTGTGAGGAATATTCGTAATGAATGTCATTTTGAGGTTGTTTGTATTGGTGAGAGGGTGTACGTAAGCTAATCCATTTTGTACTTAATGAGACCTTAATGACGTACGTGTGCCTTTAATTATATTGTTTTACTTTGCTATATGATGTATGATAATGAAAATGTATAGGAGACTGAAAACTAAAATTGTCTTCCACGTGGCACTTATCTCTTTGGTTACTAATACTACCTTGTTAACTATTATCACTTGTATTGTACTTGAGGTTCATGAAGTAATTTATATTACCTATTGTCTTTTTGTCCCAAGCATCCTTCGGATTTCTGGTAGTTATACTATGTTTAATTTAGTTAGTTAGTTAGAAGAGGAATGAGTGTATTTGCATAATGTACAATTTAGCTTACTTGTTTTTTTTCTGGCAGGATTTTTGTTTTTCTTTTATCTCAATGTTCAGCTGATTGTATCAGAATTTATCATCATCATTATTATAAAAGCGTTCAAGTGTTTTGTTATTCTTACTAGTTAAGCAAATATTGATCATGTAACAGGGTTCTTTTACCTGCTTATGCAAATATTTTTGTGTTTTTGTCATGTTCTACTGAAATTATGGAACACACGACTATTGAATTGAAGCGACAAATAATGTCAAAGTCCACTTTTTGGTGGTTCGTCTGTAATGATATGATGGTGTTTATCAGCCACTGACCATGCAATGCACCCTGCATAAATGCTAGTGCGGAGCGACCACTTGTCTAGCTCTACATTTTCGTTTGTCTGCGTCGCAATCAGATAGAAAATCATGTGTACTCTGTACTCTGTACTGCTCTTATTCATTGTTTCCCATTGTTTGCGTTGATTCCTCAAATACTAAGCGTGCAAAAACTCATTATTTAGATTGGTGGTTGCAAATAACTACTCATAAACAACCATGTGTATTCAGTTTGCTATAGATTCTAGTCCAATCTGGAGTGATTTAAACTGTACTTATATTATTATTATTTGCTTATGAACATGTAATAAAATGAGCTCAAAATGAATAGTATTATCGTTGTTTTTTCCCATGTTAGTAAGTCACGTTGGTTCATTCATTTTCTTTTCATAGTTAGTTTTTTTGTGTGCCTTCCGAATTCATTACACTGTCAATGTTTGTCACGTATTATGAGAAGATAATGATGATCTGATGCATTCAAGACTGACTTGTTCTATTCTTGGATTGCTACGGGTCAAAGTCCGTCATTGGTAGCATGCTAACTCCCTGTTCTAGATTTGCCCAGATAATTATGTAGTTCGTTTTAGTGTGACTAATGGATAAAAAAAGCTGTCAAAGGACGAGTACACTTTCTAAATGTATGAACTAGCCTTATTGAAATCACTTAGAATTAACATACGAACGACACACGATAAAAGAAAGAAATCTGGTGACTGTCACAATAATGGGGCATTCATGAAAATAAAAATTTCCATGGAATGGGATATACGGTAGTTGGTTCATTAAAAATTATTCAAAACCGCACATTACATCCTCATATATAGTTAGTTTACAAGTGGAAAAGTACACTGAAAAATTTTGGATAATAATGATAGCAGTCTCATGGTGTAAAACGAGGATAACAAAGGTACATAAAAAGTCGTGTGAAGCCAACTAGGTCACACATCTGTTTTTTATTTCATTTATCACAGTGTACATTTTTATTTACTTATTTCATGGTTGTTTTCCTACCAATGGTGTTTGCATATAGCAACAGGGATTGTGAAATTATTGTGAACTCCATCATAGTCTCCAATAACAGCTGATGCAGACAAAAACTTATCCTGGCTCTGTATTAGATTCAAATAATTTTTGGTTGCTTGTACATATCAAGTTTCCTGTTTAATAACCGAGTTCTACATGATGGAAAACTACTAGACAATGATGATATATTGAGTTCATAAACCTGCAAGAAATTAGAATGCATTGTGGAATATTTTATAGCCCTCATAAAATGTATGTATTGGTCTGATTATTATCGTGCACTTTGGTGGACGGCCATGGACATGGGTAGATGGATGGAGAATGCCGTACTATACATACGTAATGCTTTTGATTCATTATAAAATGTGCTTTTTTCTACATGTGAATAGATAGCAGAAATTATGTCTCGTGAGATGGATGTGCCATCTTCAGAAGCCAAGAAAATATGCGAAACATTTTTACGAAGATTTCGTCGGTGTACAGAAAATCCACGAATGTCTTTGGATGAATGGCGCCTACTTTTATGGATTGGGGCTTTGGGGGAAGATTATGAAGATTTAGCAGGTATGTAGAAAAGAATGTTGATGAAAATTCTCTAGCTCTCTTTGTATGAAAAATATTAATTTTTGTTGATTGTGTTTGTTGTTGTGGATTTTCAGAGGAGATTTATATGAAATGGAGGAAATTGCGATACCGTAATTTGCAGTTGCCAGAGTCGACGATAAAAATGCTCAAAAATTTACATAATGAGTACCAACTGGGTCTTGTCACCAATGGTCCGTCTAAAGCACAATGGGAAAAGGTAAAGGACGGAAATATTTTGTCACTTTTTCCATCCTCGTTTCATTTTTGTTGTCAATTGTTTTTGTCTTTTTCATTAATATCTTAGGTGTTGAGATACCGGTGTTTCGGTACTAACGTATTTTTTCAATTTTCTGATATGATTAGTTTTACTAAAAATGTTTTGAGTGTATTATAACCTGTAACACATGCATATATGAGTGATGCCTTGGACTTATATGTAGAACCTTATCTCGAGATCCGAATTTTCTGACTCCCACTGAACAGCACACATTGTTCAACTCTAGTAATGCGCCATATTACCCCGTGTGTTCGTTTTCGAGTCTTCCATTGGAGTAAGTTTCAGTGCTAAATTTTCACACACACTGTTGATGTTATGAAACAAAAGAGTTGGTTTTCTTCAGAGTCTAATTGTACAAATAAATTGTATGTATAAGTTTAGTTTGTATGATGAACTCAGAATTCATATTTGTCTTTAATTATTTAGACAAGCTGTCCATCACGATCAAGTACAGCAAATGTGTATAATGTGTTATGAAGCTTACTAGATATATTTAAACCAGTTTGGACAAGTTTCATTTCATGTCTATTATTGGTTTTGCTTTTCCATACATACGATAAAAATGTGTACATATTAGTAATAACATACTGCCTGTGGTATCTACGACGCAGAATGAAAGTGCTTTTTCATGTGAAACCCAAATAAAAGCTTCTCCTGACTCAATGTGCAATTAATATTAGAAATCCTTAATGGACACCGTGTTGAATAGCATGAATATTTTGTTATGAAGTATGTTTCTATGCCTGTTTTTTACTGTCTGCTTTGTTTAATCGTCCCTCCTTATTGGTATTTACAGATCCGGGAATTGCACTTAGAAGAACATTTCGACGAAATAGTTGTGAGTGGAGACCTCAAGTGGGAGAAACCACAGCCGGAAATTTTTCACAGAATATGTTCAAATTTAGGTGTTCAGCCATTTGAATGTCTCATTGTGGGCGATAAGATAGAGACAGACATCCTAGGGGGCTTCCAAGCTCAACTGGGGATTGTTGTGTGGCTTCCGTTGAGTCCTTCCGAAGAGAAACCTGACCCCTCTCCTGACTACACGATTAGCGATATTTCACAACTAGTTACTATTTTGAAGGGCGGCAATGATAAGAAGTCCAAGGGCCACTCGGGGTCAACCAAGGGCAAGTCAGCAGCTTCCCTGACTTTCCTAGAGTCTTCTTCATCCAAAGAGTGTGCGTCTAGCTCTAGTGGCAGTGGTGGTAGTGGTACCAGCTCCAAGGGCAGCATCAGTTCTTCATCATCCTCAGCATCTTTGGCTGCTGAGGACTGAAAGGGTTTTGGTCTATTCATTCAACGAATGCTGTAATATACAGAGGCCTTATATACAATCTGGAAGACACTCAAACTGATGGGGAGCCGGTGGTGTTAGCCAATCCATTTACCTTTGGCATTACATTACTTACTTACTTACTTACAAACTAACGACTACAAAAAACAGCTGCCTGCCGAACCTGATGATGCGCCACACGTGGAGATTTGATTGATTATATTATTGTGTAGCTTTTTGGGGCCACATGAAATTAGAGGAGATGTGTTTATAATGATTTTGCTTTTAATAAGGGATCTTTTCATTCTTCCGGTTATGTCTTTCTTCATATAAACTGACCCTTCCTAATTTTTTTTTGGCTTTTTAGTTTCTTTCGTGCATCATATTTTTAGTTTTAGTTGGCAACTTCTGCGAGCCCGTTTATTTATTTTTCTGTGTCAAACTGCGTTTTTTTCGTTTCTCGCAAGTATTAAAAGTTAGATCTTACTAAAAGGGACAAGATTTAGAGGGTTTTATTGTACAAATGGGACAAATCAAATCAACTCACATTTAACATGGATATTTCGGATGGTGCGATTGGAGTTCAAGAAAGAATTGATGGAAGATATAACGCGTGGACACGGATTTGTAATCTATATGTGATGAAATTATTGTGAAAGCTAGTTTGAAGCTAAAAGTAAGTTTTGAATACGTTTATTAGGTTGAATTAAATACATTTTTCGAGTTCTTATATAATGAATTTTAGATATTTTTAGTTGATAAGTTCGTTTTTTAATGTAAATTGACAAGTTGTACCTAAAAATAGGCTACCTATTTCATTAGAGACGCTGAATCGAGATTTTATGATTTAATTGCTGTATAATTTTAATCATAATGTATTCTCCGAAAGTATTGATTGTTATACTCGGTTGAACATTTGAAGACCATATGTAGTCGTATTATTAATACTTCGGTCAGTAATAACTAGTGTAATAATCAAACTGATGATGATATAGTACTTCTGATAGTACATGACTGGGAACTTATCATATTCTCTCGGGTACCGATATGTTTTTGAAAAGGAAATCTATGCAATATTTTCGTACTATGTATGATGTGTATAATATACGTGTATTGTTTCATTGTGAAATGACCTGTAATAAAGAGACCTCGTTCATAATTTAGTGTTGAAATGGGTGGGATTGTTTCTTTTGAACTCAATTAGAATTTAAGCCAGGATAAACAAGAACAATCATAATATTACACGAATTCATAAACTCTATGCACACAAAGCTAATGAAAACGTAGCGTAATTGAAAGCCTTTGAAAGTTATATGTAGGAGGGTTAAACTCTGTGCCAGTGGTGTAAATGTAAATCTTCAACTCATGCAAAGAATTTCACTTCCCTAGCTGGGAACAAACATCAACTTTCTCCCACTTTCCTTCTGGCTGTCGAGTTGTTTTGATTTTTGCAACTTTTATGTTTGGTCATGATTTCCACGATCTGCGTCGTGCTCTTGGAATTAAGTCCAACTTGTAGCAGTGCTTCTCGTATTTCGGTTTCACTAGCACTCAGGGAACTGTCACTGGAATACGTACTTTCACCACAATCATCTTGCTTTCCAGAATCTGTTGAGTGGGATTCGTTATTGTTGCTAATAGAACTACTATCAAGATGGTTTTTTTGCTCAATTAGTGATCCGTCTTGACTACCATGATTCTCATCATGAGTGGGCGAGTTGTCTGCTTCAGGACAGCAGCTTTCATGGTCGCTTTCACTCCGATTGTAAAAGTAATAGCCGGCTTCAGAATGAGAGACAGACCCGTATCCAAATTCTATTTTGTTTAGTTCATTATCCTGTGGTATCCCCAAATCGAGACGTAGTTTATCAATCATTCCAGCCATTTTATCCTGCAGAAAAACCATCAAAACAAGACTAAAACCATGTAAAAAATGTATGTAGTTAATGTAATAATCTGCCGGCGGCAATGGCCCATCGGTTTGCAAAACTTCAACTTTAAACTTGTCAGTGCTCCATCCATTCTGCGACTAACATTTTGATATGTTTCTGTGTACTGACGTACTTTTCATCTCTGCTTTAACTATTTAAATCAGTCACTTTATAAAAGCTAAAATCAAAGGCATAACTTACAACATCCAACTCATGCTTGTGTTTCTCCATATGAGCATGGAATAGCTGTTTCAAGCCCTTATTAGTATACACACCACGCTGAACAATATCGTCAGTTACTTGAGTTAAAAACACTATGTATTTAGGATCTTCTTCATTACTAAAATGCAAATAAATTACGTCAACAATAAGAAATAAATTAAAAATAGCCCGTACAAAACTATGAAACCATAAGCCACACAAAAAAATATTTTACCTCCCACTGCAAGCCCAATCATCCTTATTTAGTGCAATACTTGCACTACTTAAAGCTCTGCTACTTGGACAGTAATCTTGATTGATCGATGATTCCACCGTGGACAACGTGGATTTGAATGGTCCACCCTTCTTATTACCTAATCTATAATCCTTCTGCGGACTTTTTGATAAACAGGATTTCATTCGAGTATTCTTCTCAGGGGTAGACTCTCTAGTTGTAATTCTACTTTCCCCACTGGAAAAGCCGTATGCAGAGTCTCGACTTGAATCTTTATTTGTTCCACCTTTGTTTGTCACTGTTAAGCTCGTCATAGATAATGTTCTTATCATTCCAGTAGTAGTGTTGTCGTTATTACTCCGATGAGTTGGCTTATTGTAAAGCTCCTTACGTTTCCAATCCATGTCATCCCAATCATTCATTGTCACTCTGTTCATTGTATACTGACGATGCTTATGACTTTCCAATGGTGACAGTGGCATTTCAGCAATGAGCTCATCACTGCCATGAATCGTTCCCTGAAATTAAAAAAGAAACTCAGATTCAAATAAAGATTACACTTTTTCACACAATACAAATTCAAGTTATAAGACTGTTCAGCTGTTGAGTACAATACAAACTCAACCATGGAAAAGTCATGGAATTGGATTGGAAAAACTAACATATTAGAAGCTGCTTTCACATTTTAGTATAAATTATCAAGAGTTTTTGAGTGAAGTCAAAATATGATCATGGATGATAGTTACTGCATTGAATTTAAGACGCTACTTTGACTGCGCAAGGGCAGTAGCATGGATTCCAACTATCCGTTCATATCACAATTCACTAATGACACTCCTTCTACTGCGCAAGCGCAGTAGCAAAATTGCAACTACAAGAGACGTTATTTCACATTTCGTAGGCACGATTTAGTATGATTAAAATACTTTAGTGCAATTAAAATGTAACTTAAAGTTAATTCAGTGATATTTCGTGAAATTTAATCAAACAACTTACAAATGATGCTACGCTGCCATTTCCACTAGTATGTTTCTTGCGAACAATAGTACGACTATTTCTTAATTCCACTGTTTGATTCTTATTAATTGAGCTTGCTTTGGTTGCTGATTTATTTGGTACGTTCCTGGATACATTACTGTTCACTAAATTTTTTGAAGAAGTTGGAGTGTTGCTACCACTTTTCTTCTGACTGGTAGTTTGTTGCACAGTTTTTTTGGGTTTATTCTCAGTTGGAACAAAACATTTGGAATGTCTACCAAATTTCAAATCAGAAGGGAGACTTTCGAAAGCTATAATTGGATGTTGATAGTGAAGCTCATGGGGCTTTCCTGCATTACTTATAGGAAGCCTTCCAATTCTGGGGGACTTCTGGATTTTATTTCTAGTTGGTGGTGATGGCGTAAGATTTTCTATAGCATTGATTCTACGGGGAGATTTGAAACTGTTTGAGGAATT
>Ga0210040_10009001_pt1 | contig 11704 bp, 9 predicted proteins | sample CryGeyCG12114_NA_FD_185462 | JGI IMG/M metagenome (GOLD analysis project Ga0210040, IMG submission 185462) | Groundwater microbial communities from aquifer - Crystal Geyser CG19_WC_8/21/14_NA (SPAdes) (version 2) | ecosystem: Environmental > Aquatic > Deep subsurface > Groundwater | place: USA... | reverse complement strand
TTGGAACGACCAAGTTCCCACAGCCGTCGACGATGTGAAGTGAAGCGAGAAACACCAAAGGAGAAGAGAAACACCGTGACCGTGACCGTGACCGTGACCGTGACCGTGACCGTGACCGTGACGACTGCCAAAGATCAGAACTGCCTTGTTTGCGATGTTTGCGTCTTGAAAGAATCACGTGAGGGACCTTTGAGACTCGAAGCACAACTCTTGACTTCTCAGGTTCCACTGCCAGTCACGGTGTGTAAGTTACTGTGGTATGAGTACGTATTGTAGTATCTAGTACGTACTAGGTACTAGTATGCACTGGCGTGATTGGCACTCTGGAGAACATCTTCAAGCTCGGTATCACAGTATGAGTGCTGAATTCCAACCGGTGACATTCGGCATGCTTTGTGCCGCGTCGCAATTCTAGTAGCCATGGTGGTGGCATGGTGTAGTCTGTAGCGCTTTTAGACTGGACAAGCAGCATTGACTTACACGGACCAAGTTAGTCATACAAGTAAGTTGGGTAAGATACCAAGATACCTATCTACCTACCTACCTAAGTACCTACCTATAGGTCCTCGTAGGTGCCTACCTACCGACCTACCTGGCACGTGCTGGGTACTTGGTGAGCAGCTCGAGTGCCTTCAAGCCCCGCCCTGAACGCCCCATGCCCCAGCACCCAGCACTCAGAACCCAGCAGTCAGCACCCAGCAATAATAATAATCAGCAGCCACTGGCAGGACTCGCTTGCGCCACCAAGAACCTTGAAGCCGTGCCCTCGTACAGTAACACAGTACTAAACCTCGTACTAAGCTCGTAGTAAAACTCGTCCTAAAACTCGTACTAAATCGCACCCTCGGCCGCGCTTCTCCCGCCGTCGCATCTCAGCTTGTAGCCTGCAGGTGTGGTTTTCCCCCTCTTCTCCTCCACTTCCTTCTTCCTCCCCCTCACCATCTCCACACTCCAATACCGAGCATAACCTACTTCTGCGCGAAGCCATGGACGCGCACTCAGGGACGACGACGACGACGACCACCTCCACCGGCAAGGTCAAGAGGAAGCAAAGCAACACAAAGCAAAAACACCTCGCCTGCAACCACTGCAACCGCCTGTTTGCCAGACTCGTAAGCTTACCCATCCTGCCCCTTCCTGCCCAGTTCGCGCGAGGCAGCACGAACCTATGAACGAGATGGTCAATCAAGCAGACGGAGCTTCTTGAAGTCAGCGTCAGCGTCAGACTTGGAACAGCCACGCGCAGGAAAAGGTGTTCAGGAAATCTTCAAGCGCGTCCAGTTCGTTGTGACTTGGCTGCGCAACGCGAAAAAACTGGGTGAACCATAGATTCACTGACTGACTGCTCCGCAACAGGAACACCTGCAGCGGCATATTCGTACCCATACAAAAGAAAAACCCTTTGTTTGCGAGATTTGTGGAAAGACCTTTGCTCGAAGCGATCTATTGGTCCGACACGAGCGACTTGTCCACCCAAACGACGAAGAGCTTCACACAAGCAGAAAGACTCACAAACCGCGTACGAGTAGTGTTAGCACGCACAACAACAACCATGATGCTTCACAGCAAGCACACCAAACCTCTCCGTCTGTGGAGGATTCCATGGAGATCGACCCGTCACACAACCCAGCCATGATTTCTCCACCCGCCACACATGACGGGAGAGGTATGATGGATATGCTAGATCCCCAACTGATGCATCCGCAAAGTGGTATGCACGGCATGCCTCAGCAACAAACTTCATTACTCGGTCCTCCTCAGCTAGACCCTTCATGGGGTTACGACTTGAACCTTCTATCACATGCAGCAAGTCATGTCGCTTCGAATGGCCAGACCTTTGACTTGCCCGGCCTACCACCACAAGTTACTCAGGAGCAATTGCAGGAGCCCTTGCACCAGATGATGCCAAGTGTCTCGGAGCCTCAATATCAACCTCGAATGTTGACCGAGGGCTATGGACACCAAACGCCCATGTTCGAGTCGGCAGATCTAGGGGATCCTCTGCAAGACTTTACGGTCTTTCTTGACAGTGTGGGTCTGTCCTCAGATTGGCATTCCAGCATTTTCAACACTGACCCGGATGCTCTGATATCTCCAGAGCTGAGAAACGTGCAGCTCAACATGCCCAAATTGAATGGTGATGACAGCAAGCTAGGAATACAACCTGATGAACCTAGCACATTCTCGAGGTTTGGCTCCCGTCTACCATCCTTACAGCCAGAATCTCGGGATGAGAAGAATGAGCGTCCCATGTCACGCATTATTAACTCCAGCGCAACTATCCCACCTGTAAGCACCAATTGGGAGGTGTCAGATACGGAGCGTCAGATGTTTGCGCAGAAACTAGCCACGTTTGACAACGTCATGCCTAAAGGCTTCATAGCACCGTCCCGTCACTCTTTATCTCGGTACATTGCTGGCTACATAAATGGCTTTCATGAACATCTGCCTTTCATCCACGTGCCTACACTTTCGGTCGCAACAAGTGCTCCTGAACTTGTACTGGCACTGGCCGCTGTGGGCGCACAGTACCGGTTTGAGAACAGCCGGGGCATTGAATTGTTCTATGCTGCGAAAGCTGTCGTGTTGGAGCAGGTTAGACGACGCGACGAATTCCCCGTGCCGCAATCATGGGATCGTCCCAGGACGGGATCCGTATCACATTCTCCACCTGGAGGGTTCAAAGGCCTCGGCAGTATCAGCAGTCCTTTCCCTTTTGGAACTTCTGAAGAAGTAATATCTCCCAATAGCAAGGAGCAATTGGACTCCATCCAAGCCCTATTGCTATTAACAGCATTTGCTACCTGGGAGCGGCATCAGGAGCTGTTGAGAGAAGCCTTGACTTTCCAGAGCAACTTAGCCCGGCTTGTTCGTGAAGCGGGACTGACAAGCCCGGAGATTGTGCAATCACCAGAAGACTTGACTTGGGAAGATTGGGTCAGGATAGAAGGTGAGAAGAGAACAAAGTTGATGGTCTACTGTATCTTCAATCTCCATTCTATCACATGGAACGTGCCGCCACAGATCTTGAACTCGGAGCTCAAGCTCGATCTGCCGGACCCCTCCAACGAGTGGAAAGCACCAAATGCCGCAATATGGAAGACGTTGCATCTCGCAAACGCCGCCCCTCCGATGCCTTTCCAAGAGACCTTCTCCAGGTTGTTTACGAAGGCACCGCACAGTCCGGGTACACCAGTATCGCCACTCGGTAACTACGTCCTTGTCCACGCACTGATCCAACAAATCTTCTTCGCACGGCAGGTGTCTCTTGTCTGGCCTGGCGTGTCAGGTATGAACCTTCGCGCAGACGATATCTCCGTCCTGGAAAGGGCTCTTAGTGCCTGGAAATCTGCATGGCGACGCGCACCGGAATCAAGCCTTGACCCGCAGAACCCTAATGGGCCTGTAGCATTTACATCCACAGCTCTCTTGGGACTCGCTTACATTCGTCTGCACGTCGACATGGGGCCGCTACGCCACCTCGAAACTCGGGACCCCATCCGTATCGCCGACGCTCTCCGGTACACTCCACCCATTGCCAGGGATCCACGCCTCACCTCTGCACTCTTGCACTCTGCTCACGCCCTTTCCATCCCTGTCCGTCTCGGAATCGACTTTGTCGCCAAAACCCAGACGTTCTTCTGGTCCATCCAGCACTCGCTCTGCTCGCTGGAGTGCGCCTTCCTGCTCTCCAAATGGCTCGCCGCACTGTCCTGCGTGGGGCCAGGGGGAGGCGCCCACCTCACCGAACACGAGCGCAAACTCCTCATGTGGGTGCGCAGTCTACTGGAGGAGACGGAGGCGGCGGCCCCGCTGAACGGCGAGGGCGAGCGAGACAGGATGCTGAGGCAGAGCGGCGAGCTGCTGGACGACTGGAGACGGATCCGCAGGCTCAGCGTCGCCGTCGTGAGGGTCTGGAGCAAGACGTTCAAGGGCAACACGAGCTGGGCCATCGTCGACATGATCGGCAGCGCGCTGGAGTTGTACGCAGACATGTTGGAAGGGGATGTGGATGCTCTGTAGTGTCTTCCACCGGAAGAACCGTCGCTGGCAGTCCCGGGAAGAGAGAAGGGGAGAGAGTTGAGCCATGGAAGAAAGGGGATCTGCTCTGGCAGTGATGATGTGACGAACACGTAATGACTGAGGAGGGAGGGTTCGGGCCATCGTTGCCAGTCACTAGACGCTGTTGCGGGCTGCTCGATCACAGCCGACCATGCTACACGTTTAGAGACGGAAGCGGGGTATGCTGATTTGTCATTCCACAGTAGAGAATTTAGGGTAGAAGGAGAAAAAGTATTATCTTTAGACTCTTCGACCATCTATTGACATTGCCTCGTGAGAGCCGAAATACTTCTGCAAAGGCCTCACAGTGAATCGCGTTGCGGGGCGGACGATGTCAAATAGTGCTTCTTCGGTCCGTTCATCCATCAGGTTTAGCCCATGCCAGACACGTCACAGGCTGCCGGGCCAGAACCTGCCCTTCTCCTTCGCGTCAGCATCCCATTCCCAATTATGCGCAAACACGACCTCGACCTCGGCTTTCTCTCCCTCACCCGCATCGAACCCGTTGTCGTGAATCTGCTTCGCCCGAGAGATCGTCTCCTTCGCCATTGGTATGTCGGCGTGGATACAACAGTGCTTGCCCGTGTCGTCCTGCCACGTGGCGATGTCGCGCTCGCCCCTGAACAGGCGGATATCGTGGCAAGTGTCGCCGGCTAGGAATACGTACTTTGACGGTGAGATACGGCAGAGGAGGTTGATGTGGCCGGGCAAGTGGCCTGGCGCGTTGACAACGTAGCAGGAGGCGTCGCCGAAGAAGTCGATCGCGTGTGGGAAGGGGGAGAGGGGTTGCCAGCTTAGATTTCTTTCGTCGGAGAACAGTGAGGATGGCTGTGATGATTGGGACTCTGTGGGTGGGGTGGGTAATTCGATTGTTTGGTCCAGTGGGAGTAGGTCGGCCTCGAAGAAACTGTGGCTTCCGTTGTTCAGCTTGGTCTTTCCGGATAAGAGATCGGCGGCCCCGGGACCCACGACGAATCTTGTCTTGGGATTGGTGAAATCCCGTGGCATGCCAACGTGGTCGTAGTGCACGTGGCTGAACATCACGTAGTCGATGTCGTCTACCGAGAGGTTGCCCTTTGCGAGGGACGCAACGGCATCAGGATCATTTGTTATGGGTTGGCGGCCGTCGCAGTGCTTTTGGAGAGGGGTCGGATATAGTGAAAGATCTCGACGTATACCAAGGTCAAAGACTATGCGGGTTGCCTTTCCATCTGGGCTGTGATGCTGGATGAGGAAGGAAAGCGAGGGAACAGTATGTTTTGCTTCTTGGTCGGCTGGAGAGATGAAGAAGCGCTCTGGAAGAGTGATGGAGCCTGTGCTCAGGGCATGAACTGACACTGTCGCCATGTTCGTCGTGCTGCTGGGAGTGTATTGGCTAGAATTGTTGTGAAGTTGAACTTGAACTTGTGAGGCTTGCTATGCTTATCTGTTTCGATGCTAGAGCTCGTTTTGCTGAAGGTACTTGGTCGTCCGACAAGGCTCGACTCGGTCACGTCGCAGACACTCCTTCCAGAAAGCCACAATAAACCAAGCATGTAAGTTAGCATGATGGTCCAGCAATCTCGGGTGTGTTCTTGAGGAGTAGTTATTGGACATCGTCTCCCCGCATACAGCGGGCGTGCTTCTCCAAAATACACCATTTTGGCCTTCTCGTAACACTGCTCTGTGGGGTTATGGCGCCAGCAATCTAGAACATGACGAACTCCAAACTGTTCGCAATGAATGAAAGTGGAAGTACTTTTCAATTTTGGTGGACCGTGCCGACGAGGCGTACCAAGAGTATTACGAGAGGAGAAGCAACTCGGGGGCTGAAGTTGTGCTCCTCCACATGAGGAATTTACACGCGCGGTACTGGTGGCATCCTTGCTGTATTGCTACACCATAGATGTGTGGAAAAAACTTAGAATCAGTGAAGCTCGGTTGCCTTGTCTCCGCTTCACCGGGCAGCCGCGGCATTGTTGCTCTTCTTTCTCTGTTTGTTCAGCACACTTGGTGGAACGAATTTCAATGCAGACATTGCACGTTCGAGCTCGTCAACACCATCTAGGTGAGGCTCAGCCTTGCTCTTCCGATCATTTAATAGTACACAAGACTTACTTCGTGCTTTCTCGACCTCTGACTCGCCAGAACTCTCTTCTTTCTGGTCAAGTATGCTTTCTTCTGCCACGGTCACCTTGTTGTTCGAGGTTCTCCGAGGTCTCGCAGCGCGAGAGTGCTGAGCATCATTGGTGGTTGAGACACGGCGACGGCGGCCTTCTTGCAACATGCTGTTGGACTTGTCTATTCCTGTGGCAACAACCTTGAAGTTGTAGATTTTTGGGAACATGTGTTTGTCAATCAAATGCAGACGTCTCTTCTGCGGGGTCGAGCATTTCTTATCACAGTCTTCAAGGAAGCAGGAATAAGTCTTCTCACCTTTCGCCTGTAAAGCTTCTCTAAGTGGATTATGGTTCTCATCGATGTGTAAGAGCAAGAAACGGGCAGTTGGAAAGTTCTTGCCGCAGTCTGAGCAGCGGTTGCTGTGCTCCTTCGCATAGTGGACCTCAAAGTCGTCGATGGAGACAAAGCTCAGTGCGTTGGCATGCGGCGGCAACGAGCACTGCATGATAGACATCAGAGACGCATCAGAGTGAGTGTCAAGAGCGGTGATCTTGTCAGGGCGAACGTCGTCTATCTCTTCGCAGGACCCACCAGTCGGTGGAGATGAGAAGCCGACTTCTGTAGGTGAGGAGGATGGACTGCGTGAGCGCTTGACCATGGTTTCAAGAGTGGACAATGGACAGTGGACGGTGGACGGGTTGCAGATGAAGAAGATACATACGATGCTTCCACGTCACCGACTGTTCCTCCGAGTCTCGGACAATCTTGACACTTCAAATTTGGCGATAGGCAGCATGAGTGAGCTGGGACGAAACACAGCTGAAGAAATGAATGAGGATCGAGAATGAGAATGAGGATGAGGATGACGATAGCGATGACGATCGTGCTGCCAGTGGTAGTTTGACTGTTGACAGCCTGAGGCGTGCAGGTGGGTGGGCCACGATATGGTCGAGGATGAACTTGAGACTGTTGGCCGACTACCTACGTACGAGTAACCTACTGTATCCCTATGGTAGGTACCTACATACCTACCTACCTAGGTAAGTTAGGTTAGGTAGATAGGTACTGACTCGGAGTGTGTTCAGGCTTTAGGTTGCAGGCTGCAGGCTTCAGGCTTCAGGCTCACTGAGTCACTGGCGGGGTCAGGCTGACCGTTATGACTTGTGAGGCCGCGCTTGCCCCAAGTTCGGTGGTCGTCACTGCAGCGGCTTCAGCGCCATTTAGAGTTAGAAGCTCGGCAAGCCCTGGCCGCATCGGCGATAGGCTTCTCTTGGTCGGCCTTGGTCTGCCTGGGTCTGCCTGGGTCTGTGTTTCAGAGAGATCCAAGCGTGTCTGATAGGCTGCACCTCGGGTCCAATGCTCGCATGCGCATCGTGAAACGTCCGAGTCCACGACCCCAGACACACTCAGCCTGGCCGCGGGTCCTCGGCCTCAACTTAAAGGCTTGCAAAGAAGCCCGTGAGGCCCCTGCCAGCGCCAACGCCAGCGCCAGCAGTGCAGTGCTCTTCTTGGGTCCGCTTTCTCATCCTCACCATCCCAACGTCTCTTCTTCATCTCGCTGAGCCTCTATTTACCACGCCTTTATTGTTGTAGTTTGTGTCCACTCATATCGCTCTTCTCAAGAACTCAACACTGTAATATCAACGACCGAGGCATTCACTTGTCCTCTTCTGCACCCACGCCCCGCTAATACCGTAACTACACGCGTCTACTTACTTTCATTCACCGGTCTTTCGACCTTTCCTCCGCCGAAGCCGACCTTTGTATCCCTCGTCTCTCCTTGTCAGACAAGCCCAGCACAGTCCGGTCTGCATCCTGCCTCATGTTTCGGTTCCCTGCATAAACCCGACCCTCTTTGTTCAGAGGGTTTCATTATCCGCACAAGCTGTTTTGTGGAAGGCAGCGCGGATGGCAGCATTCGACCAAGGGTCCTCCGTCCATAATTAGAACACTATCTGCGCTATCATAGAGTCATGGCACTGTTAGCTAGCAAATCTCCTTACGCTGCTCCTGCAAATCATCACCAAATGCCACCGCGGAATTTCTCAGAGACCACTCAGAGGACCCAGCTCCAGACCGCCCTGCAAGACGATCTCTTCACCTCCCCCACCGAGTCAGAGTTCTCTGACGTGTACGATGGGCTAGAAGCCATACGTGCATGGGACGAGAAGAAGGTGGTCGAATGGTTGCACTCCATAAGATGTGGTCAATACGAGCAGCTCTTTCGAGCCAACAACTTCACCGGAGAGGCTTTGCTCGAGTGCGATCAGAAGATCTTGTCCGAGATAGGAATCAAGAAGATTGGTGATCGCGTCAAAATTAACGTCGCCATAAAGCAATTACGCAACAAGTCCACGCTTTTGCGAAACAGGAAGAATAGGGACTCACTTGCGGCACTCGAAGGTTGGGCTGCGACGCCTCCTGCTTCGGAGTCTCCCCGCAGCCTTCCCAACAGAAATGGCACCAAGCGTTTCTCGAGGCAGATTGATCTACAAGCATTGCGTAATTACTCTTCTGCGGGTAGTGGCATCAAGACAGGCTCTCGACCAAGCTCTCCGTTAGCGGACTCGCATAGCACCAGTCTGCGAGCACACCGTTATGCCGCCAGCCCAATGGATACAGGCAGACGGGACGGCAGTGCCGGTTACTTTAGCCAACCCGGCTCTGCAAGCTCAACTAGTGGCCGTCGTCCGGGATCACCATCAGTTGCCGCCCAGACTACCAGAGCTATGCACCTTCGACAGAACTCCAGCATCGACGGCTTGACGCCCGGCGGCTTGCCATTGAACTCCCCTGTCATCAAAGTCATTCACACCAGTGGTCAAACCAAAGTAGTCAATATCAAGTACTGCAAGAATGCGGACGAAGTTACTGCCACTGTGCTCAAGAAATTGCTGCTTCCGGAAACCCACTTCCGCAACTACTGCTTCTACGTTTTAGACGGCCTGCAGGCCGATCCAACAAACTGCCGAAGAGTATCTGATAACGACCTCATGCGCATTTGCAATGATGCGGCACGATCGGAGAGGAACAGGCTGATCCTGAGGAAGATCAATGATGGCCCACCAGACAAGGATGAATTGACCAAGGCTGCCAAACTTGCGAACGATGAATCTCAAGTCTTACACAACAACGCCATGAGTTCAAACGGCATACGCAATCAAATAAAGCTACAAAAGCTCACTGGAGAGTCCTGGCACCAGATTCAAGCCCCAATGTCACCAGTCACCACTACAGACCGTCATCGCAATATCATACCAACAGCTGATGACTATGATAAACAGCAAGCTCAAAATCTGAGACCCCCTCAAGACGAACACTCGAGACTGCGCTCCTTCTATGGTGCCCGACCGCCCAGCGAGATGATCGTTCAAGAGCTCACCTCCTACTTCCCGAGCCACCAACGAGAAGACATCGAGAAGACTATGCGCCTCTCAGTGCGTCGATCACAACGTATGAGTCGTGCTGCCAATCGGTTGAGCGTGATGAGCAACGTTAGCATGGCTTCAAGCCTCAGAGACGCCCCACCAGTTCCTAGTATACCCACCCTAGCGGACGCCTGGGTTGCTCAAGGTGGTCAGTCTAATAGACCACCTTCCACAAGGCCGTTGTCTGTCTCGAGATTCGCTCTTCCGAGTGCCGCGTTCCGAGATTCTATAGCTTCCTCGAGTCTAACACCTTTGCGTGAAGAGTCGCCCGTTGAGCCAAATCGAAAGTCCTATGTCTCATTCGACAGTGGGTCCGATTCCGCCACACAAAGCGACGCCCCCCGTGCTAGTTCCATCGATGACGGCAGCCTCGAAGTTCCACAAATCAATGAACGCTTGTCAATCATCGTAGCCGAGGACGGAGAGGAAGAAGACGCTGAATTGACCTCGTTCTTAGCCGGTAACAGTTTTGACAAGAAGAACTGGATGAAGGGCGACTTGATTGGTGAAGGTTCTTTCGGTAGCGTCTACTTGGCGCTGCATGCCATCACAGGCGAGCTCATGGCTGTGAAACAGGTTGAGCTACCGAATGTGGTAAAAGGCACGGAAGGAGACAAAAGGAAGACGAGCATGATCAACGCACTCAAGTTAGAGATTGACCTTCTGCAAGGGCTGCGACATGATCACATTGTACAGTACTTGGGCACATCCTCGGACGAGGAGCACCTTAACATTTTTCTGGAGTACGTGCCAGGTGGCTCGATTGCCGGCATGTTGAAACAGTACAACACCTTCCAGGAGCCCTTAATCCGGAACTTTACTCGCCAGATCCTTGATGGACTTTCATATCTGCACAAGCGAAACATCATTCACAGAGACATCAAAGGTGCAAATATCCTTGTCGACAACCGGGGTGCTGTGAAGATCTCTGATTTTGGTGTTTCGAAGAAAGTGAATTTCAATGGCATGAATGCAGCACCTGGAACAAGAACCTCGTTACAGGGCAGTGTGTTCTGGATGGCGCCTGAAGTTGTACGTCAATCAGGACAATCGATCAAGAGCGACATATGGTCTGTCGGCTGCTTGATCGTAGAGATGTTCACAGGAGCAAGGCCATTCCCTCTTATGACCACGCTGCAAACTCTCTTCGCAGTTGGCAGCAACGGAGAGAAGCCGACAATCCCCGATACGGCAAGCGAGGATGCTAAGAATTTTTTGAACTTGACGTTCGAGGTAAATCAGGAGAAGCGACCCACGGCTGGCGAGCTCCTCAAGGAGAAGTTCCTGCTGCCCATGGCATAATCGCTGAATTGTAAGTGAGCGAGCAGAGGTAGATGAAATCCCATGTCTCAGTAGCTAGCTTATGTTCGCGGAGCATCAATCATATGATAATAGGAGAGTAATGCACAAAGCTCCCGGGTATAACGAGCATGGCAAGCTTGAGGGATCCTAAGACAACCTCTTGCACGTTCAATTTTCTTCATGATCCACCCTAGAGTAGTTTCAGATGATCTCCTTGCCTGACCCTAAGATACAACATCAGGGGCACGCGTCGCGGTGGAGCTATTGCCAAGCCAAGCAACGTGGATGCGGCCGCGGAGAGATTTCGTTGCGACATTGCGCTCCAGGTTCATCAGCAATTCACGACGACATCACCTGTGCAAGCAGCACACTTTTCGCATCGTTCGACATGACTGCCATGCCTTCTCCTCTCCGCCTTGCTAGGACGTGGCGCTCCATCAATCACAGTTTCGTCTGCAATTCATGCCTCAAATCCCGGAGATCAGTCTCGACTCAGACTGCGACCACGTCCGAGAACCCTACCTCAGACTTGGTGGAACTTTCAAGCTTCAAGACTTTTGCGCCTCCAGAAGATACGGATTCTTACGATCCACTCAAGTCATCACGAGGAAGAAAAAGACAATTGCCGCCGAGCAGGTAAGCCTCCCTTGCATTCACCTGATTGAGTCTCATAGCTGCAATTTGTAACCGACTTTGTGACGCTTTGGTGCTGCGATCCTGATATTCTTCTTAGATACAAGTTCCGTTCTCCCAAATACGATCGCGGCCCCCTTCACCCTCATCGACCTCCGCCGGCTTCAGACCCTGCCAGC